>Ga0310122_10000030_pt1 | contig 112543 bp, 99 predicted proteins | sample CB6_Bottom_1051__FD_203503 | JGI IMG/M metagenome (GOLD analysis project Ga0310122, IMG submission 203503) | Marine microbial communities from Western Arctic Ocean, Canada - CB6_Bottom_1051 | ecosystem: Environmental > Aquatic > Marine > Oceanic | place: Canada: Western Arctic Ocean... | reverse complement strand
GTTCGTGTTTTGATCCTATTCAAGCGGTAGTTCCTAATTCACTGAATAATTATGATGAAGTTACAAGCTTAACAGCAGGCTGTTCTGTGTCGGTTACCGGTGTATTAGTACAATCAGCAGGACAAGGTCAATCTTTCGAAATTCAAGCTAACTCAGTAACTGTGTTAGGTTGGGTTGAAAACCCAGACACCTACCCAATGTCGGCTAAACGCCACAGCATTGAGTATTTACGTGAACACGCTCACCTTCGCCCTCGCACTAATATGATTGGCGCAGTAACACGTGTACGTAACTGTTTAGCACAAGCAATCCACCGTTTTTACCATGAGCAAGGGTTTTACTGGATCAGCACGCCAATTATTACTGCAAGTGACTGTGAAGGCGCAGGCGAGATGTTCCGTGTATCAACGCTTGATATGCAAAATCTGCCAATGACGGACAAAGGCGAGATTGATTACAGCGAAGACTTTTTTGGTAAAGAAGCCTTTCTAACGGTATCTGGCCAGCTAAACGGTGAAACATATGCATCAGCTATGTCAAAAATTTACACCTTTGGCCCTACGTTCCGTGCAGAAAATTCAAATACATCTCGTCACTTAGCTGAATTTTGGATGGTAGAGCCAGAAGTTGCGTTTGCTGATTTAGAAGATATCGCAAAACTGGCTGAAAACATGCTTAAGTATGTATTTAAAGCTGTATTAGAAGAACGCCGAGACGACATGGAATTTTTCGCATTACGTGTTGAAAAAACAGCCATTAGCCGTTTAGAAGAATTTGTTGAAAAAGACTTTGCCCAAGTTGACTACACCGATGCTGTAGAGATTTTAAAAGCGTGTGGCAAGAAATTTGAGTATGACGTTGAATGGGGTGTAGATTTACAGTCTGAGCACGAGCGCTACCTAGCTGAAGAACACTTTAAAGCACCGGTTGTTATTAAAAACTACCCGCGTGATATTAAAGCATTCTACATGCGTCAAAACGAAGACGGCAAAACTGTTGCTGCTATGGACGTAGTAGCACCAGGTATTGGTGAGATCATTGGTGGTTCACAACGTGAAGAGCGTCTTGATGTATTAGATGCACGCCTTGAAGAGATGGGCTTAAACAAAGAAGACTACAGCTGGTACCGCGATCTACGTAAATACGGTAGCGTGCCACACTCTGGCTTTGGTTTAGGATTTGAGCGCTTAGTTGCTTATGTTACCGGTATGGGTAACGTACGTGATGTAATTGCCTTCCCACGTACTAAAGGCAGCGCAACTTACTAAGCTAAGCTTTGTAACGTTAAATAAAAAACCAACCCGCGGGTTGGTTTTTTATTGTCTGATATATTCATGTGCATAAATACTTGTACAATTTGCCTCCCGCTTAGGGAAGCAAATTGTTATAAATACTAAATTTTTATAAATATTTTTCGTTTATAAAGTATATTCGAAATTACCCAAAAGCCAATAACATGCAATAAAGCAAAGGTGAACGATGCCAATTTAGCGCTCATAACTAAGGCGAGTTGCTGATACATCCAATCCCCTAAGTTTAGCTCGCCAATATTAATCAGTGAATAGCTCAGTACCCACACAGCCGATAATACATATATAAACAGTGGATTTGATCCATACACAATTAAAGGATTAACAAGGCGCTCAGGTTTAACAATGTCACAAAGCCAAACAAAAAATGCCAACACAATACAAGCAATCCCGGATGTGTAAATAACAAAGCTACTAGTCCAAAGTGATTTATTAATTGGCATAACCATTGAGCTTAATTGCCCAATAACAACTGCAACTACACCAATAACTAATAAACGCTTAATGCTTGTCCACTGGCTACTTGTGCTCGTTAATAGGCGCGTTACTTCAAAACCAAATAATACACTCAACACTGCGGGTAACGTGCTGATCAGCCCTTCTGGATCAAATGCGAGCCCTTTACCTTGCCATAAATGCGACTCACCTAGTACGGCAATATCGAGCGCTCTAACTAGGTTATGTTCGAGTGTATAAGCATTTTCAGCGCCAACACTTAACAGTAATAACCAATAAGCAATAAGCAATTAAGGTAATAACCGATAGCGTTAACACCCCTCGCCTATTTAAAAACAACACACAGATAGACGCTAAAATATAGGCTATCCCTATACGTTGCAGTACACCTAATATTCTCAAGTTTTCAATATTGGTAGTAAAGGGATAAATATTTAAAGCTAGACCAATGGCAAATATAATTGCTCCACGTTTAACTAGTCTTAATACTTGGCTAGCACTGGCTGCACTGTTAGTTTTTTTGAACGAAAAAAACATCGCAGAGCCAATAATAAACATAAAAAACGGAAAAATTACATCCGTAGGGGTACAGCCATGCCAATCTGCATGAAGTAAAGGGGCATACACATGGGACCACGACCCCGGAGTGTTTACCAGTATCATTAACGCTATGGTTAGCCCACGCATAGCATCAAGTGCTTTATACCTTGTCATTTTGGCTCCTATTTAATAATTTGTATTTCTACAAATGACAACGCTGTCACTTTGTAGTAAAAAAACTTAAATCGCAAGTAATTTAGATAAGTGGAGTTGTTGAATTAAAAAAGCCGCAGAATCAATAATGAAACGACGGCTTTAAATCAGAATTTGTTACTTTAGGAGCGGTTTATTGCTTTCCTTTATAGTGCTTGCTCTAACTGTGGTAAAACATCAAATAAGTCAGCAACTAAACCGTAATCAGCTACTTGGAATATTGGCGCATCAGGGTCTTTATTAATGGCAACAATAACTTTTGAATCTTTCATACCTGCAAGATGCTGAATGGCACCACTAATACCCACAGCAATATATAAATTAGGCGCGACAATTTTACCTGTTTGCCCTACTTGCATATCGTTAGGCACAAAGCCCGCGTCAACCGCTGCACGTGATGCACCAATAGCGGCACCGAGTTTATCGGCAATGCCATTTAATAATGCAAAATTTTCACCATTTTGCATACCACGACCACCCGAAATAACCACATCTGCAGCCGTTAGCTCTGGACGCTCTGATTCAGTTTGTTCAACACTAACAAAACTGCTTAACTGTGAATCAGAGACTGCATCTACAGCGGTTACATTAGCTGGAGCTTGCTCGCCTTGTAAATCAAAGCTACTTGCACGTACTGTGATCACTTTTTTACTATCGAGCGATTTAACCGTTGCAATAGCATTACCCGCGTAAATTGGACGTTTAAATGTATCAGCGTCAATTACATCAATAATTTCTGAAATTTGCGCTACATCTAATAATGCGGCAACACGCGGCATAAAGTTTTTACCTGTAGTAGTTGCACTTGCCACAATATGGCTGTAACTATCTGCAAGTGATAACACTAGATCTGTCATACTTTCAGCAAGTTGATGCTCATAAACTGCATTATCAGCAAGTAAAACATTCGCAACACCCTCAATGCTCGCGAGTGACTCACTCATGGCGCCAAGGTTTATGCCTGCTAATAATACATCTACGTCAAAGCCTAATTTTTTAGCGGCATTAATCGTTTTTGAGGTTTCTGGTTTTAAGGCACCGTTATCGTGCTCTGCAATTACAAGAGTTTTCATTTAAATCACCTTTGCCTCTGTTTTAAGTTTTTCTACAAGCTGTGCAACGTCTTCAACAATAATACCGCCACTACGTTTTGCAGGCTCTTCTACACTGACCAATTCAATACGCGGGGCTAAATCTACACCTAGCGAATCAGCCGCAATAACTTCTAACGGCTTACGTTTGGCTTTCATAATATTAGGTAGCGACGCATAACGTGGCTCATTCAAACGTAAATCTGTGGTGACTATTGCGGGTAAATTAAGTGCAACGGTTTGTAAACCACCATCGACTTCACGAGTGACATTCACTTTGTCATTTTCAATAACCACTTTAGAAGCAAACGTACCTTGACCACGGTTAGTCAGCGCCGCTAGCATTTGACCTGTTTGATTATTATCAGAATCGATTGACTGTTTTCCTAAAATAACCAGTTCAGGCGATTCTTGTTCAACTACTTTGGCAAGCAATTTTGCTATATGTAAAGACTCTAAATTTTCTTCTGTTTCAACATGAATCGCTTTATCTGCGCCCAAAGCCAGTGCTGTGCGTAATTGTTCTTGAGATGCTTTAGCGCCAATAGTAACAACAACTACTTCGGTTGCAGTACCCGCTTCTTTTAAACGAATCGCTTCTTCCACAGCAATTTCACAAAATGGGTTCATGGCCATTTTTACGTTAGTTAAATCAACACCGCTGTTGTCAGGTTTAACGCGAGCTTTTACGTTGTAGTCGATCACTCTTTTTATTGGTACGAGAACTTTCATAGGGACTCCATAATTATTTAAACCTATAAGCTAACGTCTACGTCAACCTATTTATTTTATGAAATCAGACTACTTCCTGTTGACGTAAACGTCAACCTAAAATAACCTTAAACTATTCACAACCTGTAACGATTAATTTGCATAACAAAGAAACAGGTTGCTTAGCTTACTTTTTGCCAAATAATGCAAAGGTGAGTCCGTCATAGATAAAGAGGTTATTATGATTGAACGCGAAACCATGGAATTTGATGTTGTAGTTGTAGGGGCAGGTCCAGCGGGGCTTTCAACAGCAATTAAACTCGCGCAGCAAGCACAAGAAAAACAACAAGAGTGCATGATATGTGTAGTTGAAAAAGGCTCAGAAGTTGGTGCACATGTATTATCAGGTGCCGTTTTTGAAACCAAAGCACTTGACGAATTACTGCCAAATTGGCAGGAACTCGGCGCTCCTGTTTCGACTAAAGTGGTAAATGATGAGATTTACTGGTTTAACAACGAACATAAAGCAACCTCAATTCCTCACTTTGCTACACCAAATACATTTCATAACAAGGGTAACTACATTGTTTCTATGGGTAATGTATGTCGCTGGTTAGCAGAGCAAGCAGAAAACCTTGGAGTAGAGATATTTCCAGGCTTTAGTGCGCATTCAGTCATTATTGAAGATGATGTTGTAAAAGGCATCATTACTGGCGATATGGGTGTAGATAAAAATGGCAATGAAAAAGACGGTTACATGCCAGGTATGGAGCTACGCGCTAAGTACACAGTATTTGCTGAGGGCTGTCGCGGTCATTTAGGTAAGCAACTGATCAATCAGTTTGCTTTAGATGATGAAAGTTCACCACAGCATTATGGTTTAGGTTTTAAAGAAATTTGGCAAGTTGATGAATCTAAACATCAATTGGGTAAAGTTGTACACGGAACCGGTTGGCCATTAAGTGGTGACACTGGCGGTGGCGCCTTTATGTATCATAGCGAAAACAACCAAGTGGTTGTGGGGTTAATTGTTGATTTAAATTACTCTAACCCACACTTAAGCCCGTTTGATGAATTTCAACGATTAAAACATCACCCTATTTTCAAAAATACACTTGAAGGTGGAGAACGCATTGCCTATGGCGCACGTGCCATTGCAAAAGGCGGTTTACATTCATTACCAAAAATGCACTTCCCAGGTGGTTTATTAGTGGGTTGTGATGCTGGCACGCTTAATTTTGCAAAAATTAAAGGCAATCATACGGCTATGAAGTCAGGCATGATAGCCGCTGAGGTCATTTTTAATGCGCTACAAAACGATTTAGCTAATAATGATTTAACCCAGTACACCGCTGAGTTTAAAAAGTCATGGGCGTATAAAGAGCTGTATCAATCTCGTAACTTTGGCCCTGCAATGCATACATTAGGTAAATTTGCAGGCGGTGCATACAACACCCTTGATCAAAACATATTTAAGGGTGCCCTACCGTTTAGTTTTAAAGATAACGTACCCGATCACGCCACTTTAAAAGACGCTGATCAAGCTGAAAAGATTGCCTATCCGAAGCCTGATGGCAAACTCAGCTTTGATAAGCTTTCTTCGGTATTTTTATCAAACACTAATCATGAAGAATCGCAGCCGTGTCATTTGAAACTCAAAGATGCATCAATTCCGATTAAGGTAAATTTAGTTAAATTTGATGAACCTGCACAGCGATACTGCCCTGCCGGCGTTTATGAAGTACAAGAAGTCGAAGGCGAGCAAGCCTTTGTGATCAATGCGCAAAACTGTGTCCATTGTAAAACCTGTGATATTAAAGATCCAAGCCAAAATATCACCTGGGTCACTCCTGAAGGTGCTGGCGGTCCTAACTACCCCAATATGTAACAACCTTTCTAAAGAAATTATAAACTTATCCTAAATTGCAGGGGCTTCGGCCCCTTTTTTGCGCTATGCTGTTAAGTAATATGAATAAATGAGAGTGTGTTATGGCGTCGTCGAGTGTAATTTTTCGTTTTTTAGCAGAGCCTACCGATGTAAATTTTGGTGGCAAGGTGCATGGTGGTGTGGTCATGAAGTGGATTGACCAAGCAGGCTATGCCTGTGCTGCAGGTTGGAGCGGTCATTACTGCGTAACCGTATCGGTTGCGGGCGTTAAGTTTAGCCGTCCTATTTTGGTTGGCCAAATTGTTGAAGTGGAAGCCAAAATTGCACACACCGGTAAAACCAGTATGCAAATTTTCATACAAGTACGCTGTGGCGATCCGAAAACCCAAAACTTAGTTGAAACCAATCACTGTGTTATTAGCTTTGTTGCTATGGATGAGACGGGTTACCCTGTTGCCGTTCCTGAATTCACATCTGTTACTGACGAAGATAAAAAGCTAGAAAATTACGCCATTAAAATGAAACAAATAGCGATAGAAACAGAAAACTTACTTTATCAAGTTTAAATAAGTACCTTTTGCAGGTATGTATAAACTACAACAAGCTGTAAATTCTACAATTTTTATTTTTTAACAAATTAACAGTACGCTTAACAGCTGGATGTTTTGCGTACTGAAACCACCAAAAAAGTTCAATAAATACACTTTAAGAGCAAATATTAAACAAAAAAATTATTGGCATGTTCACTGCAATTAGTAAATCGACGTTTGATGAATCTATCGAACATTAGATTTTATTTTTTAAAGGAGCTATACAATGATTAAAACACTTTCTCTTTCTGCACTTGCTTTAGCAACACTGGGTTTTAATTCAGCAGCACAGGCTGATGTTACCGACATGGACTCTCCACGTATTTATACGGGTATTGGTTACGGCCAATATTCATTTCAGTTTGAAGATAGCGAAAACGACACCGATTTCGATGACGACGCGCAAATGTTAAAAGGTTATATCGGTACTCAATTTAATGAACATTTAAGCCTTGAACTTGCCTATCAAAATTTTGATGAAGTGAGTGACATAGACAGTAAAGCAGAAATTGATGGGGTATCACTAGCAGCGCGTTTTGCAGCGCCAATCACTGAAGATTTTTCTGTTTATGCAAAAGGCGGTTGGTTTGAATGGGATGCTGATTTAACTCAAGAACTACCAGTAGGCAGCGTTAGCGTATCACAAGACGGTGGTGACGTATTTTATGGTGCAGGTATTGAATATGCTTTCACAACCAATATGCAAGTGCGTTTAGAGTATGAGCGTTACGAATTAGATGATGATATTGATCCAGAAATGGACGTTGCGTCAGTATCTTTCCAATATATGTTTTAATAACAACTCAATAGTTGCAATGTAAGGGTAAGGCTAGGTTTAGCCTTGCCCTTTTTTATTCCACATTTAAACCAATCAGTCTAAACTCTCTTTATGCTGATTATATTAAGCTAATGCCACCAATGGTAATTACAGGTAGAATACCCCCCTATTTTATTTGTTAGCGAGCATTATGAGCGATTATCAGATTTCGGCTATTGGCCATATCCAATCACCGTATAAACAAAAATTTGCCATTCCTAGACAACCTCGATTAGTGCCAGAAGCAAAAGCTAAACTAATTTTTGCTGCAGATTTTAATCGTGAAGAATTTGTTCGTGGTTTAGATGAATTTAGCCACATTTGGCTGTTATTTCGTTTTCATGAAACCGCGGATAAAGGCTATTCAGCAATGGTGCGCCCGCCGCGCCTTGGTGGTAATGAACGTAAAGGCGTTTTTGCTACCCGCGCCACATTCAGACCTAACGCTATAGGGATGAGTGCTGTTAAGTTAGAGGGAATTGAATACAAAAATGGGCAGTTAGCGTTATTGCTCGCCGGTATTGATTTACTTGATGGTACACCTATTGTTGATATTAAGCCTTATTTGCCCTATTCAGACTCATTACCCGATGCCAGTGCAGGCTTTGCCGACACGCGCCCAGAAACTCACATGAGTGTTGAATTTAGTGAGCAAGCTTTGGAATTTATAAATAAACAAAGCCACTATCCTGAGCTACAAGCGTTTATCAGCAATGTGCTAAAACAAGATCCTCGCCCAGCGTATAAAAAGCAAAAACAAGGCATGCAAAGTTATGGTATGAATTTGTATGAATACAACATTACCTGGCAAGTGACTGACTCTCATCATCTGGTTACTCATATAGAGCCCAGTTAAACTAACTTTAAAACCCTGCTATGGCTATAAAATGCGATAAAAAATCACTTAGCGCTTTAGTGTCAATGCATCCGCTGGTAAACTGAGCGCCTTAATTAAAAGAACATATTACTCTATTTCGGAAAAAACATGCGTACTAGTCAATATATACTCGCTACACTTAAAGAAACGCCATCAGATGCGGAAATTGTATCGCATCAATTAATGCTTAGAGCCGGAATGATCCGTCGCGTCGCTTCGGGTTTATACACTTGGCTACCCTCTGGTTTACGTGTGCTTAGAAAAGTAGAAAACATTGTACGCGAAGAAATGGATAAAGCAGGCGCAATTGAAATGCTAATGCCAGTAATTCAACCGGCTGACTTATGGGAAGAATCGGGCCGCTGGAGTGAGTTTGGTCCTGAGCTTATGCGCTTTACTGATCGTCACAATCGTGAATTTGCCATGGGTCCTACCCATGAAGAAGTGATCACCGATTTTGTCCGCAAAGAAATTAACAGCTACAAGCAACTGCCTATTACTTTGTACCAAGTACAAACTAAAGTACGTGACGAACGTCGTCCGCGCTTTGGTGTTATGCGTGCTCGTGAATTTACTATGAAAGATGCCTACTCATTCCATTTAACCGATGAATGTTTAGATGCAACTTATCAAGTTATGCACAAAGCCTACTGTAATATTTTTGAACGTTTAGGCCTTGATTTCCGCCCTGTTATTGCTGATACCGGCTCTATAGGCGGTAGTGTATCGCATGAGTTTCACGTACTTGCTGAATCTGGCGAAGACGCTATTGCCTTTAGTGATGCCAGTGACTACGCCGCTAATATTGAAAAAGCAGAAGCGCTAGCGCCAACTGAATCGCGCCCTGAAGCAAGCAAAGAGCTAAAAGCATTCCCAACGCCTGATGCTAAAACAATTAATGAGCTGAAAAAACACTATGGTGTAAAACCACATCGCGGTGTTAAAACACTGATTGTTTATGGCGCCCCTGATGAAGACGGAAAACGTGGCTTAGTTGCACTAGTACTGCGTGGCGATCACGAGCTTAATGAACTTAAAGCTGAAAAACACCCACTGGTTGCTGCACCACTAGAAATGGCAACCGAGGCAGATATTGTGGCTGCCATTGGCGCAAAACCGGGTTCTTTAGGCCCTGTTGGCTTAAACATGCCAATTATTGTTGATAGAACGGCGAATGTAATGGCTGATTTTGTAGCTGGTGCCAACAAAGACGATGAGCACTTTAGTGGTATTAACTGGGATCGCGACGTAACAGACTACGAGGTTGCTGATATCCGTAATATTGTTGAGGGCGATCCTAGCCCGTGTGGTCAAGGCACGTTGCAAATTAAGCGCGGTATTGAAGTTGGTCATATTTTCCAACTAGGTACTAAGTACTCAGAAGCAATGAAAGCAGGTGTATTAAGCGAATCGGGTAAAAACCAAACAATGACTATGGGCTGTTATGGTATTGGTGTATCGCGCGTAGTTGCCGCTGCCATTGAGCAAAATAACGACCAATACGGTATTACCTGGCCTAAAGCCATCGCCCCTTTCGATTTAGCAATTGTGCCAATGAATATGCATAAATCGCATCGTATCCCTGATATTGCTAATAACCTATACCAAGGTTTAAAAGATGCAGGCCTAGATGTGCTATTTGATGACCGTAAAGAGCGCCCTGGTGTTATGTTTAACGACATGGAATTACTCGGTGTACCTTACACGCTTGTAATTGGTGAGCGTAACCTTGATGAAAACAAGGTAGAACTTAAAAACCGCCGCACTGGCGAAAAGCTAATGATAGATATTGATAGCGCGATTGAAACTATTAAAGCGCAATTTAACGCATAAGCTTAAAGTTAATTAAAAAACCGCTGTATGATTTTTTCATACAGCGGTTTTTTTATTAATTGCTTATAAAACAAGGTTCGCTCATCTAGTACTCTTTAAACACAAAACTAAAGCTAGGCATATAGTACTCTCTCATAATGATAATTTATAAAAAAAGGTCGCTGTGCGACCTTTTTAAATACTTTGCAATTAAAATGGTTATCTAAACAACACGTCTTCGCGGTTAAACCACTTAACACAAAATGCCAGTAGCGCACCGGCTATCAGTGCCGTAGCTAAAAATATCAATCCCACCAGCGTGTAATCGACGGTGCCTTTAATAATTTCTTTAATCGCTAAGGCGACGTTAGTAACCGGAATAAAGGCTGTTTTAGCGGTCAGTTCCATATTAGGCATTATGGAAATAATAATTGGGAAAAATACCACCATACTTAATGGCGTCATGTAATTTTGCGCTTCTTTAAACGAACGTGCATAGATTGATATAGCCAATGCTAATGCAGAAAAAATAGCTGCAATTGGCAATAACAATACAAAAATCATCAGCAAGTCTGTAATACCTAATGTACTAAACGCGGCTTTAATAAACTCTAGATCAGCAAATGCGAGTGCTAATGCTATCCAACACCCCATACTAATCACGGTGATAGTAGTTGATGCGATTGAAGTAGTGAGTAGAGTTATAAATTTACCCAATACTAGCTCTGTACGAGTAATTGGCGTAAGTAGTAAAGTTTCTAACGTGCCACGTTCTTTTTCGCCGGCGCCTAAATCAATTGCTGGGTAAGTTGCCCCCATTAGCACTAGCGGGATAAGTAAATAAGGTAAAAACCCACCCACTTTTTCACCTAGGTTTTCGCGCTTATCGGCAGTATCTACTTTAACTACATTAACTGGCTTTAAAATAGATTGTTGTGCGCTTTTATCGATACCAAAGCTCAATAGTTTACTTTCTTGAAGTGTATCGCTGTATTCTTTTGCGAGTTCTTTTACACGCTCAAATAAGAAATTTATTGATTTTGAATCATTAAATACAACTTGCCATTCACTTTGCTTTTTATCATTTAATGTTTGTACTGCATCGCTTGGTAAGTATATTCCCATGTCGATATCGCCAGCAGTTACTCCTGCTTTTAGCTCCTCAATACTGTTGAAGGTTTTATCACCTTTATATAACTCAAAGCTTTTGTGATAAAACACTTTATCGGTAAATTCTGGTGCATAGTCGCCATTGATAATCACATAGGTATTTACTTTTTGTTCAGCATCAAGCGCAGCTTGCGAGGATATAAACGCAACCACAGCAAATAACAACGGGAAAACTACAATAGGAAATACCACCACGAACAATAAGGTTTTTTTATCGCGTAGTAGCTCGGTTAATTCCTTTTTAAATACTTCAAACATCATGTTTCTCCGTTAAAATGTTCATAAACGCTTGATTTAATTCTTCACTGTTGCCAGCCTGTTTAAATTCAGCAAGCGTGCCATCAAAACAACTAACGCCTTCATTAATCACCGCAACGCGGTCACATAAAAGTGCAACTTCATCTAAATGGTGCGTTGAGAAAATAACCGGAGTTCCTTGTGCTTTTAAGCCTTTAATAAAGTTAATTACTGTTTGCGTGGTCATAATATCAAGCCCGGTAGTTGGCTCATCAAGAATAACAACATCTGGGTGATGCACTACAGCACGCGCTATATTGGCTTTTTGTTTCATACCGGTTGATAAGTTTTCAGCGCGCTTATCAATAAATTTATGCATATCGAGTAAGGTAAATAACTCTTCACAGCGTGCCTTGATTGCTTGCTTGCTCATGCCATGTAGCTTTGCAAAATATTCGATATTTTCTTTTACCGTTAGACGGCCATATAAACCAGTAGAGCCAGACAAAAACCCGATAGATTTACGCCCAATGAGTGGCTTTTTAATTATGTCATTTCCAGCAATAGTAATACTGCCATCATCCGGTTTTAATGCGGTTGAAATCATTCTTAAGGTGGTGGTTTTACCCGCGCCATTAGGCCCTAATAGCCCTAATACTTCGCCTTTTGCACAGCTAAAGCTGACATTTTTAACCGAGTGAAAATAATCTTTATCTTCGCGTGGGTCTATTTCATCTGTTTTATTTTTTTTATGATCTTTAGTGAGCTTAAACTTCTTTTTAAGCGCGGTGACTTCTATCATTTTCGTGTCCTTCGTTTCGGTCTAAAATAGTCCGTGTTGTCGTAAAATGATGAATTGTTATTCTCCTCACACCAACCAGGAACACCTAATAAGGGTAAGGGTGAAAGCTGTTTATTATCGGCTAAACAATCATCATTTTTAATCATCTCATAAAGTCGCTGATCTAGGTACTGGTATTGCGTTACTAAATCTTTACAAAATATTTCATCCGGCACACTTACAAATAAGGCTTTGCCTGTGAGCCCAATATAAGGCTTAGTCAACATTTCATAATTAGCATGGCCAAACATAAATGGCGCTATGGTTTTACCCCAAAGCTCTCTATGCTGTATAAACGCTGTTTTCCATTGGTGGTCTCTTAACCACTCTTTCCACTGTGATTCACTAATAGCTAAAGCCACACCGCATTCGTCAAATAGGGTTAAAGCGTTACGATGTTTACTACGCTGTTTTAATCCATGCAACGCTATTTCATCAACATGACGCTGATTAATAAGGGCTTTTGTTTTTGGAAATAAGCACCAAATAAAACCACCAAACAGATCATGCCAATTTTGTTGGCGCGTGGGGACTTCCCCAGTTTCAAAAATAACTTGTTCATAATAGCGCTCAGCAAAGTCAACCTTTGCATCATCGATAAAACGAACGGGGAGATTATTTGCGTTTATGGCATTTAAGTACGGGGCAAAATACGCAGGTTCTGGCCAGTCTGTTTGTTGATGAATTTTAAACAGCTGACGTAAGTGAGCAAATGCCCCTGTGTTTAGGCTAGTTGCTTGGAATTGTTCTGGGGGAGTAAAACGCTTCATTGTTACCTTTACTGTACATTTTTATCCCTAACAGTTTACCGCAAAAACTGGTTCTAATTAACAGAAGTTCATATACTAGGGCCACTTAGAACAAAAAAAGAGCCAATATGAAACGTTATTTTTCTTTGACCTTAATCACAACAGCGATTCTAGCGGGTTGTGCAACAACAAGTATCACTTCTGACGATGTCGCTAAAGGCTATAACAGCATTCAAGCCGATGAAATTGCAAAGCACGTAAAAGTGTTAGCTTCTGATGAATTTGGTGGCCGTGCCCCTTCCTCTGAAGGTGAAAAGCTTACGCTTGATTACTTAACAAAAGAATTTACTGCATTGGGTTTTGAACCGGGTAACGGTGATAGCTTTTTCCAAGAAGTACCGCTTGTATCATTAGAAGCAGACTCAGACATGGTGCTTAATATTGGCGGTAAAGACTACCAATACAAAAAAGACATGGTAATGGGTAGTAGCCGTATAAGTGCGCAAGAAGGGATTGAAAATTCAGAGCTGGTATTTGTCGGCTACGGTGTTAACGCACCTGAATATAACTGGAATGATTACGAAGGCCTAGATGTTAAGGGTAAAACCGTCGTGATGCTGGTAAACGATCCTGGTTTTGCAACTAAAGATCAAAACTTATTTACCGGTGATGCCATGACCTACTATGGCCGTTGGACTTATAAATACGAAGAAGCAAGCCGTCAAGGTGCAGCGGGCGCTATTATCATTCATGAAACAGCACCGGCGTCTTACCCTTGGTCAGTGGTTGAGAACTCGTGGAGTGGCGAGCAGTTTGGTTTTGTAAAAGATAATAACAACATGGATCGTGTTGCTGTTGAAGGTTGGGTTACTGTTGATGTAGCAAAAGAGCTGTTTACTAAAGCAGGCCTTGATTTTGATACTGCTAAAGCAGAAGCAGCTAAAGGCGCTTACCACGTAGATATGGGCGATTTAGCTGCCACTGTGAATGTAAAAAATACCATCAAAAAATCGGTATCTTATAACTTTATTGCCACTCTTCCAGGTAGTAAAACGCCAGATGAGCATATTATTTACTCTGCGCATTGGGATCATTTAGGAACGGATAAAAATCGTAAAGGCGATCAAATTTATAATGGTGCCCACGATAATGCGACAGGTACAGCCGGTATGATCGAAGTGGCTGAAGCTTTTACCAAACTAGGTAAACGCCCTGACCGCTCAATGACCTTTTTAGCGGTAACCGCTGAAGAACAAGGTTTGCTTGGCTCAAAATATTACGCCGCGAACCCGGTTATTCCAGCAAATAAAACCGTTGCAAATATTAATATGGATAGCTTAAACCTATTAGGTAAAGTAAAAGATATTAGTGTGGTGGGTATTGGTAAATCGCAAATGGATGAACTATTAGCAACTGCTGCAAAAGAGCAAGGCAGAACAGTATCGGGCGACCCTAAACCATCTTCAGGTGGTTACTACCGCTCAGATCACTTTGCCTTTGCCAATATGGGTGTACCTGCTATGTATGCCGGTGGTGGTTCAGAAGCATTTGACGAAGAAACGGCTAATTATCGCAAGCGTATGAGTTTAGTATTGCGCGGTTGTTACCACCAGCCTTGTGATAGATATCGTGATGAGTGGGATTTATCAGGTGCGGTTCAAGATTTACAACTATTTTATAAAGTAGGTTTTGATATTTCACAGCAAACTCAATGGCCTACTTGGAATGAAAACTCAGAGTTTCAACGTAAATAAACGTTTTCAACCAACCCCTAAATGATATTGATTATCATTTGCTAAAGTAGTACAGTGCGATCTAGTTTATTAATTAGGTCGTACTGTATGTTTTTAACAGAACATTTGGGAGTTATTTCGCCAGCTGCAAAACGTGTTTTTCATCAAAATAAACGCCTAATTTTACCACTGTTAATTTTAGTTTGTTTAGCCCTGCCCAGCTTACGCACTATAACAATCACTGCACTTAGTGATGCTTTTTTTCAAGTCAGTGTGTTTGTTGCTGCGACCCTATTTATTTACTACTACGCGATTGATCATTTACCCCAACTAGAGCTTCGTTATCTAAATGCTAAGTCTCCTGTATTAGAGGTCAGCTTTGCTGCTTTTTTAGGTATACTGCCAGGCTGTGGTGGTGCAATCATTGTGGTTACCCAATTTACCAAGGGACAAGCAAGCTTTGGGGCTATTGTCGCGGTATTAACAGCCACTATGGGTGATGCTGCGTTTTTATTATTAGCTACACGCCCTACTGACGGGTTAACAATAATGGCGATAGGCTTAGTCGTTGGAACGCTAGCAGGCTTGCTAGTTAATAAACTACATAAAACGGGTTATTTATGCCCTACCAATCAAAAGCAAACACAACCGGTGACTGTATTGCCAACCAGAATAATAAAGTTGAGCAAGCCTATTTGGTTAATGGCTATTATTCCTGGATTATTGATTGCTTTTATACTGGCGTTTAATATTGATTTAAGCCAATTTGGCAATCATGTAGTAAATTCGGTCAGCTTTTTTGGTGCTTTAATGGCACTATTTGTGGTGTTTATGTGGGCGCTATCATCAAAAGGTGAAAGCTATAAAGAAGTAACCTCAGAAGATGATGTATGCAGTCCGCCTTCAAAAATAACAAAAGTACTTCAAGATACTCATTTTGTAACTGCGTGGGTGGTTGCCTCCTTTGTGTTATTTGAACTACTGGTTACCGTGTTTGGCCTTGATTTAAAAACATGGTTTTTAAATTTTGCCTATTTAGCACCGTTTATTGCGGTATTAATTGGCTTTTTACCCGGTTGTGGACCGCAAATCATTGTCACCACTTTATACATTCAAGGCGTGATACCGTTTAGTGCTTTAGCTGCGAACGCCATTTCTAATGATGGCGATGCGCTTTTCCCTGCCATTGCTATGGCACCCAAAGCGGCCATTATTGCCACACTATATACCGCAGTTCCGGCGTTATTAGTGGGTTATGGACTGTATTTTTTCAGCTAAATCGCTTTACCTTTTATTAATTTACTTTTCAAGATATAAAAAAACCAGCTAATTTGCTGGTTTTTTTATTAACAACTTAATGAAAAAGATTAGCGCATTGCCATCATCATTTTAGCTGGTTGCTCTAAGTATTCTTTCCATAAATTGTTAAAGCGCGCTATCGTGCCGCCATCAATTACACGGTGATCACCAGACCAACTTACTTGCATAATCGCACGCGATACCACTTGCCCTTGCTCGTTAAAGCGCGGAAGGTGCTGTAATTTACCTAGCGCAACAATCGCGACTTCAGGTTTATTAATGATTGGCGTTGCAATAGTGCCGCCAATTGCACCAATGTTAGAAATGCTAATAGTACCGCCCTTTAAATCATCAGGTGCAACTCGCCCTTCTCGAGCAGAATCGGTAAGCTGAGTTAAACTGTTAGCAACCTCTACAATACTTTTTGTTTGGCAAGCCTTAATGTTAGGCACTAATAAACCTACTTTAGAATCTACTGCAACCCCAATGTTATGATCGTCATAGTAAGTAATTTCGCTACAATCATCATTTACTTTTGAGTTAAGTACTGGGAATTGACTCATAGCCAACGATAACGCCTTAATAAAGAATGGCATCATAGTTAACTTAACGCCCTGAGCTTTATATTGCTCTTTCAGATCAGTTCGAAGTGCAATTAAATCAGTTAAGTCAATTTCATCACTGTAGGTAAAGTGTGGAATAGTAGAAACCGACGCTACCATTTGTTTTGCCATGGCCGCTTTAATACCTTTAATCGCTTCTGTTCGCGTTCCACCTGTGCTCGCTGTATGTTCAGTACTGCTGGTTTTTTTACTCTCAGAAGCTTGTGGTTTATTAAGCTCAGAAGTATCCATACCAGATGGCACTTCATTTTTTATAAACGCTTCAATATCTTGTTTATAAATACGACCATTTTTACCACTGCCTGGTACGCAAGTTAAATCTACATCAAGCTCTCGCGCTTTACGTCTAACCGCAGGTGAGGCAACTGCTTTTTCGTTAACAATCGCAGTTTGTGGTTGTGTTTGTTTAACCGGTGCATCGGTAGTTGCATTGCTTTGTGCTTTTACGACCGCTTGATTAACATCAACATCTTCTTTTGCAGCTTGACCTGCTATGGTCATTTGAAACAACGGGCTGTGTACTTTGGCAATTTCACCTTTTTGATAATATAGCTTTTGTACAGTACCGGTATATTTAGCCGGTATCTGTACCAACGCTTTATCAGTCATTACATCACAAACAGCTTGGTCTTCTTCAATCTCATCGCCTTCTGCTACTAACCACTCTACAATTTCACACTCAACAATACCTTCACCAATATCGGGTAAGATAAAATCTTCTAAGTGTTCACGAGTAGATGTTGGTGCCGATGATGTTTCAGTCTTTTCGCTGGGTGCTTCCCCGGCAACATCCATTGCAAATAATGGCGCATGCACTTTAGCAATATCGCCTTTTTTGCAATGCAGCTTAGTGATCACCCCATCGTGTACCGCAGGAATTTGCACTAAGGCTTTATCTGTCATCACATCACAAATAGGCTGATCTTCTTTTACTGTATCACCTTCTTGTACCAGCCATTCGACTACTTCGCATTCAACAATGCCTTCACCAATGTCGGGTAATATAAAATCTTTAGCCATGGAAACCCCTAAAAGTTCACTGATTGTTTAATTGCGGCCATTACTTTCAATGCATCTGGAACATATTCTTTTTCAAGCGCCAGCGGGTATGGTGTATCTAAACCACAGACACGTAAAATAGGTGACTCTAAATGCAAGAAACACTCTTGAGCGATGGTTGCCGCAATTTCGGCGCCAAAACCATTAGTAATAGGTGCTTCATGACTAACAATAAGCCGACCCGTTTTTGTCACTGATTTAGCAATCGTTTCAACGTCCCACGGTAAAATACTGCGAAGGTCAATCACCTCACAGCTAATACCTTGCTCGCTGGCTTGTTTAGCGGCTGCTTCTACGATTTCCATTTGTGCGCCCCACGCCAATAAAGTAACGTCAGTGCCCTCTTGAACTACCTCAGCTTTACCTAGTTCAATGCTGTAATCTTCTTCTGGCACTTCACCCGTAGATGCACGATATAAACGTTTTGGCTCAAAAAATAGCACTGGGTTATCGTCTTTAATACATGCGCGAAGTAAGCCTTTAGCTTGATAAGGGTTACGTGGCACGACAATTTTTAACCCTGGTGTATGGGCAAAATACGCTTCTGGCGATTGCGAGTGATACAAACCACCAGCAATACCGCCGCCGTAAGGTGTGCGTATTGTTAGATTACCCACGTTGAATTCATTACCACTACGGTAACGAAACTTAGCCGATTCATTCACTATTTGGTCAAACGCAGGAAAGATGTAATCAGCAAATTGAATTTCTGCAAGCGCGGGTGCACCAAATGCAGCCAAGCCATTAGCAAAACCTAGAATGCCTTGCTCTGTAAGCGGCGTGTTGAATACACGGTGCTTTCCGTATTTTTCTTGTAAGCCTGATGTTGCTCTAAAAACGCCGCCAAAATAACCCACGTCCTCACCAAAAATACACGCTTGAGGGTGTTCATTCATGGTGATATCTAAAGCAGAATTAATTGCATGTAGCATGTTCATTTTAGCCATTACTTAATTCTCCCTGCTGTTGTTGGATAGGCATCAGGATGAGCTTTTATATGTGTTTTAAGCTCATCATATTGGCGTTGTAAAGATGGAATTGGCGTGTCATACACATCAGAAATTAATTCTTCTAAGGCTGGTTTATCAATTACTTCAGCGCGTTTAAGCGCCGCTAATATATCATCACGAATTGTTTCTTTGGCTTTTATATCTTCTGCGTCATCTAACCAGTTTTGTTTCACTAGCCATTTTCTAAAGCGCTCAATTGGGCACGCTTTATAGTTTGCTTCTTCGTCTTTTGAACGGTAGCCACTAGGGTCGTCTGATGTTGAGTGCGCCCCTAAACGATAGGCTATCGATTCAATCAGTACAGGTTCACCTTGTGTTGCTGCAATTTCTCGGGCTTTTTTAGTTGCTGCATAAACAGCGAGTGCATCGCTGCCATCAACACGTATGGTTTTAATACCATACCCTACGCCACGCGATGCAATACCATCACCTTTAAATTGTTCATCAGCTGGGGTAGAAATAGCATAACCATTGTTACGTGCAAAAAAGATAACCGGTGCCTTGTGCACTGCAGCCATGTTAAGGCCTGCGTGAAAATCACCTTCTGAAGCGGCACCTTCACCAAAATAACAAATGGTGACGTTATCAATAGTGCTTGCTAGTTCACCTGTTTTAGCATCGATATGTTTTACTTTTTGACCGTATGCGTAACCGGTGGCCTGTGGAATTTGAGTTCCTAATGGCGATGAAATTGTCATGTAGTTAAGTGCTTTAGAACCATAATGGATCGGCATTTGACGGCCTTTACCAAGATCTAATTCGTTAGAAAACATCTGATTCATAAATTGGTCAAGCGTAAAACCACGGTAATGCAACGCCGCTTGCTCACGGTATTGCGCCATAATCATATCATCTTGATCAAGGGCTGCCGCAGAGGCTGTTACCGCCGCTTCTTCACCTAAACACTGCATGTAAAAGCTAACACGGCCTTGGCGTTGAGCACCCTGCATACGTTCATCCAATAAACGAATAAAACGCATGGTTTCGTATAATTTAATAGCGGTTTGTTTAGAAATGTCAGGTGCAGGAGCACTAGGATGAATGTCGCCGTCCTCAGTTAAAATACTAAGGGTTGGAATATTAAGCGCGTGGCCGTCGATGAACTCAAGCTCATGGTTAATATTCAGCGATACGTTATTGGGATTACTCATAACCTACCTTCTCTTGTTGTCGGTATCACAGTGCCCCTTTAAATTATTATTGTGGGTGATTGTTGCTGAATAAACTTTGCAACATCTGCACTGTATTTAATTAAAGCTGCCAACACTTTACGTTAACGTAAAGTGTTATTCAACAAAACTGTGACCAAACAAAAGTAAATATTGAGCAAAAAACTGGCAAGTTAACTATACATAAAATTAACCACTTATTAATCAGTTGGTTAAACTTTAATAACAAGTGGTCTGATGTGTTGAATTAACTAAAGCGGCTGTCTACTTGCATAGGGACAACCGTTAATAGTGCACGTTGTCCAATAGCAACTTGTGCGTTAGGAAAAATAATCGCTTCCCCTTCTACGTCCGCATAAATTGCATTATCACCATCAGTTGCCAAAAGCTCACCCTTTGCAAAGCCTGTAAAGTTCTCGGCATCATCAGAAAACGGAAAGCTAAAGTTTTGTTCTGTTCGGTTAATTGTGCGATGAACAGAAAACAACTCAAAGTCATTTGCATTAAATTTAGGGTATTCCACTCCTTTTTGACTAATTAATGCAGTTAATGTTTGCTTGGTTTTTGCAAAGCGTGACATGTCGTTTTCACCAAAGGGTTTTACTTGGCCAAGCTCAACAGTAAATGAGTCAGCCCCATGCACAAACGATGAATAGTAGCTAAACGTGGTAGCAGGTGATTTCATCATTAATACCGTATTCACACCACAACTTAATAAAAATTGCAGTTGCGACTTTTTCCACGGCTTACCATGTAAAAATGGGTAAACAGCAAACTTTTCATTTTTAGAACCACGAATAGCGGTATGTAAATCATAATGACAGCGATACGTGTCCTGCTCTGAGCGTGCATAAAAATCGCTAACGTAATGTTCAAGTTTTGCAGCACGAACACGTTCGTCGTTCATCGCAATGCCATCAACAGTATGGTAACCGTTAAACAAGCGATTTAAGTTCTCTTCTACAAAGCGTTTACCAATATTAATTGACTGAGGGTTACCAAAAATAAATAAAACCCGTTGTTGTAATTCAAGTTGCCCACTAATAATGTGTTTAATCAGTTCATCGCAAATTTCAATGGGGGCTGTTTCATTGCCATGAATGGCACTTGAAAGCACCACATTCTTTGACGTTATACAATCAGGTTCAAACTCAATCACACCGGTATCATGCACAGTTACTTGCGTATTATTATTAAGGGTAAATTGGCCTGCATCCAAATGCCATTCATGGTTTCGAGAAAGCGTTAAAAAATCACCATCTTGTTTTAATTGATTAATATATTCTGAAGTGGCTGACATCACTATAAGAGCCCTTTTTGTTTTATAAATTGTAGATACAAAAACGGCTGAATAAATCAGCCGTTTTTAATTTTAATAGCAGATTAGCTAATTACTGAATCAACCAGTTTTTTAGCTTCTTTTTCTAATAAGGCTAAGTGCTCTTCGCCTTTAAATGATTCTAGATATATTTTATAAATATCTTCAGTACCTGAAGGACGCGCTGCAAACCAGCCGCTTTCAGTTACTACTTTTAAACCACCAATTGCCGCATTATTACCTGGCGCATGAGTAAGTTTTTGTAAAATGGCTTCACCCGCTAAGGTATCTGCTTTTACGTCATTAGCACTGAGCGCTTTTAATCGTGACTTTTGCTCAGGCGTTGCCGGCGCATCTAAACGTTTATAAAGTGGCGCACCAAACTCTTGCTCTAGTTCTTTATATAACGCAGACGGAGTTTTACCTGTAACTGCAAGAATTTCAGCGGCAAGTAGCCCCATGATAAAGCCATCTTTATCTGTACACCAAACCGTGCCATCAAAACGTAAAAAAGCAGCACCAGCACTTTCTTCACCACCAAAAGCCAATTTACCTTTATTTAACCCCTCAACAAACCATTTAAAACCAACCGGCACTTCTTTAACTTTACGGTTATTACGCTCAGTGACTTTATCAATCATTGAGCTAGAAACGAGGGTTTTACCAATTTCAACACTGGCATCCCAGTCACGATGTGTTAGTAAATAATCAATGGCTACCGCTAAAAAATGATTTGGATTCATTAATCCGTCTGGTGTTACTATGCCATGGCGGTCATAATCAGGGTCATTACCTATCGATAAATCAAAATCATCTTTAAGGGCAATTAAATTCGCCATTGAATAAGGCGATGAGCAATCCATACGAATTTTGCCATCTTTATCAAGTGGCATAAATGCAAAACGCGGATCAACACTGTCATTCACAACGGTTAAATCTAGTTTATATTTTTTAGCAATCACTGGCCAAAAGTTAATGCCTGAACCACCTAATGGATCAATACCAATTTTAATGCCTGCATCACTAATCGCTTTTAAGTTAACAATGTTTTCAAGATCATTGATGTACGGTGTCATTAAATCTTCATAGCGGATAAAACCAGAACGCGACGCTTTAGCAAACGGAAACAGTTCCACTTCAACTAAGTCTTCGAGTAAAAGCTGATTGGCTCTATCTTCAATCCATTTTGTTACATCTGTATCTGCAGGACCGCCGTTAGGTGGGTTGTATTTAAAACCGCCATCTTCCGGTGGATTATGAGACGGAGTAACAACAATGCCATCGGCTAATTCATTAGGGTGGTTTTTATTGTAACTAACAATAGCGTGACTAATTACCGGTGTTGGTGTGAAGTCACCATTTTCTTGGGTGATCACTTGCACTTCGTTAGCAACCAGCACTTCTATCGCTGAGTTAAAGGCGGCTTCGCTTAATGCGTGGGTGTCTTTACCTAAAAATAATGGACCAAATATATCGTTTTGCTTTCTGTAATCACAAATAGCTTGGGTAATTGATAATATATGTGACTCATTAAATTTCACATCATACGCACAACCACGGTGCCCTGAGGTTCCAAAGGAAACACAATGTTCTGGGTTTTGCTCTAGATCAGGCTCATTTAAATAATACGCAGACACTAGCTTTGGTACATTCACTAAAACCGATTGTGGTGCAGTTTTCCCTGCGCCGGAATGAATTGCCATGGTATTTCCTTAAAGATAATCACGAATTTTTTCAGCTTGCTCATTGCTATAGCCTAAGCTAAGTGCAACTTCATGCAGCATCATTTTTTTACGTGTAGTATTTGAATTGGTCATCACCCAATATTCACTGTCGGTGATGTTTTTAGGGTTCATACTACTGCCGCTATTCACTAAGTCTTCTTTACTGGTCGCAAAATAAACACGATCGCGGCCTTTGATATCAAGCACTGCTGAAAAGTCAGTTTTGTGCGTTCGGTAAAACGCACTTAAAATAAATAAGAAACGACCAACAACACCTTTTTGCATTGCCAGTTCTTCTTTATTTAAAATGTTAAATACGTTCGCATTCTTTTTATTTATCGGCGCTTTCGCCACAGAGGCTGGCTGTTCAACGGCAGCGACTTGTTGTTCTTCAGATGAATTAGACACACTAACGGTTTCATTTTTATGATCAGTGTCTGATTTTGTGGTGTGAATTTTTTCGCCGCTGAGATTTAATAAACGACGTAAAATAGTCGATGCACTTTCACCAATACTCTGGGTATTGCTAGCAATGTACTGATATAACTCGTCGTCTATGTCGATTTGTTTCATGTTCTTCCTGTCATTACGGGCCACATTTTTCTTTCGATATGATTATACCCAAATCACCTCAAGATGCGAGTTTCAGTTAGAATTAAAAGCGATTTAGGCAAGGCACTGATTACAAACAATAGTCATTCTATTGCTAAAATCAATAACGCAGTATAAATCGCTTTTAAACCAACCCTCTGGGCGTTTCACAGGAACTTACTCTCATCGTTGTTAATTTTTAAAAGGGATTGCCATTGTTGCAAACTAACGCCTTGATATTAAGCCCCGGTGAAACGCTGAATTCTGTATCTTGTGATGGTTTGGGTATATACCCAATCCAGTTAGAAATGCGAGTTACAACCCACGCGACTCTAAACATAGTAGTAATTAATAATTACTAAATAATCAGGAAGCTAGGTATATTTGTATACAGCGTTTAAATAATATCTGTATTTTTTGCTTTTTAAGTTAATGCTCGGCAAACTATGCGCAAAATTATGGGAGATGTTTATGCAATTAAATTACAAACAAATTGGTCAAGGTTCTGATGTTGTTTTGATCCATGGACTGTTTGGCTCATTAGAAAATCTTAATGTGATTGCAAAGCCATTAAGTGAACACTTTCGTGTAACCAATGTCGATTTACGAAACCATGGCCTTTCGCCCCACAGCGATGAAATGGATTATACTGCAATGGCTAATGATGTTGTTGAATTAATGACGGCATTAAACATACAAAAAGCACATCTGGTTGGGCACTCTATGGGCGGCAAAGTGGCGATGCAAATAGCACTGAGCCATACTGATTTAGTCGATAAACTAGTGGTTCTTGATATTGCGCCTGTGAGCTACCCTGCGCGCCATACCCAAATACTTGAGGCTTTAAATGCAGTAAAAAATGCCGATATTAGTGATAGAAAGCAAGCTGATTTAATAATGCAACCGTATAAAGAAGAGCTAGGGGTACGTCAGTTTTTATTAAAGAGCTTATATAAAAATGATGAAGGAAAATTTGTTTGGCGATTCAATTTATCAGTGCTTGATAATAAATATTCAACAATTACCGACAACATTAATGCAAATAATTCTTGTTTATGCGAAACTCTGTTTATTAAAGGTAATGACTCTGACTACATTTTAGCCGAGCACCGTGACGCGATTAATGCGCTGTTTAAAAATGTGAGCGCAAAAATCATTCATGGTGCGGGTCATTGGTTACATGCCCAAAAACCACAGGCTGTAAACAAAGCAATCAATGATTTTTTAACTACAGTTTAATGTTATTTTTGTGGCGTGTTTTTGATTTATCACACTAAATAATTAAAGATTTATGTGCTATAGTACGCGCCGTTTAATTTAAAGGTTATACGTCGATGGTCAGTCAGTTTATTAACGAATTTGATACCTTAGGGTTGTATTTTGGCTTAGCAGGTATTTTTATTTTTATCGGCTTGGCAATAAAAGACGTACTGAAAAGCGGCAATGTGCCTAAATTTGGTCGTTATATTGTGTGGCTGGTACTTTTTTTAGGTTGCTCTGGCTTTATTGCCAAAGGACTTATTCAGGTATTTTGGCAAGGTGCGGGTGTAGGTTAAGCATGGCCAAGTCAGAAACAGATAGAACAACGCTTGATTTATTTGAATACGAGAAACGTCCAGGTAGACCAAAAACCAATCCCCTTCCACGGGATATGCAGTTAAAGGTCAATAAACGTAATCAAATAAAAAGAGATAAAGCACGTGGTTTAAAGCGTGTTGAATTTAAAGTTTCGTCACAGTTGTATCAGGCTTTGAGTGATATGGCAGATGCACAAAATATTAGCCGTAGTGCGTTGATCGAAACAATTTTACAAGAAAGATTGGCTATTGATAGATAAAAGGTTTAAATCCATGGCAAGTGTAGGCATTTTTTTCGGAAGTGATACAGGTAACACAGAACACGTAGCAAAAATGATCCAAAAAGAATTGGGTAAAAAGCTCGTTGCTGTGCATGACATTGCAAAAAGCTCTAAAGAAGAGATTGCTGAATTTGATCTGATCTTATTCGGTATTCCAACTTGGTACTATGGCGAAGCGCAGTGTGATTGGGATGACTTTTTTCCTGAGCTTGAAGAAGTAAGCTTTGAAGGTAAGCTAGTAGCTATTTTTGGCTGTGGCGACCAAGAAGACTATGCAGAATACTTCTTAGACGCTATGGGTATGATCAACGATATCGTAACAGAGCGTGGTGCTATTGTTGTTGGACATTGGCCAACAGACAGCTATGATTTTGAAGCATCAAAAGGTATGGCTGATGACAAGCACTTTGTAGGCTTAGGTATTGATGAAGACCGTCAGCCGGAACTAACAGAGCAACGTGTTAAACAATGGTGTGCTCAAGTATATGATGAAATGTGCTTAAGTGAGTTAGCAGATTAATCCCCCCTTTTTATGCTAACTGTTTAAAATATTATCAAACAGTTAGCATTTTCCGCGTTAATATTGATATAGATCAATTGTTCTTTGCACTTCCTGCTAAGGCACGTTATCCTAACTGTTATTGTGACGAGTACATCTTGCAAGATGTCTAGTATAACTAAATAAAATTGAGACAGATTTAATGACTGATCATAACTTGGAACTTAAAAAAGCCGGGCTAAAGGTAACTTTACCGCGTATTAAAATTTTAGAGATTCTTCAATCTCCAGATAACCAACACATAAGCGCTGAAGATGTTTACAAGGTTTTATTAGATCTAGGCGAAGAAATTGGTCTTGCGACTGTTTACCGTGTTTTAAACCAATTTGATGATGCGGGTATTGTAAGTCGTCATCATTTTGAAGGTGGTAAGTCTGTATTTGAACTTTCTGGCAGTACTCACCATGACCATTTAGTATGTTTAAAATGTGGCAAAGTTGTTGAGTTTGAAGATGACTTAATTGAACGTCGTCAACTCGAGATTGCTGATGAAAACGGTATTAAGTTAACTAACCACTCTCTTTACCTGTACGGCGAGTGTGAAGATAAAGACGCATGTAAGGCGTTTGCACAAAACAACAGTTAATTTTATTAATTGCATAAAAAAACCTGCTTTAAGCAGGTTTTTTGTATCTAAAATAGAGCAGAATTACTTCTGTTCTATTTTAGCCCATGAGTCACGCAGACCTACAGTTTGGTTAAATACCACGTTCTCTGACTTAGTATCACGAGAAAAATAGCCGGTACGCTCAAACTGGAAACCTTGCGCAGGCTGTGAATTTGCCAATGAAGGTTCTAGTTTTGCATTAGTAATAACAACTAATGACTCTGGGTTTAATGTGCTTTCAAAATCTTCTGCTGCTGCAGGATTAGGCACACTAAACAGACGGTCATATAAACGCACTTCTGCTGTTACCGATTCTGGTGCAGATACCCAATGGATCACCCCTTTTACTTTACGCCCATCGCTTGGGTTTTTACCCAATGTTTCAGGATCGTAAGTACAGTAAATAGTGGTAATTTCACCGTTATCGTCTTTTTCAACACGCTCGGCTTTAATTACATAAGCGCCACGTAAGCGTACTTCTTTATCAAGTACTAAACGTTTAAATTTATTGTTTGCTTCTTCGCGGAAATCTTCACGTTCAATAAAAATTTCACGAGTAAAAGGCACGTCACGGCGACCCATTTCTTCTTTATTTGGGTGATTAGCAACAGACAATGTTTCAACGGTGTCGGCTTGATAATTCTCAATCACGATTTTAACCGGATCAAGTACAGCCATAGCACGCGGTGCATTTTCGTTTAAGTCATCACGGATACACGCTTCAAGCATACCCATTTCAACCATATTTTCTTGTTTAGTAATACCAATACGTAAACAAAACTCACGAATTGAAGCCGGTGTATAACCACGACGACGAAGACCCGCAATTGTTGGCATACGTGGGTCATCCCACCCTTCTACCTTATTATTTACCACTAAGTCATTAAGCTTTCGCTTTGACATAATAGTGTATTCAAGGTTTAAGCGTGAAAACTCAATTTGCTGAGGGTGACATTCAAGGCTGATGTTATCAAGTACCCAGTCGTAGAGACGACGGTTGTCTTGGAACTCTAATGTACATAATGAATGTGTTATGCCTTCAAGGGCATCCGAAATACAATGCGTGAAGTCGTACATTGGGTAAATGCACCACTTATCCGCTGTTTGGTGATGATGTGCAAAACGAACGCGGTAAATAATTGGATCGCGCAACACCATAAATGAGCTGGCCATATCAATTTTAGCACGGAGAACACATTCACCCTCTTTGAATTCGCCGTTGCGCATTTTTTCAAATAATGCGAGGTTTTCTTCAACCGAGGTATCGCGATAAGGACTATTTTTACCTGGCTCTTTTAATGTGCCACGGTATTCACGTGCTTGATCGGCTGTTAAAAAACACACATACGCTAAACCTTTTTCAATTAGCTCAACTGCATAGCCGTAAAGCACATCAAAATAGTTTGACGAATATTTAATCTCACCATCCCAATTAAACCCTAACCACTGTACGTCTTCTTTAATTGAATTAACGTAGTTAATATCTTCTTTTTCTGGGTTTGTATCGTCAAAACGAAGGTTACATAAACCGTTATAGTCTTTGGCGATACCAAAATTTAGGCAAATTGATTTTGCATGGCCAATATGTAAAAAGCCATTTGGTTCTGGTGGAAAACGGGTATGCGTTGTGGCATGTTTTCCACTTGCTAAATCTTCATCAATTCGGGTTCTAATAAAGTTACTTGGGCGATTCTCGATTTCCGCCATAGGAGTATAAACCTCTGTATATTGCGTGATAACAAAACTAATGCATTATTACAAAAACCAAGCGTAACATACAGTAATAGATACGGGTTTATGCTGGTAATTAACAAAGTTTGTTTAATAAGGGATAGTTTATGAACAAAATTTGTTTTAGCGCAATATTTAAGTCATCAAAGCATTCTATAGTATAAAAATAAACCCAACTTACAGGAACGAAAGATGGCTTCATTAAATCAACACCGTGTTTATATCCCAAGCAACGCTAGAGCAAACCATTATTTATTAGCTGAAATCACGCCAAACGATGAGTTTTATAAGAGTTTTAGTAATATTAATGCGTGTTATCAGCGTATTGCTCGCCAACTATTTGCCGCTTGTGATGAATATGAACTTCACAATGTGCATTTACTCGCCAATGATAAACTGCCGGTCGTGCGATTTCATGATGAGTCTTATCAACTTGAAACCGATAAGCAAATGTTGTTTTTCTATAACCCTCGTTACCATGAAGCGCATAAACTTCATTACACAGAAGATCAGCAAAGCAAAAAGATTCGCTTACTGTTTTTAGCCACAGGGGATGATATTCGCGCTCACTCTGCACAATTTCATAATAATGTACAAAAAGTATTGGATCTTTTACAACAGCAATTATTTGTAGGCCAACCAAGCTTTAAATTGCGTGATCATCAGCATTTAACCTATGATTTATTCGCTAAAGAAAAAGGTAATAAAGAAAGTTACGGTTATAAATTAAGAAGTTTATATCCTCGTTATCAATCAAGACAATGCGAGATACCAAGTACACATGCAGAAATGACCTATGTTACGTTTTCGGTACCGGTAACACGTAATATTAAAACGCAGTTTCAAAGTGAAATTAACAGCCAAACTTACCAGCCGTTCTACTCTCACTTTTCAAAACTATTTACCCAGTTATGTGAAGATAATAAACTCACTCACGCTGCGATGGTTGCAAATGGCGCAATGCCAATAATTCGCAACAGCCAAGTAGATCGAAATGAGGGAAATGAGGAGCTACAAAAAATTAGTTTTAATATAGAAGATTCAACCTCGCAAATAAAAGTATTTTTTGAAGCCGATAAGTTAGTCGAAACACTGCATTTTGTCATTGTGGCAGCTGAGCATAATAAACATGAAATTGGCTATGGTCGCTTTATGAACCAAGTAGAAAAAACTATTCATGGCTTATGTGATGAGTTAGCAATTAATAAGCAACGCCAAGACTTATCAGTACGCTTTTTTCAGCATATAAGTTACCCGTTTTAAAATATCATAGGGCTATATGCTCTTGCTATAAATAACAAAAAGGCTCGCAATTGCGAGCCTTTTTTAAAGAATAAACGCTGATTACCAGCCTGTTTTCTCTTTAAGTGCTTTACCAATATCAGCAAGTGAACGTACAGTTTTTACGCCCGCAGCTTCTAATGCAGCAAATTTCTCATCAGCAGTACCTTTACCACCAGCGATGATTGCGCCAGCGTGACCCATACGCTTACCTTCTGGTGCAGTAACACCAGCAATGTAAGAAACAACAGGTTTAGTTACGTTAGCTTTGATGTACTCTGCAGCTTCTTCTTCTGCAGTACCACCAATTTCACCAATCATTACGATTGCTTCAGTTTGTGGATCTTTTTCGAACAATTCTAGAACGTCGATAAAGTTAGTACCAGGAATTGGATCACCACCAATACCAACACAAGAAGACTGACCAAAACCAGCGTCTGTAGTTTGCTTAACTGCTTCGTACGTTAAAGTACCAGAGCGAGAAACAATACCTACTTTACCAGGCTTGTGGATGTGACCAGGCATGATACCAATCTTAGTCTCACCAGGAGTGATAACACCTGGACAGTTAGGACCGATCATACGAGTACCTGTTTGATCTAGTTTAACTTTAACGTCAACCATATCAAGTGTAGGAATACCTTCAGTGATACAAACAATTAGCTCGATACCTGCATCGATAGCTTCTAAGATTGCATCTTTACAGAAAGGTGCTGGTACGTAGATCACAGATGCAGTTGCACCTGTTGCTTCTACAGCGTCACGTACTGTGTTAAATACTGGAAGACCAAGGTGCGTTTGACCGCCTTTACCTGGGCTTACACCACCAACCATTTGTGTACCGTACTCAAGCGCTTGCTCTGAGTGGAAAGTACCTTGACCACCAGTGAAACCTTGACAGATAACTTTTGTATCTTTATTGATTAATACAGACATTATTTGCCCTCCGCAGCAGCAACAACTTTTTCAGCCGCGTCTGTTAATGATTCAGCAGCGATGATGTTAAGATCAGACTTAGCAAGTACTTCACGGCCTAATTCAGCATTAGTACCTTCTAAACGTACAACTACTGGAACTGTTACACCTACTTCTTTAACTGCGCCAATGATGCCTTCAGCAATCATGTCACAACGAACGATTCCGCCGAAGATGTTAACTAAAACAGCTTTAACGTTGTCATCTGAAAGGATGATTTTGAATGCTTCAGAAACACGTTCTTTAGTCGCGCCGCCACCAACATCTAGGAAGTTAGCTGGCTTGCCACCGTGTAGGTTTACGATGTCCATAGTACCCATTGCTAGGCCTGCACCGTTAACCATACAACCTACGTTACCATCTAGGGCTACGTAGTTAAGCTCGAAGCTTGCTGCGTGAGCTTCACGTGCATCTTCTTGAGATGGATCGTGCATTTCACGGATTTTAGGTTGACGGTAAAGTGCATTACCATCGATACCGATTTTACCATCTAGACAGTGAAGGTTACCTTCATCTGTGATTACTAGTGGATTGATTTCAAGTAATGCGAAATCGAAATCGTTGAACATGTTGCCAAGACCCATAAAGATCTTAACGAACTGCTTCATTTGTGTAGGGTTAAGACCCAATTTAAAACCAAGCTCACGAGCTTGGTAAGCTTGAGGACCTACTAAAGGATCAATCTCAGCTTTGTGGATAAGTTCTGGTGTTTCTTCAGCAACCGTTTCAATTTCAACGCCGCCTTCAGTAGACGCCATGAACACAACTTTACGAGAAGCACGGTCAACAACAGCACCTAGGTACAGTTCGTTAGCGATGTCTGTACAGCTTTCTACTAAAATTTTAGCAACTGGCTGGCCTTTCTCGTCTGTTTGGTAAGTAACTAGGTTTTTACCTAACCAGTTAGCTGCAAACGCTTTAACTTCGTCGATAGTTTTAACTAGCTTTACACCGCCAGCTTTACCACGTCCACCTGCGTGAACCTGAGTTTTAACAACCCACATATCGCCGCCAATTTTTTCAGCAGCTGCTGCAGCTTCTTCAGGTGTATCGCAAGCGAAACCTTGAGAAACTGGTAAACCATATTCGGCAAAAAGTTGTTTTGCCTGATACTCATGCAAATTCATGATGCTTTATCCAATTTTTTATATTAAAAGAGCTGAATATTTATGCAAATAAACAACTATCCCAAATTGCGCGCCTAGTATAGATCTCATGGCGCTTCATGAAAACCCCAGTGTGACCATAGGCGCAAAAAAAAAGCTGTGATTTTAACTCACAGCTTATATTTTATACTACTTAATTAAACATCCAGCAGTAAACGTGTTGGATCTTCTAGTAACTCTTTAATTGTTACTAGGAAACCAACTGATTCTTTACCATCGATTTGGCGATGATCATAAGATAACGCTAAATACATCATAGGTAAGATTTCAACTTTACCATTAACAGCCATAGGACGATCTTGGATTTTGTGCATACCTAAGATTGAAGACTGTGGTAAGTTAATGATTGGTGTTGATAGTAATGAACCGAATACACCACCGTTAGTAATAGTGAAATTACCACCAGTCATATCGTCAAGTGTTAGCTTGCCATCACGACCTTTAAGCGCTAGTTCACGAATACCTTTTTCGATTTCTGCAACTGATAATTTGTCACAGTCTTTAAGTACTGGCGTTACTAGACCACGTGGCGTAGAAACAGCAATACTGATGTCGAAATAGTTGTGGTAAACAATATCATCGCCATCAATTGATGCGTTTACATCTGGGAAACGCTTTAACGCTTCAGTTACCGCTTTCACGTAGAAAGACATGAAACCTAAACGGATACCATGGCGCTTCTCAAATACTTCTTGGTACTGCTTACGAAGATCCATAATTGGCTTCATGTTAACTTCGTTAAACGTAGTTAACATAGCTGTTGAATTTTTCGCTTCAAGAAGACGATTAGCAATGGTTTTACGTAATCGTGTCATAGGCACACGTTTTTGAGTACGGTCACCCATTGGTGCAGCTGGTGCAGCTTCTGCTTTCTTAGCTGATTGTGCAGGTGCTTTTAAGAAAGTGTCGACATCTTCTTTAGTTACACGGCCATTCTTACCAGTACCCTTGATTTTAGAAGCATCAAGGCCTTTCTCAGCAATTAAACGACGAACTGACGGTGTTAACACATCTGAACTGTCGCTTGAGCTTTCTTCTTTGGCTGCTGGTGCATCCGCTTTAGCTTCAGATTTAGCTGGAGCAGCACCTGCTTTTACTTTACCAATTACTTGCTCACCAAGAACAGTATCGCCTTCGTCATGGATTATTTCACCCATTACGCCGTCTGCTTGGGCAACAACTTCAAGTACAACTTTATCTGTTTCAATATCTACCAAGTTTTGGTCGCGTGTTACCGCGTCGCCTGGTTGAACATGCCAAGTAGCAATTGTTGCATCTGCAACTGATTCTGGAAGTACAGGTACTTTAATATCCACTTCTTTACCTTCTGATGCTGGTGCTGATTGCGCCGCAGGCGCGTCTTCTGATTTATCTGATGCTGAGTCATCTTGTTTTGACTCTTTAGTTGCCGGTGCTTCATCTGCATCGCCAATTAAACCGATCACTTGGTCACCAAGTACCGTAGCACCTTCTTCTTGTGAAATTTCAGTGATTACACCATCATTTTGTGCAACCACTTCTAAAACCACTTTGTCTGTTTCAATATCTACTAAGTTTTGGTCACGGCTTACTTTGTCGCCAACACTTACATGCCATGTAGCAACGGAAGCATCTGCAACCGACTCAGGAAGAACAGGAACTTTAATTTCTGTGCTCATTGCTTATCCTTTCTTTTCTATAGTAAGCGCGTCGGCAACGAGCGCTTGTTGTTCTTTAGTATGTACCGACATATAACCACATGCAGGTGATGCTGAAGCTTTACGGCCAGCATATTTTAATTTTGCATCTTGTGGAATTGCATCAATAAAGTGATGTTGAGAACAATACCAAGCGCCTTGGTTTTGTGGCTCTTCCTGACACCATACAAAATCTTTAACATGCTGATAACGTTCTATAATCGTCTTCATTTCGTCATGTGGGAACGGGTATAGCTGTTCAACACGAACAATAGCAATGTTGTCTTGCTCAAGCTTACGACGCTCTTGTAATAATTCGTAGTAAACTTTACCACTACAAAATACAACGCGTTCTACTTTCTTCGCATCAATATCATCAATTTCATCGATCACATTGTGGAAAACACCCTCAGAAAGCTCTTCAAGTGATGATGTAGCTAATGGATGACGTAGCAATGATTTTGGCGTCATAACAATCAGTGGACGACGAAGAGGTCTTACCGATTGACGACGAAGCATCGCATAAACTTGTGCCGGTGTTGATGGTACACACACTTGCATATTATGATCAGCACAAAGCTGTAAAAAGCGCTCAAGACGCGCAGAGCTATGCTCAGGACCTTGGCCTTCATAACCATGTGGCAATAAACACGTTAGGCCACATAGACGGCCCCACTTTTGCTCGCCTGAACTTAAGAACTGGTCGAATACAACTTGTGCACCATTGGCGAAATCACCAAATTGCGCTTCCCACAGAACAAGTGAAGTCGGCTCTGCAGTTGCATAACCATATTCAAATGCTAATACCGCTTCTTCAGATAAAACCGAATCAAATACTTCAAATGTACCTTGATCTTCACTTATGTTTTGTAGCGGCAAGTACGTTGCACCGTCTTTTTGGCCATGAACAACGGCATGGCGATGGAAGAAGGTACCACGGCCAGAATCTTGACCTGTTAGGCGAATATCCGTGCCTTCAGCAGCAATAGTTGCATACGCTAAAGTTTCTGCCATACCCCAATCAAGTGGTTTTTCACCGGCTGCCATTGCTTTACGATCATCGTATATTTTCTTAACACGTGACTGTGCTTTGTGATCTTCAGGGTAACTTGCAACAATGTTACCAAGTTCTTTAAGCTTCTCTACAGGAACGCTCGCGTCGTAGTCAACATTCCAATCATGACCAACGTATTTAGCCCAATCAGAAGAGTGTGACGTTTCTGGTTGAATTTCTTCAACCACACAGTTGCCATCATCTAAGCCATTACGGTAATCATCAGCAAGCGCTTTCACTTCATCTTCTGTAAAAGAACCTTCCGAAATTAACTGATCGGCATAAATTAAGCGCGGAACTGGATGCTTTTTAATTTTTTGATACATAACAGGCTGTGTAGCATTTGGCTCATCAGCTTCGTTATGACCATGGCGACGGTAACAAACAAGGTCAATCACTACATCACGCTTAAACTGGTTTCTAAAATCAAGCGCTAGTTGCGTAACAAACGCAACCGCTTCAGGATCATCAGAGTTTACGTGGAAAATTGGTGACTGGACCATTTTTGCAATATCAGTACAGTAATCAGTAGAGCGAACATCGTCTTGTTTGCTTGTTGTAAAACCAACTTGGTTATTAACAACGATACGAATACTGCCACCACAACTAAATGCATTAGTTTGTGATAAGTTAAACGTTTCTTGTACAACACCCTGACCTGCAATTGCAGAGTCGCCGTGAATAGTAATAGGAAGTGCTTTACTGCCCGTTTTATCGTTTAGACGATCAAGACGTGCGCGTACAGACCCCATTACCACAGGATTTACGATTTCTAAGTGCGATGGATTAAACGCAAGTGCCATATGCACATTGCCGCCTTTAGTCGCGAAATCTGAAGAGTAACCCATGTGATACTTAACATCACCCGAGCTTAATGTGTCTTTGTGTTTACCAGCAAACTCATCAAATAACTCTGATGGATTTTTACCAAGCACGTTCACAAGTACATTTAAACGACCGCGGTGAGCCATGCCGATTACGGCTTCTTTTTGGCCACTTTCACCCGCGCGGTGTATAAGCTCTTTAAGCATAGGTACTAACGCATCACCACCTTCAAGTGAGAAACGCTTAGCACCCGGGAACTTAGCCCCTAAATATTTTTCAAGACCATCAGCCGCTGTTAATCCTTTTAGGATACGTAGCTTTTCATTTTTATCGAATTTTGGCCTAGACTGAACAGACTCTAAACGCTGTTGTAACCAACGTTTCTCTTCTGTTGATGTGATGTGCATATACTCGGCGCCAATAGAACCACAATATGTAGTTTTTAGTGCTTGGTATAACTCACCTAAAGGCATAGTATCGCGGCCTACGGCAAACGATCCTACGTTAAATTCGCGGTCAAAGTCAGCATTTGATAAGTCGTGGTACTCTAGCTCTAAATCTCGTACACGCTCTCGTTGCCAAATACCTAATGGATCTAGGTTCGCATTTTGGTGTCCACGAAAACGGAAAGCATTAATAAGTTGCAGAACTTTAACCTGTTTAAGGTCACCGCCGCTGCCCTCTGCTACCACTACTTCTCTATGCTTGTTTTTAGCAAGCGCCGCAAATTGTGAACGAACTTCTGAATGTTTTACTTCAACATCCACACCATCTACTTTTGGTAATTGTTCGAACACTTCTCGCCATTCTTCTGGCACCGAAGTCGCATCGTCTAAATACGCTTCATAAAGCTCTTCAACATAAGCAACGTTACCGCCGTTTAAATGTGAAGATTCTAGCCATGCCTTCATCACACCTTCGTGCATTTATAAGCCCTTTTTTTTAGCGCAGAAATTAATAGTTATATAACAAGATGGCTAATAAATATTAGCCATCTTTCGTCTACCAGAAATTAAACCGAGCGGTTTAATAACATAGATTTTATTTGCCCAATTGCTTTGGTCGGGTTAAGACCCTTAGGACAAACGCTAACACAGTTCATGATACTGTGGCAACGGAACACACTGAATGCATCGTCTAAGTCGGCTAAACGCTCTTCTGTTGCAGTATCTCGGCTATCAGCTAAGAAACGGTAAGCATGAAGAAGGCCTGCTGGACCTATAAACTTATCTGGATTCCACCAGAAAGAAGGACACGATGTAGAACAACATGCACATAAAATACACTCATAAAGCCCATCTAATTTATCACGCTCTTCAATAGATTGAAGACGTTCGCCTGCAGCAGGCTCGTCATTAATTAAATAAGGTTTTACTTTTTCGTATTGAGTGTAGAACTGACTCATGTCAATAACAAGGTCACGAACAACAGGAAGTCCAGGTAATGGACGTACTACGATTTTACCTTTGCCATTTTTTTGTAGCGTAGATAAAGGGGTAATACATGCTAACCCATTCTTACCATTCATGTTTACACCGTCTGAACCACACACACCTTCACGGCATGAACGACGGAATGATAAAGTAGGATCTTGCTCTTTTAATAATAAAAGTGCATCCAATACCATCATGTCTTGGCCTTCCTCAGTTTGCAAAGTGTAGTCTTGCATACGAGGTGCGTTGTCAACATCTGGATTGTAACGATAAACTGAAAATTGTACTTGTGCCATCGTCTCGCTCCTAGTAGGTACGTGCTTTAGGTGGGAATGCTTCACGTAGCTTAGGCTCGTAGTTTACTTTACGCTTGCTCATTTCATCCGTTACCGGATTAAATACTGAGTGACATAACCAGTTTTCGTCATCACGATCTGGGAAGTCAAAGCGAGAGTGTGCGCCACGGCTTTCAGTACGGAAGTTTGCAGCTACTGCAGTTGAGTAAGCTGTTTCCATTAAGTTGTCTAATTCTAAACATTCAATACGCATGGTGTTGAAGTCTGATGATTTATCATCAAGACGTGCATGCTGTAAGCGTTCACGAATTTCTTTAAGCTCAGTAAGACCAGTTGCCATTGAGTCACCTTCACGGAATACCGAGAAGTTAAGCTGCATACACTGTTGTAGGTCTTTCTTGATTTGTACTGGGTCTTCGCCTTGACCAACTGTTGAGCTTTCCCAACGATTAAAGCGAGCTAAAGACGCTTCTAAATCAGACTCAGAAGCCGCTTTAGAAATTTCAACGTCATTTAGGTATTTACCTAAGAAGTTACCAGCAGCACGACCAAATACAACTAAATCGAGTAATGAGTTACCACCTAAGCGGTTAGCACCGTGAACAGATACACATGCAATCTCACCAACCGCAAATAAACCTTGTACTACTTTTTCGTTACCAGCGGCATCGATATTAAGTACTTGACCATTTACGTTAGTTGGCACACCACCCATCATGTAGTGACATGTTGGGATAACTGGAATTGGTTCTTTTGCAGGATCAACGTGAGCAAATGTTTTAGCAAGGTCGCATACGCCTGGAAGACGTAAGTTAAGCGTTTCTTCGCCTAAGTGGTCAAGTTTCAACTTAAGGTGAGGACCCCAAGGACCATCACAACCACGACCTTCACGAATCTCTGTCATCATTGAACGAGCAACAACGTCACGAGATGCTAAATCTTTAGCATTTGGTGCATAGCGCTCCATGAAGCGTTCGCCATCTTTATTTAAAAGATAACCACCTTCACCACGACAACCTTCGGTTACTAGCGTACCAGCACCTGCAATACCTGTCGGATGGAACTGCCACATTTCCATGTCTTGCATAGAAATACCAGCACGTGTCGCCATACCAACACCGTCACCAGTGTTAATGTGAGCATTAGTTGTTGATGCGAAAATACGACCTGCACCACCGGTAGCTAACACAACTGCTTTTGATTTGAAAAAAGTGATTTCACCTGTTTCAATTTCAATCGCTGTACAGCCTACTACATCACCATTATCGTTTTTAACTAAATCAAGTGCATACCATTCTGAGAACACATTTGTTTTATTTTTAACGTTTTGTTGATAAAGAAGGTGTAATAATGCGTGACCAGTACGGTCAGCAGCTGCTGCTGTACGTGCAGCTTGTTCACCACCAAAGTTTTTCGATTGACCACCGAAAGGACGTTGGTAAACACGGCCATTTTCAAAACGAGAAAATGGTAAACCCATGTTTTCTAATTCAGTAATGGCTTCTGGGCCTGTATTACACATGTATTCGATAGCGTCTTGGTCACCGATAAAATCGGAGCCTTTAACGGTATCATACATATGCCATTCCCAGTTATCTTCATGCGAATTACCTAGCGCTACTGTAATACCACCTTGAGCAGATACAGTGTGTGAGCGTGTCGGGAAAACTTTAGAGATTAGCGCACATGTTTTGCCAGATTCAGTAATAGCAAGAGCAGCGCGCATACCTGCACCACCGGCACCAATTACTACGGCGTCAAATTCACGAACAGAATATTTCACTTAAACACCCCATAAAACGATTAAACCTACAGCTACGTAAGCAACAGCCATTAGGTTTAGTACAAAGCCTAAAAAAGCACGCAATTTAGCGCCCTTTACATAGTCGGTTAGAACCTGCCAAAGGCCAATACGGGTATGAACCATAATGCAAACTAGGGTAATTAATGTCGCCCCTTTCATTGCTAGGTTAGAGAATAGGCCTGTCCAGGCGTCATATGTGACTTCTGGCATCGCTAAAAAATAGCCGATAATAAAAATTGCATACGCACTGATTATTAATGCCGTTGTACGTAAAGATACATAATCTTGTACGCCATCACGTTTAAGAGTTGCTTGATTTAAGACCATATCCACACCCCTGCCAATACAGCAAACACAACGCCAAGTGCCATCGCAATTTTAGCGCTAGTGTTGCCTGATTCAAGTTCTTCCCAATGCCCCATGTCCATAATAATGTGACGGATACCACCAATAAGGTGATAACCCAATACAGAAAGGGTGCCCCAAGCTATAAATTTGGCAATGAATCCGTTAAACAGACCCTTGACGAATTCAAAACCTTCAGCTGAAGAAAGAGACTCTGACCAAGCCCAAATGACAAACGTTAAAGCAAAAAATAATGCAACACCGGTGACGCGGTGAAAAATTGAAGCTTTAGCCGTTGCCGGCATAGATATAGTTGTTAGATCTAGATTTACAGGTCTTTGCTTTTTCACAGTTACTTGCCCATCTTGCCCGCAGTGGGGCTCATCTACTTGTTTTTCTAAAACCCACCAAGTGTTTCTGGTGGAACTATCAAAATAAACGTATTAATACTAATAAAGTTCACTTTTTATGAAAAATATTATGTAAAAAAAAGTTTACCCAAATACTAATTGGTTAAAAACCTCCGATAGTATATATAGCCGGAGACTCTTTTACAATTCTTGTTTACTTTGAGACGTTTGCGAATTAGCCAATGGTATAATATTCAATCTATACCGAATATTTATTATACATATGTGCATAATACTTATAAAAATTGACTTTATACCCCTCTTTCACGTTAAAATGTAAAGATGTGCTTAGAATAGATTTTAGAATATAAAAAATCAGAATAGTTATCTTAATAGGAGATACATAGATGGCAGATAAGAAAGCCACAGTCCATATTGATGGGCTAGATCCAATCGAACTTCCAATTTATCAAGGTACTGCTGGCCAAGATGTAATTGATGTACGTACACTCGGCTCACATGGTCACTTTACTTATGACCCAGGTTTCATGTCGACTGGTTCTTGTGAATCTACCATCACTTACATCGATGGTGGTAAAGGTGTTTTACTACACCGTGGTTACCCAATCGAGCAGTTAGCAGAAAGCTCTAACTACATTGAGTTATGTTACTTACTTTTAAACGGTGAGTTACCAACTAAAGAGCAATACGATGATTTTGCTACAAAAATCACTCGTAGCACTATGCTAGATGAGAAAATCGCAAATTTCTTCCAAGGTTTCCGTTTTGATGCTCACCCGATGGCAATGCTATGTGGTGTGGTTGGTGCTTTATCTTCTTTTTACCATGAAGATCTTGATATCACTGACGCAGTTCAACGTAAAACAAGCGCTATCAAATTAGTTGCTAAGTTACCAACAATTGCAGCAATGGCATACAAAACAAATATCGGTCAACCGTTTGTATACCCACGCAATGATCTGAGCTATGCAGAAAACTTCTTACACATGATGTTCTCTGTGCCTGCTGAAGAATACAAAGTAAACCCAGTAACAGCTAAAGCAATGGATAAAATCTTTATGCTTCATGCTGACCACGAACAGAATGCTTCAACGTCAACAGTACGTTTAGCAGGTTCTTCTGGTGCTAATCCTTATGCATGTATTGCTGCGGGTATTGCATCTCTTTGGGGCCCTGCTCACGGCGGTGCTAACGAAGCATGTTTAAACATGCTAGAAGAAATTGGCTCAGTTGATCGTATTGACGAATACGTAGCAAAAGCAAAAGATAAAGCGGATCCGTTCCGTCTTATGGGCTTTGGACACCGTGTTTACAAAAACTTCGATCCACGTGCAACAGTAATGCGTCAAACGTGTCATGAAGTATTAGCAGAGCTAAACATTCAAGATCCATTGCTTGATATTGCTATGAAGCTTGAGCAAATTGCACTTGAAGACCCATACTTTGTTGAGAAGAAACTATACCCTAACGTAGATTTCTACTCAGGTATTATCTTAAAAGCGATTGGTATTCCTACTAGCATGTTCACTGTAATTTTTGCAATGGCACGTACTGTAGGTTGGATCTCACACTGGGACGAGATGCTTTCTCAACCTGGCCACAAGATCAGCCGCCCACGTCAGCTTTACACAGGTGAAAAAGCCCGTGATTACAAAGCAACTGACAAGCGCTAAGCTTTAAAGTTAGTTTTAAAAGGCCGCTTTTGCGGCCTTTTTTATTACATGTTACTTGAGAATTATATTAAACCGATTACAATTCCTGCCCGAATTGATTAACTTTATGAGCCTATGTCTGTGTCCTCGTTTGATCCAAAAACAATCCGTAATGATTTCCCTACCCTAAATCAGACAATCAATGGCTACCCTTTGGTTTATTTAGACTCGGCTGCAACAACGCAAAAGCCACAATGCGTGATTGACGCTACTAACGAGTTTTACACCAATCAGAATGCAAATGTTCATCGCGGCCGTCATACCCTTAGTGAGCAAGCTACAACGGCTTATGAGCTAGTACGTCAACGCGTTGCTGATTATTTTCAGGTAAGCGGTAATGAAATTGTTTGGACTAAAGGCGCTACTGAGGCGATTAACTTAGTTGCACATGGCTTAAGAAATACATTAACAACTGACGACACCATTTTAATTAGCCCAATCGAGCATCACGCGAATATTGTGCCATGGCAAGAACTTGCGGCATACACTGGAGCAACCTTAAAAGTACTGCCACTCAATGACAATGCCACCTTTGATATTAACCAGTGCTGTGACGTGATTAAACTCACCAAGCCTGCGCTGCTAGCTATTACACAAGCCTCTAATGCGCTGGGCAATATTACCGATTTAACTCCGCTGATAACCGCTGCGAAGGCAGTAGATGCGTTAACTTTAGTCGATGGCGCTCAAGGCGCTCTGCATTTAAGACCTAATTTAATAAAGCTTGATTGTGATTTTTACGTGTTTTCTGCTCACAAAATGTTGGGGCCAACAGGATTAGGCGGTTTATATGGCCGTTACAGCGCACTTAATGCATTATTGCCTTATCAAACAGGTGGTGAAATGATTGAAAAAGTGACCCTAACGCAAAGCACTTATCGTGACGCTCCCGCTAAATTTGAAGCAGGAACCCCAAATATAGCCGGTGTTTTAGGCTTTGGTGCGGCACTTGAGTATTTAATGGTGCTCAATCAGCAAGAATTAAAAGAGTATGAACAGCAGGTGTTTATTTATGCAGCAAACGCACTGATGGAAATAGATGGTATTAGCATCTATAGCGACCTAAAATCGAACATTGGTACATTATGCTTTAATTATAAAAATGAACATCCGTATGATCTGGCAACTTTACTTGACGGCTATGGTATTGCAGTACGAAGTGGTCATCATTGTACCCAACCATTAATGACCCATTTGAAACTAAATGGCTCACTCAGAGCGAGTTTTGCATTTTATAATACGACTAAAGATGTAGACCAATTTATTACTGCGCTTAAAGAATGCATCGCTTTATTAGACTAATTTGGATATATAATGACTCACACATACCAACGGGTAAGTAAAAACATTGAAAACAGTGCAAGCTGGCAACAGAAATACCGTGAAATTATGTTACTTGGCAAAACACTCCCGCCACTTGCCGATATATTAAAAACCGACGATGCGCTCGTGCGAGGCTGTGAAAGTAAAGTGTGGATGTTTGTTGAATTTGACCTAACCGAGAATGCGTTGGTTGTGATTGGTGATTCTGATACGCGCATAGTGAAAGGCTTATTGGCGTTAATTTTAGCCCTGTATAACGGTTTAACACCCGAAGAGGTGTTAAACGTTAATGCCTATGAAGAATTTGAAAAGCTTGGTTTAATTAGCCACTTAAGCGCTTCTCGCGGCAATGGAGTAAAGGCCATGGTTGAAAAAATACAAACCTTAGCCAAACAAAAAGCGCGTTAAGCGCTTTTTATAACAGTATAGTAAGCAGTCTGTATTTAAATATTTAAACGTGCACGCTTATCTAAATATTTTCTCACTGCTTTAGCGGCAACAAAGAACCCAAAACTTCCAGTGATCATCGTTACTGATCCAAAGCCATTATTACAGTCCATATTCATGCTGCCATCTGAATTTTGTTTCGCATGACACACATTGCCATCGCTACCTGGATAAACAAGCTGCTCTGTTGAATATACACAGTCAATATTAAATTTACGTTTTGGGTTAGAGCTAAAATTATATTGCTTACGCAAAATATAACGTACTTTTGCAAGTAATGGATCTTGGGTGGTTTTTGCCACATCACCAAAAGTAATTTGACTCGGATCGGTTTGCCCACCTGCACCGCCCGTGGTAATTATAGGCAATTTATTACGCTTACAGTGCGCGATTAACGCCGCTTTTTCTTTTACCGCATCTATACAATCTATTACATAATCAAAGCCTTGAATATGCTCTTGAATATTATCAAGGGTAATAAAATCGTCAATCACATTCACTATACACTCAGGGTTTATCAGCTCGCAGCGCGCCTTCATGGCATCCACTTTAGCTTCGCCTATTGTACCTGTTAAGGCATGAATTTGACGATTGACATTGGTTGCGCAAATATCATCTAAATCAATTAAGGTGATTTTACCCACACCGGTACGCGCTAGTGCTTCAGCAGTCCAACTGCCTACACCACCAATACCCACAACACAAAAATGTGCTTGCTGTAACCACTCAAATTGCTGTTGACCATATAGTCGTTTAATACCACCAAAGCGGATATCAGTTACTTGTTCACTCATTTACCAATCCAATTTCCACGGCGTTTGCCAAGAATTAAAATCTTGATGTTTTATTAATTGCGCATACTCTTCACCAGATTGTGGCAACAGGGTATGTTGTATTTTTTGCCCTTTCCAATTAAAATCCAGCGCAAATGCATGTAAATAGGTACGCTCTGCAGGGCTCCCTGCATAACTCGCATCACCCATTATGGGGGCACCCAAACTCTTTAATGCCACCCTAAGCTGATGAGTTTTTCCCGAATAGGGTTTTAATAAGTAAGCTCTAAAACCGCTTTTAAAGCTAAACGAATAAAAACGTGTAATAGCAGGGTTACTTTGTGAGTTTAATAATTTATACGTGCCACGGCGAGACTTAGCCATATCACCTTTAACCCAGCCTTGCTTTTTTTTAGGCTTGGTATCACTGACCGCTAGATAAAACTTATTAATCGCATGCTGGGTAAATAATTGCGTAAATTCAGCTGCTGCCGCTTTGCTTCGCGCGAGTATAATCAACCCAGAGGTGACTTTATCTAAACGGTGCACTGCAAATAATTTTTCGTTTAACTGTTGCTCAGCTAGTACCACAAAACCGGGACCTTCCTCAGAGTGAAAATTGAGCCCTTGCGGTTTATTTATGATGTAAAAATCATCATGCGTATATTGCACTTTTAATACAGGCGTTTGTGTTGTGTTCACGCGCTTTTACTTTGAATATGGGCAACCACTTTAGCCAAATCTTCTGGTGTGTCGACTCCTGCATGAGGTGTAACTAATGCTTGCTCTATTTTAATTGTATAACCATGGTATAGCACGCGTAACTGCTCTAACGATTCAAGTAGTTCTAATGGTGAAACACTTAATTCAATATATTGCTTTATAAATCCTGCACGGTAAGCATAAATACCCACGTGACGTTGAAAAGGCGCTAAATTCAGTGGTTGCTGCTCTGCCATCATGGTACTCCTATCAAAAGGAATACTCGCTCTTGAAAAGTACAAGGCATTTTTATTAATGTCACTGACCACTTTAACCGCATTAGGATTAAACACTTCATCACGCTCTTCGATAGCAACACTTAAGGTTGCCATTGGTGCAATTGATTGCGCTAATAATGTCGCCACTTGCGATACGTTATCAGGGGATAACAAAGGTTCATCACCTTGTACATTTACCACGATAGTGTCATCGGCTAAATTAAGTAAATCCACCACCTCGGCTAAGCGCTCTGTACCTGATTGATGATCTTCACGTGTCATCAAAACGTTACTAGTAAAACGTTTAGCAGCATCAAACACTTTTTGATGATCTGTGGCAATAACCACCTTGCTAGCTCCTGACAAACAGGCTTTTTCATACACATGCTGTATCATTGGTTTGCCACAAATATCAGCGAGCGGTTTACCTGGTAAACGCGTAGAAGCGTAACGCGCAGGGATAACAACTACGAATTCCACTTTTCTACCTCTTCAAGAGACAATTCTCGGGCTTCGTTTTCAAGCAATACCGGAATATCATCGCGTACAGGGTAAGCTAGTTTTGCTGCAGTGCTGATCAGCTCTTGGTTTTCTTTATCGAAGCGCAACTTACCTTTACATACAGGGCAAGCAATAATTTCGAGTAACTTAGTGTCAAAGGCCATGATGGATCCCTTTTTCTTTTAATAATAAATTTAATGTGTTTATTACTGCTGCAGTTGGCTGAGCGTCAACTGGCAAGTAATACCAATTCGGCTTTGCAAAATCACGGCACTTAACCGCATCTTTTTCTGTCATTAATATACAGTCATCACCAAATTGAGCAAAATCATCAGCACTGTAAGCATAATGATCGCGAAAGTGATGCGTAGACAGTAACTTAATACCTTGTGCTTGCAGTGAAGCCTCAAAACGACCTGGGTTACCAATCGCACTTACCGCGTGCGCAGCCTTTAAGGGCGTCGTTATATCAGTATTATCGGCAACACGTTTAATAACTGATGGTTGCAAGCGATAACTAAATTCTTGCTCAGAGCCATTTTCAATCACTAAATCTACACTGTTTAAACGAGAGGCGGTTTCACGAAGTGGTCCTGCTGGCATTAAAAAGCCATTACCAAATTTTCTTTCGCTATCAACAATACAACATTCTATACTGCGCGCCATTTTGTAATGCTGCATGCCATCATCTGAAATAATCACATCAAGCTTGAAATGTTTATTGAGCATTTCTATATTGTGCTGCCTATTTGGCCCCACAACTAACGGACATTGTAAACGGTTAAATAAAAGTACCGGCTCATCCCCAGCCTCTAAAGTAGTCGTATTGGCAGTCACTAATAATGGGTAATGAGCTGCTTTCCCACCATAGCCGCGACTAATTAAACCAACGGATAAACCTTGGGCGATTAAGTGATCATGCAGCCATAATACAAATGGAGTTTTACCATTGCCGCCAACGCTTATATTACCAACCACAATAACCGGTGTTTTGCTGATAAACGATTTAAAAATGCCGAACTTGTAGCAGTATTTACGCAGCAAAGAAATACAGCCAAAAATAGCGGACAGTGGTAATAGCAATAACGTAATTAAACTAAAAGGTTTGTACCAGCTTTGCTCTATTTTACTCACCCCTGCTCACCAAACTGCATTTTACAAAGAGCTGAGTAGGTACCATCGTTAGCCAGTAATTGAGTATGCGTGCCACTTTCTATCACTGTACCGTTATCAATCACATAGATACGGTCACTGTTTTCAATAGTCGATAGCCTATGAGCGATAACAATAGAGGTTTTATCTTTCATTAATGTATCAAGGGCATGTTGAATAAGCTTTTCAGACTCTGTATCCAAGGCCGAGGTCGCTTCATCTAAAATTAAAATAGGTGCGTCTTTTAAAATAGCACGGGCAATCGCAATACGTTGGCGTTGACCGCCTGAAAGCATTACCCCGTTCTCACCAACCATAGTATTAAGTTGCTCGGGTAAGTCTTTTACAAACTCCCACACATGAGCTTGCTTCGCAACGGTGTGAAGCTCTTCGATAGAGATTTCTCGTTGTAAACCATAACAAATATTATTGGCAATCGTGTCATTAAATAGCACCACTTGTTGCGACACTAACGCAAATTGACGGCGAAGATCAGTAAGCTTATATTCATTAAGAGCAACGCCATCGAGTAAAATTTCGCTTGGCGCTTCTAAGTCATAATATCGGGGTAACAAATTAGAAATTGTTGATTTACCCGAGCCAGAGCGGCCAACAAGCGCAATACTCTCACCGGCTTTAATGTTCAGTGATAAATCGTTAAGCACCGCTTCATCCTTGGTTGGGTATTTAAAGGTCACGTTTTTTACCTCAATATGCCCTTTTACCTTATCAACCGGTAAAGTACCCGTGTCTTTTTCTATTTCTTCATCAAGTACTAAAAAAACACTCTGCGCAGCTGAAATACCACGCTGTAAATCGCTGTTAACATTAGCCAATTGTTTTAGTGGGCGCAGTAACATCATCATTGATGAAATAAGCACTACAAAATCACCAGAGCTAATACTGTCTATCATAGAGGGCATAGAGACAACCCATAAAATAACAGCCATTGCACTGGCGGCTAAAATTTGAATAATAGAGACACTTAACGCCTTAGTCGCATCCATTTTGATACGTTGCTGGCGATTATGATTATTAATTTTAGAAAATTGATCAATTTCTTGCGTTTGGCCACCAAAGCCATGGATCACCTTGTGACCACTCAGCATTTGCTCTGAGCTACGTGTTACCTGTCCCATAGCAGACTGAATATTTTTCGAGATATGACGAAAACGTTTAGATACCACGGCTACTATGATGGCTACCAGTGGGATAATCACTAAAAAGATTAACGATAGTTGCCAACTGGTATAAAACATCAAAGCGAGTAAAAACACCACAAAAGCGCCTTCACGCACTACAATAAGCAAAGCCTTGGTAATTGCTTGTTGGACTTGCTCAGTATCAAAGGTAATTTTTGAAATAAGATCGCCCGTCGAATTTTTATCATGAAACGATACCGGTAAATGTAATATATGCTCAAACAGCTCTTGGCGAAGCGCCCTCACTACTTGTGAGCCAACATAGCTTAAACAGTACGATGACATAAAGTTAAATACGCCACGCCCGATAACCAGCGCAATAACCACAAATGGCGCATAAGTAAGTACCTGACTGTTACGCTCATTTAAACCTTCATCGATAAACGGCTTCATCAGTTGAATGAATAATGCATCCATACCTGAGTAACCTATCATTCCAATAATCGCGACGATGGCAACCGTCTTATAAGCGCCAACGTAAGAAACAAGCCGTTTATAAATTTGTGTAGTACTTTGTTCCATAACACTCTCTAAAACCAGTAACAGCCCCTATTGTATCCTTAGCAACAGCAAAACAAAACGTCAATCTTTGATAAACCAATAACTTTCCGCCCCTCTTGCAGTAGTCAGCTCTAGGTGCTTAGCATAAAAATCAACCCGAATTTGTCCTACATCACCGGTGCTATATTGTTTTGCGTGTATTTCACTGTAACGCTTGACCACTGCTTTACTTGGAAATTGCCACTGACCTTGATACGCACTTGAATGAATCACAAATGTTGGGTTTACGGCCTTAATAAACTCGACACTGGAGGAACTATCACTGCCGTGATGAGGACTTAACAAAACGGTACTTTGTAAATCATCCCCTTTTTTAATTAATTTAGACTCCCTCGCCTTTGATATATCACCAGTGAGAAGCACACTGTGGTTTGCACTTGAGATTTTAACGACACAGGAATTATCATTACTGTTATTAAACTCCTCTTTTGCAAAGGTTTGAATACTCAAGCCTTGAAAGTCTATCGTTGTTGCTATGCAGTCGTTATATACACCACTTGGATGAAAATAATCAAAGCTCCATGCATAGCCAGCCGCTTTAAAATGCGTAACACCTCCGGCATGGTCGTTATCTTGATGACTCACAATCGCAGTACTTACCGTAAGATTATGGGCATCAATATAGGGTAGTAATATACTAGGCACACGACTAAAACGATTAAAGTAACTTGGGCCAAAGTCATAAATAAACGCGTGCTTGTCTTTTTCTATCAGTACCATTAGTCCATGTCCCACATCAAATACATTCAGCCGCCAAAGGCTAGTTTGCGTAAAGTAATGGTTAAACAGTAAAGTCAAAAGCGGAATGCACGCCAGTAAGCGAAGCTCAATAAAATAAAGTAACGGAACAGCACTATAAAGCAGCACCACGGTGGTTATACTTACCTGACCGACATTAAGCCACCGTATGTGCTGTGGTATTGCCTGCAACATTTGATAAATATAGGTCAGTGGCAAATCATACAACACAATAAATGCGTACCAATCGGTTAATAACCCCAGCAACACACTTAAAAATAAAGCGGGCATTAATACAAAAGATAAAATGGGAATAGCGACAAGATTTAAAACTAAACCCGCTAAACTCACGCCATTAAAAAAGTATAATGATAGCGGTAGCAAGCCAATAAATAATCCCAGTTGAATAACAACAAGAGTGCGAATATTGGCCAGTAGTGTATGACCTCTCAGCGGAAACTGCTTTAAAACCATAAAAATGATACATACCGCTAAAAATGAAAAATACAGACCAGGATTAAGCAAACTAAATGGATTAATCGCTAAAATAATAACCAACGCATATAAAATACTGCGCCACCTCAATGATTGCTTTGCCAAGTAATAAAGCAATAAATAACAGCCCAACATAATTAAAGCGCGGGTTGCGGAGATGATGAAATCACTCAAGTAAACATATAAGAATGCGACTATAAAACCAGCAGCACTATAAAAAATAGAAACATTTAAGGCTTGATTTAGTTCAGGTTTAAACAACTTAAGACAAAACCGTGTAACAAAATAACAAAAACCAAACACTAGAGAGATATGTAATCCAGAAATCGCCAACAAATGACTTAACCCAAGGCTCTGCATTAACTCTTTATGCTCGAATGTCATTAATGACTTATCGCCAGTTAACAGCACATAATAGAGCCAATTCAGCTCAGCATTATTTACCAACTTTTTGACATAGGCTCTATAAGCTGACACGGCATTACTTTTTTGAGAGCTTTTAATATTAAGCTGTTTATTGAGCACTGTACCTTTAAACGCTATCTTTTGGGTAAAAGCATAAAGCTGATTATCAAAAACAGTAAAATTCTTAATGGATCTATAGTTTTTAAGTCTCACTTGAGCATTAAAAGCATCACCAGATTGAATTGGTTGTGCAAAATTAATACTTAATAAGGCATAAGGTGCCCTAAAGTGACTATATTCTCTTTCTTCCAAACGCGTTATTTTAACTTTTACATATTGGGGAGGTGTAGCAGAAATAACCTCTTCGACCACAACACCGACAGAATAAGCATATTTTTCGTGCTGTTCAGGCAATTCAAATGAATAAAACAAGATAAAATGTGCTGCTACACAACAAATACCGCAAATAAAGCCTAACAATACAGTTAAAAACGGCTTAAAATACGTGCTCACAATGAGGATTGAAATTGTGATAACTGTAAATTCAAGGGTTTGATAATAAAACACGGTAACAACGACACCGACAACAAATCCAAGACTCATCCACACAGACGTAAATGGTTGCTTTAAATGGCTAAAAAAACGATCCAACGGTTTTTACCTGATCCAAATAAAATTAGACATCACAAATCACTAAAAATATTTGGTCGTCTTTTACATGATGCTAACCTTTGGCATTTAAATAGACGTTCAGCACGCGGTGCTTTTGCCGTTGGACTTTTCTTTGCATTCATCCCTGTTCCTTTTCAAATGGTGCTAGCAGCTGCCGCAGCCATAATCTTAAGAGTAAATTTACCTATTTCTGTTGCTTTAGTGTGGATCACTAACCCACTTACAATGCCACCTATTTTTTACGGCTCATACTTGGTTGGCACATTAGTACTTAATCAACCGGAGCAACATTTTGCGTTTGAGGCAAGTTGGGCATGGTTTATAGAAAGTTTAACGACAATTGGCCCCGCTTTTTTAGTCGGTTCACTTGTGTGTGCATCTATTGCTAGTGTTATTGGTTATTTTGGTATTGATTTGATTTGGCGCCGCTCGGTGAGACGAGCTTGGACATCGAGAAATAACTAGCGCCTACTCCATCAAGTGCTTCTGTTTATATTACTATAGACAAAAAAAAACCAACTTAACAAGTTGGTTTTTTTATAAACGAATAGCTGTAATTAGAAACGAAAAACGCGTCTTAATCCAACTAAAGGTAGCAGTAATAAACCAAACCATGAAAAACTGGCTGAGCTACGTTCATAAAACTCTGCATCTGGGGCTTTACAGTTTTCAACTTCACCATTAGGGATAGGCGAAAGCTTTACCGCCACTGCAACACTTTCATATTGAATATTGCCATTAATGTCGGTTACGACTTCGCCTAGTGAGTTTAGTTTTTCAACCGTTTTAGTTGCCACACCGAATACTTCGTTGCTTTCATTAATTGATTTCGCTTCGACCATTTTATAACTAAAACTAGTTTCACCATCACTGTCATAACACGGTAGTAGAGTATTCAAGTTAGTGATTTTGTCATCACCAATTTTATAAATAAATGCTTCAGAGCGTCTTGAACTCGCTGTTTCACCAACATCACCTTCACCTACAATGTAACCTTGATTATTAATATCATTTGCATATGAGCTTGAGCTAATAAAATAATCTTCAGGGAACACGGTCGTGTTTGTATTTATATCATGGTAGAAAAGTTTGTTTCTTAAGGAACCTTCAATACGTTTAGTAGCATAACCTGCAATAATGTCATTATCATTGATTGCAAATGCTTTACCTGCTTGCCAATCATCTTGCTGGTTTATAAAATCAACCACTTCACCGTCTTTAAAATACGTTGGCATAGTTAAAATAGTCGCATCGCGATCAAAATAACGAGTGTTAGAAAAACCGACTGCAACGCCATTTTTGTTAACCGCTAAGGCGTTACTAATAAACGGATTATTGTCTTCGTCTTCTTTTGGAGTAAGCGCTAGACCTAACAGCTCAGTTGAAGTCACATTAAAAGCACTATCTAGAGTCCATTTAACCGCTGTTTTATTGAATAAACCACGCGTACTTCGACTATTCAGTGATTCAATACAAGCCATTACTGGCTCATCAAGGCCATCACAATTATCAGTAATTGTAGTTTGTCTTTCAGTCGGAATACTAACTGAAACATTACCAACAACAATATAACCTGTGTCAGTGGCAACAATATCAGACGCTTTACTCGTTCCACCGTGTTCAGTAAATTCTGGAACAAGCGGTACTTCAACACCATCTGCAGAGATTAAAATGCCACGTTCAATAAAGTCGCGAGTAAACCACGTTTCTTCAACTGTTTCACCATCCGGTGTAAAACTGATTTTTTCAAAAGGAGCCGTCCCCCAGCCAACGGTTGTTCCGTCTTCTGCAACGCCATTATAAAAATTACTTGTTGAGCGCGTTAGACCGTCGTAATCAACAGAAGCGATATCAAATAAAGGCTGCTCTGTTATTACACCGCTATTGTAATTTGTAGCAACAATTGAACTGATTTTTTGATACTCAAAGTTAGATGATAAGTTTGATAAAAAACGAACCATAAAAGTATGCGCATCAGCATTAGTATAAATAGCGTCGTTATTTTCTATGTCATCAAGCGTAAAGGTAATTTCTTTATCACTTAGTTCAAATGCATTAACCTCATTGGTATACGCGTTTTTGATCAAACTATCTGTAAAATCAATATAGCTAATATCAATGGGTAAGTTATACAATCCGTTAGCTTGCCCTATAACATGTCCATTTTCACTCACATCAGTAACATAAGTATGTTTGGCAGCTTCAAAGTCACCTAATTCGGTTAACTGGTACGTTGCACTTAATGCTGATGTACTCAGTGTGGCTAAAACACTGGCCGCGAGTAATTTATATTTCATTTTATTCCTTACTACTGATTCTTTAATTCTTCAAGTTCTTCCCAACGCTCAAAAGCGGCTTCAAGGTCAGACTCAAGTTGGGCTAAATGGTTCAATTCCTTGGCTGTTATATCACTGTCTTGCTTGAAAAAATCTTCGTGACTTACTCGTTCTTGTTGTTTTTCAAGCTCAGCTTCAAGTTGTTCCATTTTATTAGGTAGTTGCTCTAGTTCAAGTTTTAATTTGTAAGAGAGTTTATTTGCTTTGTTATTGCTTTTAACTGGCGTTGGCTCTGTTTTTTCAACTTTTTTTACTGGCTGCTGTTGCTGCTGCTTTTGCTGCTCTGCTAAATAGTTGGTATACGCTTCATAATCACTGTAGCCGCCAACTATATCAGTGACTTTGCCGTTCCCTTCAAATGCCCAAACACTCGAACAGGTATTATCAATAAACTCTCGGTCATGGCTAACAATCAGCACAGTACCTTGATATTGATTAATAATATCTTCAAGGAGTTCTAATGTTTCTATATCTAGGTCATTTGTTGGCTCATCAAGCACTAATATATTTGAAGGTTTCAAAAATAGTTTGGCTAATAACAACCTGTTTTTTTCACCACCTGAAAGTGCTTTTACCGGTGTGCGAGCGCGTGCTGGCGGGAATAAAAAGTCTTGTAAATAGCCTAACACATGACGTGAGCGCCCGCCCATCATCACCTCTTGCTTACCTTCAGCAACGTTATCTTGAACGGTCGCTTCTTCATCAAGTTTTTCACGGTACTGATCGAAATAAGCAAACTCTAAATTAACACCTTGCTTTATTTCACCACTGTCTGCTTTTAAATCGCCAAATAGTAATTTTAATAGCGTTGTTTTACCTATGCCGTTAGGGCCTACCAAGCCGATACGGTCGCCACGCATTACTAAGGTAGAGAAGTCATCAGCTATCACTTTGTCTTTAAATGCATGATTTAAGTGTTTCGCTTCAAATACTAACTTACCTGAACGATCGGCTGTTTCAATATTGAAATCAGTTTTGCCTACCTGATCCACACGCTGTTTGCGTTCATTACGTAATTGTTTCAGCTCACGAACACGGCCTTCGTTACGAGTACGACGGGCTTTAACACCCTGGCGGATCCATGCCTCTTCTTCCGCTAAACGTTTATCGAACAATGCATTTTGTGTTTCTTCTACTTTTAAATCATGCGCTTTTTGTTCTAAATAAGTGGCATAATCACCAGGATATGAAATCAGTTTACCGCGATCTAAATCTAAAATACGTGTAGCAACAGCGCGAATAAATGCACGGTCATGAGATATAAATACAATACCGCCTTTAAATTCTTTTAAGAATTGCTCTAACCACATAACACTTGTCATATCCAAATGGTTAGTAGGCTCATCGAGCAGTAATAAATCAGGCTCACTCACTAAAGCACGCGCTAATGCAACTTTACGTAACCAACCACCAGAAAGTGATTCTAGTTTCGCATCAGGGGTTAGCTCTAATTGAGTAAGTACAAGTTGAATTCGACTGTCAAAACGCCAGCCATCTGCCGCCTCTAATTTATTAGATAAACGCTCTAATTTATTTAATAGTTGATCAGTGCAATCTGTTTGCAGTTGTGTGCTTACATGATGAAAATCAATCAGTAAGTTAGCAATTTCAGGCATACCTTGGGCTACGTAGTCAAATACAGTACCGCTTGCCCCTTTAGGCGGATCTTGCTCTAAACGCGATATTTTTAAACTACCAACTTGGTTTATTTCGCCATCATCAAGTATTACTTGACCATCGAGTACTTTTAAAAGCGTTGATTTACCCGCACCGTTACGCCCTACAATACACACACGTTCGCCGCTTTCTATAACCGCATCTGCATTATCAAGTAGTGGGTGTGTACCGTAAGCTAGTTGTGCTTTTGAAATTCTAATTAAATCCATAGTTAATCTTTACTCTTATTCTGCTTGCGCTAAAAACTGCTGCGCCTGAGGTGCAGTAAAAGGCCAAAATAATTGTTGGCCTTGTTGATTTTTTAAAACCGGGATACTTATTTGATATTCTAAAATTAATGCGTCATCGCTCATAATATCAATAAGTTGTAATTCATCTGTTGATAAAAGTAACGGTTTTAACAGCTGCTGTGCTTGCTCGCACAAGTGGCAGCCGTCGGTGTGATATAAAACCCACTTAGCCATGTTTAATTAACCAGCTATTGTGAATTTTTTTATTACGTTTGAAGTCAGGGGATAAGGTTTTTTCAGAAATATTTTCTGCTTTTAACCCTAACCCCATTAAACCTACTTCGTCCATCACAAAGCCGCGTTTATTGTTAGAAAATATAAGCGTACCCGATGGGCTCAATATTTTTTTAACCCAAGTTAACAGCTTAATGTGATCATTTTGTACATCAAACGCATCTTTCATTCGCTTAGAGTTAGAGAATGTTGGAGGGTCTAAAAAGATCAAGTCGTATTGCCCTTGTGCATGCTCTAACCATTTTAAACAGTCTGCTTGCTCAAAACGATAGCGCGTATTGCTAATATCGTTAAGCGCAAAGTTATCTTGGCCCCACTTTAAGTAGGTTTTAGATAAATCAACGGTAGTAATCGCTTTTGCGCCACCAATGGCTGCATGTACTGAGGCCGTCCCTGTGTAAGCAAACAGGTTCAAAAAGCGCTTATCTTTAGCGTTTTCTTGAATGTAACGACGTGCAAGGCGATGATCTAAAAATAGCCCCGTGTCTAAATAGTCAAATAAATTAACTTTAAACTTAGCACCAAACTCTTCTACCACCATGGTTCTATTTTGCTTAGCCATGGGTGTATATTGCTCTTCACCCTTTTGCTTTTTACGTACTTTTACAGCAATGTTTTCAGGTGCAATATCAAGTTGTTGTGCTGTTAAGCTAATAACATCTTGTAAACGCTTCTCTGAGGTTTTTTCATCAATCTCTTTCGGTGCTGCGTATTCAAAAATAACCGCTGAATCATCATAAATATCAACAGCAACGTTGTATTCAGGAATATCTGCATCGTAAACACGATACGCATGGACTTGGTTTTGCTTAAGCCAATTTTTTAAACCTTGCTTGTTCTTTTTCAGGCGATTAGCAAACGCCATTGAACCTTCAAAATTTAAAGCGGGTTTGTCATCAGTGGTAAGGCTAACTTGCTTGTCATCTAACTGATATAGGTTTAATTCAACATCCAGGGGGCCATTTTTAAATTTATAGCGTTTTTGCTTTACTAATTTAAGCAATTTAAACAGGCTTTCATCCATACCCAGTAAAGCGAGCTTCCAATGATTAAAGTGCTTTTTAAAACCAACACCTAAACTACGATGCAAGTTTACAAGTTCAGCCATAGAACCAATACGCTCACCATAAGGTAAGTTTGAAATAACAACACCCGGTAATTTTGCAACGCTCGTCAGTTTTGTCGCATCGCTTTGCTTAAATTTAATCACCGTATCAAGCTCGGCGCGTTTTGCATTGGCAATCGCTTTATCAAGTACTTGTGCATCGTAATCATGGCCAATTAGCCATAATTTAGGATCAGTAATATTCGCTAAAAGCTGCTCTTTAAGTTCTTTGAATTTTGCCACTCTAAAGCTAGGTAAACGCTCAAACGCAAACCCTTCACGGAATAATCCAGGCGCTTCATTACGTGCCATACCCGCCGCTTCAATTAAAATAGTACCAGCGCCACAACATGGATCGAATAGCGGTTGATTGACATTTTCAAGCCAGCCACTGCGTTTTATTATTGCCGCAGCTAAATGCTCTTTAATTGGTGCTTTACCTTGGCCTTGGCGGTAACCACGCTCTGATAAACGCGGCCCTGAGTAATCAATATAAAGTGAAACACCGTGACGATTTAAACGGGCAACTACTCGCACATTGGCATCTTGCTTATCAACATTTGGGCGCTGTTCAAATAAATCGTTAAAGTAATCAACAATGGCATCTTTAATCACTAGACCTGAAAATTGGGTATTTTTAAGTGAATCGTTTGTGCCATTAAAGTCAACTGCAAAAGTTTGTGTTGGACCAAACCACTCTTGCCAAGGTTGCAAGCGTGCAAATTTATACAAGCTGTCTTTGTCATTTACGCCTTCTTTTTCTTCAATAAGCATAAGTACACGCGTAGCAAAGCGTGTTGATAAACACACCTTTTGCGCTAGCAATGAGTCAGCCTCAAAGCGAACAGAACCCACAGTTTGTTTTGACACCGTAGCGCCAAGTTCTGTAAGTTCATCAACCAATAAATTTTCGATTCCGATAGAAGTAAGTGCGATAAATTGCAAAGTAAAAACCCTTAATAGCTAATTGCGCGGGATTATAACATAGGTTTGCGAACAAATACGCCATAAACAAGCCCTAGAGACTAAATTAGGCTAAGCTGTTTGACTATCGTACTGTGAGGTAATGAGGGGGAAAACACGATTGTTTAATACGCGGATCACTTCAAACTGGGCAAGTGATAAATTGCCGTCAAGTGCAAAAGTTTCGCTTAAATTTATACAAACAGAAGCATCAGGGCAATGCTCTACAATTAAGAACTCACCTGTTTGTGACTCAGAGCTTAAGTTTATAACCGCTTCAGTACTGGGCGTACTACCGGTATATGGTTTAAAAAACCAACTTTTTGCTAACACAGGCTTTAGTTGAAATTTAACTGCCGTTGCATTAAGGGCTATTTGGCATAACTGAGCAGAGTTCCATAAATTAAACTGCTCAAGATAATAATAGACTTGCTCATAAAAAGCCGCATCTTCAAGGCTGAAGTAAGGATTTTTAAAAGCGCAATCAGTTAATTGTCTAAGCTTATAAGGTGTGCAAAGTTGCATATCGTCATTTAAATCAAGCAGTAAGCGGTTTTTCTCAGCGCATGCTATCCATTGCCATTGCTTTGACGCTTGTAACATTTGCTCCCCCCTACTTAGTACTTAAAAAAATAAAATAAGACAATAAGCTTAGAGTATAGCTGCTTTTGACCATTTTTAAAACGTCTTTTTAGAACATTTATCGAACGATCAAAAGCTTACATAACTGATCCTTATAAGTGGTTAATGATCGACTTTACCAATTGCGGTCCTTTGTATATAAAACCGGTATAAACTTGGACTAAATCTGCACCCGCATCAAACTTTTCTTTTGCTGATTGAGCGTCATCAATACCACCCACACCAATAATAGGTAACTGATTATTTGTTAAGCGCTTGAGTTCAGAAACAACATGGGTTGAACGCTCTCTAACTGGCGCACCGGATAAACCGCCAGCCTCATCAGCATATTGCTGACCTTGAACTAAACTGCGCTCTAAGGTGGTATTTGTGGCTATAACACCATCAATTTTATTATTTAATAATGACTCACTGACCTGTTCAATTTGAATTGGATCTAAGTCTGGTGCAATTTTAACCAGCATAGGCACTTGTTTATTATGCTTGGCAATTAAATCAAGCTGTTCATTTTTTAGACTTTGCAATAAATCATCTAATGCTGCGCCATATTGTAGGTCTCGTAGGCCCGGTGTATTAGGTGATGAAATATTTACAGTAATATAGGATGCATGCTCAAACACTTTTCGCATACAGTGAATGTAGTCGTCTTTACCCTGCTCATTTGGGGTATCTTTATTTTTGCCGATATTAATACCTAAAATGCCATCGTACTTAGCTGCTTTTACATTATTAACTAAATTATCAACACCTTTGTTATTAAAGCCCATACGATTAATAATCGCATTTGACTGTGGCAATCTAAACATACGAGGCTTATCGTTACCCGCTTGAGGACGCGGTGTTACTGTACCCACTTCAACAAAACCAAAGCCCATTTGGGCAAAGGCATCAATACACTCAGCGTTTTTATCAAGACCAGCAGCAAGTCCTACTGGGTTTTTAAATTCCAAACCTAAAAAATTCACCGGTTTATTAGCAACACTTTGTGCCCATGCCGCACTTAATGGCGTGTTAGCAAAGCGACGTAAGTTGTTAAGAGCAAAATCATGTGCCCACTCCGCATCACGGGTAAACATAAAACGGCGAGCTAAATCGTAGAACATGAATATAATCCTCTTAAAATTGTAGACAAAAAAATACCTCAGACAAGGCTGAGGTATTATATAACAAAAACTGTTTAACGATTAGTTTTAATCAATAGCAGTTTGTTACTTTACTGATGTATCACAATTGTGACCAAGCAACATAAGCTCTCTCAATGCGACAGAAAACTTAGCAAAATCATGGCTTTGCGATGTTTTAAACTCTGTCAGCATTTGCTTCCAACGTTGAAGCAACAGATCTTGACTATCCATCCATTGTTCAATTTGGCCATCTACATCACTGTTTTCACCTTCAAAACTGTTTAATACAACTTCTGACAAGGTGCGTTGCTGCCAATCTAACTCTTCACGATATGACGCACGCGCTAATGCCTGCCAATGGTTAGAAACCGGTTGATTAGTGATTTGATCTAAGAACCAATGCAGTCCCATTTGCGCACCTAATTTAAAGTAAGTGTGCGACACCATATCAATTTTACGATTAGAGTTTTGTGCAATTTGCGTTAAATCCATTACCGAGAATAAGCTTGATAACGATACAATACGCTGTGCAATATCAGCAGGTACACCGCTTTGCGTTAGTTCTTCACGCGCACTTACAATACGATCGCTTTCTGTTTTAACGATGTATTTAGTTAAGTTTTCACTTAAATCTGCAAATGTTGGTGAGAATATTTCGATCGCTTGCTCAATTGATTGTGCTTTGGTGCGATGACGCAGGAACCAACGTGTTGCACGGCGAACTGTACGGCGTAATTGGTATAACATTTCTGTTTGTACGCTCGATGGTATCTTATTATCAAGATCACTAATAGATAACCATGTTTCACGCATTTGGAAAATTTCACTTGCGATTGAGTAACACAATGCAATTTCAGCTTCATTTGCACCGGTTTCTTCATTCATACGCACCATAAAGTTTAAGCCCATATCATTAACAATATTATTTGCTAACTTAGTGGCAATAATCTCTTTGCGTAGCGGATGATTATCCATTGCATCATTAAATTTCTCACGTAATGGACGCGGGAATGATTTAACTAATAACTGACGGTAATACGGGTTTTCTGTAATTTCATCAGTGACTAATGACTCTTTGAGCACCATTTTCGCATAAGAAACCAATACAGATAGCTCAGGGCGCGTTAAATCTTTACCTGCGGCGGCGCGTTCTGCCAGCTCTTCATCAGTAGGAATAAACTCAATTGCACGGTCTAGCTTGCCATCTTTTTCAAGCGCATGGATAAAGCGTACTTTTTCTTTAAGCGTTGAGGTTCCTTTAGATTGAGTAATCGATAAAGTGTGCGTTTGACGATAACAATCTTTAAGTACTAATTCAGACACTTCATCAGTCATTGAATAAAGTAGTTCGTCACGTTGCTTACGTGTTAAGTCGCCTTCCGCAACTAAACCATTGAGTAAAATTTTAATATTTACTTCGTTATCTGAACACGCAACCCCACCTACGTTATCGATAAAGTCAGTATTTACGCGACCCCCTTGAGCTGCAAACTCAATACGACCTAGTTGGGTTGCACCTAAGTTACCACCTTCACCAAATACTTTAGCACCAAGGTCTTTACCATTTATGCGCAGCGCATCGTTTGCACGATCCCCAACATCGGCATCAGTTTCTTTAGAATGCTTAATGTAAGTACCGATACCGCCATTCCACAATAAATCATAGTTCATCATTAATGATGCTTTGATCAACTCATTTGGCGTCATGCTGGCTTTTTTAGTGCCTAACATCTTTTTCATTTCAGGCGTAAGCGTAATCGACTTAGCAGCACGCGAGAAGATACCACCACCGCTTGAGATTAACTCTTTATTGTAATCTTCCCATGATGAACGTGGTAATTTAAATAAACGTTCACGCTCTGGGTAAGAAGCTGCTGCATCTGGGTTTGGATCAACGAAAATATGTAAGTGATTAAATGCCACTTGCAAGCGAATATGCTTTGATAACAGCATACCATTACCAAATACGTCACCGGCCATATCGCCGATAGCAACTGCTGTAAAGTCTGTTGTTTGGCAGTTAATATCCATTTCACGGAAATGACGTTTAACAGACTCCCATGCACCACGCGCTGTGATACCCATTTTTTTATGGTCATAACCTACTGAACCACCTGATGCAAACGCATCACCTAGCCAGAAGTTATATTCGTTTGCGATGCCATTGGCAATGTCAGAGAATGTTGCTGTGCCTTTATCCGCTGCTACTACTAGGTACGCATCGTCTTCATCATGGCGAGTCACATCAACAGCAGGTACTATTTCACCGCGGTCAATATTATCTGTAATGTCTAATAAACCACGAATGAAGATTTTATAACATTCTTGGCCTTCTTTAATAAACGCTTCACGTTCACTAGGTAGTTGTTTACATACAAATCCACCTTTAGAACCTACCGGTACAATAACGGTATTTTTTACTTGTTGCGCTTTTACTAAGCCAAGCACTTCTGTACGGAAATCTTCTCGGCGATCTGACCAACGCAATCCACCACGGGCAACTTTACCAAAACGTAAATGCACACCTTCAACACGTGGAGAATAAACAAATATCTCAAACGCTGGCACAGGTAGTGGGACTTCTGGAATTAAACTTGGCTGAATTTTAAGTGAGATGTAAGACTTAAATTTGCCTTCAGCATCTTTTTGGAAGTAGTTAGTACGCAGTGTGGCAACAATCATATCAACGTATAAACGGATAATACGATCATCATCAAGGTTGGCAACGTTTTCTAACTCTGCGTAAATTTCTAAGCCTAGCTTTTCAAGCGTTTTAGCACTTGCAGGGCTTTTTACAGAGAACTTCTTAGAGAATAAGTTTACAATTTTAGCGGCAATATGCGGGTAATTCGCAAAGGTGCTTTCAATATACGTTTGCGAGAAAGTAACCCCAATTTGGCGCATGTATTTTGCGTATGCACGTAAAATTGAAGATTCACGACCCGTTAAACCACCCATTAACACAAGACGGTTAAAGCCATCGTTTTCTAAGCGGTTTGCCCATACACTGGTTAACGCAGCACGAAAACGTGCAGAGATCTTGTCAAAATCAGCCATCCCTTTGCTATCGATTAGCATTGAGAAGTCCATGATCCAATTAACGCCACCATCACTGGTTTTAACCGAGTATGGCGTTTCACCTACGACACGTAAGCCAAAATTTTCAAGCATTGGCATAACATCAGATAAATGAATTGGCTCATCTTTATGGAATAAGCTTAAACGCACAATATTGCTGCTTGCTTCTTCTTGCGGGCGATAAAACAACATTTCTAGCTTGTTATCATCGCTTAGCATTTCTAGCTTTTCAATATCGACCACTGCAGCGCTAGGTAATACTTCTTCTTTGTATGAGCGTGCAAACGCATTGCAATATTTACGGTTTAATTCATTACCACGGGCCTCACCAGCAGATTCAAGTAAGGCTGATTGTAATTTATCTTCCCAAGTACGAGCGGCTTCTATTAGGTTGTTTTCTATGTCTTTCACGTTAAATTCAATATTGTTGTCGGTCACACGAACAGTGTAATGGGTACGCGCCAGTGTAGACTCAGAGAAATAGGTAGTAAATTCGACTTTAACGTCAGAATTAAATGCGTTGGCTAAAATAGCCTGCGTTTCGCGACGAAGCGCTGTGTTATAACGCTCACGAGGTACGTAAACCATGCATGATAAAAAACGGCCGTATGCATCTTTGCGTACAAATAAACGACACATATCGCGTTCTTGTATTTGCAATACGCCCATGGCAACTTCAAGTAACTCATTCTCACGAGCTTGTACCAGTTCGTCGCGTGGGTAAGTTTCTAATATATTTAATACGGCTTTGTATGCATGTGTCCCTTTAGCGAAGTCACACATATCCATAATACGATTAATTTTACTTTTAAGGACCGGTACATCAGCAGCACTATTGTTATAAAAGTTTGATGAAAACAAACCAATAAAACGGTCTTCACCAATAACATTGCCTTTGTCATCAAAACGTTTAACACCCACATAATCTATATAAGCTGGGCGATGAACACGAGACAATGAATTAGTTTTAGTTAAAATTAATAAGTTACTGCTTCGCGCTTCTCTTTGCGCTACTTCTGGCAGTTCAGAAAGCAAACGTGTGTGTTCAGCATCAGAGTTTTTCATTAACCCTAAGCTAGTATCCATTTTGCCTTTTAATTGATAATCGCCCTGAACTGGCGACAGCTCATATTGACGGTAACCCATTAAAGTAAAGTTATCTTTTACTAGCCAATCTAAAAACTCAACGGTTTCGTTGATTTCATTATCATTTTTATCTTTATGGCTTTTAGGCAGATTTTTACTAACCGCTATGAGTTTTTCACGAATAGGCTGCCAATCTTCAACGGCAACCGAAACATCAACCAATACAGATTCAAGCTCTTTTTTGAAAGACTCAATAACAGATGCATCTGTTTGGCGGTCAATTTCTATAAAAAACACTGTTTTTGTTGATGTTGATTCTTGCTCTGCTTTTAAGCTTGATAACCCTGATATTTTTTCGTTTTTATCACGTTGAATTTTCAGTGGGCTATGCAATAGCAAGTGAGAGGCGATGTTTTCTCGTGTCATGGCCATACGTACAGAGTCGACTAAAAACGGCATGTCTTTAGCGATAATCTCTACAATGGTATGTGATGACTGCCAGCCATCTTTTGCCACTTCAGGATTGAAAACGCGAATAACTGCGTCATCTGATGTATTTTTTTCTAGCGAATTCCAAAGGCTGAGTGCAGCACCATATAAGTCACTGTCGTTACGATTAGCCAAATCCTCTTTAGACATATTGCTGTACAAGGCTTTGGCGAATTTCTCAACGAGTAACACATTATCAGCGCGAACTTTTTTCTGGATAAGCTTACAGACGTTATCTAAAATAACCGAGGCTTGGCCTTCATTTCGTGTCATTGTATGTTCCTTAATCTATCACTGCTAGTTTAGCAGAATATTTGTACAGCCATTTATTAGCGTGGAGTCAGCTAAATTCTAACCCTTTTGAAACTAATAAACAGCCTTTTCGATGAAAACATTTTAAGCATTTCAGCTATTTGGTCATCTATTCACAAAATATAGATATAAATGGCCATTACTGGCCATTTTGGAGCAAATTTATTCACCTTCTTTTTTCTGGTCAGTCCAGAGTAAGCTACCAATTGCAGGTAAAAGTAACACTGCGCCTAACATATTTACTAAAAACATAAAGGTAAGCAGAATTCCCATATCAACTTGGAACTTCAAATCAGAAAAAATCCACGTACTTACACCAATTGCTAACGTAATACCGGTAAATAACACCGCACTACCACGTTCAACTAATGCATTACGATAAGCAATACTCAACGGCACGTTTTGTTTTAACTGCCCCATCATCGATGACAAAATATAAATACCGTAATCAACACCAATACCTACACCCAAAGCAATTACTGGTAAAGTTGAAACAGTTAAACCAATTTCAAGCTGCACCATAAGCGCCTGTGCAAGGGTTGACACTATGTATAAGGGTAACACCACCGCAATAGTTGCTTTTACGCTCTTAAAGCTAAGTAGACATAAAATAATTACTGCACCGTAAACATAGAGCATCATAGGGATTTGCGCGGCTGAAACAGACTCGTTAGTTGCAGCCATTACGCCTACTGGGCCTGATGCTAATTTGAAAGCAAGTTTTTCTGTGCCCTCTTCAACAGCAAATTGTTTTACTTTTGCAATCACGTTATCAATAGTTTGTGCTTTGTGATCGTCTAAAAATATAATCACGGGCATTACTGAACAATCACCGTTTAATAACCCTGTGCTGGTTTCAACGCGAGAGGTTGATTGTACTAAACTGGCAGAATTGCGCGGCAAACTTTGCCATTTTAAATTACCCTCGTTATAACCGGCATTAACCGACTGAGCCACTGAGCTTAGGCTGACCGCTGATTGTACACCGGCTAAATTTTCAACTTTATATTGAAAACGCGATATACGCTCCATTACATCATGTTCAGTACACGCTGCAGGGTAAGCCTCTACAATGACTTTAAGAATATCAGATGAAATTGTGTATTTGTCCGATATTAAGAAAGTATCTTGGTTGTAACGTGCATCTTGGTGCAAGGATGGTGCTCCCGCATGTAAATCACCAATACGCATTTTATCTGCTTGCCAATAGCCCAGTGCGAATAAAACCAGCGTGAAACCAATAATGATTTTTGCTGTTTTTGGGTCGGTTGCTTTAACTAACAAATCGCGCATAGCATCAAGTATATTCGGTTTGTTGGCATCACCTGATTGAATATGGATGCTGTTTTCAAAGCGCATATATGATGCCCACACTGGCAACAAAATCAAATTAGTAAATATAATCACCGCCACCCCTAAACTCGCAGTAATAGCAAGTTCACGAATAATACCGATGTCAATGGTTAAGAGGGTTAAAAAGCCGACCGTATCCGATAACAGCGCAATCCCACCAGGTACGAGTAAAGCTCTAAAGCTTGATTGACAACATACTGATGTAGTTTTGCCCTCTGCAACCTTTTTGCCAATCGCATTAATCATTTGCACACCATGGCTCACACCAATAGCAAAAACTAAAAACGGCACTAAAATAGACATAGGATCAAGGCCAAAGCCTAAACTAGAGAGCAGTCCTAACTGCCAAATTACAGCAATAATAGAACACACAATCGGTAAAATAGTGAGCTTTAAGCTGCCACAAAATAGCCATACCATGACGAATGTAAACGCAATCGCGATGGCAAAAAATAAAACAACCCCTTTTGCACCTTCGGCGATGTCGCCGGCCATTTTTGCAAAGCCGATAATATGAATACTTATATCGTCTGTACTGAGCGGCTCACGGATTTCGCTTTCTAACTTCTTTGCAAACGCGAGCGTGTCTAATTTTTCTTGTGTTTGCGGGTCGGTTTCTAATAGTTGCGCAGTCACCATGGCACACGAATAATCGCTTGCTATCATACGACCGACTACTTTGGCCTTTTCAATGTTTTCTTTTACAACGCCTAAGCCCTGCTTGTCTGCTTTAAAGTTGGCTGGAATGATAGGTCCGCCAGCAAAGCCGTCTTCAACAACTTCAACAAAACGAGCGCTGGGTGAAAAAATAGAATTTACTAAAGGACGATTTACCCCTGGAATAAAATAAAGCTGATCATGAACTGCTTTTAATTGGGTAAAAAATTCAGGGTTGAAAATATCACCACTGTCGTCACATACTGAAATTAAAATGCTATTAGCACCACCAAACTGTTTCTCATGCTTGGTGTAAACCTTCATGTATTCATGATTAAGCGGGATATTTTTATTAAATGACGCATCAAGCTGAATGTGTGTGGCTTTAAATACCAATAAACAAGTGATCAACACAAAACTTATAAGTACCACTAAGCGGTGTCTAAAAATCGCTTTTTCTAAAAAATCTAAAATTGCTTGCATTAAGGGGTCAACTCCTTCACTTTAATGCCGTTTTCTGTCGCCATGATAAGTCTATCTTTTACAATCACGCCATCAAGAATCGCTTTACCATCAGCCAATTGCTCGTATGAAAGCACATCATCCTTAAGATGAAAAATAACACCGCTATTAGCCAATAATAGCCATTGTTTATCGTTATAATTAATGATGCTGTTTACAGTAGCTGTTTTATCATTGTCTAAGTGCTGCCACTGCCCGCTGTTAGCCTCATTAACAAAAATATTACCGCGTAGTCCAGCTACAATATCTCTTGATGAATCTGATGCAAAACCAAAAAATGAACCAGGGTAAATTTCATCCAAACGTTGCCATGTTTGACCGTCGTCATCACTTTTTGCCATTAACCCCATCTCACCCACTAGCATTAAACCACTGCTGGTCGGTTCTATGCGGTTAAAATGAGGCAAAATAGACGAGGTTTCTATTTCATAACCTTCAGGATCTGTTTGTTTTAAATCATTTAAATAATCTCTATCTTCACTAAATAATAGCGAATCTAAAAAACGTTTTTGCCAATTTTTTCCGCCATCAGTTGTTTGATAAAACATACCATAGGCACCAACCGCATAGCCATGTAAGTCATCTTTAAAATAAATATCTAAACAGGGTTTATCTAAGCTCGGTTTTGATTGTTGTAATTGCCAATTTTCACCACCATCGGTGGTATTGATAATTGTGGCATCATGTCCACATGCCCAGCCATTAGAATCGTTGGTAAATTCAACCGCTGTTAATAATACTTGTGTAGGTACCGATTGCGCTTGTTGCCAGTCACTACCATCAACACTTTTAATCACTGTCCCGTGTTTACCCACAGCAATAAGCCCAGCTGAGGTTTGGGTAATATCGGTAAGGAGTGTTTTATCTGCATTAATTGCGCTAATCGCACTTTGAGGTGCGTCTTGTGCAAAACTCGCACCGCTTAGGATCAGGCTGGCATAGACCAAATACTTCATAAATTAAATTCGCCTTGAACTGAGGATTTGTTTGTCTGTTATAAGGAGGAAAACCTGTGCGTTAATAGACAAACGCGATGTGAAACAAAAAAGGCACCTAGGAAACTAGGTGCCAGCTTTTATACTATCTGCCTGCGCGGCGTAAAGCGCTCGATGTAAACTCATTGTCATTGAATGACTGAGAAAAATCATACATCTTTTCTTGGTTATCTAAACCAATGGCTAAGTAGCGACGTGAGTTAAGATCGTGATACACCTCAAGTGTACTCCACTGCGTCGGTACTTCGTAATAGTTAAGGCCATAAGCCATGGCTACACGATAAAGTTGATCACGATTATCGTAAATATCGGTAACATGCACTTGCCAGCTATCTTCATCGATATAGAACACACGTTTTTTATAAATATGACGGGTGTCATCTTTCAAGTTCGCTTCAACAACCCACACACGGTGTTTTTCGTAACGAGTGTGTTCTGGGTTAATGTGACCAGGCTTTAAAATATCGTCATAAGTTAGCTTGTCGCTGTGAAGCTTGTAGCTATTGTATGGGATATAGAGCTCTTGCTTACCTTTTAGCGTCCAGTTATAACGATTTGGTGAACCATTAAACATATCAAAGTCGTCGGTTGTACGTAAGCTATCTGCTGCTGTACCCGGTGCATCATAGGCAACATTAGGCGCACGACGAACACGACGTTGACCTGAATTGTAAGTCCACGCTTGACGCGGCGTTAAAATTTGATCCATGGTTTCATGCACCAATAACGCGGTACCTGCTAAACGAGCAGGCTCAGTTACTTGCTGTTTAAACTTAAACAAGATATTAGAGTCTTGAAGTTCAGCCGGGGTAGCACTTGGATCAGAATATTTAACTAATAACTGCTCATCAAAACCAACATAGTTATATGAACCCGATGCCGTCGGTGCTGCCTGACCGCCAAAACGCTCAATTGATTGACCACGGTAACGAAGTAAATGGTTCCAAATTGCTTCTAAACCCGTTTTAGGGATTGGAAATGGAATACCAATAGCTGTGCTCTTAATACCATTACCGCCTTCAACTAATTCAGCAGTCGTTGCAAACTTTTTAGTTGCATCGTACACAAATTGTGGGAAAGACGCAGAACGGCGTGTTTCATACACTGGCATTTTAAACGTATCTGGGTACGCTTCAAATAATGCTATTTGCCCTGGGCTTAAGTTTTCTTTGTATTTATCAATATTACTTTTATCAATAGTGAATAATACTTTATCGGTTGCATAAGGGTCTAAGTGATGCATACCCGGTTCATAACCTGCTGGTGCAGCAGTAATACCGCCATTCCATGCTGGGATTGAGCCATCAGCATTCGCTGCTTTTTCTGCACCCATTGGGCTTAAGTCTTTACCAAGGCGCGCAGCTTCTTCTGGGCTAATTTTAGCCAGCGCTGCGTGACTTGCAAACAAACTACAAAACGCTGTAGCAATGAGGGTAGGTTTTTTAATCATAATAATGTTACCCCTAGATAGAATATTTTAAGTTAAAAGAAACGTAATCTCGGTCAGAGAAAGTGTTGGTGTCGCCACCACCCCAAAATGAGTTGTAACTTACATCTAAAGACCATGCATTTTGGTAATTAAAGCTCATAGTAGCACCTAATGACTTACGATCTTCAATGAATAAGAACATTGGGTCCGGCGTATTACCATTTACATCATGCGAAAAAACAAAACGTGGTGAGAAGTTAATACCGTTGTAAAGGTTAAAGTAATCGCCTTTAGCAATTAGGCGATAGCCCCACGATGAAGCCGTAGCAAACGATTTTTGCTCAGGGCCATTTGATAACGCCATGTGTAATGCAGAATAGTCTGAACTACCTGGGCCTTGCATGATACCGCTTCGACCAGTACCAGACACATTTAAGCGCATTTCATCGTATTCAGGCATATTGTTGATGCGAACACCACCAATTTCACCGACAACTGCCCAGCTATCAGCACCTAATGAAGGGCCGAATAAATGCGTTGCAGTAAACTGTAATTGCGACGTATTTCGTTCAATATAACCTTTGGCTAATTCACCAGGGCCAACCACACTTGCTGCATCACCTTTACTCATTTGCGAGATGCCTGCAAACTCAGGGCGTAACCCTGCGATAGCTAATTGCTCAGGCATTGCAGCATAAAGTAATTCTACGTCATCTATTTGCAGTGGTTCGTCTTCACGGAAAGTGAATTCACCTGCAAATGCGGTTTCGCCCAGTGAGGTGTTAAAACTCAAACCATATAGTTTGATATCTTCAGGGTATTCGTTGGTTGCTTTAGCAAATGCTTTTAGATCTGATACATTATCAGAGGTAATTTCAGTGGTGGCAATCATCGCTAAATCTTGTTGCAATGATGCTTGCGTGAAATTAGATACGCGACCCGAAATAAGTGGGCGACGGCTGTGATAATTTACATGGTAAAGTGCCACTTCTGTATCGTTCCACTCCGGTAAGAACATGCCTAAACGTAAACCATATTGGCCGCCATCATCTGGCTCTGTTTTGCCATCGTAGCCTTTGCCTTTCAGCGCGACCTTGGTCGGGTACGCTAAGTACATATTTGCCAGTAACTGCTGGCCAGCTGCGCTTGATGGGTCAATACCTTGGCTCGCAGCCACTTGGCCATATGTTGCCATCAGGTTATTTAAGTTATCTGTTAAAAACGCTAAATCGATATCAGGGTTTGAGGTAAAGCCTAGCTGTACGTTTTGTTGGTAACCGTTTTCTGCAGCAAAATCATTGGTAGAAAAATAAGTCCCTGCTGCTGGTAGGCGGGTTTCATGCCATTGATACTGATAAAAACCTTCTAAGGTCATATTTTCAGTAAGCCCTAGCGATGCCCATAACATACCAACCGGAATAAACGCTTCTTTTAGTTCAGCACCCGGTGCTTTTAAACGGTCAATATCCACCGGATTTACGTTAATACCATGAGAAATTAACGTACTTTCACCCCAGTTTACTACTTGTTGTCCCAAGCGAATTGACAACGGATTATAACCATCGTTTAAATCAAAGTTGGCCCATACGTAGGCATCAAGTAAACGAAGGTCGGCACAGCTTTGCTCTTTTGTATCATCGTCGTCACAAGGGTCTACGCCTTGCCCTGATGTTGGATTAACATAAGCACGATCGCCGTCCATTAATTCAAAATCATAAAAATACATAAAACGGGTAAATAAACCGTAGTTATCTTTACTTATTGAAAGGTCATGCGTGCCCTTTAATAGTTTTGAGAAAGACTCGCCGCTATTAAAGTTTAAATCACCGGCATCGCCGTTGTTCGAGTAAGAGCCTGGTTGTGCCCAGACGTCTTGAGAAGTGTATATCGTATTGAGTGCTGGGTTATAGCCAGTCCAATCGAAAGATGGGTTATTACTTTTACCTATAATGCTAAAGTCACGGTCTTCAACACGAATACTTTGGCCATAAGAAAAAGTAGAATCGAAGGCGACATCAAAACCGCCTACCTCAAATGTTGCAGCCTGTGTCTGTGCTGCAGATAACCCCATAGCCGCAGCTGTTAAGCCGAGTACTATTTTATTTTTAACAAAAAGCGATCTTCTTATCATTTTGGTTCCCCCCTGTCGCGGGTAATTTTTGTGTGATCAAGTTATTGTTTTTAGTGTAATCGTAACGATAGAAGCGAATTAAACAAATTACAAATGGTCGCCTTCAATCAGTTATAAGTTTTTTATTTGTTTGACGTTTACGTATTGGTAAGACGTCATACCAGATAATTTATACACGTAAATTAACAATAGAACAAATCGAAATTAACAAAAAGGCAATATTTGTGTATATCTATATCACAAAAAACAACAGCTAGGCTACTCGTTCGAGACGGATGAACTTGTTTTCATTACTTAAAATAAGTCTAAATCGACCTCGGATCCCTAAACTCGAAATAAAAGGTCGAAGATAATGAGCGGAAAAACGAATTGTTTTACCGCTATCAGCTGTCACTTGGATTGAGCTATACCGTCCATGGTAATAATCCATGCACTTTGTATAGCTCAAATTCATACTAAAATAGTGTTCTATCATGATTTATTGTAAGGCTTTCTCGACCTTTTCAAATAGGTCGTCGCTTAACCCGTCTAAATTAGCTAATCGCTCTAATTGAGCTCTCATTGCAGTTGCACGCGTTTCATCATAACGACGCCACGACATAAACGGCGTTAACATACGAGATGCATTTTGCGGGTTAATCGCATTGAGCTTTATTAATAAATCGCCAAGTAATGTATAGCCCTTGCCATCTAAACGATGAAACTGTGCAGTATTAAAATGAGAAAAACTACCCACTAGTGCACGTACTCGGTTTGGATTTGAAAAATCAAAACAAGGGTGTGTATACAAAGCCTTTATTTTCTCAATAGCATCATCAGCAGAGTTCATTGCTTGCAGGGCAAACCACTTATCCATTACTAATACATCATGTCGCCATTGAGCGTCGAAATGCTCGAGTAATTTATCAGACAATGGATGTGCTGCTTTAACCACACTGCTCAATGCGCCGAGTACATTGGTCATATTTGTTGATGATGCAGCCTGCTCAATTAAATTTGCCGCATCAACACCGTCGGTTTTTGCCAAATAATGTAGGCACAGTTGTTTCAGCGCACGTATTGCTACCGCTTGCGCACTAACACTGCCATCATCGGTAATGGCTTGGTAACAGCTTAAAAATTCTCTGTGCAATTGCGTGGCAATTTGCTGTTCAAATAACTCAATATTAGCCGTTATTTGATCTACCGGTATTATTTCAAATTCAGCAGCTAAGGTATCAAAACTTGGCAACTTCAACAGTTCAGCAACCAGTGCTAAATCGCCCTCACGCTGAGATAACAATCCACGTAGTGCATCAATCACCTCCTCACTCAAAGGGGTCTTACTTGCTGAAGTAACATTGGCTTTAAGAGCGTTAATAAATAACTGCTGTTGTGCATCCCAGCGTGAAAAATCGCTACGCGCAAAACGCATAATATGTAATAAATCCGCTTCACTAATAGATTGATTTAAAATACATGGAGCTGAAAAATCTTCGAGCAATACAGCGGTTGGGTTGCTGTGAATATTATCAAAGTGAAATGTTTGCGAACTTTGCGTTACATCCAGCACATGATCAAGCTGCTTGCCTTGGTACTGTAATGCAATACTCTGCCCTTGAGAGTCTAAAAGCTCAATAGCAAAAGGAATATGTAACATTGCATTGTCAGGCTGATTCGCTGGTGCAAGCTGCTCTACGCTAAGCGAGAATGTTTTCGAAGCTTCATCATACTTTTTAGTTACGTTCAGGCGAGGTGTACCACAATGGTTATACCAACGCTTAAATTGTGATAAATCAATTGATGATGCATCACTCATTGCCGCAACAAAGTCATCGCAGGTAACCGCCTGCCCGTCATGGCGTTCAAAGTACAAAGCCATGCCTTTTTGAAAGTTTTCCTCACCCAACAATGTATGCATCATACGAATAACTTCAGCCCCTTTGTCATACACAGTAACGGTGTAAAAGTTATTCATTTCGATTACTTTTTCTGGGCGTATTGGGTGAGCCATTGGGCCGGCATCTTCGCTAAATTGATGAGTGCGCATCACTTTTACCGCGTCAATTCTATTTAGCGCACGGGAGCCTAAGTCACTGCTAAACTCTTGATCTCTAAATACCGTTAAACCTTCTTTTAAAGACAGCTGAAACCAATCACGACAAGTTACACGATTTCCTGTCCAGTTATGAAAGTACTCGTGGCCAACAATAGACTCAATAGTATGATAATCTTTGTCGGTTGCCGTCTCTTGATTCGCCAACACACATTTGCTGTTGAAAATATTTAACCCTTTATTTTCCATTGCTCCCATATTGAAGAAATCAACGGCAACAATCATATAAATATCAAGGTCATACTCTAAATTAAAACGTGACTCATCCCAAGCCATCGCTTTTTTAAGCGACGTCATAGCATGCTCTGTTTTAGGTAAGTTTCCTTTATCGACAAATAACGCTAGGGTTACATCCTTACCACTGCGGGTAGTGTATTTATCGTGTAAAACATCAAAGTCCCCTGCCACTAAAGCAAACAAGTAACTTGGCTTTTTGAATGGGTCTTGCCATTTTACAAAATGACGTCCATCTTGCGTTTCACCGCTATCAACTTGGTTACCATTAGAGAGTAAATGCGCAAATGTTGTATCTGCAATTATGGTGACATCAAAAGTCGAAAGGACATCAGGACGATCCATATAGTAGGTTATTTTTCTAAACCCTTGCGCTTCACATTGAGTACAATAAGCCCCACCCGATAAGTATAAACCTTCAAGTGAAGTATTGGTTTGCGGTGATGTTTGCGTCACTATGCTTAGCTGACATTCATTAGGTAGATTATTAATGATTAATTGCTGATTTATAATTTTATAATCTGTGAGTTCTGCACCCTCTACCGACAAAGAGATCAAAGTTAAGTCTATGCCATCTAATACCAGTGGCGCATTTAAATCGCCAACGCGCTTAAGCGTTAATAAAGCATTTACCTGAGTTTTTAATGGCTGTAAATCAAATGTCAGCTCAGTGTGTTCGATTGAAAAATGAGGGGCTTGGTAGTCTTTTAGGTATTCTGCTTGAGGTTTTTGTAGTTCAGTCATGTTCACTCCAAAAAAATAGCCCCTTTTAATGATAAAAGGAGCTACTTAAATTAAGCCGTTTGTTTAGGTTTGATACGCAGTATCTTAATACCTAAGTAAGCGTAAATAACGGCTAAGAAAGGATTTATAAGGTTAAAGAAAGCATAAAGCGCATAATCAAACGGGTTGATTAACAGCACACTTTGCATATACGCACCACAGGTGTTCCAGGGTATGAGCGGGCTGGTGATTGTGCCACCATCCTCTAGCGTACGTGACAAGTTAACAGGCTTTAAACCACGCTTTTTATATTCTTCTTTAAACATCCGCCCAGGTACCACAATAGCAATATACTGATCGGCAGCAATAATATTGGTACCAATACACGTTGCAATAGTAGAGGCGATAAGAGAGCCGGTGCTTTTTGCTATTTTTAAAATACTTTTAACGAATATATCAAGTAGACCCGTTTTTTCCATAATCGCACCAAACATGAGTGCTGTCATGATCAACCATGTTGTGGTTAACATGCCAGACATGCCGCCGCCACTCAGTAACGAGTCCATTTTTTCATCACCGGTACTGATACTAAAACCGTCAAAAAAGGTGGTCCAGATAAGTTTAAAGTAACCCACAAACTCGCCTTGGGTCATATCTATTTGGTTAGCAATTAAGTCCGATTGAAATAACATAGCCCACACTGCGCCGATCACAGCACCAATTGAAATAGCCGGAAACGCTGGCATTTTTCGAATCGCGAGCACGAGTAATACAATTAACGGCACCAACATTTCTAAGCCAATATTAAAGTTTTGCTGAAGAATTGCAGTTATTTGATCTATTTGACCCGACTCACCCGCCGCTGTAGCGTTAAAACCCATGAAAACAAAGATAATTAAAGCAATCACAAAGCTTGGAACCGTTGTCCAAAGCATGTGATGAATATGTTCAAACAAATCAGCACCAGCAACGGCTGGGGCTAAATTGGTTGTTTCGGATAGTGGGCTAAGCTTATCGCCAAAATAAGCGCCTGATATTACGGCGCCAGCGGTAACTGTCGGCTCTAAACCAAGCCCAGAAGCTACACCAAGTAACGCGACACCTATAGTCGCTGCTGTAGTCCATGAACTACCAATACTCATTGCTACAATGCCACAAATTAAACAACTCGCGGCGTAAAACCAGCTAGGATTGATAATTTGTAGGCCGTAATAAATTAACGTTGGTACGGTTCCTGATAATAGCCAGGTTCCGATTAATGCCCCTACCATGAGTAAGATCAAAATTGCACTAAGAGATAAGGTGATCCCCTCAATCATTGCATCTTCTAATTTTTTCCAGGTGTAGCCATTTTTTAAACCAATTAATGCCGCAGCGAATGTTGCAAACAACAAGGCAATTTGATTTGGTCCTGACGATGAGTCATCACCAAATAAGTACACAGCGGCACCTAATAAACAAATTAATACAGTAATTGGAATGAGTGCATCAAGAAACGAGGCACTTTTAAGTGGTTTTTCTTCAATTGGCTTCAAAATATAGACTCCTACACACATTCGATGCATGTTGATTATTTTTATTAGCACGTACGCGCATTTATTGAGCATGCTTGATCTAGCTCAACTTTTGGTAATCGGCAATTATAACAATTTAGCAAATTATCGATAGTAAAAAAGGCGCCTTGGCGCCTTTTTTTACTGAATAAAGCCTATGTTAGCGTTTAGCTACGCGACCATATTTAATATAATCTTGTGTAATAAGTGCTGCTTCTTCAAGAAATGGGTCAAGCTCTTCAATTACCTCAGGCACGTCATCTAAATTTTCTAAAGGTTGTTTGCCTAAACGCTTTAAACGCTCGTTAGTGCGTGCTAATGCTCGCGCTTCATTTTCTTCTTTTTCTTTAATACGTTTTTTCTCGACTAAAGAAATTGTTTTACGATCTTTTTCTTCGTTGTAACGAGCAATATCTTCAAACACATAATTAAATTCAGGTTCGGTTTTAATGCGCTCATTATGCTGTTTTTCCAGCACACTAATAACAGGATTTAAACGCCCTATTTGCTTATACTGCGCTTGTACTATGCTATCCCATGGTAATGCATTATCTTGTTTACTTTCACCCCATTCTGCAGGATCAATAGCCGATGGGAAGGTAATGTCTGGGATCACCCCTTTATGCTGCGTACTACCGCCATTAATGCGGTAAAACTTTGCAATCGTATATTGCACACTACCTAAAGGATTATCGTATAAGTCATAAGCACGCGCTAAACCTTTATGCTGTTGCACGGTACCTTTACCAAAGGTTTGCTCACCAATAATAACGGCTCGACCATAGTCTTGCATTGCTGCGGCAAAGATTTCAGACGCTGATGCACTGTATCTATCAACAAGCACTGTCAGCGGGCCATCATAATAGGTAATGCCGTCACGATCTTTTTGTTCTTCAATACGGTTGTTTAAGGTATGAATTTGTACTACTGGACCTTGGTCAAAAAACAGGCCAGATAGCTGAGTCGCTTCATACAACGAACCACCGCCATTTTGGCGTAAGTCAATAATAATGCCGTCAACATTTTGTTCTTTGAGTTTAGCCAGCTCAACTTTTACATCTTTAGATAAGTTGTTGTAAAAACCTGGTATTTCTATTACACCAATTTTGCTGGTTAAATCAGAATAGCTGGCTTCAAAGACTTCTGATTTGGCAGCTCTGTCTTCAAGACGAATTTTATCACGAATAATTTCAACCACTTTTGGCGTACCGTGCGCATCTGCACCTTTAAGGTATTGCAAACGTACTTTAGTGCCTTTGGGGCCTTTTATTAAATCAACCACATCATCTAAACGCCAGCCAATTACATCAACAAATTCTTCGCCATCTTGAGCCACACCAATAATGCGATCATCAGCTTTAATTTGCTCAGATTTATCTGCTGGGCCACCAGGTACTAAACTGCGAATTACCGTGTAGTCCTCATCAGGGGTTAACACCGCCCCAATGCCTTCAAGTTCAAGATCCATATCCATTTTGAACTGTTCTGCACGACGTGGAGATAAGTATGAAGTATGTGCTTCAATACTACGTGCAAGTGAATTCATTACAATTTGAAATGCATCTTCAGATTTTGATTGTACAAGACGCTTCTCTGCGTTTTTATAACGCTTAGTCAACACGTCTTTTATGCCAGGCCAATCTTTACCTGTCATTTTTAAACGTAATGCATCATATTTCACTCGCTCGCGCCAAATTTCATCTAACTCAGCTTGCGTAGTCGCCCATGGTGCATCTTCACGGTCGTAAAAGTATTCGTCTTCTTTGTCAAACGTCATTTCATTTTCAAGTAACGAAAGCGAAAATTCATAACGTTCAAAACGACGTTTAAGGCTTAAGTTGAAAATATCAAACGTAAACCTTAACTTGCCACTAATTAGCGCGTTATCAAAACGCTCACGATATTGCTCAAATGAGTCAATATCGCTTTTTAAAAACACGCTTTTATTAAAATCAAGGGATTCGATATAACGATCAAACACTTTACTTGAAAGCTCATCGTTAAATCGAACAGGTGTGTAGTGCGAACGAGTAAATAGGTTAGCCACTCGTTTACTGGCTGTACCGTGCTGACTTTCTTGCTTTAGCAAAGGTAAGTCTTCTAATGTTACCGGCTCTACTGCAGCAAATAACGAACCTGAAAACAGTGCAGCAACTAACGGAATGAGCGTAAACTTTTTACTCATACACAACTCCTTAATTTTTTCGCAACTTAAATAATGTATAAGCTGTCGGCTTTGGTTTTTACTTGCATACCTGTCACTAATTCAACGTGAACATCGTCTTTGTTTACTTCAGTGATTACTGCATTAACAAGTGCTTGGCCAAGTTTAACCTTAACCTTGTTATTAACCTTGACCTCGCCTGCAGGCAAAGGTTCAACTTTTCCTGAACGCTTAGGTGCAGCGGCTTTTGCAGGTTTTGCTGCAGCCGATGAGTTTTTAGCCGCGTGAGCTGGTTTCTTTTTGAAAGATTTTGCATCTGAATCTTGACGAGGGCGTTGCTGCTTTTTGCGTTTTGCCATTTTGGCGCGGCTTTCTTCCAACGCTTTTTGTGCGTGGTCGATATGCTCTTGCTCAACTTTTTCGCCTTGATTTCCGTCAAGATCGATTCTAAATTCAGATTTAGTAACAGCTTCAAGGTAGCGCCAGTTAGATGTGTATTTTCTAAGTGCTTGACGAACTTGTGTCTTACTTACTTTCTCAGACCCTTCAATTCGCTCAGCGATATCTTTAAAAATACCAACTTTGAGCGGCTGAATGCCCTCTTTTTGTTTAAAACATTGTGGAAATTCTTGGTATAAGAACTCCAATACTTCATTAATATCTTTTAGCTTGTTTGTGGTTTCCATTTTAGAACCTATTTAATCACATCTTTTCATCAAGGGCAGAATCAACATAGTGAATACTCCAATCGACTAACTCTTCAAAGTCAGCTTCGATTACAGCCATATCACCACGTAAATGTTCCCAAATACCATTTATAATTTCATCAATTGAATCACAGTCTAAATCATCAGGTAGACGATCCCATGCCATGTGAATCAAATCATTGAGCGTTTCCGCTACATGTTCTTCATCCCCTTCCCAATCACCAACATCTTGAACGGCAAAAAGGTAATCTTGAACATTTAGCAAATCTTTCATTACAGGCTAGCCTCTAAGCATTTTACAAGTGCTTCAAGCCCTGCTTGGTCATCAGTATCAAATCGGCCGATACTTGGGCTATCTATATCTAGCACCGCAAATACAGATCCGTTTTTCATGATAGGTACAACTATCTCAGAATTTGATGCTGCATCACAGGCTATATGACCGTCAAAAGCATGCACATCTGAAATTAACTGGGTTTGCTCGGTTGCCGCAGCAGTGCCACATACCCCTTTCCCTACTGGAATACGAATACAAGCTGGATTGCCTTGAAATGGACCAAGTACCAATTCTGTGGGTGAATCCATAAAATAAAAGCCCGCCCAATTCACATCTTCCAAAGAGGTAAATAACAGCGCGCTTATATTTGCCATATTGGCAATTATGTTTGATTCACCGCCTATCAGCGATTCAGTTTGCTTAACTAATGACTGGTAAAAATCGTGCTTTTGCATACCAAACTACTTCTTATTAAACATACAGTAGCTAAAGGTACTCTTTGTCACTAAAAATTGAAACCTTTTGCGGGTAAAAAAAAGGAAATTACATGGTTTTACGACGCACTTGATTAAATATTCTGCAATTAACTTTGTACCGATTTACGTAGACCGAATAAAAACAGCCCAGCAGCAAACCCTGACATCACACTATTGATTAAAAATATCTCACCTGTGGTGGCGCTCAGTAGGTAACTAAAAATAGCCCCGCCTAGCAAGCCTAGTGTTAATACACCAGAATAATTGACCTTAGAATATTTAAACATAAGTAAATAACCAGGCACAACAAACGCGGCCATGGTTAAGCCTACTATGTGCGCGTTAGCAATAGCCGTCATTAATAACCCTAAAAAAATAGAGACGGCATCACCACGCATTGTCAATGCATAGTAAATCCCTAACATACTGCCAATAATAACAGGAGATAATAATGAAAGTGCGACGCTTTTTGCGAGTTGATGTTTCATTGTAAGATCCTTAACACAAACGTAAATCTTTAATTTCTTAGCATGCACTAACCGCTGTAGCTTATAAATAGAGACTATGGTCGTATTTTTTAACTAAATATACTTGGCTTTGAAAAAGGTATAGCGAAAATGAGGCACAAAAAAGCCCGCAAAAAGCGGACTTATCTGATAATGGTGGAGAGATAGGGATTTGAACCCTAGAGGGGCTATAAACCCCTGCCGGTTTTCAAGACCGGTGCATTCGACCACTCTGCCATCTCTCCGAAAGTGCATAAATTACCAGTAAGAGTGTACTCGTAATTATTTTAATTAGGTGGTGGAGAGATAGGGATTTGAACCCTAGAGGGGCTATAAACCCCTGCCGGTTTTCAAGACCGGTGCATTCGACCACTCTGCCATCTCTCCGCACGGCCTGAATAATAGGGAAACCCATGGGCTTTGTGAAGCTTTTTTTTCATTTATTTGTTCAAGTGATTAAAAAACAACTAATTTGTTTAAACATAAAGCAATAAGAGTAAATCCTAACCGGCGAATGAACTTTTATTTAAATTTAGTTGTCTATTGATCTACAAAGGTTTGCCCAAACATATAAGAGTTGGTAATCTAATTTTAGTTAAATTACAGGAACTACTTAGTTTCACTTACAGGAGCTCTACAATGGCGTTTAATCAATCGTACAATACTGCAAAGCCGGTAATGTCGACCATTGAAACAAACAAGGTGCTTAAAAACACTTATTTTTTACTTGCAATGACACTTGCATTTAGTGCAGTCACTGCCGGTATTTCAATGGCACTGCAATTACCTTATTTTATGGGACTTGTATTTACACTTGTCTCATTTGGTCTGCTTTTTGTTGTTAACAAAAAAGCAGATACAGCATCTGGCGTATTTTGGGTGTTCGCGTTTACAGGATTAATGGGCGCAGGTTTAGGCCCACTCCTTAATCACTATGCACAACTTCCTAACGGGCCAATGCTTATAATGCAAGCGCTAGGTTCTACGGCGTTAATTTTCTTTGGTTTATCTGCTTATGCACTTAACACTAAAAAAGACTTCTCATTCATGGGTGGTTTTTTAACTGTCGGTTTAATTGTGGTTATTGTGGCAAGTATTGTAAATATTTTCCTAGGTAGCTCGTTAATGTTTATGGTACTAAACGCAGCAGTGGTATTAATTATGTCTGGCCTGATTTTGTTCGACACAAGCAGAATCATTAATGGTGGCGAAACAAATTATATCCGTGCAACCGTATCTTTATACCTAAGTGTATATAACCTATTTACGTCATTACTTGCCTTACTTGGCGCAAATAATGACTAATTAAATAGTTCTGTTAAAATAGCCCCTTTATTGGGGCTTTTTTATTGGAATAGTTTTGGCACGCTTTGTACTTTCTTTACATACTCCACCATCAGATCACGATACCACACAACGTATTGTTAAATTTGCTCATGCCTGCCTAGCGCAAGGACATAGCGTTGATGCGTTATTCTTATACCAAGATGGTATTTATCACGCTTCAACTCATTTTGAGCTCGCCTCAGATGAGTTAAACCCTCCCTCACTTTGGCATCAGCTCGCAGAAAAAAACATAAAGCTTATGCTATGCGTTACTGCGGCTGAAAAGCGTGGCTTAGACATAAAAAATACTGGCGAATTTGCTGTGGCAGGTTTAGCTGAATTTGCCATGCTGGCCAGTGAAGCGGATAAATGGATACAATTTAAATGATTAATGTACTCGTAATTAGTCAATCAAGTCCATTTGATGACATGCACATCCGCGATGCACTTGATATGACCCTTATTTTTGCTGCCGTTGATCAAAATATTAGCTGGTTGTTTAGTGGTCCAGCCGTGTTAGCGCTGAAAAAAAACCAAAATCCAAATACCTTAGGCATCAAAGATTTTTTCAAAAACATTAAAACGTTAGAAATTTATGATGTTGAAAATATTTACGTCTGTGAGAAATCACTGATTGATTATGGTTTAAGTAAAAGTGAACTGCTCATTGAAGCAAACATAGTAAACTTTAACGCCCAAAAACAGCTAATTCACAATCAGCAGCATGTGGTGACCCTATGAGCACTTTACATATTTTTTCAAAACCACTGAATTACTACAGTACCCACAGCTTAGACAACCTGATTATGCTCACAGACAGTGTGTTACTCGTGGGTGATGCTTGCTTTGCGAAAGGGCAATACAGACAATTTGCTGACTCACTTTATATTTTAAAAGATGATGCAGACGCTCGCGATATATCTTTAAATTTGAATGATAAAGCAATTAGCTATGATGAGTTCGTTACGCTTAGTTTATCATCTAAACAATCAATTACTTGGTGATCAATGCTGGAATTTAATAATCAAACAATAGACACTGATAAGCAAGGTTACCTGCTAGATCATACTAAGTGGTCAAAAGAGTTGGCCAATGTTATTGCAGAACAAGAAAACATTATGTTAACTGAGCAACACTGGGAAGTTGTGAATTTTGTGCGCGCGTTTTATCTTGAATATAATACCAGCCCAGCCATTAGAATGTTAGTCAAAGCCATGGCTAAAGCACTTGGTGAAGATAAAGGCAATAGCATGTACTTATACAAGCTTTTTCCTAAAGGGCCGGCCAAACAAGCGACGAAAATAGCGGGTTTACCTAAACCTGCACGGTGTATTTAATGAAACACAAATCTGAACATTCGCCCTCTTCAAAGGGCAAACGTAATACAGGTCGTACTTATTCTCGAACTGGTATTAATAAAAGTACAATAAAAAGGCCAATAAAGCCGCCAATAGCGCAAAGTGATAAAAAAGTCATTTTATTTAATAAACCCTATGATGTGCTTTGTCAGTTTACTGACGATCAAAATAGACAAACATTGGCTGATTTTATTCCCATAAAGGATGTTTACGCAGCAGGTCGTTTAGATAGAGACAGCGAAGGCTTGTTGTTATTAACAAACTGCGGCAAGTTACAAAACACGCTCACAGCGCCTGGTAAAAAAACCAACAAAACTTATTGGGTTCAAGTCGAGGGGATCCCAACACAAGCATCTATTGATGCTTTAAATAAAGGTGTTGAACTCAAAGATGGCATTACCTTACCCGCTAAGGTAACTTTAATGGATGAACCAACACTTTGGCCTCGGACACCGCCGGTACGAGAACGTAAATCAATACCAACCTCATGGTTGAGTATAACTATTAACGAAGGTAGAAACCGTCAAGTTAGACGAATGACAGCTCATGTTGGCCACCCTACTTTGCGTTTAATTCGCTACAGTATCGGTAAATACACGCTTGAGGGAATAAATAGCGGCGAATTCAAAGAAATTGATAATTAACCATCAACTTGTGTTAATTATCTGTAGCTAAAGCAATACAATTTCTTCCTTGTTTTTTCGCGTAATAAAGTGCGCTGTCTGCTTGTTTAAAAAATTGAGCATGATCACTATAGTGATCATGCTCTATGGTATTTATCCCCATACTGACAGACAATAGTCCTGTGAAGCTGTCTTTGTGGGGAATAGCCAATTTTTCAATCGACTTTTGTATTTGTTCCGCGATAAATAATGCTCCTTGCTTACCCGTTTGCGGTAACAGCACGACAAACTCTTCGCCTCCATATCGGGCTACAAAATCTTCAGGTCGACAGACAGTTTCAGCTAGTTTTTGCGCCACTTGAAATAAACATTTGTCTCCTTCGAGGTGACCATAACGGTCGTTATACTTTTTAAAATTATCAATATCTATAATGATCATCGACAGTTCAGCGTTGTCGCTTGGTAGCTTGTCAAATTCAGACGTTAGTTTTTCATCAAAGCGCCGTCTGTTGGCTATTTTTGTAAGTGAGTCTAAAAATGCCATATCACTGAGTATTTCTTGGGTTTTTAAACGCTCAGTGGCATCATTGAATATAGCAATGAATTCCCCTTCAACACTGATACCAGAGACTTGCATCACAATTTCACTACCATCTTTGCAGGAAATTCTGTAATCATTAGCAGGAATATCATCATTATTTAGATTGGCTTGATCAAGTGACTTTTGCCATAACGTTTGTGCAAATGTTCTGTAATCTTTTTCAGGGTAGGCCAATTTCCACCATACATTGAGATTTGGAACATCTTGTAACGTGTAACCAAATACATCAACAAACCGTTGGTTCACTTTTAAAATATCGCCAGTTACCATACAAACATCACACACAGGTAAGGGTAAAATAGTAAATAACCGCGCATAGTGGCTTAACTCATGTTTACGCATAGGATGCTGGGTAGTGCTAATAACGTTGAAGTCTTGCTCTTTGTTTTCACTTTCAAACAATGCATTCATAGAAGCAACAAAATGCCACTCTACCCACCATTTTTCTAATTGGTTTAAAATTGCTTTTTGTGAAGATTTTAAAGAGCCTAATGAAGATTCTATAAGCCTAAACAGCTCAACAATCGGATTAGGTTCTTGGTAAAAATAGGGAACCGGCACAGTAATAATGTCATAAAATAATTTATAAGCTGATTCTTTTAATTGCTGTAGTGAATAATCGTCTTCAAAAGTGAGATCGGACACTGTTTTTTCAGACGCATCAAGCACAAACGACTTAACCAAATGTGATTGCGAGGCGTAGTTCATATATTCATTCCATTGATTATATTTTAGTTTATTTATGTATCTGTATACTACTTAAGATATGGTAGGTAATCTAAAATGTAAAGTTTTGTTAATGAAGAATATTGCTGCGCAATTAAACACGACAAAAACAACTTACAAAGTATGAGATCACTAATAAAAACCACCCCTTTATATTAGTCAAAAAAAGAGTTAATTAAACACCAATCTATTTATTGCTCGCCATTGAGTGTAAAAAGTTACAACAAAATCCATTCAATCCCCCATCCTCTCTTTAAGCACCTGCAAAATACATGCTATAATCGCGGCCTTTCCTAGTTAACAGTAATCTGTATAAGCGAAATTATTCATGAGCGAAAATAGTCACATTAAAGTCATCGTTGGCATGTCCGGTGGTGTTGATTCTTCTGTATCTGCCTACTTGTTAAAACAGCAAGGGTATCAGGTCGAAGGCCTGTTTATGAAAAACTGGGAAGAAGATGACAATGATGAATATTGTGCCGCTGCTGAAGATTTAAAAGATGCACAAGCTGTATGTGATAAGTTAGGCATTGAACTTCATACCGTTAATTTTGCTGCTGAATACTGGGATAATGTATTCGAATACTTTTTAGCAGAATACAAAGCGGGTCGCACACCCAACCCAGATATCATGTGTAATAAAGAAATAAAATTTAAAGCGTTTTTAGAGTTTGCTGCGCAAGCGCTTGGTGCTGATTTTATTGCAACTGGGCATTATGTGCGCCGTGAGTTACGTGGTGATAAATATGTAATGTGCCGTGGTCTAGACGATAACAAAGATCAAAGCTACTTTTTATACACATTAAGCCATGAACATATTGCGCAAACACTATTTCCTGTGGGAGATATTGCCAAACCAGAAGTACGCCGTATTGCTGAAGAACAAGATTTAATTACCCATGATAAAAAAGACAGCACCGGTATTTGCTTTATTGGCGAGCGTAAATTCAAAGATTTCCTACAAAAGTTTCTACCTGCACAACCTGGGGTAATTGAAGACACCGACGGTAACAATGTAGGTGAACATGAAGGTTTGATGTATCACACCCTTGGTCAGCGTAAAGGTTTATTAATTGGTGGTATGAAAGAAGGTTCTGGCGAACCATGGTATGTGGTAGATAAAGATTTAGAGCGTAATGTTCTTGTTGTTGGTCAAGGTAAAGATCACCCTCGCCTATATAGTAACGGCCTTAATGCTAACCAATTACACTGGGTAGATCGTATTGGCCCGCAAGGCACCACTCGCTGCACCGTTAAAACTCGCTACCGTCAAGAAGACTTGAGCTGTACATTGCTCGTTGGCGAAGATGGTATGGCACGCGTGTTGTTTGATGAACCGCAAAAAGCCGTTACCCCAGGACAATCCGCCGTATTTTACGCTGATGAAGTCTGCTTAGGTGGTGGCATTATTGATTCGGTGATTAAGTAATGAATCAACATCAAGTCATGGCACTTGCTGCCATGTGTCAAGTAGCTAAACAAGTACAAAAGGTTGCTCAATACGGTCGTTGTGATGAGCACGATTTTTCGACGTTGTTATCAAGTATTGTGCAAACCTCACCCGCCTCCCCTGAGGATGTATATCAAGGCACACAAAATTTGCGTGATGGCTATAAAACATTAATGGCGCAACTGAGTGCCGGTGCTCAAAAAGATGTTGAAATAGTTAAATACGTGGGGGGCTTGATGCAGTTAGAACGAGCCCTTAGCGCCAACAGTAAAAGTCTCAATGAATTAGGTAAACGTATTGATGATATTCATCGTCGTTTAGATCATTTTGCTATTACCGATGACAGTGTTGTTGCCGGTTTAGCAGATATATACTCGTCGGTGCTAAGCCCCCTTGGGCACCGAATCCAGGTTTATGGTAAACCCGAGTTATTAAAACAGCAACTCACTCAAAACAAAATCCGTGCGTTACTTTTAGCCGGTATTCGTAGTGCAGTGTTATGGCGACAAATGGGCGGCAAACGTCGTCATTTCTTTTTTGCAAAAAGAAAAATTCTCGCCATTGCTAAAACAAAAATTTAATTATCGTTCAAACTAAAATTTAGGAGTTATTATGGAGCTTTCAGCGTTAACGGCTATCTCTCCGGTTGATGGTCGCTACGGCAGCAAAACCACTGAACTACGCAGTATTTTTAGCGAATTTGGGTTAATCAAATACCGTGTAACCGTTGAAGTGCGTTGGTTGCAAGCGTTAGCTGCAGCAAGCGATATAACAGAAGTCCCAGCTTTAAGCGAGCAAGCAAACGGACTATTAAATGCTATCGTCGATAACTTCTGTGAAGCCGATGCGCAGCGTGTTAAAGACATTGAACGCACTACTAACCATGATGTAAAAGCTGTTGAATATCTACTAAAAGAAAAAGTAGCTGATAACGCTGAATTACATGCCATTAATGAATTTATTCACTTTGCATGTACCTCTGAAGATATCAACAATTTATCTCATGGTTTAATGTTAAGTGAAGCCCGTAACAATGTTATTTTACCTTATTGCGATGAGCTATTAAGCGCAATTAAAGAAAAAGCTATTGAATACAAAGCCATTCCAATGATGACACGTACGCATGGGCAACCTGCTACCCCATCAACAATGGGTAAAGAGTTTGCAAACGTATACATGCGTTTAAAGCGTCAACGTGACCAAATTGCCCAAGTAGAAATGTTAGGCAAAGTAAATGGTGCTGTAGGTAACTACAATGCTCACCTAAGTGCTTACCCTGATTACGACTGGCATACTCACGCAGATAAATTTGTAACTAGCCTAGGTTTAACACTTAACCCGTTTACTACACAAATTGAACCGCATGACTATATTGCAGAGCTATTTGATGCAATTGCGCGTTTTAATACTATATTGCTAGATTTTGACCGCGACATGTGGGGCTATATTGCGCTTAATCACTTTAAGCAAAAAACCATTGCCGGTGAAATTGGCTCATCAACTATGCCTCATAAAGTGAACCCAATTGATTTCGAAAACTCAGAAGGTAACTTAGGCTTAGCCAATGCTATCTTTGGTCATTTAGCACAAAAACTACCGGTTTCTCGCTGGCAACGTGATTTAACTGATTCAACCGTATTACGTAATTTAGGTGTTGGTATGGGGTATGCTGTTATTGCATACCAATCAACACTTAAAGGTGTGAGCAAACTGGAAGTTAACGAGCAACGTTTAGCTGATGAGCTTGATCAAAATTGGGAGCTACTAGCAGAGCCAATTCAAACGGTAATGCGTAAATATGGTATTGAAAAGCCATATGAAAAGCTTAAAGATTTAACCCGTGGTAAACGTGTAAATCAAGAAATAATGGCTGATTTTATTGATGGTTTAGAATTACCAGACGCCGCAAAAGCAGAAATGAAAAAGCTAACACCTGCCAACTACATTGGTCGTGCTGTTGAGTTTATTGATGATTTAATTTAATAAATCAATACGACTAATAAAAAGCGAAAGGTCTCTGCCTTTCGCTTTTTTGTCATTTGGCTCTTAACGTTATAGGCATTCTATGTATCAACTAAAAATAAATGAATTATCTGAGCAAGCGTTTTTAAATCAATACTGGCAAAAAAAGCCACTGTTAATCAAAGGAGGTTTTAGTGACTTTAAAGACCCTCTTGATGCCAATGAACTGGCAGGCCTTGCCATGGAAGACAGCATAGAATCGCGTATTATTACCAACCATAATCAGCAATGGCAATCCCACCAAGGACCATTTGAAGATTTTGAAATACTCACCGATGAGCATGCTACTTTATTAGTGCAAGCAGTCGATCATTGGCACCCAGAAGCCGCCCAATTACTTGAGCCATTTCGATTTATTCCTAACTGGCGAATAGATGATTTGATGATTAGCTACTCAACCCCTGGCGGCGGTGTTGGCCCACACTTAGACCAATATGATGTATTTATTATTCAAGGAGAAGGCAAACGCCATTGGCGTGTAGGCTTACCTGATGCCTCTTTAAAGCAATTTGCTCAAAATAAAAGCTTGCTACAAGTTGAAGCTTTCACTGCAGTGATTGATTGCGTTTTAGAGCCAGGTGACATTTTGTACATACCACCAGGTTGCCCTCATGAAGGCTATGCAATTGAAAATGCTTTAAATTACTCAGTCGGATTTAGAGCTCCTAACCAACAAGATCTCCTGTCTAGTTTTGCAGATCATATTATTGACATAGAAAGCGGTCAAAAACGTTACACGGATCATACCCTCACTCTTCGAGATTCAAAAGGTGAGCTTACACAAAGCGAAGTCGATAAAGTCAAAACATTAATGCAGGCTTTAATAGAAAACGACAGCTTATTTAAAAATTGGTTAGGAAACACTTTAAGTCAACCTAAGCACGATATGGATTTAGCGCCCGAAGAAACGCCGTTTAGTTCCGCTGAAATTATGCAACAACTTGAAAGTGATATGACATTTGAACGTCTTGGTGGCACGCGTGCAATTTACCAATATATGGAGAGTGAGCTGCTTTTAAGTGTTAATGGCGAAAACTACCCTTTACCGTTATCTGATTTAAAGGCTGTAAAACAGCTAACTGATTTTATTGAATTTGATACCAACACGTTAAATTCAACCACACCTAGCCTAGATTTTATCGAAACTTTTACTACACTGGTTAATGAGGGTATTTGGTTTAGCTAGGAGGAGGTCATGGTTTATACTGTTGACAAAGTTGATTGGCAAAGTGAAAAAGATCAACTTCAACAAATAAGAGAGCGCGTTTTTGTTTACGAATTACATATTCCAAAGAATATTGAATTTGATAACTTAGATGCGCTCGCTCAACATATTCTGGTTACCGATAATATGCACTCACCTGTTGCCACAGGTCGATTATGTAATGATGGTTTAATAGGAAGAATTGCCGTACTACCGCAGCATCGCAATCGCAACGTTTATAAATCACTGCTTAATTTCATTGTAAAGCTAGCCACAGAGCAAGGTATTGAGGCTGTTAGTATTAACTGTATTTTAAATGAAGTAGAACGATTCAAAAATAACGGGTTTACAGTGCAAGGGCACGTTTTTATGGAGGCTGGCATTCCAAGGCAGCGGATGGAATGCCCTGTTACATGCTTTAAAACACGGCCGTTTACTTTAGTGCATTAACTAAAAAACGAGCCAATTGGCTCGTTTTTTTTACTTTATTCTTGTCGATAATCTTTGAAAAACCGCTGCATTTTCATCATCGCACTGCTCAAGTCATCTTTATTAGGTAAAAACACTAATCTAAAATGATCGGGATCTGGCCAGTTGAATGCACGTCCATGGACTAATAATATTTTTTCTGCCTTTAACAAATCAAACATCATTTGTTCATCATTTTTAATATTAAACAATTTAGTATCAACTTTAGGAAACGCATAAAGCGCCCCTTTTGGCTTTTTACAGCTGATCCCCTCAATGGCGTTTAATCCACGCCAAGCAATATCTCGCTGCTCGTATAAGCGACCACCTGGGTCAATTAAACTGTCAATGGATTGTACTCCACCCAATGCTTGCTGAATGGCATATTGAGCAGGGACGTTCGCGCACAGGCGCATTGAAGCAAGAATATCTAAGCCTTTTATTAAATCAGTCATTAACGCTGTACGACCGCTTAACACCATCCAACCCATTCTAAGACCAGCGGCGCGATATGTCTTAGCTAAGCCGTTAAACGTAATAACAGGAATATCGTCGCACAATGCTCCAATAGAAGTGTGGGTAACGCCGTCGTATAGAATTTTCTCGTATATTTCATCGCTTAACAGCAGTAGTTTGTGCTCTCGGGCAATACTTATCAACTCTTCAAGCAAGGCGTTACTGTAAACAGCGCCAGTAGGATTGTTAGGGTTTATCAGCACCAATGCTTTGGTTTTTGACGTGATTTTACTTTTGATATCATCAATGTCAGGAAACCAGTCTTGCTCTTCATCACATAAATAGTGAACAGGGTTACCGCCTGCCAGCTTGACCGACGCAGTCCAAAGGGGATAATCGGGCGCAGGAATTAATACTTCGTCGTCATTATTTAACAACGCTTGAGTGACCATTTGAATCAGCTCACTTACACCATTACCAATGTAAATATTATCAACGTCTAAGTTGTGTAAACCACGTTGTTGATAATGCTGATAAATAGCAACACGCGCAGAGTAAAGCCCTTTAGAATCACAATAGCCTTGAGCAGAATATAAATTACGGATAATGTCGCGGTGCATATCTTCTGGCATATCAAAACCAAATGCCGCGGGGTTACCAATATTGAGCTTAAGTACTTTTTGGCCCTCGTCTTCCATCTTTTTAGCTTGTACTAAAACAGGACCACGAATGTCATAACAGACACCGTCTAATTTATGACTCTTTTTTATTTCTGACATTGTTACCTCTAAAGAGCAAGTTAGTCTTAAGACTAACTCAGTAAAGCCGTGAATTACTAGGGAAATTAAGCGCTTAAAACTGAAAAAAATTCACGTTAACACTTTATTTTGTCACTCATTAAATGGAGTTATCGTTGAGCTTGCCACGCGTTTAATTTTGCTTGCGAACCAGTCACTTGTGCCATTAAATTATTTGCTGCGTCTACAGCCTGCTCATCGTTGCCATTATTTAAATTATATTCAATTAAACGTGCCACTTCGGCTAAACTTGCCGCCCCAAATTGGGCTGCATTTGATTTAAGGCTATGAGAATGGCGAATGGCGGCCTCTTTATCTTGACCGAGCGCTGCGATAGTTTCGCTTCCTAAGCGCTCGAACTCTGAACAACAAAATTCCAACGTATCTGGAAATTGTTCACCTAATAGCGACTCCATACTTTCTAATGCGGATTCGTCGATACTGATCTCTGTCATATTAATGCCCTTTAATGCGGTCCTGCGATTTCTCTTTCATCTCTTACTCTATATCTAAGCACAAAAAAAACCAACTTTATTAATACAAAAATGTATAATTACGCTAAATGTATTAATCAAATGGTTAGCTTATGGCACGTGCTCTTTGTGAACGCTGTAATTTTTCGCTAAGCACCTGTATTTGCAACGCAATAACCTGTGTTGATAACCAAACTCAGGTTATTGTTTTACAGCATCCCAGTGAAGCAAAAGTGAGCAAAAATACAGCTCAGTTATTGGCATTAAGTTTAACGCGATGCAAAATAATTATAGGCGAAAATAATCAAGATTTCGCTTGCTTGCAAAAGCTACCGCTCAGCTCGACCGTGTTACTCTACCCAAACGAGGATGCAATTGAGTTAGATGTAGCCAATAACAGTGAAAACGTACAACCGCTTACGCATTTAATAGTGATCGATGGAACATGGAATAAAGCCTTTAAAATCTTGCAATTAACTCCGCTATTACAAAAGTTTAAAACAGTAAGCTTTCGCCATATTCCTACAAACCGCTATGCTATTCGTAAAGCCCCAAGGGCAGACAGTTTATCAACCCTAGAGGCCGTAGCGCATAGTTTATCGCTTATTGAAGCCCTAAACCCGGCACCCTTGTATGGTTTGTTAGATGAATTAATTACCAAACAAACCCAACATATGCCCGCTCACGTAAAAGCACGTTACCTGTAATTAAAAATGAAATTACCAATGCGTAATACCCCTTCTCGATTAAAGCGCGGATTTTCACGCCAAGGCCCTGACTATCGTTTTGACGACCAAGTTGATTTTAGCGATATTAGAACGACTTTCGGTTTTCGTTCAATGGTCGTTGGTAAGTGGGTGACTAAAGAAGAGCGCTTTATTAGTGCCAATTTAATTTATGATGCGCTAGCTGATTTAGCGCAAATTTTACATTTACCACCAACGGCAATTGGCCTTCGCGGTAAACTTAACTTTGCCTTTGGCCATGGCGGACAAAAAGGTGTGCAAGCACACTATAATGCTTATGACCAAACTCTCGCACTGGCAAAAAACGCAGGCGGCGGTGCTTTAGCCCATGAGTGGTTTCATGCATTCGATCATCATATTAGTGAGCATTTATTTAAATCAAAAACCCGCTTTGGTTTCGCCTCTAAGTTATGGCTGTCAAACTCTCCTGATTTGAGCCATCCACTTAATGATGCACTTAATCAATTTTATAAGCAGGTATTTTTAGCGCAAAACGGTGAAGATGCGAATGAATTTGTCCAACGCTGTATCGCGTTTGATAAGGCACACAAGCAGCAATACATGAGTATGCCAGAGGAGCTTGCAGCTCGCTGTTTTGAAGCCTGTATAAATCAGCATCAAACAATAAAAAATAGCTTCTTGGTCAGTGGATTAAACAGTAATAATTTAATTTACCCTGAGCTTAGCCAAACGTTAAAAGCCAATGAAGCACTTAACCAATATTTTCAATTATTAGGTTACGCGCTTCATCAACAAGCATAGTAATCGTTTCTAAAAATCAGAATTACTATTTATCATCACTGATACGACTTGCCACCGCGCTATTTTGATCTTTATATTTTGCATCAACTCGGGTGTTATATGGGTTTTCACATGGGCCGGTGAGCGTTTCAAAGCTCATTGCACCAATCTTCATCATGGGTCTTAGCGCCAGTGGCAGTTTACCCGAGTTATAAAACTCTAAAACAATATTACCACTCCAACCTGGATCGATTCGGTGAGCGGTGACATGCACCATTAAACCTAAACGTGCCAGCGATGAGCGCCCATCTAACCAGCCAACAATGTCATCAGGTAACGTTACTTTTTCATAGGTTATTGCTAATGCAAGCTCGCCGGGGTGTAAAAAGAATGCTTCGCCATCGTCTAATACAATTTCGTCGCTCATGATTGACTCTAACGCTTTATTAAGCTGATCTTTTGGTCCACTTAAGTCAACGTAAGCAGCATTATGGGCATGAAAAGTTCTAAACTTATTACCCAAACGAAGATCTGCAGTCACCCCTGAAATCATTTCACTGGTTGGCGCTGGCTCAATAACAATCCGCCCATCGTTTAAATATTCTTTTATATGTGTATCTGAAAGTCTCATTTTTAATCTTCCGTAATCACAACTTCAATTGTGTTGTGATGTTGTTGATAATAAAGCGTACTGGCGATGAGCCGTGCAGCTGCACTGTAGGTTTCACTTATAGCAGCACTTGCATCATTGGCAATCAATTTACCTTGTTCAGAGGATTCTCTGATATTAATCGCAAGCGGAATATGCGAAAGCACAGGAACACCATGCTTCATGGCTAATTTTTGTGCGCCATCTTTACCGAATACATGATTAGCTTCGCCGCAATGTCCGCAAATGTAATGGCTCATATTTTCAATCAAACCAAGCACTGGCACGTTTACTTTATTAAACATAGCAATGCCTTTTTGCGCATCTGCCAGCGCTAAATCTTGTGGCGTAGTAACAATTACAGTGCCACTGGCAGGGACTTTTTGGCTCATGGTTAATTGAATATCGCCAGTGCCTGGGGGCATATCGACGATTAAGTAATCAAGCTCACCCCAATCGGTTTCATTTAATAGCTGACTAAGCGCGCCTGAGGCCATAGGACCGCGCCATACGGTAGCATCGTCGCTAGGCACTAAAAAGCCAATAGATTGCGCTTTAATGCCGTTAGCATTAAATGGTTGTAATTGCTTGTTGTCTTTAGTGACAGGCTCACTGCCTACCAAACCTAACAACATAGGTATAGAAGGACCATAAATGTCAGCATCTAAAATGCCGACTTTAGCGCCCTCATTTTTAAGCGAACCTGCAATGTTAACAGCCGTGGTTGACTTACCCACTCCGCCTTTACCTGAGGCCACTAAAATAATGTGCTTTATGGCTTTAAATTTTGCAGCCTCTTTAAGTGTCACCACCGCGCTTACATTTACTTCGGTTTTAAGTCGCTCGGTTAAAAATTTAGCAACATGTGGCATTTCAGATTGTGCTGCAAACGGAAGAGTGAGTTTAACAATAATTGATTTATCGGTGTTTTGAGTAATATCAGCGATAAAATCTTGCTCAATACCCACAGCGAAAGCGGCACTTCGATAGGCCGCTAAAGCAGAAATAATCGGTTGTTTTTGCACCGATTTAGCAGAGAATAGTTTCGACAGTCCAAACATAGCAATAAAATAGCGTTTCTTTGATGAAAAGTGCCACGGAATTATGTAACATTCAGGGCATTAACACCAGTCAATTAGTAAATATCCATAAGCAGTGTACTCTGTTACTACCGCGCTTATCGATAATGTAATAATTTTCATCTGTTCCTGACTAGGAACGCTTAATTCGGAATGATTATGGCACAGCGAAAGATCCTGATTACTAGCGCATTACCTTATGCCAATGGCCCTACCCATTTAGGGCATTTATTAGAGTATATTCAAACTGATATTTGGTCGCGTTTTCAAAAACTACAAGGCCACGAAGCATACTATGTGTGCGCCGATGATGCTCATGGCACACCTATTATGCTTAATGCGCAAAAGCAAGGGATCACGCCAGAGGAAATGGTTAAAAATGTTAGTATAGAACGCCAACGCGATTTTGCTGATTTTAATATCAAATTTGATAACTACCACAGCACTCACAGCCAAGAAAATAAAGAATTTAGTGAGCTTATTTATAACCGCCTTAATGATGCCGGTCATATTAAAAAGCACACTATTTCCCAGTTATTCGATCCAGAAAAAGGCATTTTTCTGCCAGACCGCTTTGTTACTGGCACCTGCCCTACCTGTAAATCAGAAGATCAAAACGGTGATAGCTGTGATGCCTGTGGCGCAACCTATAGCCCAACAGAGCTAATCAACCCACGCTCTGTTATGTCGGGTGCTGAGCCTATTTTAAAAGATTCTGAGCATTACTTTTTTGACTTACCCGCCTTTGAAAGCATGCTTAAAGAATGGCTACACTCAGGCACAATCCAGCAAGAAATGGCGAATAAGCTAGATGAGTGGTTTGCCGATGGTCTTCAGCAATGGGATATTAGCCGTGATGCACCTTATTTTGGTTTTGAAATCCCAAACGCTCCAGGTAAATATTTTTACGTATGGCTAGATGCGCCTATTGGTTATATGGCGAGCTTTAAAAACTTATGTGACAAAAAAGGCATCGACTTTGATGCGTTTTGGCAAGAAGGCTCTGACGCTGAGCTTTATCATTTCATTGGTAAAGACATCATCTATTTCCACAGCCTGTTTTGGCCTGCGATGTTAGAAGGCGCTCAATTTAGAAAGCCTACTAACGTATTTGCCCATGGATTTGTTACGGTTAATGGCGCAAAAATGTCTAAATCAAAAGGCACGTTTATTAAAGCGCGTACTTATTTAGATAACCTAGACCCAGAATTTTTACGTTATTACTACGCAGCTAAACTAAACAGTGGCATCACCGATTTAGACTTAAACCTTGAAGATTTTGCACAGCGTGTAAATTCAGACTTAGTGGGTAAAGTAGTTAATATTGCGAGCCGTTGTGCTGGCTTTATTACTAAAAAGTTTGACGGTAAGTTAAGCGACACGATTATGGAACCACAGCTGCTTACTGAATTTCAAAATGCCTCAGCCACTATCACTGAACATTACGAAAATCGTGAATACAGTCGCGCAATCCGTGAGATTATGGCCCTTGCTGATAAAGCAAATCAATTTATTGATAATGCTGCGCCTTGGGTGCTTATTAAAGACGAGTCTAAGCAAGAAGAAGCGCATCAGGTATGTTCATTAGGACTTAACTTATTCCGCGTACTGATCACTTACTTAAAGCCTGTACTGCCTGGTATGGCCACAAATGTTGAAGCCTTCTTAAATGATGAGCTTACATGGCAAGGTGTGCAAACTGCACTAATAAGCCACCCTATCAATAAATTTAAGCCGTTAATGCAACGTGTTGAAATGGACAAAGTGAATAAAATGGTTGAAGAATCAAAAGAAAGCTTAATCGCTGAAAAAGACAAAATCGATCCTAATAGCCCACTGGCAAAAGAGCCTATTGCAGCTGAGATTGAATTTGATGACTTTGCAAAAGTAGATTTACGCGTTGCTAAAATAGCTAAAGCAGAGCACGTAGAAGGCGCTGACAAATTGCTTAAGTTAACTCTTGATTTAGGCGGCGAAACACGCCAAGTATTTGCAGGTATTAAATCAGCCTACGCACCAGAAGACATCGAAGGAAAGCTAACTGTGATGGTCGCTAACCTTAAACCGCGTAAAATGCGCTTTGGAATGTCTGAAGGTATGGTACTTGCTGCAGGCCCTGGCGGTAAAGAAATATACATTCTTAACCCAGACGATGGTTCAGAGCCTGGTATGCGAGTAATGTAAGCACTGTGCTTGTTTAAAAAGCCGCTAAATATTTAGCGGCTTTTTTTATTGTTGACGTTATTTAGCTAAGGCGACTACTTTTGCCAAATGAATCACTAAGCATTGGGAGCTAATATATATAAACCAGTTTATATAGCGCACCTGAGGATAAAAACCTTGCCCTTGGTTACCATAAATCCAAAAAGCACCAATAATGGCATCAGCCAATGCAGCAAGTAAAAGCCCTAAGCTCACCCACATTATTGGTTTAGGTGCATAAAAACCACCATAAACAACAACCAACATCAGACCCATAAGTCCCACCGCAGTTACCACAACACTATAAAAGCCTGTCATGGCTAAAATTGGTATACCAGCTCCATCAAGATACATAGAGGCGAGTGACGTAGCACTTACAACCAGTACTACAACTATAAAAAAGGCGCTTTTTAGTCGCGATATAGCTTGTTGCCTTTTATAGGCTAACACACAGGCTAAAAATAAAAGGCTGTAGCCAGGTGCAAACAATAAAATTGAATCAACTAAATAGTCATGCTTTATTAACGTTGCATAGCGGTGATAATGTTGGGATAGATTAAAGTTAATCACATCCCCAACTGTACACAACATCAAAGCTGCGCTACATAGAAGTGCTATGAAGCGTAACTGCTTATCTTTAAACTGGTGAAATACCCAAGTAGTCATTGCCACACTATTAAACATCAGTAAGCACAGCGAGCTCACTGTTAATAGCAATAAAATTTCTTTTTTGTCAGGTGTAATTAGCCCTACCAACAGCACAACTAAAGCACATAGCCAAGCAATAAAAGAAATGATCTGATGAGGGTGTTTTATAGATAACGAATTGATTGCACTAGCCAAGGTTTAAAATTAATAAACTTAATTTAGCAAATTATTATCGCTTAGGGTTTATTTTTATTATGCGCAGTTTGCATTTCTTTTTGTGTTTTTAGCCGACATTGTGCTAACTGCTCAAGTCGAATAGCTTTAATTGCCGCCAAAGGATCATCCACACTGAGTCCACCAGCATCATAGGTGTTTTGTTGATCTATCACTTTATTGTCATCTTGTTTAGTATGCATATTATTCTCACTTGGAACTGTTTATCGATTTTAGGCGCGCTACATCAAATAAAAAAGTGCTGAAACACTTTACGATTTAGTTGAAAAACACCTGTTCCTCTATATATTAGAGATTACTAATATTGAGGAGTGTATTATGCGCATTATTTTACTTTTTTCCAGTTTATTTATTTCATCCGCTGCTTTTGCTAGCAATACCGGCGAGGCACGACAAACCATCAAGGCATTTTCAACTGATTTAAAACAGGTACTCGTTAGTACTATGAAGCAAAGCGGCCCACTCGCGGCAATAAGTGTATGCAATACAGCAGCACCCGCTATTGCTTCACAACACAGCAACAGTCCTTGGCAAATTAGCCGCAGTGCTTTAAAAACTCGTAACTCAGATAATCAACCCGATGCATGGCTCAAAAATGTTTTATTAAACTTTGAACAACGTAAGCTCAATGGCGAGCCGGTAGCAAGCATAGAATATCAAGAGCAAAGACCGGATGGCTGGTATTTTGTAAAAGCGATCCCTACTCAAAAAGCGTGTTTGGCATGTCATGGCAGTGACATTGCCCCCGCAGTTTCTAAAAAAATAGCGACTTTATACCCTAATGATCAGGCAACTGATTTTAAATTGGGTGACATTCGTGGCGCATTTGTTGTTAAGAAAGCCATTGAAAATCACCAATGATAATCCGTTGACGATCAACTATTGAATTTTACCGCATCGGATGCAATACGTTTTTTACGCCTAACGTATAGAGTATGTGGCAGCATAAGTAATTGATTTAATAAAATAGCTAATACCAATGCAAACAACACTGCACTCGCGGTTAAAGGAATACCTAACTTAAAGTTATCAAGTGTATTTTGTAATCTGTCAAAGCGCTCTGGGGAGAACATATACAGCATTTTTTGCACTAAATTACCTTGTTCAAAAATAGCCATCCCTTTTTTTAAATCAGCAAATTGCAGTAATGTTTGTTGTTTTTGCTTTGCATCGGCTCTGACACTCGGTTCAGTGTTTGCTAAATGACGCTTTATCATTGCTTGTGTACTAGAAAAATTATATTGCTTTGCTGTATTTGCATAGCCATCAACTTGCCACTTGGTCGCATGATACAAGCCCGCTAAATGTTGTTGGTAATGATCACTCAGCTGCGGTAGTTGCAATGAAACAATAAAAGCGCAAGCAAATATTAATTTATCGAACAGGTTAACGATCATAATAATCCCTTGTGCTGCGTTTAATAAAAGTGACTACCGTTAACTATAACAGGTAGTCACTTTAGTCTAAATACCATGCGCTGCTGCGCTGTCAATCTGCTTGGTGAAATTGACGATGTAGGGCATGAACCTGTTCAACAAGTGCTGGTACGGGCCCATAAACAGCGACATTAGGAGCAACCGCTTCAATAGGTAACGGGTTAACCGGCGACTTAGTCATTTTGAGCTCGCTAAGCCAGCTAGTTAATTGCGCAGATGAACTCACATACATAATTTGGCCTAAACCTACCCATGCGTGTGCTGCGGCGCACATAGGGCAATGCTCCCCTGAGGTATACACAGTAGCCCCAGCGCGTTGCTCAGGTGTCATATTATTTGCAGCCCAACGAGCAATTTCAAACTCAGGATGACGTGTATGATCGCCACCCGCAACACGGTTGCGATCTTCCATACATACATTTCCTTTAGCATCAACAAGCACAGAGCCAAACGGTTCATCGCCTGCTTCTAACGCCTCTTTAGCTAGCGCTACGCTGCGTTTTAAGTGCTCTAAATCAGTCTCGTTCATAATCTGTAAACTCCTTTGACTATCACTTTTGGGGATATTTAGTAATGTGATCAGTTTTTCGACTGCGCTAACCATAACGCTTTGATCCCTGCTTTTGCAACACGTACATCCTCACTGCCATGAGCACCGCCAACTCCCACAGCCCCCACCACAGTATCGTTAATATAAATAGGCACCCCGCCATCCAGTATTAAAATGTTTTCATCTAAATAACGAAGGTCTGCTGGAATAGTGCCCTCTTTTATGCCTTTTGCTATAACTGCGGTTTCTCGCTTTTGCGAATTGGCGGTATAGGCTTTTTTATAACTGGCTCTAATAGTATGAACACCTGCAAAGTGGTCGCGCAGCACTGCAAGTGTTTGTCCTGATGCATCCACAACAGTAATAGAAACCGCTAAGTTATCTTTTTTAGCGGCAATAGCCGCCGCATTTACAATGCGCTGTGCCATATCACCCGTTAATTGTGCCACCATAGGAATAGTTTGCTGCTGTTGTTGATTAATAGTTACTTGAGTATCAGTTTGACCAGCAAAAGAAACGATTGATGAAAGAGAAGTAAATAGCGCAGTAAAAATAGCCCGTTTTTTCATATTGTTTTCCACGTTTTAATTAAAAAATAGAAAATACACAGACCGTATTGAGTGATAAAAGCTTTCATGTAATCACTAATTTACTTCACTATTTTCATTATGTAAGACGCATTTAATATCCATGCTAAATTTAGCTGATTTAATAAATGATCGCCTCTTAGCAACACTGCGTAATATTTAACCGATACCTAATCAATTTAAAGGAAAGTAACATGTTTAAAAAAATAGCGTCTGTTCTGACTTTTGTATTAGCAAGTTTAACCCTTTCTACAGCAGCGCATGCCGATCACCATGGTATGAAAAAAGATATTGTTGATGTGGCTGCTGCCAATGGTTCGTTTTCAACCTTGGTTGCCGCTGTAAAAGCCGCTGGCCTAGTTGATACTTTAAAAGGTGAAGGGCCTTATACTGTTTTTGCACCTACAGATGAGGCTTTTGCAAAACTACCCGCAGGAACCGTTGAAAATCTATTAAAGGCAGAAAATAAAGACAAGTTAGTAGCTATTCTTACTTACCATGTTGTATCGGGTAAGGTAATGGCTGCAGATGTGGTAACACTAACTAGTGCCGCCACTGTGCAAGGCCAATCTGTAAATGTAGCAACTAATAATGGCGCTGTTATGATTAATGACGCAACAGTAGTTAAGGCCGATGTAAAGGCCACTAATGGTGTTATTCATGTAATTGATACCGTTTTGTTGCCAAAAGAGTAACACCTTTCATTTCTCAGCGGAGTAAAATATCTACTCCGCTCTTTGTACCTAGCATAAAGTATTAATACCTTTTTCTAAATGCCCTCTTTAATACTAGTGATTTTTACACTATATTAAAAGATAATTAAGCTTCTGTTAATATTGAGAAAGAGTTTGTGGAAACGAATAACAATAATACCACTGTTGAAGAGAAAGCAACGGAAGAGCAAAAGAAGTTTTTCCTCGATTTACTTCCTGGGAAATTAATTGATATACAATTTAACAACCCTATTCAGGTTCGCTTTAAGCTCACTTTAATCGGTTACGACACCGGTAAATATCTAATATTAAAATACCCTGCTCAAGCAGGTAAAAACGATTACAGCGATATCTTAGTTGAAGGAAAAGGGGCTATTGTCCGTTATATCATCGAAGATGAACGCGGTGAATGTGTGGCTTTTTCAACCAGCATATTAGCAATTTCATTTCGCCCAGAACGATTAATTTATTTAGCCTACCCTAAAAAAATTGAAAGCCGCCAGTTGCGAGAAACAAGTAGGCTTCCGACTCATATTCCAGCTAAAATTAGTTTAAGTAAAGCTGATACCGATGCCGATAGTAAAAGCTTATTGCACGGGTTAATCATTGATATTTCACCCAGCGGGTGCCGCTTTGCAATACATGTGAGTTCTGGATTTGTTGCACTTAAAAAACGTCAAGTATTTGTGCATATCCTGTCGCCTATAGATAATAAGTCGGTGATAATTACGTCTTATATCAGAAATAACCAAATGAAAGGTAACCGCCTAAGTGTAGGTATTGAGTTTGACGCATCAGAGCAAAGTAAACTTAACACGCTACTCGAAGCGTATTCAATTGATATAGATTAGAAAAACCACCAAACAAATTAAGGCTAACACCTGTATGGTTAGCCTTGCTAACAGCAGTTCTATTACTCTAAAGATTTTAAAAACCTCTCTGTTCTAGGTAAATAATAGTTATCGTAATCAAGCGATACAATCACACGCTCGGCTTTACCTAGTAGTTCATCACGTGGGATGAGCCCTATCACCCTTGAATCGGCACTATTGTCACGGTTATCACCCATGGCTAAATAGTAGTGTTCAGGAATTGTTATTTCGTCAAAGCTCGATAAACGTGATGGTGTATTGGCTACGCGGATTGAATGCTTATAACCATTTAAGTTTTCGATTTTATCTGAAGAAGTCGTATTACTTAGCAAATTTGTGTAATTAAGCTTTTCGCCGTTGATTATGAGTTCATTATTTTCAAGCACAATAGTATCTCCAGGTACACCTATTACTCGCTTAATCAAACGGTTATCCGCCACCTTAGAATCAAATACAATAATATCGCCAGTTTGTGGATCTGCCATTCTTAACAGGGATACATGCGTGAATGGTATACGTAAATCATACGCCATTTTATCGGTAAGGATTCGGTCGCCTTCTTCAATAGTCGGTTTCATTGAGCCTGTTGGTATTTCGTACCAATCGGCAACGGCACTACGAAACACACTCATTAAAATAATGAATACAATAGGGCCTGTTGATCTTTGCGGATTGGAATTTATTCAAACAAGGGGCGATTTAACCGCGGCGCGAGGTTTGTAACCTAGTGGGCTAAGTAAAAACCAAGTAACAAAGAGTTAATCGCCCCTTGGAAGAACCCTTTGGGCAATGGCTGTTTGGCATTGATGCTACGTTATCGCCTATTTATGGGGAATAACCACACCACATAGGCTCTGCCTTGCTTAAATACCAAACAGACTACTGCAAATTCAACCTTGAAAGGTTAACAGGCCCCAAGAACGATTATTTTTCCAAAATTTATAAAGTCGCTTCATGTTTTGTCTTTGCTGTGGGTTAAGTATTTATTTGACTGTATAAACGCAGAGCCGTTCAAAGGAGTGTGTAACAAAACATGTTTAATGATAGAGACATGTATAAAACATGCCTCTAAAGATGGTTTACTGCTGATTTAACTTGTCTTTCGCTTCTTGTACTTTTGCAAAATCAAGCCCTAATTCATCAGTGGCTTCTTTAATCAAATGCGGTTGAGTCATCACTACAGCCATTAGTTGCTGAAGTTTTTCTGGTGGTATACCTAGCTCTTGCACTAATGCCATCGCCATCATCGGGTTTTGGGTAAATGCTTCAAACAACGCGGCTACTTTTTCATCACTGACGTTGTGCTCTTTTAATATTGCAATAATTGGATTCATTATTTGCCTTAATATTTTATAGTTTCACTAAATTATATGGGCGCACAGCCTAATTAACAATATTAATCCTGCTGTGCTCGTGTATGTCACTCAACCAGCAACACCACTTTACCGGAATTCTCGTTGCGCTCTAAAATAGCATGAGCCTCACTGGCTTGCTGCCATGACATGGTTTTATAAATATTAAAGTCATAGTTGTGGTTGGCAATATCATCATAAAAACGCGCTACAAAAGCATCTCTCAGAGCACGTTTAAACTCAGTACTGCGATTACGTAGCGTCGATGCATGAAACGAAATCCGTTTTTGTAATAAGCGCGCAAAGTCCACCTCTGCAAAGCGCCCGTCTAAAAATGCCAGCATAACAATCTGACAATCCATTGCGGCCACCTTGGCATTTTTATTTAAATAGCTACCAGAAACAGGATCAACAATTGCGTTTGCAGTTAGCTTATGTGATTTCATATAGTCAACAAAGTCGGTGGTTTTATAATTAATTACGTGGTCAGCCCCCAATCTTTTAGCATGTTCACATTTATCGTCCGAACCCGCGGTAATAACTACCTGCGCACCGGCACTTTTTGCCATTTGAATAGCTGCGCCACCAACACCACTGGCACCGGCATGAATAAGCGCCGTTTGCCCTGATTGTAATTTACCTAATTCAAATAGCGCACCAAAGGCAGTCAAATACACCTCACTTATGGCAGCACCTTGGGCCATAGAAATATGATCAGGTAATGCCATTAATTGCTGCGCATCCACCGCCACATATTCACTGTAAGCGCCACCAGCACATAAAGTAAAAATACGCTTACCCTGCCATTTTGGGTCTACCTCACTGCCAAGCTCACATACTGTGCCTGCACACTCCAGTCCTAAAATAGGGCTATCCCCTTCGGGAGCTGGATACTTACCTTGACGCTGCATACAATCAGCGCGGTTAACCCCAATCGCCGCCACTTTTACCAGCACTTCATTGCTATTAATCTTCGGCTTATCAGTTTGCGAAAACGCTAACTGCTGATCTTGATGTGAAATGTACTGCATAAATCTCCTCGTATCCTTGTATTGGGTTTTATTTGATTTTTCGCCACACTTCGGCTTCAACTAGCTGACCATTTTCGGTAAGAGAATGATGCCATAAGTTTCCTGCAACTTTATAATCAAAAGCCATGGTTTTACCCATCAATGATGCAATATTGCCATACTTAAAGGTCTCAATAAATTGCCCATCGGTTAATTTATACTGGCCACCACCAGCATAACTAAATTGGCCATTTTTCTCTGTGATATAGCTAAAATGTGATGCGGTTACTAATTTGACTGAAGTTATCTCTGGGGCTTTAGCAGTGACAAACCCATTTTCTACCGCATATTTTCCTTGAACAAACTCCCACGTGCCTAATAAAGGGTTCGCAAACACTGAGCATGGCAATAAAGTTAAGCCAATGAATATAACAAATTTCATAATAATCCTTATCGTGTTAACTGTGCCTTAAGAAATCAACTCAGCGTTGATTTACTGACATAGTATTAAAACGCCAACTTTGCTTATAAGGATATACATCCGGAAGCTGGCCTTGCTTAATATTTTGCTGGGTCATTTGCCAGTACTTTGCCGTAAATAAATCACTATGGTAATGATTAAAGTGGTTAAACGCACTGTTACTGGCACTAAAAAACACTTTAAATTGACTGGGAAATATATCATTTTGGTCAATATCAAAATAGCTGTGTGAGCTTAATTCTTCTAACGCGTTTTGTGTATTTGGCACGTCTCTAAAATTGCAATCGGTGAGAGGGCAAATTTCATCATAATCATAAAATACTATTCGCCCCCAACGTGTTACGCCGAAGTTTTTCATCAGCATGTCACCAGCAAAAATATTGGCACTGGCAAGCTCTTTAATCGCTTTACCATAATCAAGCATCACTTGCTGAAGTGATTTACTATTACATTGATTGATATACAGGTTGAGCGGTGTCATTTTTCGCTCAACGTAAACATGCTTTAGTATTAAGGCTTTGCCGGAAATGACTAAGCTATCGCCAATGTGTTTTTTCATTTCTATTAGCAGTTCATCACTAAAACGGCTTAAGTCAAATGCAAGGTATCTAAACTCATAAGTGTCAACTAATCGCCCTACTCTGTCAGCTTGTTTTACAAAGTTATATTTATCTTTTACTTGTTGTTTAGTTGCTGTTTTTGGGGCACTAAACTTATCTTTTATTACCTTGTATACATAATCTAGGCCGTCAATGGTAAAAACTAGCATCACCATACCCGGAGTCCCTGGCGCTAGATGATACGTGTATTGCTCGGGACTACTTTTAGTCGTATCTACCTTATAACGATAAAACTCGGTTTTGGCATGTTTGATGAAACCAATCGCATTGAATAATTCAAAACGTTGTTTGTGAGGCATTAACACACTGAGGTAGTCAACATAACGGGCAGGTTGGTCGGTATCTACCATAAAATAGGTACGTGCGAAGCCAAATAATAAGCTTAGTTGATCAGCCCCCATCATTACAGCATCAATTGTAAGCCCGTCAGAGGTATTTAAAATTGCAATTGCAAAAGGCATGTTATCGCCATTTTTGGCAATACATCGCCCTATGACATAACAGGCCTTATTGCGATAAAAATGCGAGTTAGCATATTCGATATAACCATCATTTAAGTTTATTAATTCGTATACTTGTCGACATTGCTGCTGAGCACCTTGCGTTAACGTTGCTTGTAACTTAGTTAAATCACTACTTAAATCTTTAAAGGGGACTCTAAACACTTGCTCATTTAATAAGGCTTTAATTGCCTGATCAAATCCTGCGGTTAAAGAAATTCGACTCACAAGCCCTTCATAGGAGCGCGGCTGCCCTCGGTATTTTGCTTTTAATACAAATAAGTGAACTGTGCGAATTTTTTTATCATCCCAAATAGCGCCAAAAGTAGAATTAAAAAATGTATGCGCAATGGGCTGGTTTTCATGCTCTTTTACCATCTCACCATAAATATTTTTAGCCCGTTGCCATGTTTGAGGGCAATTCAATTCATCATAAGCAATCACTCTAACAGCTTCACTAACTTGCTTTACTTGGCGTTCATACACTTGTAAGCGCTCTCGCATTGCTGCTTGCACCTCATGGTACTGGCGTTGTTCAAAGCGACTTTGTGCCCCTAAGGTGATATTTAAAAATTGTGCAAACATAGCCTCAAAGCCTGCAAATATCGCTCGGGCTAACTTAGTGGCGACCACGGATTGTACCGAATTATGTTGAGAGGTTAATAGCGTGCTTGGCATGATTTAGGCGCTTCTATTTTTAGCAATTATGTTGATTATTTTTTATTAGAGGTTTACACCTTAGCAAGCACACTTTAATTTAGGTAATTAATACAGCAAATAAATAAAATTGATCATATGAATATAAGAAATGTCGACCTCAATTTACTCGTCTATTTAAATGTATTAATAGATGAAAAAAGCGTATCAAAAGCAGCTAATAAGCTTGCTTTAACTCAACCAGCGATGAGTAATGCGTTAAAACGTTTAAGAGATTTATTTGATGATCCTTTGCTGGTACGAGCTGCGGGCTCTATGACTCCAACAGCCAAAGCACTGTCGCTCAAACCTGAAATTGAAGCGCTGCTTAAAATGGCAGAGGAGATCACTCAACCAAGCGAGCAATTTAACCCAGCAACTGCGCAAGTTACATTTCGTATTATGGCAAACGATTATTTAGAATCGACTCTAATTGCCCCCTTTATTTGCGAGCAACTAGCTAAAAACCCGGGCATTGACTTTGATGTGCTCAGTCCCAGTGATGTAAATTTACAAGATATGGAAAAAGGTACTATCGATTTGGCAATAAATCGTTTTAATGGTCTGCCGCGCTCTTTTCATCAGGCTACTGTATGGCGAGATAATTATTGTTGTTTAACCCACCCAAATAATGATTTTTTAACGCATGCTAACTTAAATCAATATCTACAAAGCGAACATATATGGGTTAACCGCGCAGGCTGGGGGCCAGAGCCCGCGGTGACCAATAAATCAGGTAAACAGAAATTAGGCTGGGTAGATGAAGCTTTGTGGCAATTAGAGCAAACCCGTAAAATACGTGTATTTACTCGTCATTACATGATTGCCAGCTTACTGTGTCAATCTGAGCAACTCATAGCAACGCTGCCGCGTCGTCAAGCAAAGCTATTAACCAGTCATACTAATTTAGTGATTAGCCCAGTACCATTTCAAATCGTGCCCATAGAAGTGAAAATGATTTGGAGCCCGTTATTACACCATACACCGGCGCATCAATGGCTTAGACGTGAATTATTAGCGTTCGCAAATACAGTGGTTGATAGGTAAAACTTTAAAATATTGATTAAATCAATATCAGTTATTGAAAACAACAATTTCATTAATATTACACTTAGCGCTACAGTGAAGTTAAGCCAACAAACTAAGAGTAATAATTATGCAAACATCAGCAAGCTTCACACAACAAGACGGGTTATTCATTGATGCAAATTTACATCAATTCATTGAACAACAATTATGCCCAAATACACCGCTTGAGACGGGTCACGTTTACCAGTCACTTGCCACATTAGTTGATGAATTCGGCTGTAAATGTCGTAAAAATAAACATCAAGAAAATGATATTCTCGACGTAAACACTTTATTGAGTGCCTATCAACGTAAAAGCCACCCTCATTGCCATGTTGATGCACAAACAACTGAAGCCGTATTAGATGAATACTGCTGTCAAGTACCTGCCATTATTGTAGTTGCGTTAATGGATACGCTCAGTGGCACTGTATGTGACGAGCCAAGGGCACATGAGCTTTATCACAGAGCAGCAGAGCTAACAGAGCGTCCATGTGTTCATCGTCAAGCAACCACTAACGCTTCAGCAGCTTAACAATGCAGTCGTTTAAAAGTGCTCGATAACCTTACTAGCAAATTGTTTGCAGCTTAAGGTTGTCGAGTTATGATTTGAATGAGCCAAATCAAAAGTTACCTGCCCACTGGCAAATGTAGTTTCTAAGGCGTTTTCGATTAAACATGCCGCTTCAACCCATCCCATATACTTAAGCATTAACACTGCACTTAATAAGCTACTACTTGGGTTTGCCTTATCTTGACCTGCTATTCGTTCAAACGTGCCATGAGTTGGCTCAAAAAACGCCACTTCGGTATTTAAATTGGCGGCAGGCATAATCCCTACACCCCCAACCTGTGCACTGAGCATATCGGCTAAAAAGTCACCATTTTGATTTGTGGTAGCCACCACATCAAATTGTGCGGGATCCATTAAGCATTGCTGCAACATATTATCGGCAATTACTTCTTTAATAATCAAAGGGGGTAAATTAGCTCGTTGTATTTCAAGCCAACGCCCATTTTCATGTTCATTGGCATTGTATTCTTGTTTTGCAAGCGCAAAGCCCCAGCGTTTAAACGCACCATCGGTAAACTTAAGAACATTACCTTTATGTACTAACGTAAGCGACTCTCTCTCATTTTTAAGAGCATAATTAATGGCATAGCGTATTAATCGCTCTGACCCTTCTTTAGATATATTTTTAATTCCTATGCCACACTCTTGAGCGAAACGAAGCCGAGTGACACCCATTTCTTCACACAAAAAATCGAGCATTTTTTCACTTTCAACACTCCCCGCCTGCCATTCAATTCCTGAATACACGTCTTCACTACTGTCTCGAAGCACGGTAATGTTAGTGGTAAAGGGATTTTTTAATGGCGAGGGTAAAGCACTAAAGCCTTTTATAGTGCGCATATTAACAAATAAATCCATTTCATGGCGAAGCGCAACATTAAGAGAGCGAAACCCGCCACCTAGAGGTGTGGTTAGTGGGCCTTTTATAGCAATTTTGCATTCACGTACCGCATTAATGGTTTCTTGAGGGAACCAGTCGCCATCATAAAGCTTGGCCGCTTGTTCACCATTATACACCTGCATCCAATGTATCTTTCGTTCCTTGCCATAACAATGTTCTATGGCGGCATCCACTACTTGACGCATCACTGGCATCACATCTAAACCAACCCCATCACCGTCAATATAGGCAATAATAGGTTGTTTGGGTATATGCCACTGTCCATGCTCATCAATGTGAATATGTTCGCCACTGTCTGGCACATTAATATGTTGATACTGCATACGTCCTCCTGCAAGAGAATATATTTAAGCATGCGCGGCTTTGCATGTCTTTAACATAAAGCTTATAGCGGTTATTCAACGATAAAATGTAATGTTTAAGGTGCTTTTTGAACGTTTAAAATAACGTCAATCGCATTGAGTAGAGCCTCAACTTGTTGAATGTCGAAAGCGTCAGGTGAAGACTTTAAGTTTGTTTCAAAATCAACAGCCTGTTGATACAACGCTTTACATTCAAACATTCCAGCCGTTCCTTTGATCATATGTACGCTGCGTGCAAAACCCGTTATATCACCCTGCTCAAATTGAGACACTAACGTGTCTTTTTGTTTATTTAACCCTTTAATATATTCTTGCTTGAGTAGTGCAAACTCCTCATCGGGTAGCTTAATGTTCTCGCATATATCAATATCTAGGTAACTTGCAATTTTACTACTAAAACACCTTCTATCTATAGGTTTGGCAATATGATCAGTAAAACCTTGTTTTAAATAGCGATCAATTTCATGCTTCATCGTGTTAGCAGTGAGCGCCACAATGGGTGTTGTTACCCCTGTTGCTTGTATAATCTTAATTGCTTGTTCACCATCCATAATTGGCATTTGAATATCTAATAAAATTAAGTCGAAGCTTTCATCCATCGCTGCTTGCGCTGCATCTCGACCATTTTCAACAGCTACAACGGTTAACCCCATCCGCTCTAAAATTCGCTTAATAAGCTGACGATTTTCTGGATGGTCTTCAGCCACAAGTACTCTACCCACTAAATTTCGCTGACTATTATTTAAAAATAGCTCTTTGGTTTGTGGTTTACGTATATCGTCAAATGCGTTAACCCATTGCGTATGTTCGGTTGTATTTAACTCCATAGTAAAGCAAAACTCACTACCCCTACCTACCACAGAAAAAACGGTAATATCGCCATTTAGTTTAGTTGCTAAGCTTTTAGAAATATTTAAGCCAAGGCCGGTGCCACCGTATTTACGAGAAATTGACGAGTCAGCTTGGTGAAAGGGAGTAAAGAGGTCTTTTTGCTCGCTTTCAGTCATGCCAATCCCCGTGTCTTTTACTTTAATTATTAGCTGCTTTTGATTACAACTCACCGTTAGTGTTATGTAACCTTGGGTAGTAAATTTAAGTGCATTAGTTGCTAAATTTAATAATATTTGTCTAAGCCGTGTTGGATCTGAGATTATCCAATCAGGTAATGGGAATTGATAATCAACTTGAAACTTTAAGCCTTTATCGCGGATTTGTTTTCCTAGTAATGATTCAATTTCAGCGATAGTGGCAAACAAATCTGTTTCAACTAATTCTATCTCTAAACGATTAGCCTCAATTTTCGACATATCCAAAATATCGTTAATTAAACCAAGTACATGGCGACTATTTTGTAAAATCACCCTGATCCCATGATTTCTTTCATGAGGCTGTATATCACCTAAAATTATCCCATCAGCATAACCAATAATAGATGTCATTGGGGTACGAATTTCATGACTCATGTTAGCTAAAAATCGACTTTTGGCTTCACTTGCATCACGAAGCTCCTCCGCCAATTGTTGTAACTCTTGGGTGCGCAGCTCAACCTTGTGTTCCAAGTTTTTAGTCAGCTCAACATTCTGATGATGCAAAATGCTAAATTTATTTGCGACTGCAAAAGCAAGTAATACCGCATCAAGCGCTGTGCCAATAAGCCCAAGTAAATAGAGATCCATTTTTATCGGATCGATGAGTCCTAAATTGGTTAAATTGCCGACCATATTAGGAATAGCCATAGCCAAATAAGCGAGAACAAAATAGCGAGCCGGTTTAAAGCCACTGATCCAACTTCGTATACCAATAATCATACCTAATGATAAAGTCGCCGCTGTTACTAAAGTGGCCCAGATAAAGCCAAAACCAGGCCAAATCATTGCAAATGGAGCACCTGCTGTCGCAATAATGCCTAAGTAAATAGATAATCGCGATAACCTAGGAGACGTCTCTTTTAATTTAAGTAAGCTGTTATAAAATAAAATATTTGTGATTGGAATTAAGGTAAAGCCTAACCAGTGAAAATGGGCGTTGTAAAAACCAAATATTTGATCAGGTATATGAAAAAACTGACTCCAAGCTAACACCCAGCAGGCCGTAAACATGGCGTAATACAGATGGGTTTTATCTCTATCACCCAAGTAAATAAGAAAGTTATATAAACCTAATGCAATGCCAACGCCAAAGCACAGCAGCATAATCATGTTGTCTGATGTTTTTTTTACAAAAAAATCTTCATAGGGTGAAAGCACTAATTTAGGGGGAGTATAAAAATATTCACTTTGAAATTTTGCAATTAACACATAGGAGCCATCAGGCGTAAGCTTCACTTTATTACCATAGTGAAATGCAAACTCATTGGGAGAAAGCCCCCCAGTTACATACTCCTTTATTGGCTCATCAAAGGTCGACATATCATAGATACGGGTTTCAATTTTTGAAAGTAGCGTGTTATACGGATAGAGCACCAGTTCATTTAAGTCAGTTTTATTTTCAAGTGCTATAACAAACCAAAAACTACCACCAAAAAAAGACGTTCTTGATTGTGGCTGTTTATTTTCAAGCCACGTTTCAATTTCATTATGGTTACGGGGGAAAGCCCCATTCGTTGCCTGAAATACATGACCTTGACGGAGTAAATCAGTATCTTGTTGTTTTAAAGTATACGTAAAAGGAGCGAGTGTATCTGCCTGCGCTAAGTTGCTAAAGCACAAAAATGTACAATATAAAAATAGCTTTAGAACTGCCTTCATTGGCATACTTGGCACCTTAATTTAAAAACTGAAATTAAAACTGATAACTAACATCCAAACCAAAACGCCTGCCTTCACCCTTAAAGTCTTCAAGCATGCCGAGGAAAGAACTTAAATCAAATTTTAAGTGACTATATTGCGTACCAAAAAGGTTTTTCCCCCAAATAGCAATCGCCCAGTTATCATGTTGATAATGTATGTTTGCGTTAAAAATACTGGCTTTATTTGCGTTAGTTGTTGATCTCTGAATTTGTACTATAATTAATTGTCCCAAAGCTAGAGAGGTCGGGACATTGAAGAAAAATCAATTCACACTAATAATTGAATCGTTATCTAAGCTAAC
>Ga0310122_10000029_pt1 | contig 113256 bp, 95 predicted proteins | sample CB6_Bottom_1051__FD_203503 | JGI IMG/M metagenome (GOLD analysis project Ga0310122, IMG submission 203503) | Marine microbial communities from Western Arctic Ocean, Canada - CB6_Bottom_1051 | ecosystem: Environmental > Aquatic > Marine > Oceanic | place: Canada: Western Arctic Ocean... | reverse complement strand
CCGTTCGACAAGCTGAAGTCGTAAGTTTGCGCCGACGTACTTTCATTACTCAGCGTCACGGTGAACGTCGCACTATCGCCTTCATCTACCGCATTGCCATCCGCGTCAACCGCCGCACTCACACTGTCGATACTCACGCTCGGAACAGGACTAACCCCAACATCAACCGTAATGGTATCTGTACCACCTTTTCCGTCATCAACAACAACTGTAAAGCTATCGCTACCGTTGTAGTTTTCATCTGGGGTATATGTCCAGTTGCCATTTTCGTCGACGATTACAGAGCCGTTCGATGGTTCTGTGCCTTTGCTATACGTTAATTGATCGTTATCAGCATCTGTTGCAGTGAGTAAGCCACTTATTGGAGTATCTTCATCTGTGGTGACTGAGACATCCTCACCGACAGGTGAGTCATTAATAGGAGTAACACCCACATTCACTGTCAACGTATCTGTGCCACCTTGGCCGTCGGAGACAACAACCGTAAAACTGTCATCGCCGTTGTAGTTTTCATTAGGTGTGTAAGTCCAATCGCCGTTTTCGTCTACTACAACAGAACCGTTTGAGGGATCAGTGGCTTTGGTGAAAGACAGAGAGTCACCGTCTTCGTCTGAAGCAGATAATGTTCCGCTTACTGGGGTATCTTCATTTGTTGAAAAAGAGACAGTGTCACCGACAGGTGAGTTATTGTTATCAACAAAAGTGGGGTCGGTGTTAGGTTGGTCAATCGAACGGAAAGCATCTAGAAGACTCAGGCTCTGAGTGCGAGACATACCCAATGATTCGAAACCCGTAGTAACGAACTCTGTACCAGGAATGGTTTCTTCACCATCACGTTCAATAGTTCCGCTAGAAGCCAAACTTGAACCGTTTTGACCAGCTGCCGTTGCGAACTCTTCACCTAGCTCGGTCGGGTCTTGACCTTCTTCTAATGCGGCAAAGATATTCGCAATATCTTGGTCGAGCTCAACTTCGCCTTCTTCTGATGAGAAGCGTTTTGCCGATACCTGAGGTTCATTGGACCCGTTCTGAGATTCAAGAACGACATCCCCTGCTTGTAGTGGTTGGCCTTCTTCTAAGACTTTAATCGTACCATCTACCGAGATAACAATGCGCAGGCCAAGTGCTAATGCACCACCCAAATTCAATGTTGTCATGTCCATATAAACCCCTAAAAAAGCATTTCTTGTCATTAACGTCAAAATAGTGACATTATATTTATAATATTAGATAAAATATAACACTTAAAACTATATAATTCATAGTTATGAATGCATTTTTTAACAAAGTGATATACTCCACAATAACAAGGGTCACACAGGACAACATTTAAAATACTCTCAAAAGTGAGATAAGTTATTGTGCTAACGTAAAATAATTGAGATATTAATAGACGTTTCAAGTGCTTCAAAACACCATAAAACGCACAATAATCGGTAACAAATTGACAACCATTTGCGAGCGCTATTTTAGCGATCGTGATTTTTTTGGCGGTTCATCTAAATTTTGTATATTATCTAGCAAAATTAAAACTCAGATGTGACTCATTTTGGAGAGATGCAAATTGAATAGGATTCAAACAACTACATTAAGTTTAGCCATTGCAATGGCCTTTCCAGCTGCGGCACAAACTCTAGAGCAAGCCGTCGCTTTTACGTTGGAGAGCAATCCTGACATTAAAAGTGCATACAATGAGTACGTTAGTAAGCGATATCTTAATGATGCTTCTGGTGGTGCTTATCGTCCAAGTATAGACTTGGATGGAGGTATTGGTTACGAGCATACCGATCTAGCAACTAACTCAAGCACGACCGATCTGACTCGGAAAGAAGCGACAATTACGCTAACTCAGCTTATCTGGGATGGGGCTAATACATCGAATGATATTGACCGTACCGCTGCTGATGCGGAATCAGTGCGTTATCAATTGATATCTAATGCCCAAGATATCGCATTAGAAGTGACCAAGGTTTATCTCGATGCGGTAAAAGCTTATGAAGTGCTTTCACTCTCTGAAAACAACCTCGCAACCCACAAAAAAATATACAGCGATATTCGCAAGCGTGTTGAATCAGGTATTGGCTCAACGGCAGATATGTCACAGGTGGAAGCACGTATTGCTAAAGCGCACGGTAATTTACTTGCGGCGCAAAACAACCTTTTTGACACTCATACGCAATTCAAAAGGCTTGTGGGTCAATCTCCGCTAGGGTTAACCTTCCCTCGCGCAGATGCAGGCGCTATCCCTTACACGGTTGACGGCGCATTAGCAAAAGCGTTTAATCAGCATCCAGTAATTAAGATTGCACAAGCCGATGTAGACTCTGCGAAATTTCAATACAAGCAATCTAAGAGCACCAACTACCCAACGGTTTCTTTTGAAGCCGCTCAAACCTGGCGCGATGATGCCGGAGGCACTCCCGGCAGCAGCGACGAGTTTTCTGCGATGGTTCGTTTAAGATACAACCTTTACAACGGCGGTTCAGACCAAGACCGTGCAGAAAGTGCCGCTTATCAACTAAACAAAGCTAAAGACCTTCGTGAAAGTACGTTCCGAAACGTAGAAGAAAGTTTACGCCTTTCTTGGAGTGCCCTTGATTTAACCGTTCAACAAAAAGAGTTCTTGTCAGATCACGTAGACTCGGCATCAGACACCGTTATCTCTTATGAGAAACAATACCGTATCGGTAAACGTACCCTTCTCGATTTGCTTAACACCGAGAACGAACTATTCGAAGCCCGCAAGGGCTATCTGGATGCCAAGTACGACGAACAATACGCGAAGTACCGAGTAATGAATGCAACAGGAAACCTGTTAACTGGGTTACGCGTCGAAACCCCTCAAGAATGGAATGAAAAGGTAGAATACTAATGAAGCTGATAAAGACTGTATTTCCGCTTTGTCTCATGATTGTCTCTGCCAACGTTTTAGCTGAAACAAGCAATGAAGAATTTGAATATCGAGCTCTTCCAGACATCACGCAAATTTATGATCTCGAAGATGATGATAATGACGGCGTAATTAACGCGCGAGATCTATGTCCCGATACGCAAATTGGTGCCGAGATCGATAACGACGGTTGTGGTTCATATTTTGAATCGTCAGAAAAGAAAGAGCTCCACATACTCTTTGCTAATAACTCTACGGAAATTAACCCTGTTTTCCTAGGGCAGATACGCCAAATGGCTGCTTTTTTGAAGCGTTACGAGGGTACATCGATTGAGTTACAAGGTTATGCCAGCAAAGTCGGCAATGCCAGACACAATTTAAAACTGTCAAGAGAGCGAGCATCCCACGTAAGGCGTGCCCTTATCAGTAATGGTATTCAACCATCTCGAGTCAATATCGTGGGTCATGGCGACTCTGAATTCAGCAGTGATGACAGCCAAATTAATCACGCACTACATCGAAAAGTTGTCGCTTCCGTTGTTGGATTTAAAGGCAACATCAAAGAAGAGTGGCACATCTTCACCAAAATAAAAAAGTAGGCTCTATCCTGCGCTTACCATACTGAAACGTGATCTTTAGTTAACGTTTCAGTATGGTGATAATTCCTTGAATAGCATGTACCTAAGCCGTCTATAATGTTAATCTTGCGTCGTTATCAACATAGAGAATTAATCCATGAGCAAACTAACAGCTGATACTCAAGCAAATCTAGAACTTTTCGTTTCTGAAACACAAGAAACTAAACTGGTATGGGGCCTTCGCAATGAAGAAGGTTGGCTAGCATGTGACTCAAGTGAATTCGAAAGCAGCGAAGTGATGCCTTTTTGGTCTTCAAAAGAAGATGCTCAGACTCACAACGTTGAAGAGTGGGCTGACTTCGAAGTATTAGAAATTCCACTAGATATCTTTGTAGAAGATTGGTTACTGACTCTAGCTGAAGACGGCGTTCTTGTTGGTATTAACTGGAATGCAACATTAGAAGGCAAAGAACTTGAGCCTTCTGACCTAGCGAAATTATACATCTAATTTCCGATATCGGTCGTGCGAACAGTACGACCGATACACCTCTGATAAATATCAACAAATTAGAGACTTACCTCGCATAACCTCCTACCCATTCCATTCAAAAATTGAAGCAACATCAAACTAATAATAGAATATCGTTCTTTATCTGATAGATCGTTTCTTGTGACTCACTCTGTTTTTATTGCCCTTCTACTGTTCATTAGCTTTTATTCTCATGGCCAAGTATCAACACAAGATCGTCACCAGGACTCTCCTTTCAACTCATCTGATTTAGATTCAAACACGACTCCAAATGCTGATTGGAACGCACTCTATCTCTCGACTCTAACTCATTCCCCATCGCGTGCATTAAACATGCTGCAAACCCGTTACACTGGCTCAACCGTCTATGGGGATAAGCTTTACCTTTCATCTCTGTTATATCAATACATGAGCCACCGAGATCAACCGTTCTATGGAATCGCTTCAAACGACAGTGAGTACCAAGCGATTGAACAAACGTTTATTTCTGCTTTAATGAAAGATAGCCAAGGCCAATATGAGGAAGCGCAACAAAGCTTTCTGACACTATTAGCGAAGATGCAATCACGCAGTGATTTAACTGGAAGAGCGCTACTAAAATACCAACTATGTCGATCTTTGAACGAGCAAGCAAAATACCATCAAGCAAACTATTACTGCTCTGCGCTTCAATCCGACCTACACGACATTGCAGATCCAGTATTGCCTAAGTTTGGAACTTATCGAGTCATCGCCAACAATCACCATTTTCGTAGCGACTATCAAGCAGCGTTAAGCACCTATCTCGCACTGATCAACGTGTTCCCACAAGGACATGATATTTCGGGGGTCTATAACGATGTGGGTAATTTGCTCAAAGAGTTAAAGCAATATGAAAAATCGGCAGAGTACCTCAAAGAAGCACTCACACTAAGAGAAAGTGCTTCTGATTTGATGAAAGCACAAGTGCATCATAGCCTTGCAGATCTCTACCTTAACCAAAAGCAAAGTGACTTAGCAATTAACCACTTTCAAACAGCAAGAACACTGCTGAGCTCATCGTCGCATAGCTACGGTATCGCACTAACAAGTCTTGGCTTAGGAAAAGCTTACACTCAAATTAGAGACTATGATTTGGCAAGAGGTTACTTAGTCAACTCTCTGTCAGCTTCGAATGAATTGAGTAACGACGTCATTCGTATTAACGCTTACTTGGCGATAAGCGATATGTTCGAAGAGCAAAAGCTGACAACCGAGGCGCTCAATTATGCTCAGCAAGCTCTAGAAGTATCCGAGCAAGTCACAAGACACAAGTACATCGCTCAGTCACTCCTGCAGCTTTCCGACCTTCATCAAGCGCTCAGCGATTACCAGCAAGCTTTCTATTTCTACCAGCGATACTCATCTATACAAATTGAAACACGCGATATCGATAACAGGTTGGCTTTTGAAGCACTAGACCTGACCCACGCTAAATATGAGCAAGAATTGGAAAATTCTTTCCTGATAAATCAGACAAAGCTCGACCGCGTTCAAATTGAAAAAATGGAACATCAAAGATGGTTGTACAACGTCATTGTTATTCTGTTGCTGTGCGCCGCAAGCTTTACGGTATTAGCAAACAAAACGATTCGCGCAAAAGCTTCCATCGATGCTATGACGAAAGCGTATGGCCGGACCGAGATCATACGAAGAATCAAAAGAGTCAGACGCTGTAAAGGAACGGACAAGCAACATGTCCTCGTTCTGCTCGATCTGGATAGATTCAAGAAGATCAATGATGAACATGGACACCCTACCGGTGATAGAGCGCTCGTCCATATTAGTCAGCAAATACGAAAACACTTAATGAATGACGAATTGTTTGGTCGCTTAGGAGGCGAAGAATTTCTCATCATGCTAACCAATACCAAGCCTGTAGACGTGCGAGAGCGCGTCGAAGAGCTACATTACGCCATATCAAGCACAGTCTTCTTAACAGAAAGCAAAAAACCACTTAATGTAACCGCGAGTTTTGCTTATCTAGCAACCTCAAACGCATTAAGTGACTTTGATGACTTGTACTCTGTGCTTGACCAAGCACTGTATCAAGCAAAGAGCAACGGCCGAAACTGCATCATTGATGCTTACAACGAACCAATTGATTGATCTGAGGTTATTTATTCTCAGTCTGTTTGCGAACCAACTCAGCCATAATACCTTCACGATCACCTAGGTAATCGTTAAGGCCAACTTTACGCAGTTCACACGCTGGGCAATCGCCACAACCATCACCGATGATGCCATTGTAACAAGTCAGTGTTTTGTTTCTAACAAGCTCAAGTGCTGAGTACTGGTCGGCCAACGCCCATGTTTCAGCTTTGTTGAGCCACATTAACGGTGTTTTAATATCAAGCGGCTTATCCATACCTTGTACAAGCGCAGAGTTCATCGCTTTTACAAAGTCATTACGACAATCAGGGTAGCCTGAGAAATCAGTTTCACACACGCCCGTGATTACGGTATTTGCACCGATTTGGTAAGCGTAAATACCCGCCAAAGTTAAGAACAGAATATTGCGACCAGGAACAAAAGAGTTTGGTAGTCCATTCTCTTGTAGCTCATGAGACACAGGAATATCGTCACGAGTCAGAGAGCTGATAGCCAGTTCATTCAACAGAGTCACATCCATCACTTTGTGCGCTTTCACACCAAGCTCTTTCGACAACGACTCCGCAACTTCAATCTCGAGTCTATGGCGCTGACCATAGTCAAACGTAATCGCATGAACTTCATCATACTCTTTTAAAGCTTGAACAAGACACGTTGTTGAGTCTTGACCACCACTGAATACTACGACTGCTTTTTTCATCTTAAATCCTTACGAGAATCTTCTACTAGCGACTTATCTAGGCCAGTAAACAAATGCAACCTATGCGATGCTCAAATATTTGTGAGTTTGAATAGATAAACGCCAGTTACGTTCAATACAGGTATCAATACACAGTTGCGTTGCACGTTCTTTTTGGCTAATAGGTTGAAGTGCAATGACTGTATTTTCAGGAACATCGGCTCTAGCAATAAGAGCATCTAGTTGCTCGATATCTTTACCTGTACCAACAGGGTGCTTGATTTCATTCGCACGAACGAGTGCGCTATCAAGGATATCCAATTTGGCTTTCATTGCGACTTTTGGTGACACCGTAACCCAAGTGTCCGGTGTGGCTTTTACTTCTGATGTTCCGCTGGTCTCAATCTGACAGCGACAACCGTGCTGCTCAAATGCTTCAGTAAGAGGGACAAGATCATAGATGCACGGCTCACCACCAGTAATCACAATGTGCTTCGCGGTGTAACCTTGCTTGATATATTCATTCACGATTCCTTGCGCATCAATTGCAGACCAAGTCGGTGAATCCTCTGTCTTAACCATAATATCACCAAGGCTCGTTTCATCTTCCGGCAACGCTTCCCAAGTCTGTTTGGTATCACACCAAGAACAGCCTACAGGGCAAATTTGCAGTCGAACAAAAACAGCAGGAACGCCGGTAAATACGCCCTCGCCCTGGATGGTTTCAAACATTTCATTAATCTTGTACAACTTACCCTCAGCTCAATCATTTGATGAAATTAATCAACCGCAGACCTTAAAGCACTTGCCCCTTTTGGTCAAACAAATGAGTACTGATAAATGAGTTGATCAAAGCCCTAGCCTGAACTTTCAAGTTCCCTTATCCTTTCGCCCATTAGATTTCGTTAGCTTTTAATTTTTTAGTAAGGAACAACATGTACAAACTGATTGCTCTTGATATGGATGGCACACTGCTCAACAGTGATAAAGTAATTTCTCAAGAGAACAAAGACGCGATTGCCAAAGCACGCGCTGCAGGTGTGAAAGTGGTTCTGGCTTCTGGTCGTCCTTTAGAAGGCATGCAGAGTAAGTTAGACGAGCTTTCAATCAACGGCGAAGATGACTTTGTGCTCTTCTACAACGGCTCTATGGTTCAAAACGTCTCTACAAAAGAACTCATTCACAGTGAGATCAGCAATGGTAAAGCCGCGAAAGAGATCGCAGCCCTCGCTGTACAGCTTGGCGGTTATGTTCATGCATTCAGCAAGATTCATGGCTTAATCACGCCTGAAAACAATGAGTACACAGCTATTGAAGCGCGTATTAATGGCTTAGAGATTACCGAGTTCGACTTTTCTCAACTAGAAGATGACCACGAAATCATCAAAACTATGATTGTCGCAGAACCAAGCAAGCTGACTGAAATCATCGGCAAGTTGCCACAAGAGCTTAAGACTCAATTTACTATCGTGCAAAGTGCACCATTCTTCTTAGAGTTCCTAAACCCAAATTCAAACAAGGGTGTCGGTATTGAGGCGATAGCTAAGCACTTGGGTATTACAGCAGAAGAAGTAATCTGCATGGGTGACGCTGAAAACGATCATCATATGCTTGAATACGCTGGCCTTGGCATTGCAATGGAAAACGCAATGGAAGAAACCAAGAAACTGGCGGATCACATCACAGCGAGCAACGACGACCATGGTGTAGCGGTCGCGATTGAGAAATTTATCTTCAACTCATAAACGCTCAGCAGCTATAGTGAGAATTACTTTTTGCTTGTTGCACAAATGACAAAGGCTGTGCACTGCACAGCCTTTTTTGATTTTATATTAGTCGGTTCGCCTACTCTCTTTTCCATGGCAGACGAAACGCCACTACACCAAATAGAATCAAAATTGGGAAACGTAAGGTCTCAACGATAAATGAAGCGATGCCACTGAATGAGACGAAACTTCCAGCCCAGCTAATCAGCAGATTTCCCGCTAACAACATCGCCATCACTCCAAATACAATCTTGAATGAGAACTGGCCGACCAAAGGCTTCGAATCCGTTAACGTTACTAAGCATGCAATCGTCATCAAAATTGCTACCCAGAAAGAGAATGTTGGCAGTGGCCATATCACCGTGAGAACAATCGACAGTAAGCACAATGCCCACCAGACACCTTTAGAGCTTAATAAGGCACTAATATCAACATCAGGTTTCGCATCTAATCTCACGATGTGCCAAGTCGTTAACGCGCCCAATACGCCTCCCATTAAGACATCACTAAAGAACGCACTGCCTGAATAAGACGTAAATAGCATAATCCACAGTAGGCCCGCGAGCACTATCAAAATCGATTTTTGCTCCAAGAGGCGCTTTAGTTTCCAACAAACTAACAAGGTTAAACTCACCCACAAGCCAGCCAATAAACTTGGAAAGCTATAGCCACTGCTCATCACTAACTTCAATGTTGGCAAGTAAGCATGCGGACGTGGAAAACCAAACCCTTGATGGGCGATTAAAGTGAGCAATGTCACCGAGATCAAAGTGAAGCCAAACTTCAACGCGAAGTTACGGCCAAAATGCCAAGCAATTAGCGGCAAGATCACGATGAAAATCCATGGCTTCGCTAACGAGTCAGTTAAAAGCACAGTATTCGCAAACACGCTTGGCATATTATCGAACGCGTTTTGAAGCGACACAATCCAATTTAATTCAACTTGATGGACTTTCGGTGCCGCGCCCACCAGCTCAGTCACATACGTCACAGGTTGATCTGTCGCGGATAGAAAGAATTCGTTAATCTCAGACCATTGCTCTGGGTAACGGTATTGATTGGCTTGCAACTCCGTAGGTGGTAATAACATCGCGCGACTGACTTCCACACCATAATGAGGAGCAAACCAGATTGGTAGCTCAAAGCCACCTAACTCATTTCGAGCTTTGTAACTGATCACTTCAGAGTCAGAGACACAATCATACACAACGGCACTGTCGGTATATCCCAACACATCACCGACCGTCACGGACAAACCCGCCTCTTCCCAAGTTTCTCGTTGCGCCGCGACCGATGGCGGCTCACCAGAAACCACAGTGCCTCCCGGTAGAGACAATTGCCCTGTGATCAACTCATCAACCAACACAATTTGGTTATCAGCACGTACTACACACAAGGCGCCCGCGACATGATCGGGCAAAGTGTTGCTTGCCCAAGCGGAAGTAGTACTCAAAAGAGACAATATGAAAACTAATAAATATCGAATAGCCAACGAGTTTACCTAAAAATAAGAGAAAAAGTTAAAGACTGCTCTAGTGTAATCAAACACGCACAAAATCGCTGTCTACGTTTTGTGCAAAGCCTTCCTCATCCATTGAATGTGAGGTGTGAACCCCATTTTTTGATAGAAGTCCTTGGCAGGTGAATTAAAGTCCCAAACCTCTACAAAGACTTGTTCAACCCCATAATCATCAAAAGTCGCTTCAACTTTGCTAAACAACTTTTCAGCAATCGATTCTTTTCGATAATCAGGCAAGACAAACAGTTCATCGACACTCCCCATCGGCACTGGTTTACTCACCGTTGAGATAAGCTCACAAAAATGTCCGGAGATAAAGCCAACAATGAGCTCACCTTTTAATGCCACATAAACCAAGCATTCAGGATCATCCAAGTAACGTGCAATGCTTTTTTCCTGCTCAATCTCTTCTGCCGTTTTAAAGTGCTCTGGGCTAGCAAGGTGGTGATGATGGTGGAGATCGAACATTAACTCGTTAAGTTGTTCCAAATCCGCGAGCTTTGCGGCCCTTAAGGTGACATTCATGACTATTGCGCTTCTCAAACCAAATTAATATCTAAACTGAGTCTAGTTTACTTGGCGTGAGTATCTATACAAGTTATTGAATTGATTCATTGTTTGAAGTGCGTATTTTAGATACAAAAACGGCCACATTACGTGGCCATTCTGTTTGAATGATTTTGAATTAAACGAATATCTAGGCTCTAGCTTTAGTTGTAGCTTTTGCTGTACCGGTAGCTTTATGCACCGTTGTCCTCTTTCTCTTCTTTGAGATCAGCAAGCTGTTGTTCTAGTTCAATAAGCTTAATTTCAGCCTCTACTTCAGCAACTCGCTTTTCTGCATCGGTGCGATTGTCTTGCGCCAGACCATCGGCAGTAACTTGGGTTCGTTGTGCGTTTCTTGCATCATCCGTATCTTTCATTGAACCAGCAACACCACCAGTCACACCACCCAATGCAGCACCCTTCGCGGCTAAGCTCGCATCTCCAGTTAGAGCGCCTGCTGTCGCTCCTAATAAAGCACCACCCACAGCACCACGATTACGTGCAGCATTCTCATTTTCGTTATCCATTGCTGGTGATGCGCAACCAGAAAGAGTCACAATCAGTGTCGCTAAAAGAAAAGGTTTAGTGAATTTCATAGGAGTCTCGCTTAGTTCTTCGTTTGGAGTAGAGCCATCTTAAGCAGAACCGTTAATGAGATAAATAAAGCCACGTTTAGACGATACATCATGTTCAGTTATGTATCATTCAACCATCGCATAAGTGCTTATTGATATATCTTTGAGCTCGCCTTAGCCTGACAAACAAAAAAGGCGACCAATAAGGTCGCCTCAATCGAACTTTCTCTATAATTCTTCTCTTTCAGATGCCGCTATTAGCCTTTGGACCAAAAGTTTTGCATATTTTCTGCGCTAGGTGGTGGCCTAACACCGCAATCTCGATAATGATTTTTATCGCCGATCCCCAGTATCTTGCCATTTTCGTCATCAATCATAGCGGCTACTTTGACACCGTCTCCCACATGACGAGTCAACACGACAATTTCACCGGCTCTTTCAGACCTTACCGCGCCTAAGATTTGATATTCGTAGCGACCTTTCCTTGAATTAACGATCATCTTCGAGTTAATCGGGTCGGCTTCATACCCCACGCCCATATCAAAAACTGCTTGATAGAGATCGACGCCAGTCTTGGACACACATTTAAATATCTTGGGATGACTCAATGGCTCTAACAACGCTCTACTCGCTTCATCCTTTGAAATACTGGCACTAGCAGCACCACTGACCAGTAAAGCAATCAACAAAAAGTACGCTCGCATAAAAAGACCTCAATATGTGGGATTCATAATGAGGTCATAGTAAACGCAATGGATAAGCGGATGAATAAAGTAGAGTTTAGGTAAACCATCACACTGGGTTATGCATTAATAAACAAGCCGAAGGTGAGATTACCTAAACTGCGACGTCTATTTGCCGAGCTTTTCAGCTATTTCCGTTAAGCTGGTAGGGTCGTCAATCGTCGAAGGCACCACATATTGTTCACCTTCTGCGATCTGTCGGATAGTTCTGCGTAAGATCTTACCTGAACGTGTCTTGGGTAGTCTCTCAACAACCAAGGCTTGCTTAAAACAGGCGACCGCGCCAATCTCATTGCGAACCTTGCCAACCAACTCCGCTTGTAACTCAATGCCATCGACTTTTACGCCATCTTTTAACACAACTAGACCTAATGGAAGTTGTCCTTTTAAGTCATCGTGAATACCGACTACCGCGCATTCTGCAATGGCTGGGTGACCACCCACGATTTCTTCCATTTCTCCCGTCGACAGACGGTGTCCCGCTACGTTTATCACATCGTCGATACGGCCCATGATAAATAGATACCCATCTTCATCAAGATAGCCACCGTCCCCAGAAACATAATAGCCCGGGAACTGACTCAAATAACCGGATTCAAACCGATCATGATTGCGCCATACCGTGGGTAAACAACCAGGCGGCAATGGTCGTTTGAGTGCCACAAACCCTTGTTGATTCGTTTGTGCGATTTCACCCAACTCATTGAGGATTTCCACTTGGTAACCCGGAACAGGCTTAGTGGAAGAACCCGCTTTTACAGGCAAAGATTCCAACCCTGTTGGATTGGCAGAAATAGCCCAACCCGTTTCGGTTTGCCACCAGTGGTCGATAACCGGTTTATTGGTATGAGATTCAACCCAATCCAATGTTGGCGGGTCCAAACGCTCGCCAGCCATGAAAATCGACTTGAGCGATGATAAGTCATACTTGGTGAGCAACTCGCCTTCAGGATCTTCTTTCTTGATTGCTCTAAACGCGGTTGGCGCAGAAAACAATACATCGACGTTGTACTCTTCACACACACGCCAGAATGCGCCGGGATCTGGCGTTCGTACTGGCTTGCCTTCAAACAAAATGGTCGTACAGCCATGAATCAATGGCGCATACACAATGTAGGAATGCCCCACTACCCAGCCGACATCGGAAGCAGCCCAAAACACACCATCTTGCGGCATATCGTAAATAGTGCTCATCGAGTATTTCATTGCAACCGCATGACCACCATTATCGCGCACCACGCCTTTTGGCTTACCCGTCGTCCCTGATGTATACAATATATATAGTGGGTCAGTCGCTAGAACAGGCACACACACATGAGGCAAAGCATCATCAACAGCTTGTTGCCAAAGTACATCGCGTTCATTGTTCAACTCGGCTAGAGATTGCTCTCTTTGGAATACCACCACTTTTTCGGGCTTCCAGCGGCTGTCCATGATCGCCCTGTCGACCATCGGCTTATATGGCAGGACTTTATTTATCTCGACACCGCAGGATGCAGTAATCAACACCTTCGGTTCAGCATCTTCGATACGAACGGCAAGCTCATGAGGAGCAAAACCACCAAACACCACCGAATGCACCGCACCGAGTCGAGCACAAGCCAGCATTGCCATTGCCGCTTCAGGAATCATTGGCATGTAGATCACCACACGATCGCCTTTAGTAACGCCTTGCGTGGCTAACATACCTGCGACTTTAGCCACTTGGTCACGCAATTGATTGTAAGTGTACGAGGATTGAGTTCCTGTAACTGGAGAGTCGTAAATCAGCGCCGTATTGCCACCTCGCCCATTTTCACAATGATAATCAAGCGCCAACCAGCAGGTGTTCATCACCCCATCAGGAAACCAACGTTCAATACCGTTATCGTCAGTTTGTAATATCGTTTTTGGTGGTTCAAACCAATCTATCGCTTGTGCTTGCGTTTCCCAGAACGAATTGGGGTCTTCCCTAGCCCATTGATACTCGGTGATATAGTCTGTTTTTCTATTCATTCGATTCGTAGCAGACATAGTGCCTCCTCCATGATTTATCCATTAGTCCAAGCGCCTAGCTTTTGGCAGTGTCACTTGGGTGCACTCTTTTCTCAGCGTAGTGTTCGTGAACATTTAACCGTTCACCACAATCGCTTTACTCGGGAAAAGGCGCACGAATGGCACCTTCCATGATCACTCGGGCACTACGACTCATAATCGCCCTCTCAATCTTCCAACCACTTTCCGTCTGCAAAGCTTTAGCTCCGACCTTTAAGGTTCCTGATGGATGACCAAAGGTCACAAAATCTCGGGAACCCTCACCGACTGCCAAGTTCACTAACGTACCTGGGACACTCGCCGCTGAAGCAATCGCGACCGCTGCCGTGCCCATCATGGCGTGGTGCAGTTGTCCCATAGACAAAGCACGTACTAGAAGGTCAGTATCTTCGACAGCAACCGATTTACCACTGGAGGCTTGGTACGCTTGAGGCTTAGCAACAAACGCGACTTTAGGTGTGTGTTGACGTGATTCAGCTTGTTCTAAAGAATCAATAAGACCCATCGCTACTGCACCATGTGCTCGTATGGATTCAAACAGAGCCAAGGCTTTGGTATCACTATTGATATCTGATTGAAGTTCAGTGCCTTGGTAACCAACCGATTCAGCATCGACAAAAATGGTGGGTATTCCGGCATTGATGTATGTCGCTTTAATGCACCCCAGATCTGGAACATCTAAAAAATCGACAACATTCCCTGTCGGAAACATAGAGCCACTCGCGTCGGCGGGGTCTAGAAAATCGACTTGGATCTCAGCAGCGGGGAAAGTGACACCATCGAGCTCAAAGTCACCTAACTCTTGGACTTCCCCATCAGCGATAGGTACATGAACAATAATGGTTTTCTCTATGTTCACTTGCCATACTCGCACCTCGACCACACCGTTTTCTGGAATACGATTCGAATCGACCAGTCCATTATGAATTGCAAATGGGCCTACGGCAGCAGACAGATTGCCGCAGTTACCACTCCAATCAACGAACGGCTTGTCTATTGCTACTTGGCCGAATAGGTAATCAACATCGTGATCGGCTTTACTGCTTTTCGAAACAATAACGGTTTTGCTGGTGCTGGATGTTGCGCCACCCATGCCATCGGTTTGTTTGCCATAAGGATCTGGACTACCAATCACGCGCAGAAGTAATGCGTCTCGAGCTTTTCCGGCAACTTGCGCAGCTTCAGGTAAGTCTTCTAAATTGAAAAAGACACCTTTGCTTGTTCCGCCCCGCATATAAGTTGCAGGCACTTTGATCTGTTTATTTGTCATCACAAGCTCCTACTGGGCGAGAAAGTCTTTAGCAAAACGTTGCAACACGCCACCAGCGCTGTACACATTCACTTCGTCTGCCGTGTCTAGTCGGCAAGTCACAGGAACATCCAGCTTTTCACCGTTTTTACGAGTGATCACTAAAGCCAAATCAGAACCTGCTTCAATGTTGCCGTACACGTCGTAAAGCTCAGTACCGTCCAGTTCTAAGGTGTTGCGATTCGTCCCCGCTTTGAATTGCAAAGGCAGCACGCCCATGCCAACCAAGTTGGTTCTGTGAATTCGTTCAAATCCTTCAGCCACAATCACTTCAACACCCGCTAAGCGCACCCCTTTGGCTGCCCAGTCACGTGATGAACCTTGTCCATAATCGGCCCCCGCCACGACAATCAAGGGTTGTTTACGGTTCATGTAGGTTTCTATCGCTTCCCACATTCGCGTAACTTGACCTTCGGGTTCAACTCTTGCTAATGAACCTTGCACGACTTCTCCAGCGTCCTTCACCATTTCGTTAAACAGCTTAGGGTTAGCGAACGTTGCTCGTTGTGCGGTTAAGTGATCACCTCGATGGGTCGCGTAAGAGTTAAAATCCTCTTCCGGCACTTCCATTTTGGTGAGGTATTCCCCCGCAGCGCTCGAAGCGAGAATCGCATTTGAAGGGGATAAGTGATCTGTGGTGATGTTGTCACCCAGAATCGCTAAAGGTCTCATACCAGATAGGCTTCGTTCTCCCGCAAGAGCCCCTTCCCAATAAGGTGGTCTGCGAATATAGGTACTTTGAGGTCGCCAATCATAAAGCGGTTCAGTCGTCACCTGTTCCTCGTCTGGCTGGAACATTTTCACGTAGATTTGTTGGAATTGCTGAGGCTTAACATGCTCACCGACAACGGCATCGATCTCGGCATCACTCGGCCATAAATCACTTAAGTAGATTGGCTTACCATTGTTGTCGGTGCCTAAGCTGTCTTTCTCGATATCAAAGCGAATCGTGCCAGCCAAGGCATAAGCAACCACCAATGGCGGTGAGGCTAAAAACGCTTGTTTGGCATAAGGATGGATTCGACCATCAAAGTTTCGATTCCCTGACAACACAGCAGTAGAGTACAGGTCTCGGTCGATGATCTCTTGTTGGATTGTAGGATCCAACGCCCCACTCATTCCGTTACAGGTAGTACACGCATAACCGACGATACCGAAGCCTAATTGTTCCAGCTCAGGTAGCAAACCTGCCGACTCAAGATAGAGCTTGGCAACTTTAGAGCCCGGCGCAAATGACGTTTTCACCCACGGTTTACGAACTAATCCAAGCTGATTGGCTTTCTTAGCCACCAATGCTGCGGCGACCACGTTTCTCGGATTACTGGTGTTAGTACAAGAGGTAATTGCTGCGATAATCACCGCACCATCAGGCATCTGCTCGTCGCTGTACTGCTTAGCATGCTGCTCTTTCCAAGAAGCTTGGCTGATACCTTGTTCAGCCAGCTCTCTGGTTGGTAAACGACGATGTGGGTTAGACGGCCCTGCAAGATTACGCTCAACCTTCGACAAATCAAACTCAAGTACGCGCTCATATTGAGCAGAGTCGAGATCGTCCGCCCAAAGCCCTGTTTGTTTGGCGTAACGCTCTACCAATTCAACCTGTTCAGGCTCTCGCCCTGTAAGCTTGAGGTATTGAATGGTCTGTTCATCGATGTAGAACATACCCGCTGTCGCACCATATTCTGGTGTCATGTTGGAGATGGTTGCGCGGTCACCAATGGTCAATGCACGAGCCCCTTCACCAAAGAATTCCAAGTAGCTTGAGACCACTCTCTCATTGCGAAGGAACTCAGTAATCGCAAGCACAATATCCGTTGCAGTTATCCCTTCTTGTCTCTGACCCGTTAGTTTAACGCCGACAATATCAGGCAAACGCATCATTGACGGACGACCGAGCATCACAGTCTCAGCTTCCAAGCCGCCCACACCAATCGCAATAACGCCCAGAGCATCGACATGAGGAGTATGGCTGTCTGTGCCGACACAGGTATCAGGAAACGCGACGCCTTCTTTAGATTGAATAACTGGAGACATTTTCTCCAAGTTAATCTGGTGCATGATCCCGTTACCAGCAGGGATCACACTCACGTTTTTAAACGCGGTTTTACACCATTCAATAAAATGAAAACGGTCTTCGTTTCTCCGCTCTTCAATCGCGCGGTTTTTATCAAAGGCTTCGCTATCAAAGCCTGCGTGTTCCACTGCCAGAGAGTGATCAACAATCAGTTGGGTTTCAACAACGGGGTTCACCTTGGCAGGGTCTCCGCCTTGGTCGGCAATCGCGTCTCTTAATCCTGCCAAATCTACTAGGGCTGTTTGACCAAGAATGTCATGACATACAACGCGCGCAGGATACCAAGGAAAATCTAAGTCGCTCTTGCGTTCAATGATCTGTTTTAAGCTGTCTTCAAGGGTTTCAGGATCACAGCGTCTTACTAATTGCTCTGCCAATACTCTCGACGTATAAGGCAAGGTTTTATAACTGCCCGGAGATATCGCTTCTACCGCTTCGCAAGCATCGAAATACTCTAAATGGGTTCCGGGTAAAAGTTTCCGGTACTGATTTTTATCAAGGTACTGAGCTTGTTCAAGTTTTACATCAGACATACATCCACCATTATCTGTTAAATTCTATTCGTTGGTTCTCGAGGTCTTATCATGTGAAGACAAAGTCACCTCAAGACATAAGTCGGCTCGATATAGAGGACTAACGTAGATGAATAGGCAGCCAGTCTTGATGCTCTGGGCCGGTGTAGTCTGCACTTGGACGAATGATGCGATTATTTTCTCTCTGTTCGAACACGTGCGCCGTCCAACCCGTAAGGCGGCTCATCACGAAGATAGGAGTAAACAATTTGGTTGGGATGTCCATGAAGTGATAAGCCGATGCGTGGAAAAAGTCTGCGTTACAAAACAGTCCCTTCTCGCGCTTCATTACCGCTTCAACACGCTCAGAAACGGCGTAAAGCTGCTTATCTCCCACTTCTTGAGCTAGCTCTTTTGACCAACGCTTGATTAGAGCATTTCGGGGGTCGCTCTCACGGTAAATGGCATGACCGAAGCCCATGATTTTGTCTTTGTTAGCAAGCATCTGCATGATGTTAGTTTCTGCTTCATCAGCGGTTTGCCAATCTTGGATCATTTCCATCGCGGCTTCATTCGCACCGCCATGTAAAGGACCTCTCAACGTACCAATCGCTGCGGTGACACAAGAGTGGATATCTGACAACGTTGATGCACACACACGAGCCGCAAAAGTAGAGGCATTAAACTCATGTTCCGCGTAAAGAGTTAGCGAGCAGTGCATCACCTTCTTATGAAGTTCACTAGGCGCTTTATCCGTTAGCATTTTCAAGAAGTAGCCACCCAGACAGGCTTCACTTTGGTCTTCAGTATCAATTCGCACGCCATCATGGCTAAAGCGGTACCAATAACAAATAATGGCAGGGAAAAGCGCGAGCATTCGTTCAGTCGCAGGCAGTTGCTCGGAGAAACCGGACTCTTGCTCTAGATTACCTAACATTGAACAACCTGTTCTCATTACATCCATTGGATGAGCGTCTGCGGGGATCAGTTCTAAGGCCGCTTTCAATGGTTGAGGTAAGCCGCGCAGACCAACCAACAATGTTTTGTAATCATCGAGCTCTTTTTCAGTGGGTAAATGACCTCTCAGTAGCAGATGTGCCACTTCTTCGAACTGAGCATGATTAGCAAGGTCGGTAATATCATAACCACGGTAGGTTAAGCCCGTTCCTGACTGACCTACCGTACATAGCGCCGTGGTTCCCGCACTCTGGCCACGTAGACCAGCACCACCGATGGCAGGTGCGCTAGCTGGTTTGCTTTCGGGTTTTTCGCTTTGTTGTGGGTTTTCTGTTGAAGCCTTATCAACAGCTGCTTTATCACTCAAAGATACAGACATGGTGAACTCCTTTTCTGTGTTAGCCGCCTGCACTCTTTGGTGCTACCTGTTTATGTGTCCGGTGATCTTTATCATCGGTACTGGATATGGCGACTAACCATTTCACGTTATTGGATTAAGTTGATTTTTGATTAATTGAAACTGGTTTACTCTTCGCTTGAAAACAACTGATCAAGCTTGTTCTCGTAGTCGTGGTAATTCAGGTGTTCGTAAAGCTCCTTACGGGTTTGCATTGAATCCAACAGAGCTTCCTGATTGCCTTCAACTAACAAGTGCTTGTAAACATTCTCAGCCGCTTTATTCATCGCACGGAACGCACTCAATGGGTAAAGCACCATGTCGACACTCGATTGCGCTAACTCATTACAGTTGTAAAGTGGCGTTTGCCCGAATTCAGTGATGTTCGCGAGAATAGGCACATGCTTACCCGTTGCTGATTTCAAAGCTGCCGAGAACTTCACGTATTGGTCGAGTTGATTCATCGCCTCAGGGAAAATCATGTCTGCGCCCGCTTCAACACACGCAATCGCTCGTTCAATCGCACTGTCTATTCCTTCAACCGCCAATGCATCCGTACGAGCCATAATCACAAAGCTTTCGTCGGTTCTAGCATCAGTTGCAGCTTTGACTCTGTCGACCATCTCTTGCTGACTTACAATCGCTTTATTTGGTCGATGACCACAGCGTTTCTGAGCGACTTGGTCTTCCATGTGGATTGCTGCTGCGCCTGCCTTCTCCATCGCTCGAATGGTACGTGCAATATTGAATGCGCCACCAAATCCCGTATCGATATCCACCAGCAATGGCAGATCACACGCGTTGGTAATACGTTCAACATCCACCAACACATCGTTCAATGTCGTAATACCTAAATCAGGCAAACCATAAGACGCATTGGCGATGCCTCCACCCGACAAATAGATCGCCTGATGCCCCAAGTTCTTTGCCATCATCGCGCAATACGGATTCACCGTACCCACGATCTGCAATGGGTCGTTGTCTTGTACAGCTTGTCGGAACTTTGCTCCTGCTGATAACTTCATAATGACGCTCCCTGTTAATTGTTTATTTCTAGCTAATCTTTAAGACTTACGGCTTTTGATTATCGCCAGCACTGATCTGCTGACAGGTTCCAATGGTCGCTTAATCAAGATCTTTGGATTGAATTTGTTGTTCTATAAGCAATCGACTACCCGAGATGTGTCGTCGCATTAGCATTTCTGCTAGCTCTTCATCACGATTACGAATCGCTTGTAGGATGTATTTGTGTTCATCGAGCGCCTCTTTTGGTCGAGACTGAGCCCTAGGCGATTGATAGCGGTACATACGTAATAGGTGATAAAGCTCGTCACACAACAACGAAATGAGTTTGCTGTTACGACTCGCTTTAATAATGCGGTAATGGAAATCGAAATCCCCATGTTGATGAAAGTAAGAAGAACCTTCGACTTCATCGATGTGCTTTGAGTGTGTCGACAATAATCCTTCGAGCCCGATAAGCTCTTCTTGTGTGATGTGCCGCGCTGCTAAGCGAGCCGCCATGCCTTCCAATGCCTCTCGCACCGCGTAAAGCTCTAGCAGTTTGTCTGCCGAAAAAGTAATAACTCGAGCACCGACATGTGGAATACGTTCGATCAGGCCAAGTCCTTCAACACGCATTATCGCTTCACGTAATGGACCTCGACTTACCTCGAAGCGTTTAGCCAGTTCAGGCTCCGAGATCTTACTGCCCGGTGCTAATTCACCGTTAACAATCGCCTCAACGAGGTACTCAGTCAGATTTTCCGACTTGGTGTTTTCTTTGTCGCTCACACGTGTTTTCGTGTTTGCACTTAAGGTGAGATCTTTTATCGCAGTATTCATATTCACGCTGCTCACTTCTGATTGCCGACCCTAACTGTCAACAATTTCATAACATGAACATAAAATACACGATCAAATTGTCGACAATCAAGTAGATTGTCGACAATTTAGACTAAGGTAGTATTTTTTATAGACGATAAAGTTTGTTAGAAAACACGAAAACAATGACTTAACCAACTGTTAATAAATGAATTAACCTAGGAGAGACTCAACAAACCCTTACTTACCCTACAATTATTAGAAATCGATGTGTCGACAACTTACCATCCACCTTTTAGATATAGTATTCATTTCTACTCATCAGCGATTTAGACCAAAAAAGAGAAGCAATGATCGCCTCTCTTTATTATTCACAAGGTTAACACTCTTAAAATAAGTTAATCACGAGACATCAACATGGTACTTGCCAATAACGACATTCCTATTAGCACAACCCCTAAGTTACCAATCTCACCAGCAAGCCCTAGTCCCCCACCAATTAAACAGTAATACAACAATCCTAGAACCGCCCCTGCCGTGCCTGCTTGCTGTTTATAATTGACCAACGCCGTACTAAATATATTAGGACTTGCCATACCAAACCCTACAACCACAGCAGCCATTCCTAAAAGAAACCAAAGGCTTTCTTGGCATAAGTACACCTGAACAGCCCCAACAAAGCTGATTAACACCGCGATCTGAATGAGTCGTTGGGAACCCCATTCTTTTACTAGCAATCGTTTATTCATCGAGCTTCCTAAAACAGATGCTGCCGCTAATATCACGCCACTGTAACCAAATTCAATGGAACTTAAGCCAAACTGGCTGAACATAAATGGCGCTAAGGAATAATAGCTAAACATCATGACATTAAAGCAAGCCACAAGAATCGCACTTTTCCAAATATCCCTATCTTTTAGCATTACCGTGAAAATACCAATAAAGCTGACTGTTTTGGTGTCAGCAGGTTTCGTTTCGGGTAAAGAAAAGACCGATACGATCAACAATATAAAAGCCATGACAAGCAGTAAACTGAACACCACTAAGTGTCCAAAATATTCAGCAATCAATCCTCCTGACATTAAACCAACAACAGGGCTGATTGATACTGCAACAATTGCTAGCGAAAACACTTTCCCTAGCTCTTTGCCTTCATAGCTATCTCGCAATATTGTTTGACCAATAACTGAGCCTACCGCCGCCCCAAAAGCTGAAACAATCCGCGCAATCATGACCATATCAAATTGAGTTGCCGTGATGGCTAACAGGCAACCAAAACCATAAGTAAACAAACCACACAACATCGCTTTTCTGCGGCCAATAAGATCAGAAACTCGTCCCCAAAAAACAACACCCACAGCAAAAGCAATAAAGTAAATCGACAAGGTTTGACTTGCACTTGCCATTGATACACCAAAATAATCAACTAAGTGCGGCAATACTGGGCTGTAGATAGTTTCAACAATTTGGGGGAACATCAGCAGAATGATGATCAGTCCCATATGGGGTTTTTTATTCATATTATTCTCTTCTAAAACAGGAATAAGATGAAGTATATGGATTTCATTTGTGTTCAAATATCAACAGTAGAACAATAAACATCAAAATAAGGACAAATCATGTTGATCGATGACAACACACCTTTTTATGTTGATGGAATGCCCTATCCCTTTGTCGGCATTGCCGCCCAAGTCGGCAGGCACGATTCTGGTATGCATACACACAACCGTGCACAATTGTTATTTGCACCTCACGGTTGCATCAGTATTACCCTTGACGGAATGCATTGTGTGTTGCCGCCCACCAAAGTTGCCTGGATACCCGCGGGAATTGAGCATTGTGCAACCATGACCAATGTCGTGGCCTATCGTTCGCTTTATTTTGATCCTCTTCGCATTAAAAACTTGCCTGAAGAGTTAAGTATTCTTAACGTCACACCACTACTAAAGGAGTTGATCGAACGAATGGCTTTTTGGGATTGGGATAAACCTAGTGAAGAGCAACAAAACACATTGGCGTTGTGTTGCGAGGAACTTTCTTACGCAGAAAGGAACGAGCTAACGCTACCTTTACCCAAAGATAAACGATTAGCGTTGTGGTTAGAAAAAGTAAAACTAGGAACACAGTTACCTCAACCACTCAATGAAATGGCCAAGCATATTGGAGCAAGCAGCAAGACCGTTAGCCGATTATTCATCAAAGAAACGGGGATGCCTTACCAAGCTTGGCGTCAACAATGGAGGCTGTTAAGTGCCATTGAGCAATTGTCAGAAAAAAAGAGTGTCTCTGTGGTTGCCCACGAGTTAGAGTTCTCCAGTGACAGTGCGTTTATTCATTTCTTTAAGCAACACACCGGAGAAACCCCAACTCACTACATGAAGTGAGGTCAACAGCCATTCATGCTTTCTGGCAAAGTTAAGCAGCGACGCCTTCAACTACATATTTTGATAGGTCTACATGATCGATCTGTTCCGGTTTTAAATACGTTTCGGCATAACGGATATGTGTCCCGCTAGTTAGAAACAACCTAAACAGTTCTATATCGAGATGCTCGTCCAACGCCATTTTGTACATGATATCGACAGCAACACTAATCGGCTTCGCTTTCTTGTACGGCCTATCCGCAGCAGTTAGCGCCTCAAAAATATCCGATATCACGAGAATACGTTCTGGAATTGAAAGATCGTCGCCAGTCAACCTCCTTGGATATCCAGTGCCTTTGAGTGTTTCATGGTGCGTCGAAGCATAGCGAGGAACACGGCTTAGTTCTTTCGGGAATGGCAGGTTCTCAAGCATCTTAATCGTGCCAAGCATATGCTCATTTATCTTGAATCGGTCTTCAGCAGTTAACGTGCCACGTGCAATACTCAGATTGTAGACTTCGCCTAAGTTGTATAGGTGCTCCGGCACATCCATTTTGATTTGATATTTCGGGTCGAACTCTAACGGCCTATCTCTTTTCACTATATGTTCAGGCTTATCACTTAACAGCAGCTCTGTCGCTGGCAAGCTTGAACTCGATTCTCGATTCAAGGCTTCTATCGGTGATAGACCAAGTTGGTCATCAAAATTACGCATCCAAGTCGTCTCAGCTATCGAACGAATACGAGCAACTTTGTCGTCACTCATGAACTCACCACCAACGTTCGACGTAGCGATAAAGGCAAAGTCATCTTGTAGCTGCTGCTTCGTTGCCGTAAGTTCATCGGCTATCAGTTGCGTTGATAGCGTACCATCAAGTTGTTTTCTCAAAGCAGTGATTTCCGCATCACGCCAAAGTACTTCAAATCGAGTTCTCACCTCGTGGATTCGGTTGTAGTTCGCTTCTAACTTCGTACCTTTATCGACGATGTGTTCCGGTGTCGTGATCTTGCCACAATCATGAAGCCAAGCCGCAATTCTAAACTCACGGCGTTCGTCATCATTTTTAAACTCAAAGTCTTTGAAGTGCTCAGACTGCGATTGTTCCGCCGCGTCAGCCAGCATCAAGCCGAGTTCTGGTACACGATTACAATGCCCTGCCGTATAAGCGGACTTATCATCGATCGCTTGAGCGATGAGCTTGATAAACGACTCAACAAACGCCTCTTGCATCTGTTCATGTCGTTTAATCTCCATAGCCATATCTTTTACAGCAACAGATAATTCCCACACTTCTTTGATTCGAGTATCAAGAACTGTCACGTTGTCATAATCACGCAGCTTAACCTTATGAGTCTCTTCCTCTAATTGGCGAATTGGATGCACTATCGGCGCACCAAAAACCCAAGCAATAGGCAACGTCAAACTCATCAGTAACACCGTTACACCAACAGAGGTTGCTAGACGTTTATTGACTGTACTGAAGACTTCAGATTCGGGAATCAATACCGCAAAATACTCAGAGTAGTGTTCGCCCGTGTCTATTTTCTTTAAATAGAGATGCTTGATCTCGCCATTCAACTCTACCCTTACCATACTGCCTTCAACCGTTGCTTCCTTAGTCAAATCATAAAGTTCAGTATAAGGAACCGTCGTATTCGTATTAAAGCCGGTATCATGCAGCCACTTTTTCGCTAAGGCATCAAGTTGTTCACCACTTAACTTACTGATAGCTTGATCAATGATTGGGAGCAATTGTTTATGCTTGCTCTGCAGCACCAAATGGAATTGGTTTGAGTAGTTCTGTTTTAGATCTTCTAGAGTCCCATTGACAACAAGGCCTGGCTGGAAAAACCTATCTAATGCAAACGAGAGTACGGGTTCTGCTTCTAAGAAAGCAAAGTTCTCTTCGCTTTCAATTGAATTAAATGCAGACTCTAGGTTTTCAAATTCAACTAAATCAATGTTCGGAAAATCCTCTCTCAACTTAGGAATAATTGACCACCCAGATAAAATGGCAACTTTTTTACCCTCAAGCTCGGCATAATTAGTGACAACCTTCGCGCCGACCCTTGTCACGATAGAAAATGGCAATTCATAAATTGGAGTCGTGTATAGGCCATCTATGCCATTATTTTTATAATGTTGAACCGATTGCAGGCCATCAATACTTCCTTCTTGAAACTTACTGACAAGCTCGCCCCAAGAGAAACCATTAACAAATTCAAACCTGATCCCTGTCATCTCACCAATCATTTTAAGAAGGTCTATCGCATAGCCGTTTGGTTTTCCCGCCACTGAAAAGTCCATCGGCCCCCAATCATTTTGATTAGACACTAACAGCGGAGGGGTATCGTTAATCAAGGCTTGCTGCTCAGACGATAGCATCAATGTTGATACATCAAACTCCGATTCCTGATTGTTAACCTTGAGGTTAGACGCAATAATATTACCCGATTTCGAATATAAGAAAGACTCAACCTTACTGTCTTCTGCTAAGCCAAGCGCCGTACCCGATAGTTTGCTAGCTAAAGAAGACAACACAATATCAATACCAATCACATGTTGAACTTCAGATTCGATTTTCGAATCAAACGCTAAAGAATAAGTTTGCCCGGTAATTTGTAAATGCTGGAAAAGATATGGCTGAGTTTTTTCGACCGACTGAACATTGGCAGAAACATACCAAGGCCTGGTTGTTGGAAGGTAGTTGCTCTGCTCCGTAGTTGAGTTTCTTAGCGTAAACTCTTGGTCAAAATATTTCGTCGTACGGACGCGCTCCTCCCCTATATTATGAATCTCAACCACAACCCAACGGTCCTTTTGTTGTGCACCGATTTTTTCTCTAACGACAGGGGCAGATTCTAGATTAATAATTTGGAGGAAGTTTTCATTAGATGAGCCAATGTAAATACTATAAAAGAGAGGGTTATCTTTAATTGCTTCTGAAAGAATACTACGCGACTCTTCTTTCGATATTTTGTTACTTATAGAACGTTTCACTGAAGAAAGTAAACGCGCGGTATTGGCTGCGTCAGAATCAACCGCGCCGATATAGTTACTCAGCTCTTGGGACACCATCGTCAACTTTGATAGGGTATTCTCAGTCGCCATTTTTTTACTGAAGTAATATTGCAGTGAAACCGCAACAACAGCGGTAAGAAATGTCGCGAGTAAAAACATTCCTCCAACAGTAAATCGTAACGAAATTTTTTTGTCTGTCATTATTCGATCCTTGAATAACCACTAGCTCAGAAATGTAACGTGCCAGCTATAATCATATTATTACAGTAGCACTGCACACCTAGCAACATATTATTCTATATATTAAAGAGCGCCTCTCCATATCACTCTTTGTGTCGCAATAAGTACCCTCTTTAATGATACACAGCAGTATAAAGCGACCAACAGTCAAAAAATTGTTCACATAAACTCAAGAAAAACCTAGTTATTATTGCTAGAGGAATCCTACAGCCACCTCCCCGTGAACTTTATGAACAATATTAATCCAATGTTCTTTATTCTCAATATCGCCGCATTACAGACATTTCGTTAACACACCGTTAACTTTAACGTCATCTACTAAGCAATACCCTATTCGTGTATTTAGTAGCTGGATATAAAACATAAGTTTCTCTCCATTGAAGAGATCCCCTACATAAGGAACGTGAACCATGTTCAAGGCACTGAAACCTACTCTTGCGGCTTCTATTATCGCAGCAACCTTTTCTTTCAACACTTTTGCTGCTGACGTAGAAAAAATCCACTTCCTAATCCCTGGCGGCGCTGGTGGCGGTTGGGATATGACAGCTCGTGGTACGGGTGATGTATTGGTGAAATCAGACATCGTAGAAAATGTCTCTTTCCAAAACCTTTCTGGTGGTGGCGGCGGTAAAGCGATTGCTCACCTAATCGAGACGGCTCAACGCCAAGAAGACACGCTAATGGTGAACTCAACGCCTATCGTTGTTCGTTCACTAACGGGGATCTTCCCACAATCTTTCCGTGACCTAACTCCTGTAGCAACAACCATTGCCGATTACGGTGCAATCGTCGCGTCTGCGGATTCTAAGTACAACACTTGGGAAGACGTCGTTAAAGAGTTCGAAACCAACCCACGTAAAGTGAAAATTGCTGGTGGTTCAGCTCGTGGCAGCATGGACCACCTTGTGGTTGCGGCAGCGTTCAAAGGCGAAGGTTTTGATGCTAAAAAAGTACGTTACATTGCCTACGATGCTGGCGGTAAAGCGATGGCGGCACTGCTTTCTGGCGAAACACAGCTGCTTTCTACTGGCCTTGGTGAAGTGCTAGAGATGTCTAAATCTGGCCAAGTAAAAGTGCTTGCTGTGACGGCGCCAAAGCGTCTTGACGCTGCACCTAACATCCCAACACTGACTGAGTACGGCAACGAAACCGTATTCGCTAACTGGCGTGGTTTCTTTGCAGCACCTGGCACAAGCCAAGCGAAGATCGACGAGTGGAATGTAGCGCTTGGCAAAATGTACAAAACCGATGAGTGGCAAGTGGTTCGTGACCGTAACGGTTGGATCGACAACTACAAAGCTGACAAAGATTTTTACGCCTTCCTAGAAGATCAAGAAAAACAGATGGGCGACCTAATGCGTGAGCTTGGTTTCTTGAAATAACCAACAACCATAGAGGGCCTATGTGCCCTCTTACTCTTTCCTTGTTTCGCCGTGCATGAGTTAACTTCAAACTCCTTTGTTTATTCGTAGACGTATTACTAACGCTTGCCGATTCGTTGTAAACGCAAGTGGCTGATAAACCAGTACCGTAATTCGCTTACCTTTGGTTAGTGATCCCAGACATTTCATTGACTCGCTCATGTACGGCTTTTTTACTTTTTATACCACCCCAAATGGAGTTGGATATGTCGGACTTACCAACCAAATTTCTGAGTAAGGAATCTTTGCTTTCGAAGGATCGCATCGGAGCCATGCTCTTTATGCTTGCGTGTTTATGCTATGGCTACCAAACCACGCTGATTCCTTTGTTCCCCGGTGACGAGTACGAACCCTTCACAGCAAGAACCTTACCTATCCTGCTAACGTTTATCGGCATTGGCCTTTCGTTGATCCTGCTTATAACCGGACAGCCAGATAAAAAAGTCACATGCGACACTACGCCGCTGAACTGGAAACTGCTGATTGGCTTCTTGGTGTTAATGGCTCTATACGGTGTTGGGCTGACTTATCTTGGCTTTGTGTTAGCAACCAGCTTCTTCTTACTTGCAGGCTTTTACCTACTGGGTGAGCGCCGCAAAGCTGTCTTATTTGGCGCGTCGTTTCCTTTCGTTATCGCGTTCTTTCTTTTATTAACTCAAGGCTTAGATATCTACCTAGAGCCTGGTTTAATCTTCACTCTTTGGTAGGGATAACATTATGTTAGACGGAATTTTACAAGGACTTTCGACCGCCGTGATGCCAATGAACATCATGATGGTAATTGTTGGCTGTTTTGTTGGTACCTTTATTGGGATGCTACCGGGACTCGGTCCAATTTCAGCAATCGCGTTGATGATCCCGATTACATACGGCCTAGACCCTTCTTCTGGCCTAATCTTGATGGCTGGTGTGTACTACGGCGCTGTATTTGGTGGCTCGACGTCATCAATATTAATCAACGCTCCAGGTTGTTCTTCAACGGTAGTAACCGCATTCGATGGCTACCCGATGGCACAAAAAGGCCAAGCGGGTAAAGCACTTGCACTCGCGGCTTACTCTTCTTTCACTGGTGGCACACTTTCGGCAATCATGCTTTTGATTGCGGCTCCGGCTTTAGCCAGCGTGTCATTGAGCTTCCAGTCTTCAGACTACTTCGCATTGATGTTGTTAGGTTTATCGGCAGTAGCGGCGTTTGCGGGCCCAGGTCAGGTAATCAAGGCATGGATGATGACCATTCTTGGTTTGATGCTGTCTACTGTTGGCATCGACAAAGGCGTTGGTGTTGAGCGTTTCACTTTCGGCCTAACGGATCTGATGGATGGCTTTAGTTTCCTACTTCTTGCTATGGCAACCTTCGCTTTAGGTGAGACTTTAATGGGTATTTTGAAACCAGAGAAAGACACTAGCGGCGAAGAAAGCCAAAAGATGGCTGATATTGGTAGCATGAAAATTACCAAAGAAGAGTTCAAAGAAGTGGCGCCAGTTTCGATTCGCTCCTCTATTCTAGGTTTCTTTACGGGTGTTTTACCGGGCGCAGGTGCAACTATTGCGGCATTTCTAAGCTACGGTATGGAACGTAGCCTTGCGCCAAAAGACAAACAGAAAGAGTTTGGTAAAGGCAGTATTCGTGGTCTTGTTGCTCCTGAATCTGCAAACAACGCAGCTTCAAGTGGTTCATTCGTTCCGCTACTGACGCTTGGTATTCCCGGCTCTGGTACTACCGCAATCATGCTTGGCGCCCTAATCGCATACGGTATTCAGCCGGGCCCTCGCTTGTTTGTTGAACACCCAGATGTATTTTGGTCAGTAATTATCTCGATGTACTTTGGTAACATCGTACTGGTTATCTTGAATCTGCCTTTAATCCCTTACATCTCTAAACTGCTCGCGGTACCAAGAACGGTACTACTGCCAATGATTATCTTCTTCTCAATCACAGGCGTGTACTTGGTGTCTTTCAACACGATGGATGTTTTTGTAATGCTCATTGTTGCGATGGTTGCGATTGCGCTGAGGTTAGCTAACTTCCCACTTGCCCCATTACTCCTAGGTTTTATCCTTGGTGGATTAATGGAAGAGAATCTACGACGTGCATTGATGATCAGCGATGGCGAGCTGAGCTTCCTATGGGAACGACCAATCACGATGACGTTCACTATTCTGGCTGTGCTGGTACTATCTAGCCCAATCTTAGTAAAACTATTTAGAAGCTTTAAATCGAAGCCAGTAGAAGTGTAAAACTCTACCAATTCAACGAAACCTCAACGAAAGGAGCCATTGGCTCCTTTTTTCATTTATCTAGTAAATTCGAACCAACAGTTAAAGATGGTAGCAAACTCACAAACCTACCTTTACAACACACGTGACACTGATATTAGTAACGAAATCAAGTAAGGTAAACGATCATTTAACGCATTGGATTCAAAACTATGGATTGGTTGATTCTATTCTTATCGGGAGTGATTGGCGGTGTGCTCAACTCAATTGCGGGTGGCGGTAGCTTCATCACCTTCCCTGCACTTTTGTTCGCTGGAGTTCCACCAATTGCAGCCAACGCGACCAATACCTTTGCTTCATGCGCTGGCTACATGAGCGGAGCCTACGCCCTACGCCACGAAATTCAATCTGGTACTAAGCAGCTAAAACTGACCATTGGTTTGTGTGTCATTGGCGGCGGCATTGGTGCATTTTTACTGCTGCACACACCAGAAGCCCTATTCACTCAATCCGTACCTTGGTTACTGCTATTTGCCGCTTTGCTTTTCACCTTTGGTGGCACACTCAATAAATGGCTTAAGCAAGCAACAGCAAAACATAAGCACGCCACCAGCGCAGGCGCGTTCTTTTCCGCTTTATTGCTTTTGGTCGTGTGTATCTATGGTGGTTACTTTAACGCAGGTTTGGGGATAGTAACGTTGAGTTACTTAGCTCTGGCTGGTTACACCAACATTAATGTAATGAATGGCATCAAATTGTTGGTATCGGCATGCGCATCACTCGCGGCAATCGTGTTCTTTGTTGTGAATGGTTCGATTGATTGGCCGTCTGGCATGGCAGTATTATTTGGTACATTGGTTGGTGGTTACTATTCAGCAAAAGTTTCTCGCCGTATCCCACAACAATATGTTCGTACCACAGTGATCATCGCGAGCTTTTTGATCACCGCTTACTTTTTTTATACAAATTAGATTTTATGCTAAGTAGGTTCTATGCTAGCTAGGTTTGTACCGACTAAGTTCTATGCTAACTAGGCTCTATGCAAACTGGATTTAATGTCAATTAAACCGAGTGCTGCTCTAGGCTTCAAACCGGATGGAGAGACCGAAACAAACACCCTCTTAATATCTATCTCGTTATTTTATTGCTTATAAAATAGCCAAGGCAAAATGTGTGAGGCGAGTCCTTCAATTAGCAAATTTGATAACAATTTAGACTGTTTTTTAGCCTTTATTTTGCCAAAGGTGGGATAATTCTCCTGTCGAAAGTGAGACTTCATTAGGAGGCGTTATGAACATTAAACTTGGTCATGTCATGTCATCAAGTCGACTCATTTGCTTTGTCGCTTTTCTTGCTGCCACATTCGCGTGGATCTTAAAAATGCCCGCTCTGTTTTCTGTGTCAGCGCTATTCTTACTGATCAGCGCGATCGTTTATCTCACCGATCTTTGGAAGAATCAAAGAAAAAACCGCGAAGCTTAAGACGAACGACTAAAGCGACACGCACTAAAAAAGGAGCACTTAGGCTCCTTTTGTATTTTGCAGTCAAGGCTTCGTCTATCTGAAGATGCTCGACTTATGCCTTTACATAAAGACGTTAAAACTAACGACGTCCTTTTACTAGCGACGCCTTTCTATTAACGACGCCCTATTAACGACGAAAATTACGGCCGTTACCGCCGCGACGCTCTTTAAATGCAGACGCTGCTTTAGCTTGTGATACTAGAATCGATTCAACCGTCAATTCCATTGGCTCACGAGGTTCTAACCCATGGCGGAACGTACGTGAACGCGGAGGCATCTGGTATTCGATATCTGAAGCTTTAGGCATGCGCTTGAAACGGTAAAGGTAGAAGTTCTCAACCTTCTCACGAGCCCACTCTGTTTTCTTCAAGTATTTAACGGCGCTTGCTACTGTCGGCTTAGTGTTAAAGCAGTTCATGCGCATTGCTGCATCCAAAATTTCCCAACCGTAATGATCCACTAATTCAGTGATCATAGTATCTAGCTTTAAGCCGTGCAGTGGGTTGTTTTGTTGCAGTTCGATTCTTTCTTCTTCAGTCATATCTTTACCTTTTTCAAGGCAACTAAAGGCCTTGAATATACTCTAGAACACCGTCATCACTGACCATATCTAGCTCAATCATTTGGGCATTACATCCATTGCCCTTATCTATGCCTTTATGATGGCATAAAGCATGCTCGTTATCCTATTTATCTTTCAATTTAATTTTAAAATGGTCACTTATCATCCTAATGTTGCGTGCAATACCGCCATGCACTCCCAACGAGTACTTCTCTTAGATTTCAACCAAATTCGTTCAAGTTAACAAAAACCATGATAGAAGCATGAAATATCCCTAATTTAAGTAATGAATTATAAATTTATTAGAACGCAGTGTTGCTAATTAACAGCTCGATGCTATGTTAGAAGTGGTATAGAAACCTACAAATAACGATACTAAACAATGATATAATTATAAATAAAGGTTGGCTTTGACCATGTTTGACTACTCCCAAATCAGTAGAGTAGCCGCCCAAGATAAAGACATTATCGCCATCGTTGATGATCTCTTTCGGCTAGCTCGCGAACATTACCCCATTCTGTCTAGGCTCTCGGTTGTGCTATGCAACGAAAATAGAGCGTCGAATTACTTTGTTTCGGACACTCTGTGCCAAGAAGCCGAACATCGCCATGTCGAGCAAGAACTTACGCCAGAATCGGCTTTGTCGCGCATGGCTGAGTCTTTAGATACCCGGATCATCAACGACCTCACCACCATTAGCTCAACCAAACAAATATCTCACCTACTCGATCTCGGTCATCAAAGCAGTTATACAACACCGATTCATCATCAAGAAAGTAATCTTGGGTTTGTGTTTATCAATGCTTCATCGACAGGATTTTTTGCTAACCAAACTATTCAGTGTGATATCGCCTATCTCACTCAAGTCATCTCTAGCCTTTTCGTTCAGTTGTTTGAGCGCCAACGTCACTTTCAATCTTCTTTAGCGATCGCTTTAAATATGGGTCATGCTCGAGATCCAGAAACCAAAGAACACCTAATTCGCATGGGTAAATACAGTGAGCAAATTGCTCGCACGCTGTCGCACACCAAAAGGGAAATTACCCACCAATTCATTCATCGAATTCGGTTGTATGCGCCCTTCCACGACATAGGTAAATATCGAATTCCAGATAAGGTGTTATTCAGTAGCGCGCGTTTCAATGAAGAAGAAAGAAACATCATGAACAATCACACCTTGTATGGCGAAGAGATGATTGATGACGTGGTTGCCCTTTCCCACCACAGCTCGATGTGCAGTAAAGAGATTCAATTCATCAAGAATATTGTGCGCCACCATCATGAACGGTTTGATGGCTCTGGATTGCCTGATGCTTTGAGTAATACAGCGATACCACTAGAGGCTCGAATAGTGACATTAGCCGATGTATTCGATGCGCTGATGAGCAAAAGAGCTTATAAGCACGCGTGGTCACTCGATGAAGTGATGGAATACATAGAAGCGCAGAACGGTTCAATGTTCGACCCAGAGTGTGTTGTGGCTCTTAAACAGAACCTAGACGGCTTTATGGCAATTCGGGAGCAATACAATGACGATGCTCAGCCACATTTAATGACAGCTTAAACTATGGAACCTTTGTTATTCAGGCCTAAGTAAGAGAACGCGAACCAACAAAAAAGGATGCCAATTGGCATCCTTTTGTTTTCTAGTTTTCAGCTGAAAGAACGAACGCGTTCTTTACTGATTCTAACTAACGATTATACGTCGTAAGTTGTAGAAGCAGTGTCGCCGCCTGTACCAGTCCAGTTTGTGTGGAAGAATTCACCACGTGGACGGTCAGTACGCTCGTAAGTGTGAGCACCGAAGTAGTCACGTTGAGCTTGTAGAAGGTTCGCTGGAAGACGAGCTGTAGTGTAGCCGTCTAGGAACGTCAGTGCAGAAGTCATACATGGCATTGGGATACCAGATTCCATAGACTTAGCTGCAACTTTACGCCAAGCGCCCATGCAGTTGTCTAGGATGCCTTTGAAGTATGCATCTGAACCTAGGAAAGCGATCTCTGGGTTCGCTTCGTAAGCATCACGAATGTTGCCTAGGAATGCAGAACGGATGATACAACCGCCACGCCACATAAGAGCAACGTTACCGTAGTTTAGATCCCAGCCGTTTTCGTTCGACGCTTCACGCATTAGCATGAAACCTTGAGCGTAAGAGATGATCTTAGAAGCAAGTAGAGCCTGACGGATTGCATCAACCCACTCTTGCTTGTCGCCTTCAACTGGAGCAACAGTCTTGCCGAACAGTTTTTCAGCTTCAACACGTTGGTCTTTAAGTGCAGATAGGCAACGAGAGAATACAGACTCAGTGATTAGAGTCAGTGGGATACCCATGTCTAGTGCGTTGATACCTGTCCATTTGCCTGTACCTTTTTGGCCAGCAGTGTCTAGGATCTTCTCAACTAGCGCTTCACCGTCTTCATCTTTGTAGCCAAGGATGTCAGCAGTGATTTCTACTAGGTAGCTGTCTAGCTCAGTTTTGTTCCAGTCAGCAAATACAGCCTGCATTTCGTCGTGGTTCATACCTAAGCCATCTTTCATGAACTGGTATGCTTCAGTGATAAGCTGCATGTCACCGTATTCGATGCCATTGTGAACCATCTTAACGAAGTGACCAGCACCGTCGTTACCAACCCAATCACAACAAGGCTCACCTGCGTCAGTTTTCGCAGAGATACCTTGGAAGATAGGCTTAACCGCTTCCCAAGCTTCAGGAGAACCGCCTGGCATGATAGAAGGACCGAAACGAGCACCTTCTTCACCACCAGAAACACCCGTACCGATGAAGTGGATGCCTTTCTCGCGAAGAGCAGCAACACGACGGTTTGTGTCTGGGAAGTTAGTGTTACCACCATCAATGATGATGTCGCCTTTGTCTAGAAGTGGTACAAGCTTGTCGATGAACGTATCTACAACATCACCAGCACGAACCATAAGCATCACTTTACGTGGCGCTTCTAGTTTCTCAACTAACTCTTCTAGAGAGTAAGCACCAACAATGTTAGTACCTTTAGCTGGGCCTTCTAGGAACTCGTCTACTTTAGCAGCAGTACGGTTGTGAGCCACAACTTTGAAGCCGTGGTCGTTCATGTTTAGGATAAGGTTCTGACCCATTACTGCTAGGCCAATTACACCGATATCACCTTTCATTATTTTATCTCCTTGCGGCTATTCGCACTTATGCGATAGCACTTGCTGCATTTGAATCTAGGAACCACTCTGTTTCGCCAGTTTTAGACTGGATTTTTGCTGCCGGGTAAGGCAGTTCTGAAGCAGGAGTTGTATGAATTTCTTTAACGATCTCAACTTTACCTGCACCCAGTACTAGGTAGCTGATTCGTTTTGCTGCTTCTAAAACTCTCGCAGTTTTAGAAACACGGATCTGGCCCGACTCTGGGTGAGAAGCTAATACAGATAGGTTCTCATCTTGGTAGTCAGTTACACCCGGAAATAGTGAAGCTGTGTGGCCGTCTGCGCCAACACCTAGCAGGATCCAATCGAATACAGGCGTGCCGTTTTCAGTTGGAATCACGTCTGCCATCTCTTTTGCGAAACGCTCTGCTTCTGCTTTAGGCTCATCTTCACCACGTATGCGGTGGATGTTCTCTGCAGGAAGGTTTACGTTTGTAAACTCTTTTAGTTTCGAAAATAAGAGTGTATTCGCTTCACCGAAGTTGCTTTCAGCGTCGTCTGGTGCCACGCAACGTTCGTCGCCCCACCAGAAATGAAGGTTATTCCATTGAATGCCTTCTGCGTATGGCGCTTGAGCTAAAAGCTTGAAAAGCATTTTTGGCGTGCTGCCACCCGACAATGAAATGTGAACAGGTTTGCCCTGTTCGCTGTATGCTTTCATTTCGTTTGCTAGGTTTTCAACGACCAATTCAGGCGTTGCAAAGATCTTGTGGTTGATCATAGTTCGCAGTAATCCGTGTCTGTTAGGTTTTTACATGGGAAACGCCATGCGCGGCCATCACGTTGCAGAAGCTCATCCGCTTCTTGCGGGCCCCAAGTACCACAAGCATAGCCAAACAGTGCTTGAGGATCTTGTTTAAAGTCTAAGATTGGTTGAACGTACTTCCAACATGCTTCTACTGCATCGGTACGTGCAAACAGAGTCGCATCACCGTTCAGTGCATCAAGAAGAAGACGCTCATAAGCCGTTAGCATTTGAGTTTCAGGCAAGTCAGAGTAAGAGAAGTTCATTTTCACTTCTTTTGCTTTGAAACCTGCACCTGGCTCTTTCAAACCAAAGCTCATCTGAATACCTTCATCCGGTTGGATACGGATAATCAGTTTGTTCTCTGGTGCATCTTGACCAAATACTGGGTGTGGCGTGTTCTTAAAGTGAATCACGATTTCAGTCACACGTGTTGGTAAGCGTTTACCCGTACGTACGTAGAAAGGAACACCATTCCAACGCCAGTTGTTGATGTGTGCTTTAAGACCAATGTACGTTTCAGTACGAGAGTCGTCTGCGACACCATGCTCTTCGCGGTAACCAGGCAAGTGCTGACCACGAACATCTGACGCTGTGTATTGACCTAGAACCAAATCTTTACGCAGGTCGTCTTCTTCCAGTGGTTTCAGACACTGAAGTACTTTAACCACTTCGTCACGAATTGAATCCGCATTGATTTGTGCAGGCGGTTCCATGCCAACCATTGCTAATACTTGTAGCAGGTGGTTTTGGAACATGTCACGAACTGCGCCAGAACCGTCGTAGTATCCGCCACGCTCTTCAACGCCAAGAAACTCAGCACCTGTGATTTCAACGTATTCAATAAAGTTACGGTTCCACAGTGGTTCAAACATCGCGTTTGAGAAACGAAGCACTAAAAGATTTTGTACCGTCTCTTTACCAAGGTAATGGTCGATACGGTAGATCTGGTGTTCTTGGAAGTGATGATGGATCTCTTCATCTAACGCTTGAGCTGATGCTAAGTCGTAACCAAATGGTTTCTCGATGATCAGACGACGCCAGCCGTTCTTTTCATCGTTCAGGCCGTGCGCAGCAAGGTTTGCTGGGATCACACCGTATAGGCTTGGCGGGGTTGCCAAGTAGAACAATGTGTTATGGTTTTCGAATTGGTAGTCTTGCTCAAGCTTGTCTAGACGTTGTGCTAAACGAGCGTAGTCGTCTACATCTGAAGTGTTGATCGCTTGGTAATGCAGATGTTCAATAAATGCATTCAGCGTCTCTGGCTCAGTTTTTTCCATTTCCTGAAGAGACTTCTTCAGCTTCTCACGGTAAGACTCATCGCTGTACTCAGTACGGCTCACTCCAAGAATCGCAAAGGATTTTGGTAGTTGATTGCTAGCATACAGGTGGTACAAAGCAGGAATTAACTTGCGGTAAGTTAGATCTCCCGATGCACCAAAAATAACGATGCTGCTGTTTTCAGGTATTACCATCATCTTTCCTATAAAAACAAGGTTTTTAGTATTCGCCAAAGGTATCAGCGACATACGAAAATAGATAATAGGTCTTGGCTATTACATCAATAGCGAGTGCCTATTACACTTGAGAATGCGTTTGGTAAACGAGGGTGAAAGCTATCACCTCTATTCGGGACAGTATTGTCTATGAGTATTTGATTTACATCAACCACTGTGAAAGCAATCGATTAAATATTGACTCATTTCGAACAAATTCTAATCGATAGCTCAGTTCGCCGAGCCCGAGAGTGAAGCAAATCGGTATTCTCAAACATTGTAGTCAAGAAAGAACGGTATCTGGTCGGTGGAGTGAATAATAGGAAATGGAGAGAAAGGCAAAACCAGCCTATTCAACTGGCTTTATATTTATTTGACAACATCGCGTTTGTCTTTGTGACTTGTTGTCGCTAAATCTATCTTCTAGCTTTGTTGTAGCAGCGTTCTGGGCGGCCTACTGACCCGTAATTTAAGTCGGCCACTAACTCACCAGTCGTGATTAGAAATTCCAAATAGCGTCGAGCGGTGGTTCGGCTTGCTCCAATACGTTCACCTGCTTCATCTGCTGTAATATCAGCAATGTCGGCTTGTTGAAAAATGGCTCTAATTTTATCAAGCGTTACGCCATCAATCCCTTTGGGTAAGGTTGACACTTTTCCTGAGTCCGCTTTCGCGTTGGCTTGCAGCATCTTATCGACCAAACCTTGGTTCAAATCAGACACACTTTCAAACTCTTGCAGCTGCGATTGATATTTTTTCAGCGCCGCTTCTAAGCGAGGAAACATCACAGGTTTCAGCAGATAGTCCACGACTCCACCGCGCATTGCCTGTTGCAAGGTATCGACGTCTCGCGCAGCAGTAATCAAAATCACATCACAACCCTGATTACTACCACGAACGTGGTTCAAAATATCAAGCCCGCATCCATCCGGCAGATACACATCCAATAAAACCAAGTCAGGCTTTAATATGTCTAATTGCATTAACGCTTCAGACTGCGTGGTCGCAATCCCCACCACATCAAAGCCACCCATCTGTTCTAAATAACGATGGTGTAGCTCTGCAATCGCAATATCATCTTCAATGACCATGACTCTCGTGATTGCGCTCATTTATGCTCTTCCTTTAACCATGCTTTTTCCGTCACGATGATCTTCACTCGATCACTTCGCGCTTAATTATTATTGTGCTTCTTTTGGCAGATAAACCGTCATTCGCGTACCAAAATCGTGGTTGTCGACCATTTCAATTTGTCCTTGATATCGGTCTGCCAGTTGCTTTATCAAATACAAACCGACGCCGCGATTCTGTTTCGCTTTGCTCGATACGCCTTTTTCGGTGAGTGCTTTCGTCGCCAAGTCTTTCGGCAAACCACACCCTTTGTCTTCTACTTCTACGATAATTTCATTGCCAAAATCACTGATTGAAACTTCAATAACTCGACGCGCTGGAGTAATTTTCCCCTCTTGCTTGATAGCCGTCATGGTGGCGTCAAAGGCGTTATCTATCAGGTTGCCAAGAATTGTGACAACGTCATCCGCGTTCAGCCAGCTAGGCAATGCTTCAAGCCTTGAGCCTTCTTCGACTTTGAGCTCTAAACCTATTTCTCTTGCACGCTCCGTTTTCCCCAAGAGCATGCCTGCAATGAGCGGGTCTTTAACGGTTTCACGCAAGAACTCGATCAAGCTTTGATAGTGCGCTGTTTCTTGGCCAATCAGCTGTTGTACTGAATCCAACTCGCCCATCTGGATCAAGCCACTAATGGTGTTGAGCTTGTTTTGATGCTCATGGGTTTGTGAACGGAGTAGATCTGCATACTCTTTGGTTTGTGAGAGTTGGTCTGTTAAATCGTTGATTTCATCTCGTAATCGGAAACTGGATACCGCCCCGACCACCTCACCTGCCACTATAATCGGGCTGCGGTTGGCAACGATTCGCTTATTGTTCAGGTACAGCTCGACGTCGTGGTCGGTTTCACCAGTGGATAACAGTTGCTCTAAATCACTGCCGGCCAATACATCTGAAAGGCGCTGTTGGTTGAGTGCAGACTCTCTATCGATAGACAAAATATCGCAGGCACTCTTATTAATAGAACGTAAAATTCCGTGCTTATCGATACTCAGAATACCTTCTTTCACGGTACTCATAGTCACATCTAACTCGACATACAGTCGGCCGATCTCTTCGGGTTCAAAGCCTAAAATAGCGCGTTGAAAGCGACGAGACACATAGCTTGAAATCAAAGCGTTAACCGCAACCACCAGCAACGCCATCACAATCAAAAAGGCTAAATAAGGTTCAATTCTGTCTTGTAACGAGTCCAACAAATAGCCAACCGACACCACGCCAATGACAGTCCCTTGTGGGTCTTTAACTGCGGATTTACCACGGACAGAAAAACCAAGTGATCCTTTGGCCGTCGACACATAAGATTCACCCAACACCAATGCTTTTTGGTTATCACCACCGCGCATGGGTTTACCAAGCCGATCATCATAAGGGTGAATCAGGCGGATACCTTTGTCATCTCCCACAACGATAAACGCCGCGCCAATGAGCTGGGTAAGGTTTCGAAATTTAACTTGAGTTTCTTCAGACAGGACGTAGGGAACGCCATTAGGGCCCATCGTTTCATTTTCTTGAATAATGCTGGTGACAAGTGGCGATTCAGACAGAAATTCAGCAACGCCTAACGCTTTCAAACCCATCTCTTGTTCTTGAGATTGTTTGATATAATAAAACCCAGCCGCTGAAAGTATCAAAAGTTCAACAAGACCAGTGACTGTCATGATAATCAGCAGCCTTTTACGGAAGCTGATACTACTCCATTTCATATTCCACCGTCCCTAGTGTTAGACGAGCAATGTTAACACCAAGTTAATTAGATGACCTTTCTACGTACGCGAATTTGTGACTGTTACTCAACTAAATAATTGAGCAGATTATTAATTGATAATCCTTTACGTTGTTCACCTCGATTAATCGTTCGCTTTTAGAACGGATTAGCTTAAAAATCAAAATAAACGAATAAATATTGAGCTAGATCACTAAGCTTTTAGGTGTTTTTTAGGTTGTTTAAAATAAATACAATTATAATAGTTGCATATGAAGAAGTTTATTGTTGCCAAGCCATAAGTCATGATTTTCAGACTCTGCTTTAAATCGAAATTTCGGTTAACAAAAAGACAACAACTCTTCGCTCACTGGACGTATCTATAACGAAACGTTGCACGCTCGCCGCTAGTATTGTTGAACAAATAGGTTATCAACCTAACCTCATTCATACATCTCTATTTACACTATAGGCCAGCATGACAACTCAGAGGTGCCTGATAAAGCAGCGCCCAATAATAAAACATTGATGAGCAGGAAGTATCGATCAGTGGCAACGTCCAATAGAAACAGGATTAAAAACATAACGTATAAACATTGTTGAAAAGGAAACCAGGCAATGAAACGCGATAATTTTGGAATTTGTCTTACTAAGACCATGCTGTTCAAACACTTGCAATCGACTTTTACTCACGTAAGAGCCTATGAGAAAGACGGTACCTCCCCTCTCGATCTCAAGGTATTGTTAGCGTTCCCGCAAATGTCGGGCAGAGATTTATTACAAACAATGCAAGGTTCAAGACAATTGGTGTGGCGCGCCGATCACCATTGTCCTGGCTTTAAATAAGCCGCTTCATTTTGTAAAAACGCTTCTATACTGAACTTAAAAAGCACGCTTATGCGTGCTTTTTAAGTTTCATTTATCTCTGATATCTTCATCACTCAATCCTATTTACACTTGGTTAACGAGTTATGAGACTTTCTCTAAGTGTGAGAGAATCTAATCAAGACAAATGACTATTGCCCTGTTAACATTAGAGTTAATACTCTAATTGGTATTTAATGCAGATGACCAAACCAAAATTTCGATACCTTGCGATCGCCAGTATGCTTCTCGGCACCATGACTTCGCCAGGCTATGCTGCCCCGCTCACTTTTTCTGAAGCGTGGCAAATATTACAAGAAAACAACAACTCACTTGCGGCTCAACAAGCCAACGTTGAACGTTATCAACACCTTCAGAACTCAACGAGTAGCCTCAACTTGCCTTCTATCACCTTGGGGGCTAACTACACGCACCTTGATAGTGACGTGACCATTAATGGCAAACAATTTGGCGACAGCTTAAGTGGTGTAAACCCAGCATTTGCTCCCTTATTAGGCCAACTAGGTGGAATCACCTCAACGATTACAGAACAAGACATCTTTAGCTCTTCCATTCGCGCGGTTTGGCCTATCTTCACTGGCGGGCGAATTACCGCGGCGCAAAATGCAGCTGAAGGTAAAAGCGAAGAAGCGCAAAGCCAGCTGTTGATGGAAAGACAAGCTCGCTACGAAGACTTAAGTAAATATTACTTCTCGGTGATCTTAGCGGAAGACGTCGTGAAAACGCGTCAAGCCGTTGAAGCTGGCTTAACTCAGCATCGTGATTTCGCCATCAAGCTTGAACAACAAGGGCAAATCGCACGAGTAGAACGCTTGCAAGCGGATGCGTCACTAGACAAAGCGGTTGTCGAGCGAACTAAAGCTCAAAACAATCTTAAGATTGCTCAATTAGCGCTGACTCAAATCCTTGGTCAGAGCCAAAGTGTAGAACCTTCAGAGCAACTGTTTATCAATAAGAACCTGCCTCATATGGATGTGTTCATTGACCAAACACTCATGACCTATCCCGGCCTTAAGATTCTTGATGCAAAAGAGAAACAAGCAAGCAGCTTAATTAAGGCAGAGAAAGGTAAATACTATCCAGAGGTATACCTTTACGGTGACTACAGCCTGTATGAAGATGACTCTCTAGCCAGCGAAATGAAACCCGATTGGTTAGTTGGCATTGGTGTGAATGTGCCGCTACTTGATACTTCTGGCCGTTCAGACAAAGTAGCCGCCGCTCACAGTGCTGTATCACAGGTTCAATTCCTGAAGTCGCAAGCTAAGCAAGACTTAACCGTGTTGGTACAGAAGACTTACCTTGAAGCGAACCAAGCAATTGAGGAGGTTCAAGGCCTGAACTCAAGCTTGGCTTTGGCTCAAGAAAACCTATTACTCCGTAAAAAAGCCTTCACTCAAGGACTTTCGAACTCGCTAGAAGTGGTTGATGCAGAGCTCTACCTTGCGAGCATCAAAACCCAGCAATCTGCTGCGCGATTCAAATACCTAATCTCTCTGAACAAGCTATTAGCGCTAACCAGCGAAATGAATGCTTACTCGAGTTACTTAACCTCTTCTGTTCCGTCTGACTTCGACTCAAAAACAGACACCGATAGCCAGTCAAAAGGATAATTCATGAAACCTATTAAGCCCCTTCTTCTATCTTTAGTTGGTATCGGCGTTATTGGCTGGGTTGGATACAGTTTCTACCAAGCTTACCAACCTCAGCCGGTTAAGCTGCAAGGTCAAATCGATGCGCAGCAATACAGTATCTCATCGAAAGTACCTGGCAGAATTGATGAAATATTCGTGCGTAAAGGTGATTCGGTTGAAAAAGGCGAATTGATCTTTTCTCTTCTTAGCCCTGAGATTGACGCAAAGCTAGAACAAGCAAAAGCAGGTCAAAAAGCGGCTGGCGCATTAGCAAAACAAGCAGAGAATGGTGCGCGTACTCAACAGATCCAAGCTGCTAAAGACCAGTGGTTGAAGGCAAAAGCAGCAGCCGACCTCATGGACAAAACTTATCAACGTGTCAATAACCTTTACAACGATGGTGTCGTTGCCGAGCAAAAACGCGATGAAGCCAAAACACAGTGGCAAGCGGCGAAGTACACCGAAAGTGCTGCGTTCCAAATGTATCAATTAGCACGAGAAGGCGCTCGTGACGAAACCAAAGTGGCAGCCGCTCAAAAAGCATTAATGGCGGCAGGTGCGGTGGCGGAAGTAGAAGCTTACGCAAAAGACACGCAGATCCACAGCTGGTTTAATGGCGAAGTGTCTCAGGTACTATTGAGCAGCGGTGAGCTCGCACCACAAGGTTTCCCTGTTGTGACTGTTATCGACACCAAGGATGCATGGGCAGTACTTAATGTGCGTGAAGATATGCTTAAGCATTTCGAGAAAGGCAGCCAGTTTGAGGCGTATCTACCGGCTCTGGATAAATCATTAACTTTCCAAGTAACTCACATTGCCGTAATGGGTGATTTCGCGACTTGGCGTTCAACAGACGCAGCACAAGGCTTCGACTTACGTACTTTTGAAGTAGAAGCGCACCCTGTTAATACTAGCGAAACACTGCGTATGGGCATGAGCCTTGTGGTTGAGCTTTAGGTGACGTATGTCTGCTAACTTTCGATCGATAGGCTCGCGATCTACAGCCTCGCAATCTACAGGCTCACAATCTAGAAGATCGCAATCAACTGAGCATCATAGAGCGAAGAATACCTTACTTAGGCAGTGGGCGATTGTCCGCAAAGACAAATGGTTGTTGTCTTGCCTAACTTGGATACCTTTGCTTCTTGCTGCCAGTATTTGGCTGATTTTTTCGCAAGGGATCGCTCGTGACTTACCGGTTGCGGTTGTTGACTTGGAACACAGTCAAATTTCGCAGCAGTTCACACGCCTTGTTGATGCATCACCAACGCTGCAAGTCACTCAGAAATACAGCTCTGCGAGTGAAGCGGCGAAAGCGATGATTGAACGTGATATCTACGGTTATGTTGTGATACCAAGGCATTTTGACCGAGACCTTCTACTCGGATTGAATCCGCAAGTGTCTGTGTTCTACAACAGCCAATTTATCTTGATAGGTAAGCTAGTGAATTCGGCGTTGTTGCAAGCTCAGGGGACTTTTAACGCGCAACTTGAGGTCGTTAAGCAGTTATCACACGGTGATACCACGGTGCAATCCGCATTAGGCCAAGCAGTAACAGTGCAAAGCCAGATCACGCCGCTGTTCAACAAGAACACCAGTTATGCTCAGTTCTTGGTGTCTGCGGTTATTCCTGCACTGTGGCAGATCATGATTGTGGTGGGCACGATATTGGTTTTGACGGCGAACGTTAGAGCACGTGGCCTTCATGCTTGGTTATCCAACGCCCCGATGAAATCACTAACATCAACACTAGCGCCCTACCTTGTCTTGTTTTTGATGTTTGGTATCGCGTTTAGCTTTTGGTTCTATATCCTTTTAGACTGGCCGTTTAACGGCAGTTTTGTGGCACTGACCGTCGCCCAACTGCTTACCGTCATCAGTTGTATCATCATGGGTTGTTTGTTTTTCTTCTTAACGCTTGATCCTGCAAGGGCGATGAGTTTCGCTGGCGCCTTCACAGCACCAAGCTTTGCGTTCATGGGCATTACCTTTCCAGTAACCGACATGAACACTGCAGCGCAAATCTGGAGAAGCTTATTGCCCGTAAGTCATTACATCGAAGTACAAACAGCACAATCAAGTTATGGCGCGAGCGCGGCACAGTCGCTTATCAACCTCTCCTCGATGTTGTGGTATGCGATTCCTGCTTTCGTGGTGATGTTGTTGATTAAGAAACACTTGGCGCAATCGGCTCTGTCTGCACAAACGGATCTAACAGCCCAAGCAGCTCTATCTGCAAAAGCGACGCCTTCAACACAGCAAGAGAAATCTGAACAATCAGCAGAACAAGGAGTAAAACGATGAGCTTTACTCAACTGCTCAAGCAAGAATTCTTAGCGGTATTGCGTAACCCTGTTGTACTTCTTACGGTATTTGGTGGTGTGGTCTTCTATTCATTCTTGTATCCATTGCCTTACGCGCACCAAGTTCCTCAACAGCTTAAAGCTTCGGTAGTAAACTTGGACAAGAGTCAAAGCAGCTACCAATTAGAACGAATGGTGGATGCCACTTCTCAAATCGAGTTGGTACGTCGAGACTCCAGCATCGCTGATGCAAAACAAGCCGTGCTTAACCAAGAGATCGGTGGGTTCCTCGTCATCCCAGAGAACTTCTATAAAGACTTACTGCTCGGTAAGAGCCCGACGCTTTCTTACGCTGGCGATGCTTCTTACTTCTTAGTGTACGGAACCATAGTTGAAGGGCTTGCCAAGGCAGGTGGCACGTTAGCTGCGCAAGTTAAGGTCAGTCACTTGTTAGTCGAAGGAGTGCCTTTAGAATCCGCAGCCAAAGGCTACAGCGCGTTTAGCTTGAACCTAAAACCAACGTTCAATAGCCGGATGGGATACATCGATTACGTAGTTCCAGCCGTCTTTGTGTTGATCTTGCAACAAACCTTAGCCATGGCTTCTGGTTTAGTTGGGGCAACCCAAAACGCTCAATCTACGTTTGGCTATTGGAGTAAGACCTCTCCAGCAAAACTGATGCTTGCTCGCTGTTGTACCTTGGTCGGCATTTATTACTTGTTGTCGATGTACTACTTCGGCGCGAGCTTTTCGATGTATGGAATAAATTTGCTCGCCTCAACGACACAAATTTTGACCTTACTGTTGCCCTTCTTATTGGCCAGTTGTTTGATCGGGATTTTTATTGGTGAGCTAGTGCCAAGAAGAGAGTTAGTCACGGTTGTGGTGTTAATCAGTTCAATGCCGCTGATTTTCTCTTCAGGTTTTATCTGGCCTGTTGAAATGATGCCTGAATGGTTAGTACTGCTGTCACAGTTATTCCCAAGCACACCAGCTATCCAAGGTTTCTTAGCGCTTAATCAGATGGGTGCATCTTGGCAAGAAGTGGCGTCTCAATGGACATTGCTATGGGGACAAGTCGCTTTATGGGGTTCGTTATTAGCACTTAAGCTTTACCACAAGTCGAGTAAACGTATCACTGGCTCGGTTTAACTCTAGTCTCTAAACGCTAAACCTCATGTTCATCGTAAATCATTAAAAATGGCTCTGATAAAGGGCCTTTTTAATGCCCCCTGGCCTGATTCCATCTTCAGCTATCAATTGTTTAAACACTTCACAAGCACATATCGAATATTCAAATTCGCCGACTTCCCTGTGATCCCGCACTATACTTCACCTTAGCCCGTCGCTATAACCGCTACTGCATATGCCTTTTGCAACCTAAAAAGCATCGACTTATTCCAAAACAATGACAAAACCCGAACAATTGTAAATTTATTGTAAAAATTTCTTTGAGGGTATTATTTTTATGTATAGGATTATCAGTAGGGCTTGGTAGGCCGAATACCATAGTCTTATTGGTTCACATACCAAAAGGATATCCATACAAAGCAAGATCAGTACTTATATTTATTTCGTTTTTCGACCTAGCTACAGCCGTTTATGTTGCCGTCGAATGAAGTAGATAAATCACTGAAATGTAAAAATCAAATAAAAAACAAACACAACAGAAGCAAACATAATTTAATAAAAAGACAGGGAAAACCATGAAAAACTTACGTGAATTATTTTTTGGGTTTATATTATTGTTTAGTTCCAGTGCATTTGCAGAAGAAGGATCATTTAGCCAAAGTATCAGTAACTTGAGCCAAAGTGTTGATGGTTTTTTCAATGACTACACAGGGTGGTTCGTTGGATTAATATTTAAAAGTGTCCCACTTGGTGAAGCAAACTTCCCAATCATTGTTGGCTGGCTATTGCTCGCCGCGATTATCTTTACTGTTTATTTTGGCTTTGTTCAATTTAAACGTGTTGGCATGGCCATAGACATTATCAAAGGTAAGTATACCGACCCTAACTCCAAAGAGGATGGCGAAGTATCTCACTTTCAAGCATTAACAACCGCGCTTTCAGGAACCGTCGGGCTTGGTAATATTGCCGGGGTTGGTGCAGCACTCGCGATTGGTGGCCCTGGTGCGACATTCTGGATGATCTTGTGTGGTCTTCTGGGTATGGCGTCTAAATTTTGTGAGTGTACTTTAGGTGTAAAATACCGAACTATCTTACCTTCAGGTGTCGTTTCGGGTGGTCCAATGTACTACCTAAGCCAAGGCCTGAGCGAAAGAGGACTCGGTGGACTAGGTAAAGCCCTTGCAATTGGTTTTGCATTAATGTGTATTTTAGGCGCGTTGGGCGGCGGTAACATGTTCCAAGCTAACCAAGCACATGCCATGTTAACTTACGCATTCGATGTACCAAGTGAATACGGTGTCATCACAGGGCTTGTACTCGCTACCTTAGTGTTTTCCGTTATCGTTGGCGGTATGCCTTCTATTGCGTCCGTAACAGAAAAAGTTGTTCCTTGGATGGCTGCTCTGTACATCGGTATGGCTCTGATTGTTATCGGTTCTAATCTTGATCAAGTTGGCCCTGCGTTCAGCGCAATCTTTACAGGTGCATTTACCGGTGAAGGTGTGGTTGGTGGATTTATTGGTGCCCTAATCCAAGGTCTAAAACGTGCAACATTCTCAAATGAAGCAGGTGTAGGTTCAGCAGCAATTGCTCACTCAGCAGTTAAAACAAAAGAACCAATCACTGAAGGTCTTGTATCACTACTAGAACCATTCGTTGATACGGTAATCATTTGTACAATGACGGCATTGGTAATCACTATCGCTGGCTTAAACGTAGGTCCATATGATGGAACAGGTTTAACGGGTGTAACGCTGACTGCTGCATCATTTACTGAAACGGCAGAAGTATTTAAATACACACTTGCTCTCGCGGTAATCATGTTTGCGTTCTCGACGATGATTTCTTGGTCGTACTACGGTCTTAAAGCTTGGACTTACCTATTTGGTGAAGGCAAAACAACGGAACTGATTTTTAAAGTGATGTTCTGTGTGTTTGTTGTTATTGGTGCGACGATTCAGTTTGGCGCGGTAATCGACTTTTCTGATGCGGCTATCTTTGCGATGTCTATCTTCAACATTCTTGGCCTGTACTTCCTAATGCCTGTTGTGAAGAAAGAACTGCAATCATTTGTTGCTCGTGTGAAATCAGGTGAAATCAAAACTTACGACAAATAACGTTTAGTGGAATGATGTTGATCTAATAACTAATTTAGGTCTCATAACGATACAGTTCTAATAAACGAGACTGTTCTAAAAATTTTTGTAAGACCCTTTGCTTGAGAAAGCGAGAACAGGACTGCAACTTATCCAAATCCCTACTAGCTTGGCTTGTGGGGATTTTTTATACCTGAATGATTAGGCGAGCTGCTATCCTCAATACCTTGCTCACTCTTTTCGCCCTTTTCACTCTTTTCACTCTTTTCACTCTTTTCATCATCGTGTTCAACGTCGAAACGACGAACTAATTCTTCTACTTCGATCATATCTTTTTGCGCTAATGGCGAACAACAATCATCGAAACAATAAGCTATGGTGCAGTTCTCACAAAGATACTCTGGCATCACTTCATCCCTCGTCGTCAAAGCAGCCAAATGCGAGCTAGCAATCGACTGCGTGTTCATCCTGAACAACACTATTATGCAGCGACTCTGATCTGAAAATATGTATGCAAAGTCATTTAATAGACAACAAGTAACATATCGTTGTGGATATACGTAACTATTCACAAATATCTAAGAAAACAATGAAAACACTCAAATAATCAATAATGAGAAAGCGCCGGATCTACGCTCCCGAGAGAACGCAAAACGCCCACATCACGTGTGTGATGTGGGCGTTTCAATATTTACTGTAAACTATCTTTGGGTTGATTAAAGCCTGTGGCTTATAGACCCATCTCTTCAGTGAGCGTTTTGATCTGCTTAAGATCCATGGTGTGGACTTCAATCATTTGTCTGATATCACTCAGACGAGAGTTGGCGTTATCCTGCTTCTCACACGCGTCAGATTTAGCATCCCATGATGTGCCATCTAAGAAAACGTCGCACGCTTTCTTTAGAGAACCAAGGTTCTGCTCAAGTTCATTTTTTTCTTTCTCAAGCTTTTCAAGTTCTTGAGAGATCTGTAATTCTTTTCGGAAAACTTCACGCGAACGCTCAAACAAGGTCGATTGCATGTCAGCCTGACGATTAAGTTTCTGGTTGTCTTGCTGAGTTTGCTCTAACGTTTGCTTCTGTTCGTTTAGCTGCTGCTCTAACGAGTAGTTCGCTTTCTCTAAAACCGAAGACTGCTTCGCTAGGTCTTGGAGCTCTTTTTGATGTTCTTCTGTTTGTTTTACTAGAGCGGCTTCTACTTTTGCATCGATTTCGGTATCGACTTTTGCCACTTTAGTTTCAACGGATGTCATCAACTGTGTTTTGCTGTCATGCAGTTCTTGATAACGAGTTTCGAGTACCTGATAAGTGGACTCCCACTTCGAAGCCGTGATTGTAGAACCGATCAAGCCACCTAACGCCAAACCTATAACCGCAGCAATGCCGATATAAAGCTGACTGCGCTTATCGCGTTCTTCAATAACAACCACTTCATCTTGTTCGCTTTGTCCAGATTGCTGGTTCACTAGCGGGTACTCCCAAAAATTTGTTTAACGTTACACGGTCACTGATACTGATATTGATACTGATACTTTAAGCTCAGTTAAACCTATTGCCCAAGCCAGAAGCACTTGAGCTTTGCTAACACGTTTATCCTATCTGCTCACAGACAGATTTAACGAGTTAACTCCGAAATCATCAGGCTGGCAGTATACAAAAGGAAGCTGCTAACGATAACAATCACTACCCATTTTTGCAGTTTTTCGTTTGTCCGGTAACGAAACAGCACAAATGCCAAAGCCAATAAAAAAACAATCGCTATTAATCGAGTCATAACTCCTCCTTGTTTCTCTATTTTATACCATTTAAATAAGCAAGTTACGTCAGAGACTCGTTGTTTGATCATTTAGTTGAACAACATTTGAGCAAACAGATATTTTGTAGCTGACATCACATTTTATATGATCTAGGATACGCCTACAGATTACCTAATTATTTAGGTAATTGTTCCGATGAAGACTGCAGGAGAGTGGTTTTTAACTAAATATTAACATTTAGTTAGATAAACCCGCCGAAGAAGTAAATCTTTCAGGCGCTTTGTGCTGGAGAAATCCAGAAAAGTGAGGACTGTCGTTGGAGGAACCTCTGGAGAGAACCGTACTACTTTTTTTGTAGCAAGCGGTCGCCGAAGGAGCAAGCTTAGTGCCCGTTACTTATCTATAAGTGATTCGCTAAGTGAAACTCTCAGGCAAAAGGACAGAGGAGTGGAAAGCAACAGCCTTAATTAACAAAAGAATTCTATCTAGAAATCCGTATGTATTAAGTAGTGCTATCGATCCCTGTGATCTGCACTGCCTTCCCTCTTCTCCTTAAATTTTTAATTTATTAAGGGGAAACTATGAACCATCTACAAGCTACACTTCAAACCATCAACCAATTCGTTTGGGGACCACCACTGCTTATTCTGCTAGTGGGTACAGGTATCTACTTTACTTTTCGCTTAGGCTTACTCCAGTTTAGATATCTCCCAACCGCACTAAAAATGGTGTTCACCAAAGACAAGTCAGGTACGGGTGACGTATCGAGTTTCGCTGCTTTGTGTACTGCACTTTCAGCAACCATTGGCACAGGTAACATCGTTGGTGTAGCGACCGCAATCAAGATTGGTGGCCCTGGTGCCCTATTCTGGATGTGGCTTGCCGCTGTATTTGGTATGGCGACCAAATACGCAGAATGTCTACTTGCCGTTAAATACCGTAGAACCGATAGCAATGGCGAAATGGTTGGCGGCCCAATGTACTACCTGCAATACGGTGTCGGCTCACGAATCTTAGCGGTAATGTTCGCTGTCTTCGCGTTAGGTGTTGCCTGCTTCGGTATTGGTACCTTCCCACAAGTCAACGCTATCTTAGACGCAACTCAAATTTCATTCGGAGCTTCTCGTGAGATGTCTGCTGTCATTCTTACGATATTGGTGGCAGTTGTAACCCTTGGTGGTATTCAATCTATCGCGAAAGTGGCAGGAAAAGTGGTTCCAACCATGGCAATTATGTACATCGTCGCCTGTTTGAGCGTGCTGATTTCAAATGCAGACCAACTACTGAATGCCATTACCCTTGTGGTTACCTCTGCGTTTACCAACACCGCTGCAACTGGTGGTTTCTTTGGTGCAAGCATCATGCTTGCTATCCAATCAGGTATCGCTCGTGGTGTATTCTCGAACGAATCTGGTCTTGGTAGCGCGCCTATGGCTGCAGCAGCGGCTAAAACGGACTCGTGTGTGAAGCAAGGCCTTATCTCGATGACAGGTACCTTCTTTGACACCATCATCATCTGTACGATGACAGGCTTGGCGCTAATCTTAACGGGTGCTTGGCAAACCGACCTCTCTGGTGCAGCGATGACCACTCATGCATTCGCTGTGGGTTTAAACGCCGATACTTTAGGTCCAATGTTAGTTTCGATTGGCTTAATCTTCTTTGCGTTTACAACGATTTTAGGCTGGAACTACTATGGTGAGCGCTGTGTTGTTTTCTTACTAGGTACCAAAGCCGTACTGCCTTACAAAATCATCTTCATTGCGTTGGTTGCCTCTGGTGCATTCCTAAAGCTCGACATGATCTGGCTGATGGCGGATATCGTGAACGGCCTAATGGCTATTCCTAACCTAATCGGTCTTATCTTGTTACGCCACGTTGTCATCGAAGAAACAAAGCTATTCTTCAAACCTTTAACCTCTTCAAATGATTGTGAAGCCGTTAAAGCATAACTTGAATTGAATTGATTGAATACAAAGCCCGCAATAAATGCGGGCTTTTTTATTGATTCAACACTTAAAGTGACTACATTATTACTTGTCCTATATACCCATAAATATAATAAGATATTTATTCGGCGACTGTTCTAATTAAAATAATGCAAAGACTAATAAAAAGGCCACTAATAAAACCAACGCTTAATTAGATGTTACTTATATTTAACAGGTTGTGTCTAAATAGCGTCATTTTTATCATAAACGAATAAGAAACATTTTGTTCCAACCACACAAAAAAACACCATAATAAAATATGTGACTTTAATTCACATATCAGTCAGTTTATAGTCATCTACACTCTTGAGAGAATTATAATAAAAATAAAATGTTGGCTATATGATCAGATTTGACCCAATTAAAAACCGTATTTATAACGACGAACGTTCTATTAAAATAGGATATCGTGAGACTCGCGTTTTAGAGTTATTACTTAAAAAATCTCCCGAAATTGTGCGCAAACAAGATATTATTAGTTTCGCGTGGGGAAGCGAATTCATTGGTGATACGTCACTAGCGAAATGTATCAGCTTGCTTCGCCAAGGATTCGTTAAGCTCGGTATCAAAGAGACACCAATCGTGACTGTGCCAAAGGTTGGTTACCGCCTTATCGATGGTTGTGTCTTGATCGAATCGCAACCACAAAGCGGAGCCACTATTCCTCTCACTCCAGTGAGCGACCACATATCACTAAGTCATACCAGTTCACTAGGTCATAGCAGTACACTAGGTCATGAGAGTATTGCGCTCTCTCTTGCAAGTAGCCATGAATCTGAATCTAAACAGGCGACACCTGCTTATCATCAAGTCGGCTCATACCGAAATAGACTGTGTTATTTCACTACTGGATGTTTGCTGCTGGCATCTGCGTTGTTGGCTTTCGCTAAAGTTAATGAGAGAAACCTCAGTGATATCAACCCTGTTAATCGACTCAACGAGCAGTGGATTGGTCAAGTGCAAGTTTTCCAAGATCCTGAAATGGCGATGACTCCTGAGCTAGAAAGCATCCTCTATCAGTATCAATGTGATTGTGTGGCGTACGTTAGCGAAGAGCCCGGCTATTCAGAACTCTCCGTACTCAACAAAGCAACACGCCAGTCTGTCAATATCTTTTACACGTCAACACAATTGGATCAAGCCAGCACCGAGCTGGCGCTATTCTTAGAGAGAGGCCAACTATGATGCCATTCGCTGCACTCATTTCCGCATTCGCTTTATTAGTTGGTATATGGAATATCCCTTCGCCCCAACCAAAAGAAGAGCATCGCTATCAACATAGCGTGGTGGACTTCATAGTGGATGACAATGTATTACGTACCGATGGATTAACAAAAATAAGTAACAACGAAGTCCTGCATCTTATGTCAGTCCAGGACGACAACATGCCCAACCCGATTGTCCTGAGATTCAAAGGAAAAGCTAACCCTTCTCAATCATTTTTCTTTTCTATATCTGGCACCATAGACTTAGTCTCTGTACAAAAAATAAATAAAACAATGAATGACAGCCTATTGTCGCCTTATCTTTTAATCAACAATGACCCATTAACGGTAAAGATTGATATCTTAAGTTCAAATGATTTATTTGCCATAATAAAAACGTGTAATACAGGCCGAACACAACTTCTGGCTAAGCGATAATTAGGAACAGTTTGGCCACCAGTAACCGCTACATTATTATCAAATGATGATCCTTGTCGATGTTACACATAGAAAACGGATGGTTATTTTTATTCTTCTATCAGTAATACAGCGACGATTTTATCCTGACTTAAAATGTTTCAGTGTTAAAAAAGGTCGCACATCAAGGTATCCAATCTAGATTTATACTCCTTATGGCTAAATACCCGCCTTAAAGTTACGAAAATTGTGAATGGTTATATCTAACTTTCTACTTAACCATTCACATCAAGCGTAACGAAATAACATCAAAGCGTTTTGACGTTTATGCCCAAATAATAACACTCTATTTTTCTAAAAATGGTTTGAGCCCCATCAAATAATTTCCTTTAAGTTGCACACACTTTCACCCTACAAACACATTCAACAATACAACCCGATGAATTTAAAGGGTAAATTAATTCAAGCCTTTTCAGTATCTATCTATTTATCAACATGAAAAAGTGAACTTGTCTTGTTAACTACACGGCACACAAAACATTATCAAAATAGAAAAATTACAAACGAGGGAATTGTTAATGATTAGTATAAACAGAAGTCTCTTAGCAACCGCAGTGTTGTCTGTTCTATCAACCGGGGTAAACGCAAAGGTGTACCCGGACCAAATAGTGTTTGACCAACTTGGTGAAGATGTATGTCGCTCTGGTTATCGTCCTTTAGACCGCTATGAAGCCGAAGAGCAGAAGAGTGCTTTGGTCGCTCGTATGGGCACTTGGCAGATTACTGGGTTAAAAGGAAACTGGGTAATCATGGGGCCTGGTTATCATGGCGAAATTAAACAATCAAACAGCGGGTCGACGTTCTGTTATCCGAACAATGACCAATCTGAAATACCCAATTACTCTGCTAAAGCCGTCACAGAAGGCAGCGAGATAGACGTTGAATATGACTTAGTGAACAACCGCAATGATTTTGTACGCCCTCTTAGCTATCTAGCTCACAACCTAGGTTATGCATGGGTTGGCGGTAACAACAGTCAGTATGTTGGCGAAGACATGACTATTAAACGCTCGGGTGACTCTTGGATAATACAAGGTAACAACAGTGGTTCTTGTGATGGTTATCGCTGTAACGAAAAGACTAAAATCACCGTCGACAACTTCACCTACACCGTTAATGACAATAACTTTTGGCACGGCGATGTCGTCGAGTCCGATCGTGAACTGGTTAAAACGGTTTACGCAACCGCGAGAAACAGAAGCGACATCGCGCAACAAGTCGTTGTCGACCTAAAAGTCGATGAGTCTACAAATTGGTCGAAAACGAATAGCTACGGGTTCTCCGAAAGTGTTCAAACAGAGAATACATTCAAATGGCCTTTGGTTGGCGAGACTAAGCTAACGATTAAATTAGAAGCGAATCAGAGCTTCGCTGAAACCAATGGTAACTCCACGAGCGAGCAAGTCACACTTCAAGCTCGTCCTATGGTTCCAGCGAATTCAGAGCTTCCGATTCGAGTTGAGTTGTATCGTTCAACCATTTCTTATCCGTACCGATTCAACGCCGACATCAGTTACGATGTTGAGTTTAACGGCTTCCTACGTTGGGGTGGTAACGCATGGCACAGCCATCCAGACAACCGCCCTTACAAAGCTCACACCTTCACTATGGGCCGCAGCAGCAATGAATCAGCCGATATTCGCTACCAATGGGATCACCGATACATTCCAGGCGAAACGAAATGGTGGGACTGGGGCTGGGCTATCAAAGAAGCCGGTTTATCAAGCATGCAGTACGCGACTGGAGGAAGCTTACGCCCATTCCACTCCTACGTATCCGGTGATTTCAACGCTGAATCTCAATTTGCAGGCACCATTGAGATTGGCCAAGCGACACCAATTACTAACAGTGTTCGAAGCAAAAGAAGCGTTGATTCAGTCAACGAAACCACTGAGCGTATTGGCGATATCGAAGTTACCACCAACTTTAATGCAGATGAGTTGAGTGACTTAGGTTTTGAAGGTGCTGAGATGAACATTAGCGTTGTTGAATAACGCAGTGGCTCACATCTAACACACGATTTACCAGTAACAAAAAAGCCCACGGCTGTGTTTATATACAAACCTGACGTGGGCTTTCTTCTTTTTAATTCAATTGTGTAAAGCCTTTAGGACGACTCTCAATAACCTATACCCAAAACGATTCAAGTTATACTGGCTCTTCCATCAGAAGCTTAACACCCAGCCCCACCAGCACCATGCCCGTCACACCTTCCATCCATTTCATAAAACTCGCGTTCTTGAGCAAGTTTTTAGCGGAGTTAAGTGCCCCAGCCAAGCCGCATTGCCACACCATCGCAATCATAAAGTGGACCGAAGCCATCAACATAGATTGCAATAAAGGCGAACCTTCAGGGTTTACAAATTGAGGTAAAAAAGCCAGATAGAAAACTGCTGTTTTTGGGTTAAGAACGTTAGACAGAAAGCCTTCACGCAAAGAGCGCTTTGCACTGTATGCTTGCTGAGCTTGTTCACCGACCTTCAAACCACCACCGTTTTTCATCAACGCTCGTAAACTGCTTAAGCCAAGCCAGATGAGGTAAACCGCACCCACCATCTTAACGGCTTGAAAGAGTTCAGCAGACTGGGCAAGAATTGCAGAAATACCCACAGCAGAGAAAAAGGCGTGTACATAAAGGCCGCTACAAATACCAAAGCTGGTCATTACACCGTCAGATAAGCCCGAGCGGCTCGTGTTGCGAATCACCAAAGCCGTATCTAAGCCCGGCGTTAGCGTTAAAATAGTGATGGCAATTAGAAATGCCTCAAAGTTCAAAATATCCATATTATTGTCATTGTTGTTCAGCGATCTATCATCAATACCGCTTATCTGAACAATTCGCAAGCAACAATTGCCATCTGCTATACAAGTCACTGATTTTGTGCACAATGGAACAGTTTGATTTGTTAAGAAATAGTAAATTCTAGGCATCGTACTGCCTCATGCTTTTATCGCTATATCTTCAACTCCGAAGGTCAGCGTCTTTTAAAAGTGAGCCATAATCAAAGTACATGAGAGATGAACCTTAACGCTGACGCTGTCCTAAGGATCATTTAAAGAAACCAAATTAAGAGTAGTCAAATGAGCGCATTCAAAAAACTAGTCGAGCACTCTCAAAAATGTTCACGCTTTCAACATCTAGCCTCTATTTGTGGTTGGGACCAAGCTTCAATGATGCCTGCCGGTGGTAACCAAGCGCGTAGTGAAGCGATGGCCGAGCTTTCGGTTCATATTCACGGGTTGATGACGCAACCACAACTTGGAGATTGGATTGCAGACGCTGAAAACGAAGCGCTGAGCAACGAACAACAATCATCTCTGCGTGAAATTAAACGCCAATGGCAACAAGCTAACCTACTTCCAGAAAAATTGGTGGAAGCGAAATCTCTAGCAGGTTCAAAGTGTGAACATGCATGGCGTAGCCAACGTGGTAACAACGACTGGGTTGGATTCGAAAAGAACTGGCGTGAAGTGGTTGAACTGTCTCGTGAAGAAGCGCAGATCCGCGCCGATGCGGCGAACCTAACACCTTATGATGCCATGCTTGATATCTATGAACCAGGCACCAGCTCTGCTTCACTTGATGTCTTGTTTGCAGACGTTAAAACTTGGCTTCCAGGCTTGATTGATGAAGTGATCGAAAAGCAGTCGAGCGAGCAATTTAATGCGCCATCTGGCATCTATTCGACCGAGAAACAGAAAGCACTTGGTTTAGAAGTCATGAAGCTGCTTCAGTTCGATTTTGAACACGGCCGATTGGATGAAAGTGTTCACCCATTCTGTGGCGGCGTACCTTCAGACGTGCGCATCACAACCCGATACGACGAAGCGGAATTCGTTCAAAGCTTAATGGGTATTGTGCATGAAACAGGACACGCACGTTACGAACAAGGCTTACCAAAGCACCTAGCAGGACAACCGGCGGGCGAAGCGCGCTCTATGGGCATCCACGAATCTCAATCTTTGTTCTTCGAGATGCAAGTTGGCCGCAGCGACCCGTTCATCGGGCACTTAGCAAACTTGGCGGGGCAGCAATTCTCAGGTTCAGAGTTTGAGAAAGAGAACTTCCAGAAGATCTACACTCGCGTGAAGAAAGACTTCATCCGTGTTGACGCAGATGAGCTTACCTACCCTGCACACGTTATCTTGCGCTACGAGATTGAGCGTGACTTGATCAACGGAAAGATCAAACACACCGATGTCCCTGAACTTTGGAACACTAAGATGCAGTCTTACCTTGGTTTAAGCACTCAAGGCAACTTCACTAACGGCTGTATGCAAGATATCCACTGGACAGATGGAGCCTTTGGATATTTCCCTTCATACACATTAGGCGCTATGTACGCGGCTCAGTTCATGGCTTCAATGAAGAAAACTGTCGATGTGAACGCTGTGATTGAAAGTGGCGACTTATCACCTATCTTCACTTGGTTAGAATCGAATATTTGGAGTAAAGGCAGCCTGCTTAACACCGATGACTTGGTGAAAGGCGCAACCGGTGAAACCTTGAATGCGCAATACTTCAAAGACCACCTAAGAAGCCGTTACCTTTAATGTTTTATTAAAGAGTTTTCGAACAAAGAAAACTAGGTAATAGACGAATAAAAAAGGCTGAGCAGATTATCTGACTCAGCCTTTTTACTGTTTAAAACTAGCTCATTTATCTCCAGTAAGCATATCGAAGAAGATCTGTCTCGACTCAGGTGTGTTGTCTCTATGAGTTTCGTATCTTACATGCGTGTTTGCATCAACAGTTTTTGATAGCTTGATGCTCCAAAGTGCTTTCATTTGATTCGGTACAATTGAATATCGGACATCGATAATACGCAGCTCGTCTGTTGGGTCCTGAGCAATATAACCATTTGAAAACCAGCGGAAGCGCTCAATGTCTTTGGCTTGTTGAGAATCAGGGTCAAGCCAAGGCAAATCCCTGCTAACATTCAGTTTCGTAATCGACTCTCCGGGATATACGTTTACCGATGTGCCAACCCGCACTGCGTCTACATGATATTGAGCCTCTGTTTCGTACACCACTTTCCATACCAAGATATTAGCAAAGCTTGGTTTTGCCTCTAATCGAATCGGTGTGTGTTGTCTTTGATCCGCTAATTGCCACCCAACCGCCTCTGCCCTGTCTCGCTGAATCATCCCTAATATTGGATAGATTAGAGCCCAAGCAAATGCGACACGCGCCAGCCAAGGCGCTCGTTTCAACGTTGTAAACACAAGTAAAATTAAGATGGGAAGCGTATAAACAGGATCGATGATTGATATGGTATTCCAAGCAAAACGCGCGTTGGTGAAAGGCCAAAGTAACTGCGTGCCATAAGTGGTACAAGCGTCTAACAGTGCATGAGTGCCATAACCCAGAGCGCAAAACAGCCAACTTTGTTTGAAAGTAAGCCCACGTCTTTTTGCAATCAGGTGATGCAGAACCAAGGCACAGATCAAACTGCCAATGGGGATAAAGAAGAGTGAATGGGTAAATTGTCGATGAAACTCCAAAGCCAACAAAGGGTCACTTTGAGACTTAATAAGTGCATCTAAATCTGGAGCCAACCCAGAGAGCAGACCTAATACCCCAGCAACAACCAAATGTTGTTTTTTGCTGGCCGATTGTGACAAAGAAGCGCCTAACACGCCCTGCGTTAAAGGATCCATAAACCACTCATTGATAGCATTCCGTTGAATCAAACAAGATACATTTAGCTATAGCAGTGGATTGTTCATAACTAAACGATTTTATCAATATACTCATGTACATAGCTGTATAAGCATAGACCGATAAACAAAAAAAGAGCAGTTATGAAACTGCCCTTTCTAATTATTGGTGGTTGATCAATTTATTCGTTTTTGTTCTATATATTCACACTGAACGATCTTTAATTAACGCGCCACCATGCTTGCCGCGATAACAACCAACAGTACTGAGAAGATTTTCTTAATCGTTGGAACTGGTAAATGGTTGGTCGCTTTTGCGCCCAACGGAGCCGTGAACCAAGACGTGCACACGATACCGAGCAGCGCAGGCAGATAAACAAAGCCGGCAAAACCGTCTGATAGAGCAAAGTGGCTGCTGCCTGAACTGATGTAACCTATCGAGCCAAACAACGCGATGACAATGCCACAAGCCGACGCGCAGCCAATAGCCTTTTTCATATCGACAGAGAAGAACGTTAATAGCGGAACCAGCAATGCACCGCCACCAATGCCTATCATGGCAGACAAGCCACCCGTAATGGTTGTCAGCACCGTTAGCACGCCCTTGTTTGGCAGTTTTCGTTCCTTAGGTGCATCATTTTTGCTGCTTAAGAACATCTTGATCGCAATAAGAACCACACTCACGGCAAACACAATACGAACGACTGTTTCTGGCAACAGAGCTGCCATAAAGCCACTAACCAGTGCACCCAGAGCAACACCGAGCATGATCCAAGGCGCCAGATCCCAAGGCACGTTTCCATTCTTGTGGTGAGCAAGTGCAGAAGAAGTTGAGGTGAACAGTATCGATGCCAACGAAGTAGCGATGGCCGCAACAACCACTTGATCCGCAGGTAGAATCTCTAAGTGAAGTAAAATGCTGCTTAGCACCGGAACAATGATCAGCCCTCCGCCAATCCCCAAAAGCCCGGCAAGAAAACCAACACCACTGCCTAATAATGCACAGTATAAAATCAACAACAGCAATTCACTCATTTCATCCATCTCTTAATTAAATTAATCGTCTTAAATAACACACTATTAATGTGGTTATATTTCCATCAAGCTAATTAATATAACTGACACCGGCTTAAATATTCAAACAGAATAGATCATGAATATTCCTCATGTTCAATGTGAAGTAATACCATTGTTAATGGTGAACCTATCAACGTATAAAAACCTTAAGCGATTAACTTTATACGACATTAATTCTGCTAAGCATTAATGTCAGACAGCATAGCCTTCGATTCTTAATCCGGTCACAAGCAAAAAATAAAGCCGTTTTAATACTAAAGACCGAGAGAATCAGAAAACAAATTGGGATACCAAATCAGCATGAATAAAGAATTTAATTTTACGATTAAGAGCATTAGCCTCGACGAAAACTACCAGCCTGCAGACAGCACGCGCATCACAACTAACTTTGCTAACCTGGCTAGAGGCGACAGCCGCCAAGCGAACTTGCGTAATGCGCTACAAATGATCGATAACAGTTTCAACGCGTTAGCACACTGGGACAACCCTAAGGGCGACCGTTACTCTGTTGAGCTTGAAATCATTTCTGTTGATATGGATATTGAAAGCAACGGCGAAGCATTCCCTTCAATTGAAGTGCTGAAAACCAATATTCTGGACCGTAAAACCAACGAGCGTATTGAAGGCATTATCGGAAATAACTTCTCTTCTTATGTTCGAGATTATGACTTTAGCGTACGTCTATTGGATCATAATAAAGGCCAAGATAAATTCAGCATTCCAGAAGATTTTGGTGATTTACACGGCAAGCTTTTTAAATATTTCGTTAATTCTGACGCTTACAAAAAGAACTTTAATAAGCCACCTGTTATTTGCTTAAGCGTGTCAGATAATAAAACCTATTACCGCACTGAAAACCAACACCCAGTATTAGGTTTTGAATACCAACCGAATGAGTCTTCTTTAACTGAGCAATATTTCAAGAAGATGGGCTTACAGGTTCGTTATTTCATGCCGCCAAACAGTGTTGCACCTTTGGCTTTCTATTTCTTTGGTGATCTACTGAACGACTACTCGAACCTAGAGCTTATCAGCACCATCAGCACAATGGGTACGTTCCAGAAAATCTACCGACCTGAGATTTACAACGCGAACGCGGTTGCGGGCAACTGTTACCAACCAAACTTGAAAAACTTGGATCACTCGCTGACTCAAATTGTGTATGACCGTGAAGAGCGAAGCCAGCTAGCGGTTGAACAAGGTAAATTCGCAGAAGAGAAATTCATTAAGCCGTACCAATCAGTTCTAGAGAACTGGTCGGCAAATTACGCACTTTAATCGTCTATTGCGCTCTCAAACCACCCAAGGATAGGCAGTATTATTATGAAAACACTATTACCGACTTCAACAGCGGGCAGCTTGCCGAAACCGTCTTGGCTTGCAAAACCAGAGACGCTTTGGTCGCCATGGAAACTTCAAGGCGATGAACTCACAGATGGCAAACAAGATGCGCTGCGTGTCTCTCTGCACGAGCAGCAGCAAGCAGGCATTGATATTGTGAGTGACGGTGAGCAAACACGTCAGCACTTTGTAACGACCTTCATTGAACACTTGAATGGCGTTGATTTTGAAAAGCGTGAAACCGTTAAAATCCGCGACCGTTACGATGCAAGTGTCCCTACAGTCGTTGGCCCTGTTTCTCGTCAGAAATCAGTGTTTGTCGAAGATGCTAAATTCTTACGTCAGCAAACCGACCAACCGATTAAATGGGCTCTGCCGGGGCCTATGACGATGATTGATACACTTTACGATGCGCATTACCAAAGCCGTGAAAAGCTCGCGTGGGAATTTGCAAAGATCCTCAACGAAGAAGCGAAAGAGTTAGAAGCAGCAGGCGTTGATATTATTCAGTTCGATGAACCTGCGTTTAACGTGTTCTTTGATGAAGTGAATGATTGGGGCATCGCGTGCTTAGAAAGAGCCATCGAAGGGCTTAAGTGCGAAACAGCAGTGCATATTTGTTATGGCTACGGGATCAAAGCGAATACAGATTGGAAAAAGACACTAGGCACCGAGTGGCGCCAATACGAAGAGGTGTTTCCTAAGCTGCAGCAATCGAATATCGATATTATCTCTTTAGAGTGTCACAACTCTCATGTACCTCTTGAGCTACTTGAACTCGTGCGGGGCAAGAAAGTGATGGTAGGTGCGATCGATGTAGCTACCGATTCCATTGAAACACCAGAAGAAGTGGCTAACACTCTACGAGAAACACTTAAGTACGTTGATGCCGATAAGCTCTACCCTTGCACCAACTGTGGCATGGCACCCCTGCCTCGCGAAATTGCCTCAGCGAAGCTTAATGCACTCAGTGCTGGCGCAGAGATCGTTCGTAAAGAGCTTTCAGCGTAACGCTTTCCTAAAGAACAAAAGCTATCCCCTGAAGCCTAAGTATCACATCGATGCTTAGGCTTCCGTACTCTTCTCAACTTCCACTCTCTATCTATTTATCTATTTATCTATTTATCTATTTATCTATTTATCTATTTATCTATTTATCTAAGAAAGTAGCCATCTTCTTCAAAGTGATTAGCGCCTTATCAAGCTCATCTCTTTCAATGCTTTCAGCGCCACTTTCAGCCCATACTTCCTGTTTTTTATCTAATAGCGAATACGCTTCCTTGCCCTTTTCAGTCATGTTAACCAGCTTTGCTTTTTTGTGATTCGGGTTATCAAGCCAAGTTAGCAGGCCATCTTTCACCATGATGTCGGTAACACGCTGAGTCGCTTGTCTGCTTTGCCCCATAATACGAGCAATTTGAGAAACCGTGACCAGATCATCGGACTTTTCGATCGCACCCATCACCTTCCATCTGGCACTGCTTAACCCTAACTCTTCGGTTAATTTGTCACCCTCAGCATTCAATAGACCACTGACCTTAAAGATCTCTAGTGCGATCTTTGTGAAAACTTCTCCATTCGTATCCATAACACTCACTTTGACAACATGCTGTCATTAAATTAGACTTAAACCAAATTGACAACATATTACCAAATTAAAGGCGCAAATGATATGAAACCAATAATCCACAAAACAACGGCATTAACAGCAACACTGTGTGTCGCAACATTCTTTACCAGCACATTGCTTGTAGAACTGTTTGGTACTTTGGAATCAGTGAAGCTAGTCAAGTCGATGATCGTTTTTCCGGGCTTGTTTATTCTTGTCCCAGCCATTGCTATCACTGGTGCGACCGGCGCAGCTATGGCAAAACAACGAAAAGGGAAAATAGTTGAGCGTAAGAGTAAACGCATGCCAATTATCGCGTTCAACGGGATCGTTATTTTGATTCCGGCCGCTTACTTTTTAAATCAGTGGGCAAGTTTAGGAGAGTTCGACTCAGTGTTTTATGGCGTTCAGGTTTTAGAACTGATAGCAGGCGCGACCAACCTAACACTGATGTCTTTGAATATCATGGACGGCAGAAAGTTTCGTCCTAAGAAGGCAACACAAGGCTAAGCTCATCGTGTTTAAGCAAACAGATGAGCTTTATACGCGGCTGTTACCAGGTTTTATCTAAGTCTTGAGCATATAAAGAGCTCGCTCGTTGGTACTCTTTGATCGCTTCGCTATTCGTCGTGGAAACTAAAAGCTCAAGTAACAGCGATGTCGCCTCTTTATGGCGACCTAAATTGTATAAACACATTGCGTAGAAAGGTTTCACTTCTATCGAGTCAGGATACTCAGCCATAGTCTGTTCGAAATAGCCTAAAGCCTCTGCATAAAGGCCAAGGCTTCGATAAGTACTCGCCAAACCGAACAGCGCATCAAAACGCTCTACTGAAGAAAGCACGCCAGACAGAGACTGCACATAGTGATCAATCGCCTGTTGCTCTTTGCCTTGGTTGTCGTAAGACCACGCAATCTGCAAATGAGCTTTCGCCGCATAGTTTTCATCAGTGAGTAGCGCTGCCAACAAGTCACGCGACTCTTGATACTTTTCTTCTTTTCGCAACTCGATGGCTTGTTTGATAATGGTGTCCATAACTCTCCCTGACGCTTAAGCGCTGTACTATGCGTTCATTTCCTCGAACATCTGTTTATAAGACTGAGTTTGCAGTTCCGATTCAGTCAACCCGAATTTATTGGCTAACAACTCAAGCTCACTTTTATACACAGACAACTTAGACTCATCGTCCGTCATGATAGCAAACTCAGCAAAATCACCGATACCCGCAAGAGAATCGACCGTGATATGGAACTCTCCAACAAAATAGATACTGCGAGTTTTCTGCGCTTTAAGAATTACTTCGTACCCCAGGTTCTCTAGCATACTCTTCGCATTCGACGCATCGGTGATGTTTGTCGCTTCGCATCGATCAGACTCAGGGCCTTTTACGATCCATAGTTTGATGCCCGACGGCTCCATAGTGCGAATACACAAGCTTTTGTTCTGAGCCTGTAAGCTTCTATCAGGGCTATCGAAATACCAATCACATTCTTGATTGTCTTGCAGCATTACTTCATGAGCAATTAGGTTCAACGTTTTCAAGAACTCAGACTTAGAGCTAAGTCGATACTTCAGCTCAACCTCATATTTTCCTTTGAAATGATCGTTAGTCATAAGATAGCTCAACGCAAAAAAGGCGATACTAGCATACGAACCGAATCCGAAATACAAACTGGCGCACAACACAAACTAAAGCCGTGAAACTATGTTCGACACGCTAACATACGGGTCCATTCTTCTTTGTTCATTGCGCCTTTAGAAAGGTAAATATTGTGTTTCTGCATTGCACCTTTCGTGTATGAAAGCTTGATGAAAGAGCCAATTTCAAACGGAAGAAAGCTACGCTGTAAAGTCACATCACAAGCAACTCCATTTCAACAAGCCCTTTCACTTCAGACAACTTAGTAAAACCTTTTGCTTGATAAAGCTTAATCGCGGGATTCTCACTGAACACGCGCAACACTAACTGAGCCGATGATTGATTGTTCGCATGTTCAATAGCTAAATCGAGACACTTAGAGCCAAAGCCTCTACCTTGATATTCAGCTAATATCTGCAAGTCCCGAAGAAACGTTGTATCACTGGTGTAACTGAAGCGGATAACACCAATACGGCTATCCCCTATATAAATTTCATAGTTATCCAGTTCATCCCAGCTACGTAAAAACTGACTATGACCCCAAGCGATTCCACGAGCTTGATAGTAACTCGTCATATTCGTTTTGGTGATCGATTCAGCGAACTTAGGATCTGAACCTTTGACCAACCTTACTTCCATATTGTGTCCTTTGTTTCTAAATCAAACATTGAGCAATACGTAATTTAAGTACCAAGAGTATTGCATCGTCTTTGAACCATCCTAATCAATCTGGTTCCTTGTTTAACGCCTTCTCTAACCACATTGAACTGATGTATTGACCGTTTTTCTTCGCATATTCATTGAACACTCCGACTTCTCGAAATCCAAAACGTTTATGAAGTGCTATTGAAGCCTCATTAGGTAAAGCAACACCTGAGAGTACGCGGTGAACACCATAATCACTAATCGATGCAAATAGCTGAGAATAAAGCTTGGAGCCTAAACCTTTACCTTGAGCTTCTGCCGCAAGATAAATAGTGACCTCTGCGGTATCTTCAAATGCCGACATAGCCCTGTATTGCTGAGAACACGCGAAGCCTAATAACGCATCACCTTCTGTCGCAACATACAGTTGATATTTGCTTTGGCTCGAAAATTGATAAAACCACTGCTGACGATTTTCCAACGACAACTTCTCTTCTTCAAAGCGCGCATTGGTATGTTCAATATAGAAGTTGAAGATATCGGTGATGCCTGCAATATCAGGTAATGTCCCTACTCTGATTTCCATGTAATGTCCTTTTAAATTGGTGCACTAAACTCTAAAACCAATACATAGAAAATTGCCAAATATGTTGAGTTATCTTTGGAGTATTAGTTTTGCGTATTCCTACCAGTTGTACTCCATTTGCCGAGCAACTACCTTGGCAAATTCTAAACCATAGCGCTCGGATATCAGATGTAAGCTCATATCTATACCAGCAGAAATACCACCTGAAGTTGTGAATTTACCTGATGTCACCCAGCGCTGATCGGCAGTCACATTTAAATCAGGGAACTGTAATGCTAAGTCGGAAATATCTTCCCAATGGGTAGTGACAGTGAGCCCCTTGAGTAAACCAGCTTTAGCCAATAGAAACACGCCAGTACAAACTGACACAACTAGTTCAGCATTTGGCTCAACAGATACCAACCAATCCAGTACATTCGACTTGTTCATCTCGTCAGTATGCACACCGCCAACTACCATTAACAAATCTATCTCCGGATGATTTTGTAGTGAGTAATCAGCCAAAACTTTAAACCCACCACGGGCTACAACTGGATCGGAGTGCTCAGAAACCATGAATATATTTAGATCTTCAGCACCTAAACGCTTTGCCGTACTAAAGACTTCAAATGGGCCAGAGAAGTCGAGAACTTCTGCTTGATCGTAAATATAGATACCGATGTTCATTGTACCTCCATGTACAAATTGATGAATATTTAGACTTACCTTCGCATCTTATTTAACTAATTAACACATCTATTTGAGAACTCGTACATATAGATAATTGGCTTATTTATAGCTGCCTATTTTCAACTGCGATAGAAAGGAGATGTGCCTGTATAACAGATATCGTGAACACGATTAACGGCACGACTATTGAAAATAATGACACCAAAATTATAAAGCCAGACATAAACAATTTCTCAATGTAACCATTGCTATGAGCCCAACCCGCAACGTGGCCGTCGGCAAAAAGACCGAATGCACCATAATAATAAAATGCATAAATCACAGCAGACTTATGCCATGAACCTCGCTGAAGGTCATCTATTGTATAAATCGATGCGAAGCCAGCTAAAACAACGCCCAACCATAAGAACACAAAGTCGGTCGGGTAAACGGATGCTGTGGCTAGATAGTCTCCTCGAGAACTTAGCCATACAATTACAAACCCTATAGTCAGCGTAATTAACGCATTTTTAATTATTAACCATCTCATACTTTCCTCCTGGATTTAGTATGGATAGGTGCCAATATAGGATTGTGTGAAAACCCGATCTTTTCGAGCTGCCTCAATAAAATTGGGGAGAGAAGTCAACGGGTGTTAAGAGTTGGGTAACACCACGCACGTTAACCTTAGTCACTGTGCCGTCAGTATTTGTAATTCAAAAAACTGAAAGCTCGACTAGCTTGCTCGTCCTTCTGAATGAGTTGGTAAGTCTGGCTGTAATTCACACCAGTTCGCTTTGTAGTTGGTGTAGATCTGAGCATCGATTTTGACTGGAATATCCACGTCGAATGTCGATATCGCTAGTTCGATATTTTCTAAAAGTTCACCTTGTACTCTGAAGCCTAAACTTGAACCACAGTTGGAGCAGAATGTTCGTGTTGTGCCGTTTGATGCGACAAACTCTTTGAGTCGTTCTTTACCAGAAAGCCAGCTTAAGCCTTGTACGCCAACTAACGTCCCGAAAGCGGCACCATGAAATTTTCGGCACATTGAACAATGGCAGTTTGCTGCTTTTTCGCTGAATCCATCAACAGAAAAACGAACACTGCCACACAAACACGAACCTTTAAAAACTGCACTCATCCTGAGTCTCCTTCCCTTTCATACAGTGTGTTAACCCACTGGCTATTGCGGACTTCTAAACAATTAACGCATTACGCCAATATTGCACTGTTTTATCAAAGATAGAACCCGTTTCATTGGCTGCTGCGATTAAGAAGTCACATTAGCTAGTCGCTACTTCTTCACTACCTAACAAGTATAAACTGCGAATGGCTCGCGTTGGCCGTATCTATACTTAAGCGAGCGTCTACTGTGAGCTTTCCGATTTATTCCGCTGTTGTGCTTCACTGAGCTTTTCTTTCGCTAAGGCTTCTTTCTGGTCTAAAAAGCTAAAGAAGTTACTTTCGCTAATGAACGGATTGTTCGAACCATCGGCATTTCGTTTCTCGCGATTAGCGAATAGATTATTCTTATGGGGATGGTTAGACAAATTCACGCTCACCACAGGCGGCTGCAAAGCGATCTCTCTCACTCTGTCCATACTTTCGAAGAACTGCTTCGCTAGCTTTGGATCTCGTGCGTTAATACTGTGACCGCCAACTACAAATGCGCGATGTGATGTGCCATTGTCTTTCACCATAAGATCTATTGAATAATCCCCTTCTGTGTGGCCGGGCGTAAGGTAGAACTTAAACTCGTCCTCACCGACAATAAGACTACTGCTATCTTGCACAAAGAAGTCTACCTTGGGCGGCAAAAAGGTATTCTTACCACTGCTTTTGTTAGCTTGAGTACGGCTAACTCATAACCCTTTTGTGTCATCACGACCTTTGCATCATATTCAGACTGTAGAAATTGTGCTCCACCAACATGATCAGAATGGCCGTGAGTCACCAAAATATGAGTGATAGCCTTATCTTGTAACCCAAGCTTTTTTAGATTGATGAGTATCCACATCGAATAAGGGAAATCGAGTGTATCAATCAGAACTAATCCCTTTGCAGTCTCTACCGCATAAGACGACACCCATCTATCACCAACGTAATAAACGTTATCGAACATTTGGAACGGTTCAACATAGCCGTTTTTAATCGACATTTCCGGTACGTCTTTAGATGCCATTGCACTGGTCAAAACCAATAACAACAAAGCCAAAACCAATTTTTTCATTTTACTTCCTAGACTGATAACGACGCATAAGTTAGCTGCAACGTCCTAATTAAATTCACAGTTCTAACAAACGACACTGATATTCTGCGACACATTTTAGTTCTGCTGTATGTTCAGGGAATAGTTCGTGAAGAAAATACAATGCATCTGTTGGCGTTGGCGTTGCGCATGAGTTTTAGACTTAAGCCAGCAACCAGTGTGTTAATAACTGAGTACTAAAACCTGAACGACTAAAAGAGATAGGTAATATATGCACCGAAAGATTACATCTTTCAAAGACAAAATCCTTCAGAAAGCGTCCTTCGGTGCATACAATTTCAAGCGACTGACATAAGTGACTAGCGTAAGTCGCTAACATAAGAGACTAACGCAAGCGTCTCAACACAACCTGCTGGTCGAGCTCATTCTGATAATCCGTGTAATCAAGCCCTTGATCAAATATGTACTCAGTGACAAGAGTACGAATGCATTCAACTAACGTGCTTGCTTGCCAAGGCTTTTCAAAGTAACGGTCGATACCTGCTGCATTAATCGCATTGATGGTATCGGTGTGAGTGGCCTGCCCCGTAAGAAGAATTTTCTTTGTATTCGGAAAGCGGCTGTCATGGAACACTTCAGTGAGTAACTCCACACCCGTTTTACCTGGCATCACATGATCAGACACGATGACGGTAATGTGTTCGCCTTCTGCGTCAAGTTCATCAATGAGATCAAGCACTTCTTGTGCTGATTCACAATCTTCAATATTCAGCCAACTCGCCAGCGGCTCTAAATCTTGTACCACTGCGCTCAGTACTTCTCTCTGGTCATCGACACAGATTAAATTAAGCTTCTCCATGTTCACCCTCTACTGGTAACTTGATTCTAAATACAGTTTTAGAAGCATCACTTTTCACAATAATACTTCCGCCATAACCCGCCACAATCCGCTTAACGATTGATAAACCCAAGCCCAATCCAAACGATAAACCACCTTTTTTAGTGGTGAAGTTGGGCTGAAATACCTTTCTACGAGTCACCTCGTCTATCTCAGGGCCGTTATTCGTGATCGTAACTAATATTCTTTTCTTACTTAATCTGGTTTGAATTTCTATTGCGGCATCGTCTGAATTCGACATTGCATCACAAGCATTCTTTACAATGTTGACCCAAATCTGAACGAGCTCTGTTTTCGAGCCTTTAAAAGTCGGCAAATCTGCAGGGCTCAATCGCACAGAGACTCGACGTAACTCACTTTGTAACAACGATAAGGCATGGTTAATGGAGTCGTTAATATCAACCGCTTCTTCGGTGTCAATATCAACTCTACCAAGTTGTTTAACCGATTTTACGATGCCAACGGTGTGTCTAGATGCCAAACGTAAATCATGTAAATCACAGCCCATCTGCCAAAAGCGAATCGCTTCTTCTGGGTTTTTCAGCCAATGTTTTGAAATAACGTCTGTTGCAGATAAAGCGTCAATTGGAATCGCCTTCGCAAGAGAGCGAGCAATGTTTTTGTCTAAACCATATTTTCTTTCAAATTGTCGCCCACGTGTTCGCGCTTCTGACGACGACGTTTTCTGACCATGCATTAACCCAAAATCGAAAAATTGACTGGCTTCTGGATGCACTTCTTCAAGTAGATCCATGATGACCATTTCAAGTCGACCAGATTTACTATTTACTACACCAATAGCGTTGTTAAGTTCATGAGCAATCCCTGCAGCCAATTGACCTAAGGTCGTCATTTGCTCAGCAGTATGTAACTTCTCTAGCGCTTTTTGTTTCGCTATCGCTTCTTGTGTTGCACGGCGTTGACGACGCGACAACTCATTGACAATCACAGGTGTAAACTGTGCGGTAAGAGGGCCAAATTTACGTTCATCTTCTGCCGGCGTGTCTTTATCGATCCACGCTAACTCAACATCGGTTTTAGCAACAACCGTTGAAGATGCTGTCCAATTACCTGAAAAGAAGCTATGAACGCCTATAAAAGCCCCACTACCCGCGCTAAATACTCGCACTTGCGGTGTATTCGCTTCGGAATAAAACCCTTCCAGTTCTCCACTAAACACATAATATAAACGAGTGTTTAACGCTGATTGTTCAATAATGGTGTTACCGGCACGGCACGTCACCCGACGTTCTGTCTGATTAAAATAACGATCGATAAGTGCTTCTAGCTTTTGTTGATACACGTATCGTTATCCTATGTGACCAATTGAATGTAGCACCCACACCATAACAAAACTCAGTAGCACACCAACCACACCTAAAATAATACCGATTCTGGCCATTTGATTACTTTGCACATGACCCGTGGCATGAGCCAACGCATTCGGTGGCGTACTGATTGGCAGCGACATACCTAATGAAGCGGCAAAAGTCACAACCAGAATTAACGTTAACTCACCGCCTAGTGGCGTGAGTGAAGCCATAGACGAACCTAATGCAGCCATAATTGGCATTAACAAGTTAGCCGTTGCGGTATGAGACATAAAGTTTGCCATTACCAAACACAAGAACGACGCTCCGAACAAAACCACATATGGTGAGTAAGCATCAAACGGAATGCTGTGTACCACGAGCCTTGCTAAGCCAGTTTTATCGAGAGCTAAACCAAGCGCAATACCACCTGATACAAGCCACAGTACGTCCCAAGAAATTTTCTTCAGGTCTTCTTTATTGATGATCCCTGTGAGTGAGAACACAGCGACAGGAATCAGAGCGACGGTATAAGAGTTCATGCCATGGCTTGAACCCATCAACCAAAGAATGATGGTGAGCGCAAAAGTGACGTACACCGCAATGGCTTTGGGTGTTTTAAGGAATTTACCTTTGATACTTAGTTCGATTTTCTTTTGGTCAGCTTTGTACATAAAGCCTATTAAAAACCACGCTAACGCCATCATAATCACGACAAACGGCACACCAAATGCCATCCATTCACCGAACGTAATGAGGTTATCGCCAACTAAATATTTAAGGGCGATAGCGTTCGGGGGGGTACCGATCGGGGTACCAATGCCACCGATGTTAGCGGCAACAGGGATACAAAGCGCAAACGCTATACGACCGGGGTCTTTCGGGCCAAACACAGCCAGTACCGGCGTTAAAATAGATAGCATCATTGCCGTTGTTGCCGTGTTAGACATAAACATCGAAAAGATACCAGTGATCAACATTAAGCCGAGCATCACAAACTTTGGGTCTTGTCCAAATGGCTTCAATAATACACGGGCTAAGTTTACGTCTAATCGATACTTAGTGGCGGCCATCGCTAAGAAAAAACCGCCCAAAAATAGCATGATGATTGGGCTGGCGAATGTCGCCATGATGTCGCTGTATTTTAACAACTCACCAAAATGTTCCTGCCCATGCTCAAACCTTAAAAAGATCAGCCCTTTATCCGACAACATCAACAATTGCAGAACGATAATAACAACAGACGTCGCGTAGATCGGGATAGGCTCGAACACCCAGCACAATGCCGCTAATAAAAAGATCGCGATAACACGTTGTTGAATAATCGTAAGGCCTTCAAATGGGAATGCTGATAGCGGCATTACGAGGATAATGAAAGGAATTAAAATAGGGATAATGTATTTAATATAGGGGCGCATAGCACAAAAACTCTTCCTGAGATAACAACTACTTAGAAATTAGATTTAAAGTTCTAATTTAGTCCGACAACGAATTATCGACCTCTTATCACTATCTCACTATCGGCTAGATCAATGATTCCGTAATCGCGATATCCCCTTTTTCGATTCTGTGCGCTACCTCTACGTTTGTATGTGATTTACTGTTGCAATTAAATTCCGAGAAACAAAAGGCAAACGTTCGCCTTTGCGTAGGAGATCCGTAATATGTGAGCCATATTTGACACCGAACTGGTTTTCAGAAGTAAAGAGCATAGCTGCATTATCGAGTAGCTCTTTTTTTCAATTTGAGACCTGATTAGCGTGTAAGTTGTACTTCTGCGCTAACTAGACTGATAACGTTGTATAAGTTAAATGCAACGTCCTAATTAAACTCACTGTTCTAACAAACGACACTGATACTCTGCGACACATTTTAGCTCTGCTGCATGTTCAGGGAATCTTTCGTGAAGAAAACACAATGCATCCGCTAGGGTTATCTGGTGTAGATTCGACGTATACCCAAAAACCAATCGGTGGATATTGTCATAGAGCTCATCTGAATTATCTGAATTATCTGAGCTTTGACACTGCGCTAAGATAGCTTGATCAATCTCATCGTCAGGATCTTCCAAAGGGCTATTGGCCTGTCGATAAAGATTAGAAAGCATTGCGTCATATTGCTCTTTCGACAGCTCTTCCTTGCAACGCATTATCCACGTAAGCGTAATAAGATTGTGCCCAAAGAAACCAAATTGCTTTAAGCATGCTTGTAATACGCGATTGAGCTCTACGACTTTACTTGTGCCAGTGCTTCGGTCGCCGTCAGAACTTGTCGATGTGACAAATTCCGTGAAGCGGTTAAGGAATGCTGGAACTTGAGACGGCTCTAGCTCACGATAAACACGGTTCAGCGCCAATAAGATAGTCACATTGTGGGAAAGATATTCACTGGTTTGAGAAGCCTGCGAAACGTAATACGAGAAGATATCTTGAAAGCCCTTATTCTCATGCCACTGCATTAAAGCAGCATACGACGCGGGGTATACCCCATTATCCAATATCCTTTGAATACGAAAATCCGAAAACCTTGGCGCTTGCACCGTTGCAGAGTACTCGCCTAAAACTTCAATCTCAGTTTGGGCTATCAACTCACTCGTTTTAAGCCAAACATTGTCTGTTTTAGCGAAATAGTTATTAAGGTGATTCGAAGCCAAATAGGCTTTTAAAGAATGAGGTTGGTGGATGCTGGCACTGCTATAAAGTGCCTTTTCTAATAGTTGGTCGCTTGTCATGTTTCCTCCGTGAAACGAGCTCCTTGACTCTATGATGAGAAATGGCGCCATGTGAGATGAAAACACAGCCCAAAATTAGTCGTTGATGCCATAGTAGTTTGTTATAACTACGCTTTTTCTGTTGCCAACTCTATATGATTTACAGCTGAGCCAATAATAAAGTGACAAATGGTAGCTAAAGCAAACAGTGCTATCTGAGTTTTACCTAGTACTTCGTTTGGAATAACTAACATTAGAATATTAATCACCACATTGACCACGAGACCAAAAGCAATCAATACCGTTAGATAGAAGCTCACCGCTGAGGTTTTCTTTGGCTTATTCGTTTTAGCGAGAGCCGTAGCGAGCTTAACAATTAACTGTCCGTACACTATGGTTGCGGCTATGCCCCAATCGGGAAGCATATAAAATGAACCACTTACCCCTTGGGCACTTCTTACGATAAGTATTATGACGAAAGGCAGTATTACGAAAATGTAGTCAGCAATTAAAGCAAGAATATTACTGTTTGCTGTCTTCACGAGACTTCTCCGCTTCTTCTATACGAATTTGCAGCTCTTTTCCTTTTACAACACGTTCGACATGCAAGATACGGTGCTGTTTATGAGTATATGTCTTTGAGCCTTTCAACCTCACAGCTTGATAGAAGACATAAGCAATTAGTGCATCCCCTGGGTCTAAGTGCCCAAGGTCACAGCTTTGATAACGACCTAGCCATTCCTTATGCTCTATAGGAGCTGAGAATGAGACATTTCTCTCTACACTCTTAAAGTCCCATTGAGAGTCACCTAAGAATACAGGCTTTTTGACCAGTAAAGTTTCGATTTTTTTGACCTCTTTACTGTCAGCAACAAATAAATCGTCGACCTCTTTATCGAATCTGACTCTCGTATTTAGATACGTGACGTTGTTAACCTGAGGTGTGCGAATATCGATAGTTTCGCCATCAGAAAGTAGTTCAGAAGCCTTGCAAAGACTTTTGAGATCTTTGGCGTACTGATAACGGTCAATATTAACTTGGTTAGGAAACTCTACGGCGCCGTGTGCAAGGAGTTCGTCCTCAACACCTTTTACAGCGCTATCAATAATGTCTTCGTTTTCGATGCAGTCTAAACCAACCATTGAATTAGCGATATATAGAGGTATTGAAGTCAACGCATTAGCTACTTTTTGTAAGCCAGACGTACACTTAATTATACTTTTAAGAGAACCAATTTGAACGCCCGAAAGCTCATAAGTGAAATTAAGTTCAGCATCTATTGATTTACCGACAGTAAATGTCAAATTCTCAAAAGCAGTCACATAAGCTGCCATCGCCAGAAACACTCGTTCTGGCTTACCTGTTGAAGGCTTATAATCAAGCCGAATTTCAAACGAACTTTCGTACAATCTTGTTCTCCTAATGATGTACTCAAAAAGTAGTTATAACGCCAAATTAAAGTGCGAACAACACTTACACCTTACCTAAAACATTGTGCCATAAACACTAAACTGACTTGAAGTGAGAGGTGCCAAGCGTTGTGAATCACTCTTAAACAGTTTGTTATTTCTCATTTAAACACGCACTTTAAGAAGCTTTCATATCAAATTTTCTTGCATGAATAGTGCATTTCACGATCAATTGATGTGCCATAGTGAACTGCTTTCAATATGTTAGTTTCCTTATCCCATATAATCTCACCAAAGCCATATTCTCTGATTATTATTTTATCTCCAGATCTAGCAACTTCATTGTTCATATACATAAATCGTCCAACATATGAATTGAAATGTTTCGAGTTGAAGTATGCGTCATGCTTACTTCCTATTTGACCAGCTTCTTCTCTATGCTGATTCTTATCACCTTTAAACACTTGGTCTGCTATTAATATACATTCCATCTTATATGGCTGTTCAAATGCTTCGACAATACCAACCAAATCAAACACACTAGACCTCTCATTAACTTAATTCTTCATCAAAAAGTTGACGAGAATACTGAAAGTACTCAAAAAGGTATAATCAAAAATTTCAATCACGTTTATAACTAAATGTTATCTACCTTTGGTTGCTAAATAAGCAATAACGCCTTGCTAAGCTGTGAGTGAACGTGTGCCATGTCTGAGCGAAGCGAGTTCGGCACGCGTTTACAAATCAGGCTTAAGCAATTTGTTATGTTATTCTCAGTTCCTGTCGAGCAATATCCTGAACTTTTTCCAAAGTTTCCGTCATTACTTCACTTGCAGTCCTATAATGACTTGCTTCATCATCGACTTCGCTAGAATCATGAAATACAACAAACTTTAGCCCTGAAATTACTTTTTCTACTTCAGGATCTAAGTACATTGCTTTAGAAGAAATTAGATTAAAAATATGATTAATGGCATTTATAGAACTAGTCCTCAACCTTTCATCAATCTTATTTTCTTTATTGAACTGCAGTCTCTTATTACATTCTTCGTAGTATTTCGTAGCTTTATCAACTTCTTCAGGCTCAAATTCGTTCTCAATTGAAATGTGATAAAGATAGTTTACGTACTCGTAATCTTGATAGTCATCCGACTGATGATTTACGTACTTTTGAATATGCGATAGGTTGTGTAAGATATCTTCATAAGCTTCTTGCTTTTTTACCCATACCTGTTGTGAGACCCAAGACTTATCTAAAAACTGACTCTTTATGCTCTCAACTACAGTTGTATTTTGGCTCAATTGATCTTTCAAATTATCGAAATCAGCTTTTGTTGCAAGGTTTTTTACTCTTGTGTTTGCATAGGAACCGAAAAATCCCGCAACCCCAGTAACTAAAGCAAGTATAAGAGTATCAACTATATCCAATTTATCACCTTCAATGATTAAACATAACAGCTATTAGACAGAGACATTCTGTATTTAAATGCAGAGTTTTTCTGTCTAGTTTCCTATGCGATCTATCTTAAGCGACTTACTTCATTCATAACAACGACTTATCGTTCTTGATTTGTGATTGAACAAGAAAATGTAGATGTTTTCCTATCTAACGAGACTAAGTGTTAAAAAAGTGAGATCTGTACTTAGTGGTATTGTTAAAACAAGTTTACTATTAATAATAAAGACAATATTTCCACCTCCAAAAACCGGCTTATTTACTCATTTGTAGTTAAGGTAAAAACAGAGAAATATCGGAATTAACTTAGAGAAATTCATTCTATAAATTAAAACAAAGCGGGTTTTAATAACTCTCGCCCCTTCATACGTTTACGATAAATAATAAATTTAGATTTTATAAAAACAATTTGATCAATAAGGTTTTTTGTAAACTTTGAATTACATACTCTAAAAATAAATCTACCTGATAAACTTGTCATAATTCCAAATGCTCTTCCAATCTTGATTCGCAACACATGGCATTAGCGTGTTGCATATAGACTTCCTATAAAGCCGTTGGGAAGAAGGAGTTTATATTAAAATCAGGAACGAAAAATGAACCAACAACGTCAACTAAGCTGGAAAATAGCAGCTATTCTAGGTACATCTTTTGGCTTTAATGCACACGCTGCAGAAATGGTCAGAGTCGATAATGATGCATTACTACAACAAAGCCTCGTCGCTCAGTCGAAGAGTGTTGCTCCACTTGAATTAGGTTTTTCTGAAGTTAAACGGGTGGTATTGCCCAATGGAAAAACGAAAGTCCGCTATCAACAAACTCACCTAGGTTTACCCGTCTTTGATACCTCCGTTGTCGCCACCCTTTCCAAGAACCAACCCACTCAGGTGTTCGGCTCCATGGCACAGGGGATCAGTGGAGACTTATCCAGCATCGCGCCAAAACTGAATCGAGAACAAGCGATTGAAGCTGCATTGTCTGCTCACCGCACCTTTACCGTCGGCAAAAAGTCGATTGAAAACAAAAATGCAAAACTCATGGTGAGATTGGATGAGAATCAAGTCGCCCAAGTGGTGTATCTGGTCGATTTCTTTATCGCGTCCTCAATGCCAGAGCGCCCTTTCTACTTTATTGATGCCACGACTGGCGATGTGCTCCAAAAATGGAATGGACTAAACCACGCTAAAGCATTAGGTACTGGCCCCGGTGGCAACCTCAAAACCACTCGATATGAATATGGCAGCGACTTCCCTAGCTTTCCCATCGACAAAACAGGCACGACTTGTACGTTAGAAAATGAATCAGTTAAGACAGTCGATTTGAGGAACGGAACCTCTGGCAGCGCAGCCTACAGTTACAACTGTGCCGACGGCACTAACTACACCGACCATAAATACATTAACGGGGCTTACTCGCCTCTTAACGATGCGCACTATTTTGGTAATGTCGTATTCGATATGTACAAAGAGTGGATGAACACGTCGCCTTTAACTTTCCAGCTGACGATGCGCGTTCATTACGGTACCGATTATGAAAACGCCTTTTGGAATGGTACATCCATGACATTTGGGGATGGCAAAAACACCTTTTACCCATTGGTCGATATCAACGTGAGTGCTCACGAGGTTAGCCACGGGTTCACCGAGCAAAACTCCGGCCTTGTGTACCAAAACATGTCGGGCGGTATCAATGAAGCCTTCTCCGATATTGCGGGCGAAGCGGCTGAATACTACTTACGTGGCAGTGTGGATTGGGTGGTCGGAAGCGATATATTCAAATCAGAAGGCGGCTTGCGTTACTTTGATCAACCTTCAAAAGATGGTCGTTCGATTGATCACGCCTCGCAATACTACGATGGCTTGAACGTTCACTTATCTAGCGGTGTTTATAACCGTGCCTTTTATCTTTTAGCGAACAAGTCGGGTTGGAATGTACGTAAGGGCTTTGAAATATTCACGGTTGCCAACCAGTTATATTGGACGGCAAACAGTACCTTTGACGCAGGAGCTTGTGGCGTAGCGAAAGCCGCAGCAGACATGGGCTATGTGGTTGCCGATGTTGAAGATGCTTTTAATACCGTCGGCGTTAATGCAAGTTGTGGTGTCACGCCTCCAACTGGCAATGTATTAACGAAAGGCACACCGATTGCGAACTTAAGTGGAAACCAATCCTCGGAGAGCTTCTACACGTTCACCGTTGATTCTGCATCCAACGTGACGGTTTCAATGTCTGGTGGTTCAGGTGATGCCGACCTTTATGTGAAATCGGGAAGCAAGCCAACAACATCAAGTTACGACTGTCGCCCTTACCGTGCTGGAAACAATGAGCAGTGCAGTGTGAGCGCTCAGCCGGGTGTGACCTATCATGTGTTACTGCGCGGATACTCGAACTACTCTGGCCTAACGTTACGTTTAGATTGAGTTAGAGCGAGCCTCTCAAACAAGTTGTAAATCGAGAACTAGCGGTTAACCGCGAAATAAAAACCTACTCACTTTGAGTAGGTTTTTTTATGACACACTGTAGTAGCTAATAATATTGTAAGTTATTTACTGATACGTTTATTAATTTATAAATATCAAAGTTACTTAGGCATTGTTTTATAAAAACAGTTTAAATTGAGATCCTGTGCTGCACAACGAAACAAAAATAACTGACTAACTTTTGAACACATTCACGTTACTGATAGGTTAATCCTTATAGGGCAAATGCTCTATTAATGATAAAAATTAAAATAAGGATTATTTATGAGACCATCTTTTCCTATCAGTATGGTGCTTGCAACGACAGTGGTTGGCTTCCAGTCTTTTGCGCAAAATATTGAGACAACGGATTCATTAGGCATTGCAGAAAGTAGCGCAGCGCAAAAGCAATCTCTGGCGTTGCAAATCAGCGAGCGTTATTCCGATCTTGAGCTTTCATTGAAGGCTCAGATCTCAGAAAAGAACTTATCCGCGCCTGTAGATAAATTGAGCTCTACTCAGCCCTACTCTGCATTTTCAAGCAGGATGCAGAAAGCGGATCTTGGTTATCGCAAGATGAAAGGGATCAACGACTTCAGCGACTCTGTGTTAGAGGTTCGCATGGCTGATGAAGCGATGATCGAAGCTTGGAAGAATGGTGAAAGCCCGCTGTTTGCATTTGAACCATCAGGCGACGATTCGAATTGGCAATACATTGAAGCGTATGACGTGTACGGACAAGTTCATCAATTAGATGTGTACCAAATGCCAGACGTCCCAGTGTTTGTGGTTGATAGTAACGGTGCTGAAGAGCTCAAAGCCGGCTTAATGGCAATGCAGGCAGAGATGCAAAAGCTGGGTACTACAACGCAAATCAATGCCGTTAGCGATACCAATGCCGACGAGAGTAAACCTCAAAAACCGTCTTTGATGAACAGGGCACGTCGCTCGATGGCCTTGTCGGAACCTGAGCCGTTGAATACCACACAATTAACCAAAATCCGTTTAGCCGTCGACCAAGAACCTTGGATCTCTGGTAAAGCGGAAATCTACGCTATCGTGACGGGTGTCGATTCAAGTCGTTTAGAGCCCCAGATCGACCTCGTTGAGATGCCTTATCTGGACTACGACAAACAAACTTACTACCCGAACCAGACCGTCATCTTCTGGCCTCGCTACCGTTGGGGCGCTGCAGACATGATCTTAATGGAACACGATGATGGCACAGACTACAAAGCGCTAGCAAAACTCTTGGTTCAAGCCGCAGAAGAGATACTGAAGATGATTCCTGATCCAGAAGTTCAAGGTTATGCGATCATCCCTCAGATCACAGGCAAGATTATCGATGTGATTCCTGATGGTGTATTAGTGAATGATGATGACTTCGTGGATGTGTACTACACCTTAATGCAGAACACGCCTTATGTAGACCGTCCGGGCGCAGGCGGAAATGCTGTCGCATCGTTTGCACCAGTAACGATTTCGCCTACAGAGTAAGTCGTTTCTTATTCAGTTAGGGCTTAATCACTAGGCCCTAACTCTTCATTATCGAAGGTAAGTCAAACACAAGAGACCTACTCAGAACCTAATTACAGGGAGTAATCAAACACAATGATGTCTTCTAGAAGCGGACGAAACACATCTTTCAGCGCATCATGCTCAGGGTGCGGAAGGTAATTCTGGCGGCCTTCTTCATCGGCGAACGTCATTAACACCGAGTGGGTATAACCTTGATTCTTGTTTTCAGGGCTGTCATTTAATCCCCATTCTACTGAAGTGACCCCTTCAACCTTGTTTGGCATCGCTTCAAACAGCATCTTTAGTTTTTGAACCTCTGAAGCCTCAGCGTTTTCTTTAAACTTAATCAGTAGAATATGACGAATCATTCCCGTTTCTTTTTGAGTCATTCCTAGTCCTTTCGAGTGTTCGCTTACTGGTTTGTAATGCTTAACCAACACCTAATAGCGATCTAAATTAGAGAACAACAAAATGCCACACGTTACACAACATGCCAAGGCTAGATCGCTAGAGTTTATAAAATATTCAACAACCCAATAACGAAAAATGCTGCACCCGAGGGCGCAGCATTTCTCATGACAATGGTAAGCACATCTTTAACGTTAATCACGACGACCTGTAAGCTGGATCGTTTGGTCTTGATCTACGTTCTTTTGGAATTGGATTCCGCCGTTAGACGCTTCATTTCTTCCTTCCAGTGTTAAGTCAGATTCAACACGCTCAGCCTTTACTTGATTACCTTCGCTTCTTGTCATGTCGATAGTCCCTGTATACGTACCGTCGGCAGCAAAAGCAGTATTCATTGAAAGAGCCATTAAGCCTAGTGCGATTAACTTTTTCATACATCACCTCATATTATTTTTAATTATTTGTTCGTTTGGTATCTGTGTTTCTTTGTTGAGGTAACTTTAGCGCTTGAGTGAAAGCCATTCGAGGAAAAGCAAGATTTACCAAATGGAAAATCAAGGGATTAGCGAAGTTCTGACGCTGTTCTGTCTTATCTGTTTTGTACTACCACTATGATATTAGAGTCACATAATTTCTGTACGCCTACCGCACCGAAATTACTGCCTATAAAAGGATTCATTTGGAGAGCCTGTGGACATCAATCTAGACATTCAAAATATCCTCGTCATCAAGCGTATGTATGAACTTCGCAATGTTGGACTGGTTGCGGAGTCGCTAGGAAAAACCTCTGGGGCGATCAGCAAGAACCTCTCGAAGTTAAAGTTGCAGCTCGACGATCCACTGTTCATTCAAACCAAACACGGGTTTGAACCCACGACTTTTGTTGAAACCAACATCGAAAATTTTGAGCAGATCTTGAGCAGCGTTGAAGCCATTAAACACCAAGTATTTTCGCCAGAAACTTACCAAGGTGATATCAAAATCTACGCAAATACCTTGTTCTGGGAGCGCTTTGGCTCGAAGCTCTACTTTGCTCTGAGTAAAGAAGCCCCCGCATGCTCACTACTCATTCGTTCGGTGGGGAAGCAATGTGAGGAACAGGCTCATCGACGGCGAAGAATCCATAGCGGTTCATTACTTTGATGAAACCTTGCCACAGTCAATTTCTCAAATGGAATTCGGCAAAGGAAAAGTGGTGTTCTTCGTGAGAGAGGATCATCCAGCGAAAGACTTTGAGTCGCTCGCCAACTACCCAATCATTCTATTTAAAACCCCGGGATGGAATGACAATAAATACCCGATCCTTGATCGCCTTAGAAATATCGGATTTCACGTAAACCCAAGAGTGGAAGTCGACCACCCTGCGATGATTCACGATGTTGTGTTCAAATCCGACTATTTTGGTATCACCCTCAATGGCAGCGTACCAGAAGGCTGTCGTAGTATTGATTTACCCGAAAAACTGACGATCGATGTGGGTTATGTGATGAGCTGCCGTCGTTCACAGAAAGATGCGCCTTTGAACCAGTGGTTATTCCAAATGTTGAAATCTACCCTGAAAAACAAACAAGCGTAGTTCAACATCTAAAGGCCTAAATGATTAACGGGTTAAGAGCTTAAAAGCTTAAAAGCTTAAAGGCTTAGCTGTTTAACGACATAACTCCCCTATCATCCAAAAAAGAAAAGGCTCCCGAGGGAGCCTTTGATTAGAGTTCTAGTGACTATTCGCTTATGTTTTTATTTTAAAATGCTTCTTCGAGCGTTTGTTCGTTCTTTTTTTCTGTTTGTTTCTCGCTGGTCTCTACCTCTTTCAAGCGCGCGGTGAAGTGTCTTAACACAGGTGGCTCGTAGGTAAAGTCGAGCCCTTTCACTTTCCCAGCATTCTCTTTCACTTTTTCGAATGCTTCGATGATGAAGTCCATGTGTGTTTGTGTGTAGGTCGCGCGAGGAATGGTAAGGCGCAACAACTCAGCAGGACATGGGTGTTGTTCACCGGTTGCTGGGTCGCGACCTTGCAGCAATGAGCCAATCTCAACCGCTCTGATACCCGCGACTTTATAGAGTTCACACGCCAAAGCATGTGCTGGGAACTGACCTGCTGGAATATGAGGAAGCAGTTTACCCGCATCCACAAACGCAGCATGACCGCCTGCTTGCTGGCACACGATGCCCATCGCTTCTAAGCCATCAACAAGGTATTGCACCTGGCCAATGCGGTACTCTAACCAATCTTGGCGCATGCCGTCATAAAGGCCAACTGCCAAACGCTCCATCGCGCCACCTTCTAAGCCGCCATAGGTTGGAAAGCCCTCTTGCACCACACACAAAGTTCGACACTCTGTGTACACATCCATGAAAGAGTCGTCTTTAAAGCACAACAAGCCGCCCATTTGTACCATGGCATCTTTCTTAGCAGACATGGCTAAGCCATCCGCGTATTTGTAGGATTCACGCGTGATCTGTTCGATTGTCCAATCTTGATAACCCACTTCTCGTTGTTGAATGAAGTAGGCATTTTCAGCGTAGCGTGCCGAGTCCATGATCACAGGAATATCGTACTTCTGAGCAATTTCATAAACGGCTTTTAGATTGGCGATAGACACTGGCTGTCCACCAGCAGAGTTACAAGTAATGGTACTCACAATGTAAGGAACATTGGCCGCGCCCGCTTCTAAGATCGCTTCTTCCAGCTTCGCCACATCGAAGTTGCCTTTGAAGTCCGCATTCACTGAAGTATCGAACGCTTCTTTGGTATAAACGTTTTTCGCCACACAGCAATTCACTTGGGTGTGACCTTGTGTTGTATCGAAGAAGTAGTTCGACAAGGCGACCATTTTGCTGCGATCGAGTCCCTTTTCCATTTCACGCTTCTTGATAAGAACAGGAATGTAGATCTGCTCTGCGCCGCGCCCTTGGTGTGTTGGAATCGTCAACTCGTAACCGAAGATATCCTTAACCGCATTCGACAATGCGTAGTAACTGCGACTACCACTGTAAGCTTCATCCCCCATTAACATCGCGGCTTGCATACGTTGGGTGATAGAACCTGTACCACTGTCTGTCAGTAAGTCGATAAACACATCATCACTATCCAGTAAGAATGGGTTCATGCCCGCGTCAACAATGGCTTGCTCACGATATGCAGAGGTTGTTCTTTTTACTGGTTCTACAACACGAATACGAAACGGTTCTGGTAGATGTTTGAAGTTTTCCATAATAGTACCTTTCTATACATTCCGATCAGGTCGAAATCTATTTTCTTTAGATGTCACGAATCCTCACCATTAATTTAATAGCTCCGCATAAAGATAGACGGAAATTAACAATGAAAATAAACAAGTTAAATAATTAGTTATTAATCAAACCTAAACAGAGGCTGAGATAATTAGCGAGAACGACAAAACAACGAATATTCTGCACGAAATAATAAGTGCGACATTCATGCGTTCAAAGGTTATCAAAGCTGCTGATAGGTAAACAAAGCACGCTGCTTTGCTAGCGCGTGACGCCAAGAGGGTACTACTCTGAAGAAAGGCGGAACGAGAGCTGGTGATCTAAGGTATACCAAGCTAACAAGGTTAGCCATGTTGTTGATTGCCATTTCAGATACATGTTCACAATATATCCCTACGTTGAAATCAAGATGATCCGAAATTTAAATATAGTGTAATTGTTTTATAAATACAGCTTAGAAAAGTATAAATGTGATCAATATTTAGAATGATGATTAAATACGATAGCGTGTTATATAAACTGTGAATCACAGCCGTTTATATACTATTAAACTAGTTCAGCGAGTTACTTAATAATATCGAATCTCTTTTAAACTCAATACTTATCTAATAAGGGGCGAAGATGGCTTTTTTCTAAAAAGCTATCTTCTAGGAATCCATCTTCTAGAGAGCTACTGAGCTTAAAAAGCCAAACTCTAAAACTCGCCGATCTAAAAAAGATAAGCTCTGATGAGGCTCAAACCTCACCAGAACCGTATTCGCAGTGAATAACTTACTTCTTCTTCACGACTTGCTTGATGGCCATTTCAGCCAGTTTTGGCGTCGCTGCTTTCAATGCACTGGGGGCAACCTTCTTACCCGCCTTGACCGCTTTATTCAGTTGGCCTTTAACCGACGTCCCTCTTTTCATGGCTTCTAAACGTTGGCGATTTCTCTGAACGTTATTTGCGTCAGCGATACGCTCGATCAACGTCTGCCTTAAAGTATCTAAACCAAACTGTACCTTTTCTGGCGCAATCGCCAGCGGTAACACGATATCGGTTTGCAGCAATATATGATTGTATTCGAGCGCTTGAGCAATGATCTTCGCTTTGGTTGATGTTGGATTCTCTAAGTCATACGGCGGTTGCCAATCGTCTACAGGCTTTAATCGGTCTACCTGATTCACAACCGACACCACAATCGGCTTCTTGCGTGAGATGTTCTTAGGATCGTCATAGAAAGCATCAAATCTATCTTTCAATTGCTTATCCAAATCACGCGCAGATTGATTGGCTTTAAGCACCCATAGCACCACATCGGCTTGGGTCATCTCTTTCAGCATTAAGGCTTCGGTTTTAGGATTGCCATCAAGCCCCTGAAGATCAACAACGCGAACATCATTGTCGTCGACAAACGCGTTGTAAACCGTTGAAGTGTCGGTTGATGGCAGCACATCCACTTCTGCAACCAACTCTTGCTTAAGCGCATTGATAAGCGAAGATTTACCAGAACTGGTTTGCCCCACCAACACGATTCGCACGGGTTCTAATTCAGGAGCAAAGCGTTGTTCATCGAGTTCAGACACATCGGACGCTTTAAGTGCTTCATCTTCAATGCTGAAACGTCCGCTATAGAGGTCAATCGCGACCGCCGCGACTTCATCTAATAAGGCTTGTTTGGCGGCGTATTGCATGTCATCAACCACACCTCTTGTCATTGAAGATGTCGCTTGCTCTCTACCTAAATCAGAAACAACTTTTAACGGGTTCAAATAGAGGTTTTTGAGGTGATTCCCCCAAATGGCGGCCTTAACGATCTTCTGCCCTAGCTCGCCATATTTATCATAGGCTTCGTAGCCCGCCTTAATGTAAGAAACCTTGAGATACTCAATGCCCGGTATATGCTCTCGCACTACCAGTTTGTAGCGTCGGCTTACCTCTTCGAACAGCTTTAGCCCTTCAGGAATCGAGAAATCGAGCGATTTCTTATCAAACTTTTTCGCCACAAACTCAAGTACTTCTAAACCGGTTTGGTCTAGGTTGCCCCATTCGATGTCGACCAGTAATTGTTGTCGTACATGGTGTTTTGAATCATTCCAGATCGACAGTTCTTTTTGAGACCAATCAGTCGAAGCCCTAACCAATGCATCCTTAATATCAGCTTTGTTATGTTGTGATTCAGCTTCAGATTCAGAAGCATCTTCGCCAAGGCCGTCGCTCTCTTTATTTGAGAAGGGCTCCGTACTTGAAGATCGGCGTGAAGAGCGGCTAGAAATGAACAAGGGAATGGTGAATACCAAGGTACTCACGGCAATGGCAATCGACATTTCGAGTAGGTAACCGTATTTGATCGCCAAGAACACACCAAAACCCATCATGATAATGCTTGGGAAGATCGCCGAAATCAGAGCAATGCCCCAGCGGCCGCTCGATAGCACCGCCAGTAATCGAAATAGGTTTCTAATTTTCTTCATAGCCCGACGCCGCCTTTCCTTTTTTCAGGGATTCTTTGTAGATCTTCTGCATCTCTTGCTCAGACACTTCTTCGCCTTTGTTCTTATGATAGAAGTAAAAACAAGCCGCGCGACCTAAACCATAAGAGGTGCCGAAACTCATTGCCGCTGCAGCCACCGCCCCTACCGTTTGACCATAAACTGGAATCAGCTTTATCAACTGTCGAGTGCCTAGCTTCATTCCGTATTGCAACGCAAAGCTGCTTCCCAGAGTGCCTATCAACTCACTGAAGACTCTCTTGTTCCACTCGACACCATATTGATTCGCCAAGCTATGAAGCATTTTCGCTTGAATCGCAGGTACCGACACCAACCCAACACCCGGAATCAGGTCGCTCGCTGCCGCACTTCCCGCATACCAAAGCACTTCGTTTTCTACTTGATCAAAGTTGGCTTCTTCCTGTGTGGAGTGCTCTTTGTCTTGCACCATCATGCCAATAACAGGAAGAATACTGGTCAACTTTTCTAACAAGATGTCATAGTTGTAAATTAAACCACTGTTATTGCTCGAGTCATCCTTTTCGAAATCCACCGCGACGGATTCAAACTCTTTACCCCAAGCCTTCTCTACTTGGTTGGTGTTGAACTGAACCTGCCTTGCTCGATCTATTTCACTGGAAGACAACACTGCAGTATGAACAAGCAGCAAGTGTTTAATTTTCTTCTGTTTCTTAATCTGCTTTAGAGCCGCAAGCACTGAGGATTGTTCAGGTTCGTCGGCTTTCATTACAACGACTAACGCATTACCTGCCTGACCAATCTCTTCCAGATCCTCTTTCGCATCGTAATTCGCTTCGCTTAGTCCTCTGGTATCGAGAAAGCGCATCACGGGTTTGTCTTGTGGGAATTCATAAGACATCGCCGTCATGGTACAAGGCGCAAAACCATTACCCACTTCTACAGACGAGTCACCAGTCACCGCCTGAATAAACAATGACTTGCCCGCCCCCGTTTTTCCCAATAGCCACAATGTCGGCAGATGCTGACGCTGGTATTCATGGGCCTGAGTAAGATCTGGGTTCTTGCTCGGATTAATGAAGTCTTTTATTTGATCAAACATGTTTAGAGTAACGCTCACTTGATGTTGAGATTCGAGTTGATGACAAAGCAATACTGATTTATATAATCACAAATCATATTAAACTTATGTTTGTTCAGTCGCACAGGTTTACAATACCTAAACGCTTGTTTTTATTTGCGCGCTCATTTTTTATAGGCGCTTTTTTATACGTGCGGGTATCATCGTATTGATTCACGCATCGAACAAACATCAACAAACACAGAGAAGTAAAAGGTAAGTATGGAACAAATTTATTTAGCTGGCGGTTGCTTATGGGGCGTACAGGAATTTATTAAGTACGTTCCTGGTGTTATCAGCACAGAAGCAGGTCGTGCCAATGGAAGCGCCCAGCTAACCGAAAACGGGACGACACAATGCGATAGCACGCAATGCAATGGCACGCAAAGCGATTACGATGGCTATGCAGAGTGCGTACAAATTGAATTTGATCCAAGCGTTACGTCTGTAATGATTTTGATGAAACACTTGTTTGAGATTATCGACCCTTACAGCGTGAATAAACAAGGTGTCGATGTCGGAGAAAAATACCGCACAGGCGTTTACAGTACTAACGCAGAACACTTAACCGAAGCTAAGCACTATATTGCTTCAAGAGATGATGCCGACCGTATCGCACTCGAGATATTGCCGTTAACTCATTATGTCGCGAGTGATGATATCCACCAGCATCACCTAAGCCACTTCCCTGAAGATCACCACTTATGCCATATCCCTTGGGGTCTGCTGCATAAGTATAAATCACAGTAGTCACGACGTAAGATTGAGATGGTCACGACCTAAGATCGATAAAGCCTCAACAGATATTACCCGTTGAGGCTTTTTAGGTGCTAATGGCCAAGACAGTTATCGTGAATTTATTTGATAGCTCAAACCATTAGCCATTAGCCATTAGCAATTAGCAATTAAGTAATAACCAATAAGTTACTTAGTCGTATTCTCAAGTACGTAGTCCGGACCCGCTGTTTCAGCCGTCACGACCGCAAGTTTAGACACGTCTGCGCCTTCACCTTGGTAAGCGTTAATGCCGTTTTCAACAACAACTTTTGGTAGCTTAACCGAGTAGCCTTCGATCAGTTCAGAATCCGTTACTTGACCCACGTAAGTTTCGTCTGTGTAGGTTGCGCCGACTAATGGGAAATCTTGCGTTGCACGTACACTGACAAACTCAGGTGACTGCGAGTTATCAACCACGTTGTGTTTGAACGCCACATCAACGCCCGCATAAATGCCTTCCACTTCTGCGTTGTCAAACAAACTTACACGGTGGCTTTGGTTGCCGTAAACAATGCCCCACTCAGTGTCGACTAGAGAGTTATTTTCGATGGTTATGTTTTTCGGCGTCCACTGCTTGTTCAGCTCTTTGCCCTTCACCGATTGATCTAGCTGCTCACCATTCGCTACGTCGATAATGCCGGTATTAATAACAATGCCGCCACGTAGGTCAGCGTTGCCTTCGATCAAACCATCGCGGCCTCGAGTGTTTGCAATGTAGTTATTACGGATCACATGGTCTTCATCGTAGATACGGACGCCGCCGGTTAGGCGCTTTCCATTACCAAGAATCATGTTGTTCTCAACCGTGTTGCCTTTTCCGTGACGCAGTGAAATAAGCGCGGTGCTTTGGAAAATAGTATTACCTGAGATCGTGTTGTCGCCCGACTTAATCGAGATAAGCTCACGCTCACCATCCATATCGATCATCAGGTTGTTCACGAACTTAGAACTTGAATCCCACTGTGAAGCTTTAGAATCACCAATACGGATCGCTTCCCAGCTGTTGCCGTTGTAACGAATCGCTTCTTCGATATCGAATTCATTGAATTGGTTAGGCTTTTGATCCATGAAGATATTATTTGCGATCAGGTGGTTGTCGGCTGTGTCATCTTTTTGTACACCGATCAAAGTGCCGCGTTTTTGCTTACCTTCGAAACGGTTGTTGATGACTTTGCCATCTTTACCCCATAGAGAAACCCATAGGTACTTTGGATACTCAGAACGACGCTCGTCTGGCTCGTACGTGTAATCATGGTTGAAGTAGTAGAATGTTGAGTTTTGCAGCGTGTTGCCATTACCCATCATACGTACTGCACCAAAGCGTTCGTTAGGACCGCCCTCAGTAAATACCAAGCCATCAAGCGTGATGTCATCGCCTTTCAGTTCAAACTGAATCAAACCAGTGATCCACGCAGAGCCTGCTTGCTCAGCCTTGATAGTGATGTCATTCGCCGTGATCGTCACTTGGCCTAAGTTCGCGTATTTACCAGCAGGGATCACCACTTCGTCGCCATCTTTTAGGTTTTCAAATTGTGCTTTAAGCGCAGCCACTTGCTCTTCTGAAGCAACGGCTAAAGTGTCGCCATCGACCTCAGTTAAGCGGTCACTGCTCAATAGGTAACTACGGTCGATTTCGCTTATAGCAGGCGCAGCTTGTTCAGCGACACTGACTACGGGTGCTGTTTTCTCTTGTGTCGTACAGCCTGTTGCAAAAGCGAGCGTGAACGCGCTAATAATGCTTACCGATAATAGTTTTTTGTTCATCGTACATCTCACGTTAAAGTTTGGATTATAAAAATGACGGCCACCCATTTAGGTGGCCGTGATGTTATTTAGGATGCGAATTAAATTAGCCTTCGGCTGGAGTCACTTCGTCTTGCTGCTCGACTTTGTCATCGACCGCTTTAACAAGTAACAGGCCGACAGAGAACACAATCAAGCCACACAGAACGAATACCATGCGTCCCCACATTGGGTTTGGCAGTACAAACATAGTCATTACGCCCACACCCGCTACCGCGATAAGTGAACCCAACATACGACGTTGCTTGTTATCCAGTTTCTTCTGTTCATTACTTTCAGCTACTAACGGTGTTGCTAGATTGTTGAAGAACTTGTCGACATCTTTCTCACGGTGTTCCGGTAATGGCTTGTAGAACAATGTTGAAAGAACGAAGAAGCCAGCAGTAAATACGATGTGACCGATAAGGCCGATAGCCACTTTCAGGTCAGCCCACTCACGGCCAGTTAGTTCGTTTAGACCGAACCAGTTTTGAATCATGTCCGCTGTGATAACGAAACCAACGAAGTAAGAAACTACACCACCAACGACTAGCGTGCCCCAGCCAGCCCAATCCGGAGTTTTACGGATAAAGAAGCCACAGAATGCAGGAATCGTCATTGGGAAGCCGATCAATGCGCCCACGTACATCATGGTGTCGAAAAGGCTCAGACCTTTAAGAGAGTTAATGAACAGAGCAACCAAGATGATCGCGATGCCGAAGAAAGTAGACGTTATTTTAGAAACGACCATTAGCTCTTTCTCTGTCGCTTTAGGGCGAAGAATCGGCTCGTAGAAGTTCTTAACAAAAATACCTGAGTTACGGTTTAGACCAGAGTCCATTGAAGACATTGTTGCTGCGAACATCGCGGCAATCAGAAGGCCAACCATACCAACCGGCATGTACTCTTGAACGAAATATAGGTAAGCGAAGTCAGCGGCTTTGCTGCCAGCTTCTGGGTAAGCTGCTGCTAAATCAACACCTTGACCTGCCATGAACCATGAAGGCATGAACCAGATGATTGGACCCAGTGTCATTAGTACACAAGCAAGCAGTGCTGCTTTACGTGCGTTGTTTGAGTCTTTCGCTGCAAGGTAACGGTAAGAGTTCAGCATGTTATTGGTGATACTGAACTGCTTCAAGAAGATGAACACCGCCCAGATGCTGAAGATGCTTAGGTAGTTAAGGTTATCACCCGTGATAAATGAATCGGTTGGGAAATCATTGATGATTTGCGTAACACCGCCACCGTGGTAGACCGCTACTACAGCACACGTTACGGTCACTGCCATAATGATAACCATCTGCATAAAGTCAGATGCGATTACCGCCCAAGAGCCGCCCGTTACTGACATCACCAGTACAACCAGACCCGTTAGGACAATCGTCGTTGTCATATCAAAGCCGAAGATACCCGATGCGATGATCGCAAGGCCATTCAACCAGATACCTGCGGAGATAACGCTGTTTGGCATGCCAGACCAAGTAAACACTTGCTCATTCACCTTACCAAAACGCATACGAATCGCTTCAATAACCGTCACAACGCGCAGTTGGCGGAACTTCGGAGCGAAGTAAAGGTAGTTCATTAGGTAACCGAATGCGTTCGCGATGAAGATAATCGCCACGGCAAAACCATCGGTAAAGGCTTTACCTGCTGCACCAGTAAATGTCCACGCACTAAACTGGGTCATAAATGCGGTTGCACCTACCATCCACCACAGCATATTACCTCCCCCACGGAAGTAATCACTTGTCGTACTTGTAAACGTTCGGAACATCCACCCTATTGCAATTAAGAATAGGAAGTAGATGCCAACTATCAGGGTATTGAGTTCCATCTTGAGACCTTTATTTATGTTTTTTGTTGAGGTCACTATAGATAGATGGCAAGCATATTTGTACTACAATAATCTAAATGCGTGACAGTGATCTTACAGTCTGACACTCAATTAATCATACAAGTGATCGAGTTCAAAGTTGCACCACCTACGAGCATAATTCCTCAAGTGAGTGCAGCCATCCGTAGTGGATTTCGACAAAAACCCCGAAAAACATGAACTAACCCTCTAAAAAACGAATAATTATCGACAAAAACTATTATTTGTCACGATCAAAGCTCAAAGAAGAACAGCAAAAATATCGTTAGATATAATTTATAAAAATGAATCAAACCAACACATTTGTAGTACAAATAGAATTGGGAATTTGCTTTTAAAAGTTCCCTATATTAGGTAGCCAATAATGAAAACTTGAAAACCACTATTAGATACTGACAGTGGTTCTCGGAAGTGAAATGCTTTTAACACACCAGTTACACTTTCCCCTCGTCCATTAAAAAGGTGTCATTATGAAGAAATACGTTCCAATCTTAATTGCTCTTAGTACGGTATCTTCTATGAGCTATGCAGCCACCAGCGATGATGCTGTTGACTACTTACAAATGCGCAAAGGTGTGGCTTATCAAGTAAACCACTCAAAACCCTTTACTGGTCAATTTGAAGAGAAGTTCGATAACGGCCAAGTCGCGACCCAAGCTCAATTTGCCGATGGCCTAGAACTTGGGTTAGAAACCAACTGGTATCCGAATGGCCAAGTCGCTTCTAAAGTGAATTACGTTAAAGGTGAGCTGCAAGGTAAGGCCGAGACCTGGTATCCAAACGGACAGAAAAAAGCGGAGCTCAACTATAAAGACAATGAGCTGTCGGGTGTTGCCTCTCGCTGGTATCCGAATGGCGAACAAAGCCTAACAGCCGAATTCAGTGACGGGCAAAAAGATGGATTGGTAACGGACTACTACCCTAATGGCAATAAGGCCAGCCAAGCGAAATTTGATGAAGGCGAAGTAGCAAACGGGAAACTCACTCGCTGGAATACTAACGGAGACAAGGTTGAAGAACTGACCTTTAAAGACCACAAAGTCACGTCTAAACAAGTTTGGATGCCGACGGAAAGCTAATACTAAAAAACGGCTCTCACAGGGTTAGTCTCATACATATAAACGACTGCTGCGAATCCGCCTGCAGCTAACCGTCTGCTGCAAACCCGTCTGCTGCTAACCCGTCTGCAATTAAGCGACAAGAGCAAGAGACACAACAAGAGAAGACATGACAATAGAAACGAGCATTCATGTGACTAAGCGTGAATGTTCGTGACTTTTTCACTTGCTCTTTTCTCTACCACTTCCCCTCATCACTTTGGTCCGACTATACCTCTATCTCTCGTTAATATTTACAGCACTCCATCTAGTGATAAAACAATCACCAATAGTCATTGAAAATAATAAATATTTAACTTGCGCATAACCTTTCCATAAAATACTGTAAGCAAACGTTTCCGTTGCGAGTCAGATCCCAGTTATCCGCTTGTAAGCTACTGATCACGCAAATAAGAGAAACGAGATTCCCAAATACGTTGTTGAGTCATATTGTTTTGCTTTGGTGCCTGCCTATGAAAATTAAAACCTCCCTTTTTAGCCTTGCTTGTTTATCCATTATTTCGTTATTGGTTGTCGTCTCATTCACTGAAATGGCAAACCTAAAGCTGATCAAACTTGAGAAAACCCTGATCAAGGTGAAGTCGCTTGAAGTTTCGATGCTTCAACTAAATCGAACGGAACTAGAGTTTCTGATCAGTCACGACAAAGCCCTCAAGCCTGAATTCGCCAAAGAGTATTCACACTTCCAACAGTTGATGAATAGCTTCTCTGTTTTACTTGAAGAGTCAGACATAGCGGTGCCTGAGTTAGACAAACTGAATCGAGAAGTAAAACAATACGACAAAGATTTTTCCTTGATGGTAGACGCGATAGAACGCAACCCAGCAAAGGTCAGCGAACTGAAATCAGAAATGAAAATGCTGTTTGAAGATATCATCTCGATATTTACCGGCGTTGAAGGTCGTTTAGAACAACAGGTCGAATCGATTCAACAAACCATCACTACGTTTATTGTGAGTTCCGTAATCGCCGTCACTGGATTACTGATCGTACTGTCCTTTGGGATCTCATCGCGTGTCGCTAAGAAGATAGCCTCGTTAAACGCAACTATGTTGCACGTATCCCAACAACGTGACTTTACCGTTAAAGCGGAAGACAGCGGTTCAGATGAAATTGCGGATATTGCCAAGTCATTTAACACCGTATTAGAAGATATTCGTCAACTTGTTGGTCAAGTACAAGGGTCGATCCAAGAGCTCGGCAACATTTCGAACCAGTTGCAACACGACGGCATAAAAGTGGAAAGCGCTTTAAACAAGCAGCAACGACAAACAGAAAATATTGCGACCGCGATAAATCAAATGGGCAGCAATATCCAAAGTGTTGCGACCAATAGTGAAAATGCATCAGCAAATGCACAAACCAGCTTCTCCACGGCAAATGATGGCCTGAACGATGTGGCCTTCACCAGAGACACAATCAATACGCTTTCAACTGACTTAGTGAGTGCGAGTGAAGAAGTGAATCGCCTTTCTGTGCACTCAGAAAAGATCAATACCGTACTAGAAGTGATTAAAGACATTGCTGAACAAACCAACCTACTCGCTTTGAACGCCGCTATTGAAGCAGCGCGCGCTGGAGAGCAAGGTCGTGGTTTTGCGGTCGTCGCCGATGAAGTGAGAACCTTGGCTGGCAGAACACAGCTTTCAACCGAAGAGATCTCAACCATTATTCAAGGGGTTCAAGATCAAACCCAAATGGTGGTTAACACGATTCAAAATTGTTGTGAAAAAGGTAACAGCAGTGTGGACTCTTGTGAGAAGGCACATTCAAGAATCACATCGGTTATCGCAGACATGGAAACCATTCTAAATAACAGTTTAGAAGTCTCCAATGCTATGAAGGAGCAAAGTGAAGTGACGTCAGAGATCATCGAAAACGTAGATGCCATTAAACAGCTGACACTGACGAATGTAACGAGCGCTTCAAAAAACGCCGCTTCTGCAACTTCAGTAGTAGAACAAACAGACTCACTTGAACGCGCTGTCATCAACCTAAAAGCTTAGCTCTTAAGCCGCAGCTTACACGTTTTTTCTTATCAAACTATTCTCTACTCAAATTTCAGATAAAAAAACGCTCATGTTGCCTGTATCAACATGAGCGCAAGGGTAGATCTTCGACTACCGTCTCCTACCTTTCTAAACGAAAGCAGAAGTTATAATTAGAATAGTTGGGAGCAATAATCAAAATGCTTTCGCAAGCACTTTAACGATTTCTTCTTTGTCGCTAATAAGAACAGCGGGTAACCATTCGAACCCTGTTCATTCCTATCAAGTTCGTACTCATATAGCAGGCTATGTCACTGCCTTGCCTACTACATTTCAAACCTTCTCTGATTGAGCTTTAAATCACCTCAAGTAAATGCCTCATGCTCTTAAAGCGGTTGGATTTAATCCATTTCGCTTCAAGATCACTCTTACTTATTCGGCTTCACACCGTCTGTTCATGCAATCAACACAGCAAAGTTATGTGTTGCTACAGAAAGTTAGTAAATAATAATGTATTACAAATAAAAATGATATCTAAAGGTTCAATTTTTTGCTGTAGCGCACATTTATTGACGAACAAAACTCTTCAAAATCATGATCAACAGACAAATAAAACACTAAAAATCATTAACTTACCAGAGAAACTCGACTTTGTAACCCTTTGTAAATAGTGGTTTTGTCCCAACAACACGATCAAATTCACAGATTATGCGCCTTCAAATCGTTAGCATATTTGTATTATTTAAATGCAAAACAAATTTGAAATGGCCAAGAAATCGTTTCAACAAAAAATTGCATTGAAGACAAGAACTACTCTATTTGGCTTGTAATTATGGCCAATACTCAACCTATAAATATGGAATTAATACCATGAATAAAACTAAAATCGTGATTGCTGTGGCATCTGTACTCGCTGCTGGCTCTGTATCTGCGGCGTCTTTCGATATGAGACACGAATACAAGAGTCATACAGATCAACACGCTACTCGTGTAAAACTGGGCGATAGCATTGGCAACTTCCTTGTAGATATCGAAGCGAAATTCAAGGGAGAAGACGGTAAATTCATGGAAGATTTGAAGAATAACGGTTGGGAGCTTGGTCTAAATTACCGTCATGTACTAAACGATAACTGGACAATGACTTACGGTATGCCAATTGAAGGTCGTGAATCTGGCATTACGTACAAACCTCAAGTTCGTGCGACATACAGCGTTGATAGCATCGACGGATTAAGCCTAAGCGCACGTTACCGTTACGATATGAGACAAAATACTAAATCTATCGCAACAGACTCTGACGGAAAACCCATTCTGGAAGACGGAAACCTTACTTATGAAAATGATAGTAACCAGCGTCGTCACCGTCTAACGGCAAACGTTAACTACTCAATGGAAAACTGGCGCTTTGGTTTAGAGGGTAACTACTACAAAGCGGATGGATATGACATCTACGACAACGACGATACCAACTACGAGTTGAACGCAAGTATTCGTCACATGATGGGTCAATGGGCACCATATGTAGAGTTTGGTGATGTGAGTACTTCATCGACTAAAGCGACTCGTGAACTACGTAGCCGTGTTGGTCTAACTTACAGCTTCTAATCGATAGCTATATAAATAATCTAAGATAATTACTGTCCTAATTTTCTAAGACCTAAAAAAAAGCCAGCTTAATCGCTGGCTTTTCTTCTTTCAAATCAATTCATTCAAATAAGAGCCGAGTACTTAACGCTCCTCACCCTAGTGACTGATCCGATAGAGAAATGCAACTGTCACGTCATCGTTAGGCACAACTCGCTTCTGCTGAGCTAAAAACAATTCCGCAGTTGATACTGCATCAGCAAGCGCATTGTGATTGTTGTATTCAGGAAGCCCGTATCTTTCGCGAGTGCCTGCTAGAGTCAAATCCACCTCTTCATGATTGCTGATCGCTTTCTCCATACTCTTTTCGATACACAATGTGTCTAGCCAAAGCAGAGGAATCGCTCGTAAACCATAGCAACGAAGAAGATATTGGCTAATGAACCTCTCTTCTACCATGCACGCGTGCGCGACAATAATCTTGCCTTTCGCTGCTTCGAAGAACGTCAGCATCGCATCATGAATAGAAGCGCCCTCTTCTAACATTTGCGGCGTAATATGGTTGATCACGGCGGTTTCTGCGTTGATCTGCGAATCGTTATCCAGATAAATATGCTTGGCGGACGCTAAGTCTATTCGCCCCTTGACCACATCGACCCAACCCATGGACAAAATCAGATCTTGTTCGCTATCTAGACCCGTGGTCTCAAGATCCAACACGATGTAGTCACTGTCTTTGGCCAAGTCCGTCATTTCAGGGCAAGGCTGATCTACGAGATCATGTAACGCTTCTGGCAACTTAACCGTTCCCAGATATTGCTTACGTTTACGTTTAATTCGCTCAAGCGGATGAAAGTAATTTAAAAACGATTTCATTAGCGTGCTCCGAAACGAATTTTCGCCGCTTCTTGAAGGTCAGCAATGATCCTAAAGGCATCTTTCAAGTGTTTACGTTCAAAGCTACCAAAGCTATCTGGATTGATATTGTTGTCGGGCACATCTCCGTTCTTCAACGCTTCAAGTTGATGACCGAATCGGAAAGAGAGAATGAACTGGTAAGCACCTAGAATGTTTTTGAATGCGTCGTCGCTCAGCATGCCTTTTTCATTGGCTGCCGCAAAGCGTTCATCAGTGGCCGACAAGTCACACTCCACTGCGAGACCATAAATACGTGCTAAGTCAATAATCAAGTTGATGGCGTATTTCTTCACGTTCAAGGTTTTCTTGTTCTCACCCGATTTCTCTAACACCAAGCTGTTGAAGATACCCAAAGGTGGATTGGTATTGACCGCATCTTTCACGAGCGTACTTAGGAACTCACGGTTGCCGCGAATATTGGTATGCAGCTCATCACGAAGAATGCCTTCGAACTCACTGTTGCCATAAATAGTACGGATCTCTAGGAACACACTGATGTTGAGTAGGCGTTCATACTCAGGGTTGGCAACCCACTTTTTATAGTAGTGCTTCCAAACATTGAGTGGCTGACACCATTTTGGCGTCGCTGCCATGAATTTTCCTGGGCATAACGGGTAATCGCAGCTTGCCAATCCGTTGGTCACCATCATCGCTAAGTGTTTGAAGTAAATACGGTCACTGTCTGTCGCATCATCAGCCAGTACAATCGCGCTGTCTTGATCCGACAACATGTGCACTTCATTACGCGCGTGCGATCCCGCTACGATCCAAGAGAAATCACACGGTGGTGGGCCTAATTTATCAATCGCTATTTGAATCAATCGACGGGTGTAGGCATCCATGATCATGGTCATTACCTTACCGACGGTTTCCGGTGCAACCTTGCCTTCCACCAGCGCTTCAAAAATAGCTTGTCGCTCAGGGGTGAACGAAGACATGGTTTTCACACTGCCCGCGTATTTGATTTTCTCGATTAAGAAGATCGCTTGGACACGGTGGTTTTGAACTAAGTGGGACGTGGTGAGGAGACCAACGACCTTATTCTCTTTCACAACGGGCAAGTTACGGATATTGAATTGCATCATGATAGATGCAGCATGCAGCACTAAATCATCGGGTTTCACTGTGAGTGGAGAGTGTGTCATTACCTCTGAGATCAGGCTATCAGTGCTGACACCGTGAGCGATCACTCGCTTAGTCATGTCACGGTCGGTAATCAAACCAACAATGGTTTCACCCTCATAGATCACCGCACATGGCGAGCGTTGATGAAGCATTTCCACCGCTACCGATTGGATGGTTTGCTCAGACTTAACAATGGCGACCTGCCCGCTTGCCACTTCTTCAACCTTACGAATGAACAAGCCTTTCTCTTTATTTGACCACACCACATCCAATGCCGACTTCAAGCGAACCTGCGCCTGCGAAGCAAAGTGTTCTGCGCAACTTGGAAAAGCTTTGAAAAGCGTTTGAAGTGCCGAGTGTGGGATCACATAAAGCAAGGTGTTCTCAATTGCAATGGCTCTATAGCCTTTCTCGTCGTTGACTTCAGAATCTAAGAACGTAAAACCGAACAAGTCTTCGCTACCTAAACGTGCGCGAAGCACACCGTCCGATTTTCGTTGCTCCATAGAGCCAGTTCGAATGATATAGAGCGACTTTTCCTTGCCCGATTCACACAGATCAACCACATCACCTTTGCCGAGGTAAGTGATCTGAACATTAGAGGCAAGTTCGCGCAGCGCTTCTTTAGGGATCTTATCGAAAGGGTCTATCTGACCGATAAACTGAAGAATATTTGGTAATAAAGACTGAGGCATAATCACACTCGCAATAATTTGATTAGTATTATTATATAACTAACAAGACTAGTTGCTAGTGGTTTTAACAAAACAGCAAAGAATAGGTCAAATATTGGACATCAGTCAGGTTTCCATCAAATTTAGATACAAAAAAAGCACGTATTAAACGTGCTTTTCTGGTGTACCTTTGAGTTCCAATGAACCAGTTCCAACAAAGATTCAAAGTGAAAATCTTTTTAAAACAATTAACTAGCGATTGGTAACCTGTGGTTCGTTTCTAGCAAGTGACTCGCTGACGCTTGACGCGCTTTATCACTGTTCCCCGCCATGATTGCTTCATAAATTTGGCGGTGTTCTTCAATGCAGGTACTTCCCTCTTCAGAAGAGTGAGAAATAAAGTTAACAAACATAGTCGTTAAGATATTGCCGAATGGTAGGTAAAAGTCGTTCCCTGTCGCGTTGAAGATTAGGCTATGGAACTTCATATCAATATCTAGCCAACGCTCTTTATCAAGAATCTCTTCGCTCGATATCTCCACCATTTTTTGGAAAATTTCTGATAATTCAATTCGTTGATCTGCAGTCGCAAATTTAGCGGCCAACGCACAAGCTTCAGGTTCGATGGCACGGCGCAAGCCTAAAAACTGATGGCAGAATTGGTCGGTGTCAGCTAAACCGTCCATCCATTCGATCAATTGTGGATCTAAGAAGTTCCAGAACGCGCGGTCAACAACACGAGTACCAATCTTAGGGCGAGATTCTAATAGGCCTTTTGAAGTAAGAAGCTTAACCGCTTCTCTTAATGCTGTTCTACTGATACCAAATTGCTCACACAGAGCCATTTCACCAGGGATAATAGAACCTTGAGGCAAATTGCCCGACAAAATACCACGAGCGATTTCACGTGCAACTTGCACATGAAGGCTTCGCTTAGAGCCTGAAATAGAATTGAAATGACCAGCCATGTGTCTACTTACTTATTAGATATGTATTATTTAATTCGTACTATAACACTGATTTATATCTCTACCAACTCAGTATAAGAATAACGTGAGGTCACTACCAATATAGGCTAGAGCATTATTTTGACAATCTTGTAAGTATTAAGCTCATCAAACCAAACATACCCATTTATTCATACAAATAGTTCTTATTTACACATTTTTTGTATGCGTGAACTCACAAAACTACTCTTACTCTCACTATTTATGTCGGTAATGATCAGTTTTTAGATGAACACTCTTGAATATAGCAAGTGTTATTGTATGATTTATTAACGCAAATAATCTACAATATAGGCGACTCTGATGTTTAACGATTTAAAAGGCAAACGCATTTTAATTACTGGCTCTACTGCTGGTATGGGCTTAGCTACTGCACGCATTTTTGCAAAGTACGGCGCAAAGATTGGCATCAATAGTCGTGCTTTCAGCCCAAAAGTCGATGACGTTCTCACCGAACTCAGCGCATTGGGTGGCGATGTTGCGTTTTTTCCTGCAAACCTAATGGACACATTAGAGTGCGAAAGGTTAGTAAAAGAGTTCACCGACCATTTTGGCGGCATGGATGTGTTGATTAACAACGCAGGTGGCCTTGGTGGGCGTGCAAGTCTAGAAAATATCGATGACGAGTTTTATGAGCGTGTGATGAACCTAAATGTTCGATCCGCGCTGATGACAACTAAGTTCTCCATCCCACACTTGCGTGCATCTGCTGCTCTATCGGGGCAAACATCGTGTGTGATTAGCACGGGCTCTATTGCCGCTCGCGAAGGCGGTGGTGTGGGTGCTGGCATCTATGCCGCGTCTAAAGCGTGGTTACACGACATTCACCGCAATTGGGTGAAAGAGTTCGCGCAAGACAATATCCGTTTCAACATTGTTTCACCGGGCACTATCGACACCGCATTTCACGATGGCAAGAGCGACGATCTGAAAGCGACCATTGCTAACAACATTCCAATGGGACGCTTTGGCAATATTGATGAAGTTGCCCCTTCATTTGCTTTCTTTGCATCGCACGCTTGTAGCGGGTACATCACAGGGCAAATCCTAGATGTTAACGGCGGACAAATAACGCCCTAGCTAGCTGACTTATATAAGCTCACTAAGTTATATAGAATCGTTAAGTTATATAAAGTCGTTAAGATCGTCACACTAAATAAGGTCATCAGACCCAAGTAGATGAGGGAAAACCTCACACTATATTAGACGTATACACTGACACTAAGCGCCAGATTCGTCTGGCTTTTTTTGTTTTCAAAGTTTCAATTTCAGGTGGTTTAAATGTCAATATTTACATTGGTGGAAGATTCAAGCCGCCGAATTCATGTCCAAGTCGCGAGACAAATTGCTCGCAAAATCTTGTCTGGCGAGTTGAAAGAAAATCAGAAGTTACCTAGCGAAATGGAGTTGTGCGAGATCTTTGGAGTCAGCAGAACTGCCCTTCGAGAATCCACTAAGCTGCTTTCAGCAAAAGGGTTGATTGAATCAAAGCCTAAAGTGGGCACTCGTATCAAACCAAGAACGCAATGGCATTTTTTAGATCCTCAATTACTGTATTGGATCCAAGATTTAGAAGACACCAAACCCTTCTTATCTCAATTCTTGGGCTTAAGAAAAGCGATTGACCCAGAAGCATGTGCGCTTGCGGCATCCAACGCTACGGTAGAGCAACGCAAAGAGCTTTCGATCCTTTTCCAAAAGATGACCATTGCCGCAAACGGCTTTGATTATCAAGAGTGGACAACCAACGATCATCTGTTTCACCAAACGATTTTCTTATCGACGGGTAACCAGTTTTACATTCCGTTCGCGAACATTCTTTCGACAATTTTCAAACAGTTTATCGACCACTCTGCCGAAGGCGGTCGCTTCTGTTTAGAAGAGCACAAAGCGATATACGATGCGATTATGTCAGGCAATGCGAATCAGGCTCGAATAGCCTCTCAAGCTTTACTTGATGATGAAAACCAAAAGCTGTCTAGGGTTGAATTAGCAATCGCATAACCAAGATTGACCAGACTGACTCGTGTATCCCAATACACGAGTCAGTCAGTTTTAGCGCCCATTTTTAACCATCCATTACCGTAGTGTTTCATCTTTAAATGTTGAACTCGGGTCCTCTCAGAGAAAACTTACGGTTACACACATAAGGTGTTGTTTGTGTCTACACAATCGTATGTAAGGAAAAATTTCTCTCTCGCCTGGCCCCTAGCCCTAAACGGTATATTGATGCAGTCGATGTTAATGATCGATACGCTGCTGGTTTCTCCTCTTGGTGAAATACCTTTGGCTGCCATGGGAATTGCGACCACTATGGTTGCCTTTGTACTTGGTATTCAAATGGCGCTGGCAAACGGCACTCAGCTAGTATTGAGCCGCGCCGTGGGTTCTGGCATCACCGCTTCATTATCCAAAGCGTTTTGGGCAGGTCTGTTCATCAACTTAGGTATCGCGACAATATTTTGGTTTCTGCTCACCTTTTTAGAACAGCCTTTAATTCAAGCCTTAACCGACGATAAAGCCCTTTACTTAGAAATCAGCCACTACCTTGATATCTCAAAGTATCTCGTCATTTTCACAGCATTAACACAAGTAATTATCGCCCTATTTAATGCATTAGGAAGAACCAAAATACCGTTTAAAGGGTATTTGATTGAATTGCCGATCAACGCTGTACTTTCTTATGGACTCATTCACGGCTTTTCAAATTTCGAAGGTATTGGTGTTCAAGGTGCCGCGCTAGGCAGTGTTATTGCTATCACCCTTCGCCTTGTGTATTTGGTTCTTTGCGTGTATTTGAGCTCGGCAATTTCACTCAAATTAGACGCCCAGCGATCTGAGTTCATGACAAACGTTCGCCGTCACTTTATCGAGATATTCCCTGTCGCAGCAAATGTAACCATGCTATTGATTGGCGCAACGATTTATCAGTTACTGTATTCGCAACTTAACATCAACGCGTATGTTGCGATTACTTTGGTGATGCCTTGGATCAGGGCTGTCTCTCAATTTATTACTGCTTGGGCTCACTCTTCCGCGATTACTATCAGCCAAGCAATTGGCTCTAAAAAGATGGATGACCTAGTCAAAAACGTCGATACCAGTATCGATATCGCAGTAGTCATTTCTTTTGTGTGTGCAATCTTGTTCTCAGGATTAAGTCTCGTCATTGGTGACATTTACCCGAACTTGGATGAGTCTACCTATCAAGCATTGGCCGTTATCGCCCCACTCTACATCTTCTTGCCGATTGTCCGTGGCTACAACACGGTTCATGGGAATGTATTAAGAGCACTAGGAAAAACGACCGCAGTCTTCAAAATCAACTTTACTGGTCAATGGGTAATTTCAATTCCATTGTGTGCATTGATCATCTTTGGATTAGACGGTTCTATCTTCTGGGCCTTCGCTATCCAACCATTCGAAGAAGTCGTTAAAGCTTTCCCATTCCGTCACTTGGCTCGAAAGTCTCTTAAAGAGTTTGATGCCGACAAAGCCAAAGAGTTGATGTATGACTAAACTCCGTATCGAGTTGCCGTCCTAAAATCTTCCTACGCTTTCTGAATACAACCTTGTCTTTTGACAAGGTTGTATTGTTTTAGCTGTACCTTTCATTGGTAGGCTTCAGCACACCCTCATTGATACCAAGGTCACATTAATACCAAGGTCATCTTAAAACTCATATAAAACAAAAAGACCACTCAACATTCGGTTAAGTGGTCTTCGAAAATATTCCTTAAGGACTGCGTCTAGCTAGCCTATTGGTTATGCTATGTGCTATTTACCGTTCAACTTAAGCGCTGAGAAAGTCACACTGTTGTAATCGCCATTCTTTTTATCGACAGCGAAATCGCCAGTACCGCCACAACCAGGCCCCCATACAGGGTGAGAATCGCTCACGCTACATTGGCCGTATGCGCCCGCTTTGTAGTAAAAATCATCTTCAGCATAGCCCGTTGGTGAATCAAGTTCATCGATGCCCTTACTCAGGTCGATTTCATACTTAACGGTATCGTGACGCTCGGTTTCAAACGTTAGGTACATCATGGTGCCTTTCACTTCCACTTTGTAACTAAACTCTTCACCAAGAGCAATGCCCGCTTCACCCGGCTCTGCAGGGTTTTCCCACGTGTTACCCCACACTGGATAAGCGATATCGGCACGGTTAGGATCTTTTTTCTCTAGGTTACGTTCATAGTTCCAGAATACTGAACCCATTTCTTGGTCAGGAAACTTCTTATAGAAAATCTTTAGTGGTTCATTACCATGCCCATAACCGGTTCCAGCTTTGATTAGCTCGTTGTGTTTTTTAGCATGAATCTGACCAACCACAACAGAATGAGCTGGGTATTTTTCTGGGAACTTGGCGTTAACTGAGACGTGATTCACTTTTAATGTCGCTTCTAATGTTCCGCCAACAGCACTGTATTCACTAGCCGCTGGGTGACTCGACAGTGCCCACTGGTTTCCTTTATCAGCCGTATCGATAGAGAAATCTGCGCCTCTTGGCATCTGGCGTAACTCAGAACGCGCATTCTTCGAGTTTTTCGTCGTAATCGCTTGGTTCTGCACTTCAAATACAAGGTTGCCGTCTTTATCAAGATGGAAGAAATCACTATGTGAGTAGCTCATCATAGCGACCCCTTCTATTTCATCAACGCGACCATCTTCATTAATATCTGAAGGTATGGTTATTTTCCAATTATGCATATCGAATTTATCGGCAGGTACGGGGTAAGAAACACCGTTATTTGCGAAAGTAACCATTGGCACAGTCGCTAATAACGCCACTGCTAATATGTTTTTCTTAAACATGACTCATCCTTTATTGTTAACAGATACTGAGTACACTCTCAGCACAGAAACTACTTTTGAACACGAATTAGTACTAAATATTTTCTCTTCGACTTAAATAAACCAACCAATAAATAGAATTTACATTTCGCCATCTTTTAACTTTTACCAAACATTTGGCGGTGGTTTATATCTATATCCCTCAACATGCCCCGTTATGTTTAAACCACAACAACTAGAACATCGATATGAAATCGTGGGAATATTCTTATATTTGTATTATTTTAACACATGCAGTCAGTTGAGCTTACAAGGTTTGTTAATATGAGAACTGAGTCATGATTGATTTGATTGGTAAGCCTTAAATTGAGATATTCATAACATTTAGCTATATAAATAGGCCATTAGTCGGAACTTTTGATAGATCTCACAGAAATCTACCCTAAGAATAAATACCATATTTGTCATACATTAATTTAATACCATATAAGGTATTGGTTTGTGAGCCAGGGGTACATTGGATGTATCCAGAATAAAAAAATAATAGTGAGACAAAGGTATGAATTCTGTTACAAAAATTGCTGCAGCTGTTGCATGTACTCTTTTAGCGGGCACAGCTGCTGGTGCATCTCTTGATTATCGTTACGAGTATCGTGCTGCGACGGATTATACAAAGACTAATGGTGATACGGCTCACGTAGACGCTCGCCATCAACACCGAGTTAAGCTAGGTGAAAGCTTTAAGCTGTCAGACAAGTGGAAGCACTCTACTGGTCTAGAACTTAAGTTCCACGGTGATGACTCTTACTATGATGAAGATTCAGGTTCTGTTAAATCAGCAAACAGCCAGAGTTTTTACGATGGCAATTGGTACATCTATGGTATGGAGATCGATAACACTGCGACATACAAAATAGACAATAATTGGTATCTACAAATGGGTATGCCTATTGCTTGGGATTGGGATGAGCCTAATGCTAACGATGGCGACTGGAAGATGAAGAAGGTTACGTTTAAACCTCAGTTCCGCGTTGGCTATAAAGCAGACATGGGTTTAACGACCGCAATTCGTTACCGTCATGAATATGCTGATTTCCGCAACCACACACAATTTGGTGACAAAGATTCTGAAACTGGCGAGCGTTTAGAATCAGCTCAAAAGTCTAAAGTTACACTGACGGGTTCTTACAAAATTGAATCTCTACCTAAGCTTGGCCTTTCTTACGAAGCAAACTATGTAAAATCTTTGGATAACGTACTTCTTTATAATAGTGATGACTGGGAATGGGATGCTGGCTTAAAAGTAAACTACAAGTTCGGTTCTTGGAAACCTTTTGCTGAAATCTGGTCTTCTGATATCAGTTCATCTTCAAAAGATCGTGAAGCTAAATACCGTGTTGGTATTGCTTACTCATTCTAATAATAAAATAGTCAGAATATAAAATAGCCCTCTCCTCTTGTAATTTATTTGGGCATATTTTAATTACTTTATTTTAAATAATAGGATGTTCTAATCAGAATTAGCTTCATCCTAATAAATATTTAACGACTATTCATTATCTATTTCTTATGTGATTTACATATGGATTTAATATCATAAAGAGAATATTTTATGCAGATTTCTAAAGTCGCTACAGCTGTCGCTCTTTCGACAGGTTTATTATTCGGTTGTAACAGTGATGGTTTACCTATTCCGACGGATTCAGGTGCAGGCAGCCAAGAATCAGTACTAACAACGGGTTACTGGCAAATTAGTGATGGTAACTCCGCTTCAATATCCGCGTCATCTAACGCAGATCTACCAAACGTGTATGTTTTCCAAGAAGACGGTAATCATAAATACTATGACGACGACGATGACTTAGGTACATACACCATTAAAGATGCAAGTGCTTCTACCAATAATTATGATGATGAAACTGGCACTGTTTCTTTTACTTACTATGAAACTGGCTCGTCAACTCTTGAAATTTTAGATGGTGCGTTTACCTTTGATGATTCAGGCGATCTCACCATTTCAGATAACTCAACTGGTATTGCATATTCAGGTTCAGATCAGACAGAAACCGGGAGTGTACAAGACGCAATCAGCCAAGCGAATGAAGCAAACGGCATCAATGGCTATGTTCAAATTTTAGATACCAACAATGGCGGCGTAAAAAATGATGTTGGTGAGTTGCGTTTAAAACTGTCTGACAGCAGCACAGGTGCAACGGTAGACACTATTGCATCAGGAAAAGTGACCGTTGATTTAATCTACCAAGTCGATGAAGACACGGCACAGCCAGAAAACGGCTCAGGTAACAACGCTTATATTAGTCTCTACGCTTCAGGTACATCTAATACGAATCTGCACGGCGAAGTCATTTTTAACTCTGGAGAAATTTTCTACCGTTCCACGGTTACCGATAGTAGCGGTAAACCTCAAATTCCTGATGAGCCTGTAGGCACTTACACTTTAGGTGAAGACCTCGCGGTTGAAATCAACTGGGCTAACGGTTATTACACATTCAAGGTCAATGACACCGTATACGACAATAGCGGCAACGGATTTGAGGCTTTCGACAAAGCTGCAGTTACTATCGTGTCATTAAAGCTTGGCGATACTTCCAACACCACACATTACGAATTGAACGCTGACAACTTTAAAGTTTATTCGAATGACACAACGACTGATGAGCTAGTGTTTGAAGATAACTTTAACAATTACCCGAATGGCCAAGCGCTATCAGGTAATCCGTACAACAACAACACAGCGGAAGCGACTGTTATTGTTGACGGTGGCAGTACTGAACCTGACCCAGATCCTACTGACAACCAGGTAGCGGCTATTACTGATACGGATATTAGCGATACTGGCGAATTACGTTACAAGTTTGATTCAGGAATGACGACAGGCACACATAAAGTTTCTATGTACTATGACGTTGCTGAAACGGAATCGGCTTATGTTTCTCTCTTCGATACTAAAAATTCAACATCATCATTGATTGGTGAATTTAAAATCGATGAAGGGAAAATCACACTCCGTGGTGAAGGCACTCAAGTAACAACATTCACTCCTGGTACATGGATTGACCTTGAAATGTCTTGGGATACATCAAGTTTAAGTGCAGCCGGAACTTACACAGTTAAAGTCAATGGTGCCGAATATGGGCCTTATACGTCACAGAACACTACGCCAGGTATAGAAGTAACTGCGACAACCATTAAGTTCTCATCAAACGGTGGGACAGCAGATACAACTTTATACGTCGACGACTACAAGGTTTATTCTGATACAGCGGGCACGTCTGAAATCTTTTCTGATGATTACGAGAACTACAGTATTGGTGCTGACTTAAGTGCATCTCCATACAACTCAAGTACATTCTCTGCGGTTGTTGCAGAAGATCCTCTAAACGCTGAATAGTAAGTTAACTTAAAACTCTGTCAAAAATGCCGTCCTTGTGACGGCATTTCTATTTCCAGTCAACTTAGTGAAATCGTTAGTTTGGCAAAAATCTAACTCGCAGACACCCGCCTATTAGCCTAATTGGATGTACATACTTAACACTCACTACAAATTCAGCTCGTATAAACTCGCTAATATCTGTCGAATCAATGATGCATTGATAATTTACCAAAACAGCATGTTCATTTTTTAAAATCAACACTATTAGTTCAAGAGGCAAATAGAGCTATGAATTCCCCATATCGCACTTAAAAGCCTACTTATTCCCTGATCTATCGCTAACCTACTTTCTTGCATATAAAGAATCACACCCTGTAAATTCGCTTCTGAATACAAGGAACCTTTCATGAGTATTGATACCAGTTCATCTCTACGTTTAATCACACCAAAAGCAACCTAAGCCAATGTTTGACACTAACCCTAGATTGTTAATCTATGGCTTATTGATGCAGGTCTATGAACTAATGAAAGGCTATACGTGGGTATTAGGTTAGGGGATTGGAAAGAGGATATTGAAAGCAGAAGTTAAGGTCAGCTAGCAGCATTTAGTCTATTTGCCTTTGGCAACTGATGACTTCCACCCAAACAGCAGGCACAAAAAAGCCTCCGAACCCTAAGGCTGGAGGCTATTGCGATAGCTTTAATATTAAGTGTTATTCGGTTAGATTACTTTTTGTATTGATCGTGCGATACGTCTAGTTGGTAGAAAGTCGCTTGTGAATAATCATCTAGGTCGCCGCTGATATTTTGGTTGTAAACACCGGCCTTGAAGTACATGTACTTGCCGCCTGCGTCGTAGCCACTGTTGGTCATATCAACTACTTGTACAACGTCGTCTTTACCTTCGCGCATTAAAGTAACTGTCATCGTGTTGCCTTTAACGTCAATGCGGTAGCTGAACACTTCGCCAAGCGCGATACCATCGTCACCCACTTCAGCCGTCATATCGCCCACTAGAGGGTAAAAGTCCTCTTTGGTCGCGTCTTGGCTTTCGTGTGCAAAGTAAACTGCGCCCGTTGCTTGGTTTGGCAGTTTACGGTAGTACAGACGAATCGGCTCATCGTTTTGATCGTGAATCTGACCAATGATAAAGCGACCTACTTCGTTCGCATTACCTGTCGTTGTTGCGTGGTCGATTTTCAACGTCGCTTCTAGAACGCCGTCAATACCCGCCGCCGACTCTAGGTCAGACTCAGGTGCGCTTGAGAATACCCAGTTGTTCTTGTTAACACCTTTAGTGCTAATAGACTGATCACCACGACGCATCATTTCACGAAGCTCTGTACGCGCGTACTTAGTGTTTTTAGAGGTACGTACACCTTTCACGTAAGCTTTGAATACTAGGCCGCCGTCGTCAGCTGTGTAGAAGATTTCTGGGTGCTGGTAACCGTTTGCAAGGTTCCACTCAGACACATCATCAGGCTTGCCGTTTTTGTCATGATCGAATGGTTGAGATAGGTACCAGTGAGTCATGTCGAAGTTTTCGCTCGGTGCATTACCGGCAACTGGTGTCGCTGGTAAGCCTGTCGGTACTGGCAGTGCGCTACGAGTGTCACATTTAACCGAAGTCTCACAAGGGTAAACAGCTGCTACGCCGAAGTTACCAGAGCGTAGATCTTTGCGTGCAGCCTTATGGGCTTTCTCTGCCGCTTTCATTTCAGCGATCATTACTGCTTCTGCTGCAACAACGTCTGAAGTGATGATATGGCTAGTAGGACATGCGTTAATGCTACAGTTAACTGCGGCTAATCCAGTCACACTGTTCCAACCGTTCTTGGTGTTACCGTGACCAACGTATCTTACGTAGCGTGCTTGCACTGCTGGCTCAAATTGGAAACGCTCTAGGCCGATCGCTTTACCTGAGCTTAGTTGGTTTTCTAGTACCGTTGTCCAGCTTTCGCCATCAACACTCACTTGGATATCAAATTTAGATTGGCGCTGATTACCTTTACTGAAAGATGCCTGAACCGCGTCAAACTCCTGTACTGAACCATAGTCTAGCGTTGCCCACTCGCCGTCACCCGCAGAAGACCAACGTGTTGTTAGATCTTGGTCAATAAGACGATCAGGGCCGTTACCATCATGGCTACTAGCGGCAACAGCAACTGGCGTCAGAAGCGCTTCACCAGTTTCTTTGTTATTTGGAAAATCAGCAGTAGGCGTGCTCGTGCTCGCACAACCAACCGCAAGTAGAATAGAAGAAGCGAGTAAAGTTTTTAAAGTAATTTGTTTCATATTTAATCCATTATTATAATACAAAGACAGCGTTCGTAAGTGAAAGCTAAATCAGCAAACACGAGCTATAAGGCGATTCACCTATCAGTATTTGCGATAACACGAAAATATTACGTAATCTTATAATACAAATAAAACACTTCGTTGGATAAATGAGACTAGGAACACTTTCCGATTTTTCCATACTTTAACTGGATCACATTTCCTATTGATAAAAGACAATATATAAAAATTTAGAATGCGAAATGAGCTAGCAAGGGCAGAACAAGCGAGCTGTAATCGTGTGTATTTTTAGGGTTCGAGCAGAACATTTGTCCTTCCAAACACATCACTGTAAGTGTCCAAAAACAAAAAAGACCACATTGTAGGTATCAATATGGTCTTCTTCATTACCGACATGGCTAATCAAACATCAGAGAACTCAGTTATGCTTTGCTCTTAGAGAACTAAAGCTCACATCAAACACTTCACCCGCATAGTCGCTATCAGGCTTAAATTGTGGGTAGATGCCCGCTTTGAAATAGAAAGCGATGTCTGTCGATGTCCAATCTGACGTCAACGAGACCGTGTCCCCATCTTTATCTGTGTAATCTTGTCCCCAAGGGATTAAATGAGAAACCGTATTAGTTCCATCTAAATCATGAGTCGCCAAGTAGATACCGTCTTGATTGGCACGAATCGTATATCGCCACTCTTCACTTGCCGAATAAGTACCTAACTCGACACTGAACGGGTCACAGTGATTACAGTCTTGGTTGTTGCGCTCAAAATCAGAGTTCAGTATCACTCTTACTGGCTTACTCTCGCCTTCCCATAACAGCTTCACCAATGCTTGATTGATCTTCCAACCATGGATTTGCCCAACTACCACTTTGGGATCTTGATTATTGATGTTCGGGTAATCTTCAATTCGTAAGCTTGCGGTTAACTCGTGACTGGTAGCGTTCGTTCTAGTGTCGTCCAAATACCAACTAGTATCTTCATCGCTGGTGCTACAATCCGGTTGAGTACTACTTTGATACAACTCCCTTAACTCAGAGCGAATATAGCTAGAATTTTCGGTAGAGGTGCCATAACCCATATCCGCTCTAAAGTGCACTCTCCCTTCATCGGTATTGAAATAAGAAAGGTCAATATCGCTATGATAGACATCGCTATCATTAGCGAGAAGGTCTTTACTCGATTCACAGCGCTCAGGTTCTAGTTCAGCCGCACTGTCACCCCCACTTCCATACCAAGTGTCTTTACTCGCAGGAATCGTCAACTTCCAATCATTAATATCCCAATCGTTTGAGCCGTTGACCTGTGTGGTGGTGTATCGCAGTGCCTGAAAATGAGCCGTGGCTTCGCCATTTTCAAATTGATTATAGATAC
>Ga0310122_10000028_pt1 | contig 114700 bp, 107 predicted proteins | sample CB6_Bottom_1051__FD_203503 | JGI IMG/M metagenome (GOLD analysis project Ga0310122, IMG submission 203503) | Marine microbial communities from Western Arctic Ocean, Canada - CB6_Bottom_1051 | ecosystem: Environmental > Aquatic > Marine > Oceanic | place: Canada: Western Arctic Ocean... | reverse complement strand
ACCCATCGGGGGTATCAATTATCTGGCAGCCAACGGCAAATATCAGATATGCGCCAACGATTTTTTTAATACCAGATTCGTATTCAATTTCGTGAGTGTGAATTCTAACTGGTCTCCGTATCTGTAATTCATAGGTCCGACCGCCCTTAACGACTTCAATGCGAGGCCCATCAGTTCATTTTCTTCTACCTGGGGGCGCATGCACAGGGCCGTATCTAAACCAAACTATCGCATCCATAGCTGAACTATCTCCGATTGCTCGAAATTCAGTCGGTAACCCTACTACATCGCATATCGGCGCGACTTCTTATTTACCACCAAACTCTATTCAAAATTGGTCATCGCCGTATCTCCGCCGGTGGCTTCGGTCGGGATCTCGTTGATGTACCCGGCTTGCAGGATATCCAGCTGGACCATCAGAAGTTTGTTCCACGCCACCGATGCCCGGTGGGAGTCGCTTGGATCCTTTATCTCTTCGTGAAACAACTGGGCCAAAAGCGTCTGAATGAACGACATGGAGCCGGTCATGAATCTGCTGGGAATCGAGCCCAGGTGCGCCCTGTGGGACGGCGGATGACTATGGACGATACCCGTGGCTAGCAGCCTGATGGGGTAATCTTCGTCGATCTTAAAGCCGATGGACCCAGTCAGCCACCGCAACAGACTATGTTTGCGGCGGTCAAGTTTCGCTTCATCGACCTCGCCACCCTCCTCCAGAAAGAACCGGCGGGTCTCGGGAAACTTCAGAAAATGGTCATACACCGCGGCGGTCAGTTCCTCGCCACGAGACAGAACCAACTCCCTGGTGGACTCGATGATATCCAGCTCACCTTGGTCCAGGCCTACAAACTCGGCGACCTCTTTCATCCGGGCCGGCCAGTCTACGATTCGCTGCATGTTTTCTCCGGCTGTCGCCGGCCGCCTCTAAGATATCGAGCGGCCCACGCTCCACAGAATATAACGGTTCATTCACCAGTGGGCAAGAGAATCTCTTGGCGTTAAACCTCTCCGTGAGCCGGCGCGGACGTAGTTTCCAGTTCTGAGTCCGACTCCGCCTGCGTCAACGGTTTCCAGAGCAAGGGTGAGATGGCGATGGCCGGCAGCAGGAGTATCAGCCCGGCGAAGGCGTTCAGGGATATGGCCCATTGGATCGACACCGCGGAAGCCACCGCTCCCATCTCCAGGGCGCCCAAGGGCGTGCCGGCGCCGATGCAAACACTTAATAAGCCCATCATCCGGCCTCGCATATCGTGGGGCGTGGCCAGCATCGTCACGGCGCTCTGCATCGTGGAGAAACCCGATTGGGCGATACCGCTAAGAGTGAGCAGTCCAAAGGTCAACGCATACCAAGGCGACCAAACGAATATTATGCCCATAAGCAAGACGCCGGTGGAGCCCAATACGAAAACACGCCCGTGGTAGCGCAGGTCCCGGGATATGGCCATGATTCCCGCCCCGGCCAGTTGCCCGAAGCCGTCGGCGGCGACCAGGAGGCCCACGAGAGTAACGCCGACCCCCAGGTGGTCGCGGCCGATGGCTGGTATGAACTGCTGGACCGGAAACGCCAGGGCGTTCATCACGATGGTGATGTAGAACAGTCCCAGCAAAACCGGACTTCGCCAGGCGTAGCCCACTGCAACCTTTAGACTGCGCATCACGGGCTCGATCTGGCCCGGTCCCTGGTAATCGGGTATGCGCAGCCTGGTCATCAACGCCAGGTTGGAAACGTGGACCACCACCAAGAAGACATAGGCTTCGGTGAACCCGGCGGCGCCCAAGATTATCCCACCCACTATGGGACCGCTCATCTTCCCGATATTGTTACTGATCACGTCTAGTGAGAGTGCGTTGACCAACCGACGCTGGCCGACGATGTCGAAGATGGCCGTACGGCGGGAAGGGTCTTCAATCGCCTTGGTCAGCCCCTGAAGGAATACTGCCGCGAACACGTGCCAGGCCTTGATAAGTTCGAAGTCGTAGGCGATAACCGCCAGCAGAGTGACGGTCGTCAGTACATTCAACGCCTGACCGACGATCAGTACTCTAGCCCTGGGGAAGCGGTCCGCGATATAGCCGGTGAACATTGAGATCATGGGCCGGGAGAGATTATTGAAAGCCAAAACCAGGCCCAGTTGGAAATAAGAATCGGTCAACTGAAGGATCAGCCAACTCAAGACCAGCAGCTCCATGCGGCGGCCGAACTCACCCACGCTGCCCACGTACCAGATAAGACGGAAATCGGCGTTCTGCAACACCGACAAAACGGTTCCGCCAACCCCTGAAGATAGCCTCATTCCGTGGAGATGCCCCCATATCCGGACCCACGCTCCGGCAGATACGCGCCGGCGCAGGCAAGCGAGATAACCTGGTCATTCTACTCCCTGTATCCGGAAACCGGCCCGGCGGCCATCGATTGACACCTAGCTACGGCCCTGGGTATCGTGAAGACATCCCTCGTATCGAGGCCCCCACTTGGCAACAGATAGTTCGACAAGGCGCGTGACCCGCTGGGACTTCCCTCCCGGCTCTCTCCAATTGCCGTTGATAATCGCCCACCGGGGCGATGTGACAAACGCCCCGGAGAACACCATTCCGGCCTTCCGGAAAGCGCTGGAACTGGGGGCCGACGGCATCGAATTGGACGTCCGGCTCACCAAAGACGAAAAGCTGGTGGTGTTCCACGACCGCTGCCTAGACCGCACATCCAACGGTAAAGGACCGGTCGACCACTACACCCAAGACCAAGTCCGCAGCCTCGATGCCGGGTCCTGGTTCGCCCCTGAATTCCAATGCGAGAGCCCTCCCACTCTGGACCAGGTGTTTGAGTCCCTGCCACCGGACTTCCTGATCAACGTGGAGATGAAGGCCATAATGAAGGGGATGCGGCTCATCGCCCACAAAGTGGCTGAGGTGATTCGGCGCCACGCCCGTTGGGACAGCACGCTGGTCGCCAGCTTCAATCCGATTTCTTTGTGGGAGCTCAGGAAGAACGAACCCAAGATCGCCAGGGGCTACATCTGGTCCCGCCGCCACCCATTCCCCATCCGCTCACGTATATTCAGCCCTCTGGTGCAAGCCGACTGGTACGACCCGGCCAATGACTCTTACAACACTAGGCTGCACCGCAGATTCCAGTCCGGAGGCGCCAGAGTGCTGGCCTGGGACCTGGACTTCGACCGGGACATGGAGAAGATGGCAAGCGTCCGGTTAGACGCCATAGTCACTGACTCACTTCAAGAGATGCTGGAGCTCAAGCGGGAGTTGGCCGGGAGATTGAGGTAGGGAACTACAAGTTGCTGATCTCAGCCTACCGACCGAATAGCTGGACCCTTTTCATACCGGCCGCATCACACGTCTGGCTAGGCGTTCGCATTTGCCTTTCAAAATTCATGTTTGTTTGCTATAATAGGCTAGTGAAGCTGTGCCTTCTAGGCATTGATTCATTTGCATCAAGCAGTTGTTGGGCGGTGAAGCCACGAGGAAATTGATCGAATCAGACGGGCCGGCGATGGGTGAGAGGCTTTCCGGCGGAGTGGGTGGACTATGACCGTCGTTGATGACGTCAAGGCCAGATTAGACATTGTTGAGGTGGTCTCCCAGCGAGTGCCTCTACAGCGGTCCGGCAATAGCTATAAAGCCAACTGCCCTTTCCATCAGGAAAAGACCCCCTCTTTCCACGTCTTTCCCGACCGTCAGTCGTGGCGTTGTTTCGGCTCCTGCGCCACGGGCGGCGACGTCCTGTCCTTCGTGATGCGCTCCGAGGGCCTGGAGTTCGGCGAAGCCCTGCGCCAGATGGCCCAGCAGACGGGGATCGCTCTGCCCCAACGGGGGCAGAACACCCAGAACGAAGGTGCACACAAGATCAACGAGGATACCCGGGCCTTCTTCCAGCGTACTCTCGCATCGGCCCAGGGAGCGTCCGCCAGGGAATACCTGGAGCAACGCGGACTAGACAAACAGGCCATCGAGGCCTTCGGCGTGGGACTCAGTCCGTCGGACGGAGAGTCGCTGAAGAACCATCTGGTCCGGGAGGGTTATTCGCAGGAAGAACTTGTCAGCGCCGGGGTGGTCCGCGCCGGAGACGACGGGGTGAACCACGATCTGTTCCGAGGCCGGTTGATGTTTCCCATCCGCGACGCACATGGAAACCTTGTGGGGTTCGGGGCCAGAACTCTAGACGGTTCGGAGCCCAAGTACCTGAACTCGCCGCAGGGACCGCTGTTCGACAAGAGCAGGCTGCTCTACGCCATGGAACGGGCCCGTACAGACGTGAGGAAAGAAGGCGCCGTGATCGTAGAAGGCTATATGGACGCCATCGCCGCCCATCAGGCTGGGTTCAAGAACGTCGTGGCCCAGATGGGGACGGCGTTGACCGAGTTCCAGGTCGATGAGATCAGACGCCTGACCGGCAAGATGACCATGGCGTTGGACCAAGACGCCGCGGGACAGGCCGCAACGCTGCGCAGCCTGGACGTGGTCTTGGAGAATTTCCGGACCAAGACGACCAACCGCCCGGGACCCGACGGGACAACCCAGACGGTTGAAGCGGACCCAAGAATCATCGTCATGCCGCCGGGACAAGACCCGGATGAGGTGATTCACCGGTCCCCCTCCGACTGGTCTAAGTTGGTGGAATCGGCCATTCCGGCGATTACCTTTAGGATAAATGCGATAACGAGTCAGGACGAATCAGAATCACCGGAAAGCAAAGCGCGCTGCGTTGCTGAAGCGGCCCCGTTCATCCACTTGCTTGGTGGCGGCATCCAGCAGGCCAACGCCGTCGAATTGTTGGCCGGCAACCTGAGTGTGCCCATCGAAACCGTGAAAGCAGCCTTGAGCCGCCCATCGGTTGCCAGGCGTGCCCGGAGGCCGGACCAACCGCGCCCCGCTGGTACCACGGCGTCGCCCTTCGCCAAGTTGGACCACGACCCGATCGAGGAACACTGCCTGCAGTTGCTTCTGGGTTACCCTGAGGTCAGGGAGTTGGCGGACGGCCTCCGGGCTGAGTTCTTCCAGCGCCACGAAAACAGGGAGCTTTTCAAGCGGTGGCTAGACGCTGGACCTGGATTGGACAAAGATGAAACGTTGGCGGTGGTTAGGCGAGACGGAGACGATGAGGTGAGCGGACAGCTTGCCTCTCTATTGGAAAAACCGCTGTTGCCGTTGGATGTGAACGGACGGGCCGCCTCTTTCTTGGAAGTGGCTTCCCGCTTGGAAGAGCGCAACCTGAAAAATCTAAAATCCGAAGAAGTTAAACGCTTCGCCGATTCTCCGCCAGACCTTGAAGATGGCGAGCACGACGAAATATTGCGATTGAATCAGCAGATCAGAAAGAACGAAGGCCTCCGGAGAGGCCAGGTCCAGGAAATCTCCGGCTGAGGAGGCACACAAAATGGTTAGAAGAAAAGATAGTTCCAGTGAGTTGACCCCGGAGGACTTTCTAGAGTCCCGTCAAGATGACTCGGATTCCCCGAATCCGGTACTGGATATCATCCGGAACGTCGACGCCGCACGCGACGAGGAAGGCGTCGATGGTGACGGCATGTCCGGCGCCAGAGCTGCCACGATCAAGGAAAGCACTAGCGAAGCGGCATGGGAAGGCGCCCAGACCGCCGAGAAAGACGGTGAATCCACAGAGACAACCACGACCGAAGGCACTACTAGTGCCGACGATTCCTCCGATGATGATGAGGAGCCCGAGTGGGAACCGGAAACCGAGTCTGTTGAAGTCCTGGACGACCCCGTAAGGATGTACCTTCGGGAGATCGGCCGGGTCCGTCTGCTTACTTCGGCGGACGAGCGCTCCCTGGCCCGCAAGATCGAGGGTGGCAAACACCTGGAGGGACTCCGGCAGGAATTGACCGAGCTCGAAGGCCGCCCTCCGCGCCCGTGGGAGATCGCCGCCGGACTGCTGAAGCGGATGGTCAATGCAGAGCAATTGGTAAAGTCTCTTTCCGAACAATTGGGACTCCCTGCCAACCTCACTATATCCCAGATCACGGACCACAAGAAACTTAGGGACGCCATCGACGCCGAGGTTTCGGTTGACATGCTGGCGGCCATGGCCGAGGACCTGAACGAGTACCAGGACGATGTCTACCAACAGGTTATCGGACTTTCTCTCAGCTCATGGCTCGTGCCGCCCGACGCCGTGGACGTCCTGCAAGATTCCACCATCGCTCAGTTGGACGCTAAATTAGCCGAGTTGGACAGCTTCACCGACCTTCAGGAACTGGACCCGCTGTTCCGCGCATATTTCCGGCGCATCGACGCCGAGAGCGAACGGGCGCAAGCCCGGCTGACTGAAGCCAACCTTCGGTTGGTGGTCAGCGTGGCCAAGAAGTACATCGGGCGAGGTATGGCCTTATTGGACATGATCCAAGAGGGCAACATCGGCCTGATCCGCGCGGTGGAGAAATTCGATTACCGCAAGGGCTACAAGTTCAGCACCTATGCGACTTGGTGGATCCGGCAGGCCATCACGCGTGCCATCGCCGACCAAGCGCGGACCATCCGGATTCCGGTGCACATGGTGGAAACCATCAACAAACTGATGCGCCAACACCGCCGGTTGCTCCAGGAATACGGCCGCGAGCCGACTCCTGAGGAGATTGGCTTGGCCATGGAGATCGGCCCGGAGAAGGTTGAGGAGATCCTCAAGATTTCCCAAGAGCCCGTCTCATTGGAAACTCCGATCGGCGAAGAAGAGGACTCCCACCTGGGGGACTTCATCGAGGACCGGAACGCTTTGGCGCCGGCGGACGCAGCATCATTCCAACTGCTTAAGGAGCAGGTTGGCGAGGTATTGCAGACCCTGACCGAGCGCGAAGGCCGGGTGCTGCAGCTCCGGTTTGGCCTGGAAGATGGCCGCAGCCGAACGTTGGAAGAGGTGGGGCGTGAGTTCGGCGTCACCCGTGAAAGAATCCGTCAGATCGAAGCGAAGGCGTTACGGAAATTGCGCCATCCCACGCGGTCCCGAAAACTTAAAGACTTCTTGGAGTAGGCACGGTAGTCAGGAACAGGAATGCGCCCAGGTGACATAATACGAATCCCATAATTATGTTGCCTGGGCTCGTCTTTTTTAGTAAACATCGCGTTCATTATTGTAGTTCCCGCACAAAACACGGTGGTATACTCGGCGTATTCCTAGTTGGGAGGAGGAGTTCGTGGAAGAAGCGTCAATGCCCAAATGTCTTAGTTGTGATATCGGGAGTCTCGTCCCTCTCTCGGATTATGGCGGCCAAGGAGCCGCTGTCCATTACAAAGCCTGGGTCTGTATCAACCCAACCTGCGGGTTCAATATCAAGATTCGCAACGGCGATATCTATCTGAACGAACCCATCTCTCCCGGTGGCGCCAACACGCCCCGGCCCCGGTAGTCTTATTTAATTCGATTCCCAGTACCGCGGTCTCCGTATGGCCAGATGTTTCGGGTGGTGAGTGTTGAAGGAGGTGGCATGGAAGCCGGATACGATTATCTGCATGGCCGTCTACAGCGGCGCATCATCAGTCTCACGGGAATATTCTTCCTCGTTGCCGGGCTTCTGTTGCTGGCGTCGGTCGGCGCTTACTACGGCTATTCAGCCAATGCCAAATCCAACCTGGACGATCTGGCGGCGGTATTCGAGCCGCGGACCGTCGCTTCCATCACCGGGAGTACTGCGTCCAGCATTAGCCTTTTCCCCGGTAAGGCGGTTACCGCTGATTCTTGGGGAGACCCCTATGGCTACGAGCCAGCCTACCTTCTGCAACAATCACTGCTAGACGGTTTCTCGCCCATCGGCGAATCCGGCGTGACTATTTCCAACATTCGGCCATCCACGAGGATCCTAGTCCCGGCGATCGGCGTTGATTCCACCATAACCGAGCTTTCCATCTTGGACTTCGGCGACAGCCGGGTCTACGAAAGCCCGGACAATACCGTCGGCCACATCCCCGAATCGGCCAACGCCGGCGAGGCGGGGACATCCTGGTTCTTCGGTCATACCGAGAGCCCTATCAGCCGCGAAGGATCGGTCTTCTTCAACCTACAGAAGGTCCCAGAGAAACTGCGTAACGGTGAAGACGTGTTCATCATCGCCGACAACGGTGAGAACCAATTCCTCTACCGAGCAACCACCAGCAACGTGGTCCATCAAGACGACCTGAGCTTGGACGCCACTCCGGGCGTGGACATCAATCTGGTGTCCTCGGTGCCGCGGTTCGTGTATGACCACCGCTTGGTGGTGTCGGGCGTCTTGATAGCCCTCAGGTAGCGAGCTGTCAGCTTTTAGCGGCCACCCATCTGCTTAAAGAGCCAGACCCCTTGCTGTCACCCTGAGTGATGCGAGGGGTCTCTTTTTCCTGGGCCACTTTCTTTGGTTGGTCCTTGAGTTTGGACTACAGGCGATCCGGTTATTCCTGATGGCAACGGGATTCCTCGTCGATTCGCTTCTCGGAATGACAGATCAAGTGGACTTCTTGGCATAGCAGGCTAGGGGGATTTTTGGAAAATCGCTGCATGCCTCCAACAAAAAAGAGACGCCAGTTTTTAGCGTCTCTTTTGCTTTCAGTTAACGCTTTCAATTACGAACTCGGGTTGGCGGCTCCTTCGTCGATGCGGTGGATGCGCAGTTTGCGGAGACGGCGTCCTAGCATGGTCACAACCTCAATGTGTAGACTGTCAGTCACCACAATGTCGCCTTGCTGGGGTATGCGGCCCAGCCTTTGGTATACGTAGCCGCCGACAGTGTCCACCTCAGTGGTGTCGATAGTGGCGCCAAAAATTTCTTCCACATGCTCTGTGGTTACTCCGGCATCTACCAGCACTTTGCCGTCCGCCTGATGAATCACCTGGGCATCCCGGGAACGGGAGAACTCGTCTTCGATTTCGCCGACGATCTCCTCCAGCAAGTCTTCCATGGTGACCAGGCCCTCGGTGCCGCCGTATTCATCCACCACGATGGCGATCTGGGTCCGCCGCTCCTGCAACTCTTCCAGCAGGTCGTCGACACGTTTGGTTTCGGGGATGATGAACGCTTCACGGACCAGTGTACGCAGGGAGTCTTTTGACTTGGAATTCGAATTGGAGGCAGCCGATTTTGCCAGCGAATCAAGAACGTCGCGGGCATGAATGATGCCAAGTATCTTATCGATCGTCTCTTCATAGACCGGGAGCCGGCTATGGCCCGCGCTCACCATCGTCTCAGCCACGGCGTTCAGGGGGGAGTCGGCTTCAACCGCGGCCATATCCAAACGGGGCACCATGACCTCTCTGACGGTGGTGACGTCCAGGCGAATGATGGAACGGAGCATCTCCCGGTCCCGGTCGTCGAGACTGGTCAGCTCTTCCTTTGTGATGGCCGGTTCTTCAGACTCGTCAGCCGCTGTACCGTCGGACTGACGGCCGTAACCGTTTCCGTTGCCTTCATGGCCGTTCGCGGTCAACGCCGAATGGCCGTTTCCGGGGCGAACCCGGACCCAAGGCCGCGATAATCCAGGATAGCGTTTGGTCAGGAGATTCGCCGCACGGTCGATCAAGAATAGACCTGCCAGCAGTCCGATAGACATGAAACCGATGGGCCACCAATCTGTGGTTGCCACACTTTGGACCAACGCCACGCCGGAGAGGACTACAGCGAACAAACAGGCCGCTTTCAGCCAGAAGAGGAGCGGTTCGGGGAGGGCCGAGGTATTCTCATCTCTGCCAGCGGACCCGGTAGGCCCGGCAGAACCGCCCGAACGGAGAAGGCTCAGGTACGAGAACAAGAGAGCGAAGGCGATAAAAACTATGGTTTGTGGTAAATAATCTGTATCCAAACACCCCGTCCTCCCGGTCAACCCACTTATATGACTCTATGGTGTTTTGCCTGCGGGAAGCGCCACCGGGAGGTCAGTTGGAACCACTTATATATCGACTATTTTAGCAGGAACGCCCACGGCTAGTCTAGCCGGAGGCACGTCTTTTGTTACAACTGCGCCGGCTCCCGTGACCGCTCCAGCGCCTATGGTGACCGGCGCCACCAGCATGGTGTCACAGCCGATAAAGGCGTCTTGCTCCACTACGGTGCGGTGTTTATCCTTGCCGTCATAGTTGCAGGTGACCGTGCCCGCGCCGACGTTGACGTTGGATCCGATGGACGCGTCGCCGACGTAGCCGAAGTGGCCCATCACCGCTCCGGCCGCGAACCGGCTCTCCTTCAATTCAACATAGTTGCCGATGTGCACACCGGACTCAAGATAAGCCCCACGGCGCAGGTGACTGAATGGGCCGATATCCGATCCTGACTCCATGACCGCTTCCTCCAACGCCGACGATGTAACCCGGCAGTCATCGCCGATCTTCGAGTCCTTGACCACCGAACCGGGTCCTACCTCACAGCCGGAACCGATGGCCGTGCTACCCAGAATCATGGTATTTGGCAAAATCACCGTGTCTTGTCCAATGGTCACATCGGCGTCGATCATCACCGATGACGGGTCGGTTATCGTCACGCCCGCCAGCATCAACCGCTCGCGGATGCGGCGGCGCTGGATATCTTCCAGGTGGGCCAACTCGATTCGATTATTGATCCCAAGGGCTTCATCCGAGTCGTTGGACGCCAGAGCCGCCACTGAGGCCCCAGTCTCCGCGGCGACCGCCGCCAGGTCCGTCAGGTAACTCTCACCGTTACTGCCGACGCCGGCTTGTCCTAGGTTTTCCCAGAGCCAATCGGCCTGGAAGCAGTAGACTCCGGAGTTAACCTCCACCGGTTGTCCGTCTCTTTCGATATCGTCCGTGGCTTCAACTATGCCCAGGACACTCCGTTGGGAGCCCAAGTCGCGCTTGATCCGGCCCAAACCGGCGCTGTTTTGAACGATGCCGGACATGATGGACATCTGACGGCCCTCCTCTAGGTGCCCGTCCAACAGGCGTCGGACCGAGTCATCGGTCACCAACGGGGCGTCCCCGCCAATCACGACCACCTGTTCCGCCTGGCCCTGGAGCGTTGAGGCCACAGCCATCACTGCGCCGGCGGTACCTGTCATGGCGGGTTGTACAGCGTATTCGACGCCATCGCCCAGCAGTGATTTCACTGCATCTTGGTTCGCCGGCGAGACGACAACAACGATCCGGTCGATGCCCAAGCGGCGCAGCAACTCCACCGGATACCGGATCAGCTCCTTTCCGCAGAGGCGATGGAGAACCTTGGGAGTCCGGGAGTTCATCCTCGTGCCCTCACCAGCGGCCAGTATTATCCCTGCCAACGTGTCCATGTGATTACCCCTGCCGTTATCCATAAAGAGTCGAGCGTTTTACAACGTCTGCGTACTGGGACGATTATACCAGTGAGGTCTGTTTTGACCTTGCTTGAAACGCCGCCCGTTGCACCCCGTCCGGTCCTCCGACGTCTCTAACGATTCACGTTGACAATACGACTGGCCGGGGGCAGAATGGCCGTGCTTCAGCTTGGCCCGTCTTGAAACCTAAGGGAGGCCACCCGATGGATAAATCTCAGTTACCATTTCTTTCAGCCACCGAATTGGCATCCCTCATTAAGTCACGAGAAGTGTCTCCGGTTGAGGCCACCGAGGCCTATCTCGAGCGCATCCCCCAGATTGACGGCAAATTGAACTCCTACATCACGGTTACGGCCGACCGGGCAATGGCCGACGCCCGTCAAGCCGAGCAGGAGATAGTTTCCGGCAACTACCGCGGTCCGATGCACGGTATCCCCATCGGCATCAAAGACCAGGTCTATACCAAAGGGATCCTTACCACCGGCGGCTCCACCATCCTGAAAGACTTTGTGCCCAGCGAAGACGCCACTGTAGTCACCAAGTTGAACGAAGCCGGGGCGGTGCTGCTCGGAAAATTGAACATGAGCGAGTTCGCCATGGGGGACGCATTCGAGCATCCATACGGACGGCCGCACAATCCTTGGGACCTTTCCCGCAACGCCGGCACATCCAGCAGCGGCTCCAGCGCCGCAACGGCGGCCTTCCTCTGCGCCACCTCTCTTGGCGAGGACACCGGTGGGTCCATCCGCGGGCCCGCATCGTTCTGCGGTCTCGTAGGCATCCGGCCTTCTTGGGGACGGGTGAGCCGCCACGGCGTCCTGGGCGCGTCTTGGTCCATGGACCAGGTGGGCCCCATCTCTCGCACCGTTTCCGACTGCGCCATCACCCTGGCGGCCATCGCCGGACACGACCCCAAAGACGGATACAGCTGGGACGTTCCGGTGCCCGACTACCTGGCAGCACTGTCAGGCGGGGTCCAGGGCCTGAAGATCGGCGTCATCACCGAAAGGGTCCAGGGTGACGCCGTGGACCCTCAGGTGCGCGATCTGGTGGTCAAGGCCATCGCACAACTGGGAGAGCTTGGCGCTATCGTTTCAGATATCGACATCCCTCTGATCGCCCAGTCGGCGACTATCTCCACCGCGGTTACCTACGGCGATGTCTCTGGCGTCCACCGGGAAGGGATCGACAAACGCCTAAAAGAGTACGACTACAATCTTCAGCTCCGGCTCTTGGCCGGCGCGATTCTGCCGGCCCAGGCCCATCAGAAGGCGGTGCGTTTACGGCATATGCTCCGGCAGCAGATATTGGATGCCCTGGACCAAGTAGACGTGTTGGTGATGCCGACATCGTCCATACCTGCCTCGCCGCTTCCCGAGAAGGCCGGGGTTGAAAGCAAAGAGGCGTTCATGGAGATGCTTGGCGGACGCCGCAGCTTCACCGCGCCTTTCAATCTGGCCAGCGTCCCCGCCTTGTCCATCAATTGCGGCTTCACATCGGAGGACCTGCCAGTAGGGCTCCAGATCGCCGGCAAGCCCTTCGATGAGTCAACCGTCTTTCGCGTGGCCTACGCCTACGAACAAGCCACCGACTGGCACACCCGCCGCCCGCCGGTGTAGGCGAGCAGCTTACCTCCTAAGCTGTCATTTCGAGGAGTGAAACGACGAGGAATCTCGTTGCTTAACAACCGATCATGGCTAGACAATACTACGTCTACATCATGACCAACCGATCACGAACCCTCTATGTTGGGGTAACAAACGACCTGGAACGGCGGGTGTACGAACACAATTCTGGGACCAGCGTAGGTTTCACTAAACGGTACAGAATCGACCGGTTGGTTTACTTCGAAGCCACATCCAACGTTGAGGGAGCAATTTCCAAGGAAAAAGAGGTCAAGAGTTGGAGACGGTCCAAGACGATAGGCCTGATCGAGGCCACAAACCCCGGGTGGAAAGACTTGTCTGAAGGCTGGTACGTGAGCGGTCCACAGCAATGAGACCCCTCTCCTTCCTCGGAAGGATTGGGGTGACAGCGCAATTGGCTTTCCAAAACTAGTGTCGTTAGTGCGGCAATCAAATCGGCAATCACGTTTCCCAAAGGAGCAACCATGCGCCAGATCCATGAGCTAACGGCGGCGGAGATCGCCCGCCAAGTCCGCGACAGAACCATTACTCCGGTGGAAGTGGCGCAGGGTTTCCTGGCGCGCATGGACGCCCTGGAACCCCGACTAGAGGCCTGGGTCCGCGTTGACCGAGAGACCGTGCTGGCCGACGCCCAACAGCGCCAGGCGGAACTAGAAAGCGGCGCCGAAACCGGCCCGCTGCACGGCGTGCCCATCGGAATCAAAGACATCTATCACATCGCTGGCATACCCACTACCGCCGGCTCCAAGGTCTACGCCGACTATGTACCAGATGAGACGGCCGTGACCATCGACCTGCTCCATAAGGCCGGCGCGATCATGCTGGGCAAGACGGTGACAACCGAGTTCGCCTGTCTCGACCCCTCTCACACCAAGAACCCCTGGAATCCAGCCCACACGCCCGGAGGCTCCAGCAGCGGCTCAGCGGTGTCCGTCGCCGCCCGCATGTGCCCCATCGCCATGGGCTCCCAGACCGTGGGCTCGGTGCTCCGGCCCGCGTCCTACAACGGCATCGTCGGCCTTAAGCCCACCTACGGGAGGGTCAGCCGCCGGGGCGTGGTGCCCGTGAGCTGGTCGCTGGACACCGTAGGCTGGATGGGCCGCTCCGTGGAAGACATGGCGCTGCTCCTGCAGGTGATGGCAGGGCCCGATGAACTTGATCCTGTCGCTTCCCGCTTGCCGGCCGGGGATTATCTATCGGGACTGGAATCGGCGGGGCCGCCAAAGATCGGGCTGATCACATCGTTCTTCATGGAGGAGTCCGACCAGGAGACCCAAAATCGGACCAGAGCCGTGCTGGAAGAATTGAAGTCGGCCGGCGCGTCTGTGGTTGATTTGAAACTGCCAGAAAGCTTCCAGACCGCTGTTCAGGACCAACTGCTCATCATGGGCGTCGAGGCAGCCGCCTTCCACAAGCCCATGTACGAGAAACAGGCCCAGGACTATCGTCCCAAGCTGCGCGAGATGCTGCGCCAGGGTTTGGAAACCGGCGCAACCACCTATTCCAAGGCCCTAGAAAGGCGGCTCCAGTTCTCCGCCGACATGAAAGCACTATCGGAGCAAGTGGACGTTCTGCTCACGCCTTCCACTCCCACCGCGCCGTTGGCCGACCTGACCAACACCGGCGACACCCGGTTCCAGGGGCCATGGACCTCATGCGGCCTGCCGACGATAACCCTACCGGCAGGGTTGGCCGAATCGGGTCTGCCAATGGGTATCCAGTTGATCGCACCGCCATTCGAAGAAGCCCGCCTCTTGGCCATCGCCCGGTGGTGCGAGAAGGTCATCGACGTTCAGTTGACACCCCCAGCAGTCAGCTAACACGTTTCGGCAATCGATTTTAGAGGAGTAATGAAATGCCGCAGGCGAACATACCCAGCGAAGAGGAAGTACTCAGTTATTTCGACAGATTCTCCAATTGGGGGAAATGGGGCGACGATGACGAATTGGGCGCCCCAAATTACATCACCCCAGCCAAGGTGAAGCAGGCCATCGCCACAGTTCAGGAGGGGGTCCGCATCTCGATGTCGCGGACCATCAGCTTCGAGCCGAGCCTCGACGCTCCCGCCCCGCCGGTACACTTCATGGTCGAAAGCGGCGAGGGCTGGGCCAGCGGCGACAAGGTGAGTTCCCGGGCTTTTCCGGCCGCCACCGATTATTTCGGCATGATCTTCCACGGCTACACAGTAACCCACGTGGACGCTCTGTCCCACTTCTTCTGGAACGGGAAGACCTACAACGGCAAGCCGGCGCATCTGGTATCCACCAGCCTGGGCGCAACCTTTGGCTCGGTGGAGGAAGCCCACGAAGGCATCATCTCCCGGGCGGTGCTGGTCGACGTGCCCATGATCCGGGGTATCGACTGGGTTGAACGGGGCGAGGGTGTCATGATCGACGACATCCTGGCCGCTGAAGAGCGCTGTGGTTTTAAAGTTGAGGAAGGCGATGTGCTGCTGATCCGCACGGGGCAATTGCACCGCCGCAACTTGGAGGGCCCGGTGGACCGTTCGGCGGGCTCAACGGCCTGCCAGGCTTCGGTGTTGCCTTTGTTCTACGAACGGCGTATCGCCATGATGGGCTCGGACACCGGCAACGACGTGAACCCGCCCCAGTACGAGAAGGTGCCCAGTCCCATTCACCAAGTGAGTATTACGGCCATGGGCATCTGGATCTTAGACAACGCGGACCTGGAAGGGGTGGCCCAAGCCTGTAAGGAGCGCAACCGCTGGGAGTTCATGGTCACCATCGGCCCGCTCAGGCTCCACAACACCACCGGCTCCCCCGTAAACCCCATAGCCATCTTCTAACGGTGCAACCGTAGTTATTACCTTCGGCGCGCGGGGGTAATTGCCTTTGATGGGAGTAATGGCGGCATATACTTGTGATGTGCCGCCATTTTGTTGTTCGTCTGTCGGTTCGCGGCCTGTCATTTCGAAGCGTCAGCCGAGGAATCTCGTTGCCGGATGTGCAACAGTTCGAAACGACTGGTGCACCGCCTACGCCGCTAAAAGACGCCGCCAGCCGACGATCACTTCGTATCCCGCTGCATCAGGTCGATAACGTTCCCTGACGGGTCCTCGCAAAGGATCTGAGCACGTCCGCCTCCACGAAGGATCTCGTTCTTGAACTTCATGCCCTGAGATTTCAGAGTCGCCACCGTCGCATCGATGTCCTCGATCTCAAACACGAAACGGCTCCAGCCGCCCGGGACCGGCTTGGTCCCATCAAGCATCGGTTGGCCGGCTGAAGAAGGCGGTCCCGCAAGCCAAAGGTTCAGATCATCTTTCTTCAGTATCGCCATAGGCCCGAAATTATTCTCAAGTTCGAACCCAAAATGCTTCACGTAGAATTCGCACGAATCTGAGACGTCGTTCACCATATATCTGACTGTGGCCATGTTTCTCTCCCTAAAACAATTTGCAGTTTCAAAAGTCGCCTGAGCGTAATTCTTGTTAGTGCCCGTGTATCCGGTTAACCTCCGCCACGTTGAATTCATTTGCCGATGAGGGGTCCAACCTTTCGTATTCTTCTGTGGCGCCCTCGATCCAAGCAACCAGGGTCGTCGTCATCATGGAATACTGGGTCAGGACCATCCTAGCCGAGAACGGGATGTATGGAAGTAGCTCAACCACATGGTCCTTGAACCAGGATTCTTTCTCCCTTAACAGATCGCCAAGATTCGCCAGCATCTGAAGGCCTTGCTGTTTATCGACTTTTTCCAAGTTCCACATGAAGGCGTTGAATTCGATGTTCCAATTATTGAGATTCGATGAATAGTGAACCATCAGCTGATTGAACTTGAACTCGCCATCAGGATTGATGCGGTAAACCGTTTTGTTCGGCTGGTTGCCTTCTTTCACCGAGGTCCCGTCCACCAGCCCGTCATGAAGCAGCCGCTTACAGCTCTTATATATAGCGGGGTCGCTGATCTTCAAGAAATTCCCGATCTGCCGTTCGGAGATGTATTGGATGATCTCGTAGGCGTTCATCGGAGATTCGGTCAAGATACCCAGGATAATCAGGTCGATGGTAGACATCATGGTTTCAATAAACTCATTGCGCTATCGTATATAGCACAATACACTATAGTATAGTGTTAGTCCACAAATGGTTCACCTACCGGGTTTGCCTAAGCAAGTGAGAGTGGCGCTCTGGAGGCTGGCGGCCTAGGGTCCGCCTATCCCATCATCCTGGCGTACTTGCGCAAGATCTTGCCCAAAGTTCCGCTGAGCAGTTGCTCAACCCGAAGCTTGGACGCCAGTTGCTGGGAGGCGAGGGCGTAGGTGGGGTAGATGTGGATGGATTCGGCCATGTGGGAGAGTTTCAGCCCCTGGTCCAGGGCCAGCGTCCATTCTTGGACCATTTCCCCGGCCCGGGCCGAAACGATGGTCACCCCCAGCAGTTTGCCGTTGGGCAGATGAACCACTTTCAGGAAGCCCGGCGAGTCGCCTTCAGTGACCCAACGGTCAGTCTGGTCCATAGGCCAAATGGCCGCCTGGACCTTGTCGCCGTGGCGTTCCCTGGCTTGGTCTTCAGTCAGCCCAACGTGGGCTACCTCTGGGTCGGTGAATGTGGCCCACGGGACACGCTCCAAGACCGATTTCTTATTGAAAGGCAAGAATGCGTTCCGCACCGCCATGAAGCCCTGGTATCCGGCGTAATGGGTGAACTGGTATCCGCCGGTGCAGTCCCCGGCGGCGGAGATGTTTGCTTGGGCGGTGCGCAGGTGCTTGTTGACCTGGATGCCGCCTCGTCCGTGCTCAACATTGGCCTCTTGCAGCCCGATTCCATCGACATCAGGACGCCGCCCAACAGCGATCAAGACCTTGTCGGCTTCAACCCGTACGTCATCGTTGAGGAACAGACGGACGCCGTCCGCGGTCTTTTCCACCCGTTGCAGGGCTGCGTTGGTCCGAAGATTGACACCGTCTTGTGTCAGCCGCTGGGCAACGGTCTCGGCGGCTTCCGGCTCGTCTTGCAGCATGATTCGTTCGGCGCCTTCTATCAGGGTCACTGACGAGCCCAGCCGGCAGAAAGCCTGGGCCAACTCGCAGCCGATCGGTCCTCCTCCCACCACTGCTAATCTGGCCGGGAGATCTTCCAGATCCCAAACGGTCTCGTAGGTCAAGAATTCGGCCTCAGCCAGGCCAACTATCGGCGGAATAGCCGGGCTGGCCCCCGTGCAAACCAGATAACGGCGGGCGGTTATCTCACGGCCACCCACCGAATCGGTCTTGGCGTTGATGAACCTGGCCTCCCCTCTAATAACGTCGATGCCTTCGGCTTGCAGAGTGTCAGGTGACTCGGATTCGAAGATATCCTGCACCACGGACCTAACCCGGCCCATCACGGCTTTGAAGTCAATGGTTGGCTCGGTTGAGGTTATTCCGAAACGGACGGCTTCCCTGATGGTCTGGGCGGACTTGGCGGCTCTGAGTAGCGTCTTGCTTGGCACGCACCCGGTCCAGGTGCAGTCACCGCCCACCCGGCCTTTCTCCACAAGGGCCACGCTCAGGTCTAACTGCCTGGCGAACCGGGCCGCGGTCAACCCCGCGGAACCCCCGCCGATAATCAACAAGTCATAGTCTTTTTTCAATCCGACCCCCCTATTTTCAGACAGCCAAAAGCCCGGACCTAATCCGGCGTGAAAAACGGTATTGGCTAGGAACTTTGATGCCGCCAGGCAATACAGGGTTTATCAGTTGGTCTGGGTTTGTGTGAGTTTCTAGCCGTAATTAGGTGGGGAGAGAGACATTCCCAGGGCCGATTCGCACCACTTGGCGGCGCCCAGCAGTTTGCCTTCTTCGAGGGGCAATGCGCCCAATTGCACCGCCAACGGAAGACCGTCTTCGCTCAATCCCGAAGGCAGGGTGACGGTCGGGAGACCGCTGGTGGTCCAAGGGACCTGGAATGAAGCGTCTCCGGTGGTGTTCCGGTCCTTTGGCGCGGGCGCGGGTATTGCCGGTGTCAGGACCACGTCCACCTGCCCCGCCATTTGGATCATGTCCTGCCGGAACTTCCGGCGCAGCCGCTGGGCCTGCAGATATTTGGTGGCGGGGATCAGCATGCCCATCTCCATGCCGGAGCGCACCCTGGGCCCGAAATCTTCGGCCTGAGTGGCGTGGGATTGCTCGTGGTATGCGGCGCATTCCACGTTCATAACTATCCGTTGGGCGCTGTGGCAAGATTTGAAGCTGTCCGGCAGATCCAATTCCACCACCTCAGCACCAGCGGCGGTCAACTGCTTGACGGTCTCTTGGGTGTTGGCCCAGACCTCAGGCGTGGAATTTTCCGAGTAATACTCGCTCACGATGCCGATGCGCGGCGGCCGGTTGTGGTCGGTCATCTGTTTCAAAAAATCAGGTACCGGCCCGCTTAACGATCCGGGGTCGTTGGCGTCTTCCCCCGACATGACCTGCAGCATGAGGGCCGCATCTTCCACCGTGCGAACCAAGATGCCGACGTGGTCCAGCGACCAGCTCACCGGCACCACCCCATACCGGCTGATGCGGCCGTAGGTGGCCTTGAGTCCAACGATCCCATTGTAGGCGGCTGGGCGGCAGGTTGAGCCCCCGGTCTGAGAGCCAAGGGCCGCGCCGACCGTCTTGGTGGCGACGGCGACGGACGAACCGCTGCTAGAGCCGCCTGGAGTGTGTTCAAAGTTCCAAGGATTGAATGTAGGCGACGGGTCGGACGTCGCGAACTCGGTGGTCACGGCCTTGCCCAAGATGATGCCGCCGGCCTCTTTGATCTTGGCGACCGAAGTGGCGTCGAAGTCGGGAACGAAATCGGCGTAGACCTTGGACCCGGCCGCGGTCTTCATTCCGGCGGTATAGAAAATGTCTTTCAACCCTACCGGCACGCCGTGGAGGAGGCCGCGGGTCTTCCCCTGCTTGGCCTCTTCTTCCCGTTCTTTGGCGTTGGTAAGGACCTCTTCCCGGTCGATGGTCACCCAGGCCTTGAGGTCTTTGTCGGTGGCGTCGATGCGCTCCAGGAGTGACTGGGCCAGGTCAACCGGCGACAGCTTCTTGTCTTTGATCTGCTGGGCCGCCTGGGACACTGTTAGTTCGTATGGCTTTGGCATGTTCGGACCTCGGGAGAAATGGTTGTTTCTAGTCGGCGCTACTGGTAAAAACCGGGTTCCAGGTCCCGGTCTACCGTCTCTTGGCCCACGTCCCAGAGCTGCTGCGCGGTCTGGTTGATCGACGTCTCCAACTCGCCGGCGCGCTGTTCGCCCCAGAGGCGGACGGCCTGGGCCCGAAGCTCCACGGCGATGGCTTCTACAGAGTCGCTTGGCTTCATGCTGACCATGTTGTACTCCAGTGACCCTCGTTCTAGGGTAGGTGACTGGCATTCTAATCAAGCCCATCCGAACGGTCAATCAATGCTCCGCCCAGAGTGCGCCACGCACGGCATGCTGTTATAATCGCGCCTGTTGAACCCTAGCCTCCGGAGACTCCCATGCCTGACAACCTCGCCGATATTCTGGAATCGCCGGAACACACACTCCTAGCCACCGACCTGGGCAACACCGAGGGGCCGTTGTGGCATCCGGAGGGGTATCTGACATTCGTGGACCTGGTTGGCAACCGCCTACAGCGTTGGGACCAGACCTCAGGAGTGAGCGTGGTCCGTGAGGGTACCGGCGAAGGCAACGGCTGCACCTTCGACCGCCAAGGCCGACTCCTGATGTGCGAGGGCGCCGATCACCGTTGTGTGACCCGCATGGATCCCGACGGCACGGTAACCACCATCGCTGAACGCTGGGACGGCAAACGGTTCCACAAGCCCAACGACGTGGTCTGTCGCAGCGACGGGAGCATCTATTTCACCGACCCGCACCTCCGCCTGCCGGAAGCCGAACGCGAGTACGACTTCGCCGGCGTTTTCCGCATCGCGCCCGACGGCCAGATATCGGTCGCCACCGACGGCTGTGAATACCCCAACGGACTGGCCTTCTCGCCAGACGAATCTGTCTTATACGTGGCCATCAGCCGGGAGAGCCAGGTCTGTTTCGAAGAGGCAGAGAAGGGACTGGTCTGCGAACACCGGAAGATCAGGGCCTTCGACGTAGCCGCCGACGGCACGTTGAGCAACAACCGGGTCTTCGCCAGCATGGCTTCGGCCGAAGTGGGCGTGCCCGACGGCATGAAGGTCGATACCCTCGGCCGCATCTTCTGCACCGGCTCCGGCGGCATCTGGGTGTTCGAGCCCGACGGGACCCAACTGGGCGTGATCAGGGGGCCCGAAGTGCCCCGTAACATCGCTTTTGGCGGTCCAGACTTCCGCACCGTTTATACCACCCCCGGAGTGTCCCTTTACAGTTTCCGGGTCAAGACTCCCGGCATCCGTCCGTATTAATCAATATCGAGGAGAAAGCATCATGGCTGCAACAACTACCGTAGGCGCTGGCAAATACACCTACGACGTGGACGAAGACTGGGCCAAGCTACCCGAGGGATGGGAGATGCCGGCGGCCGCCGTCTACGGCGACTCCAAAGACCGGGTCTTCTGCTTCAACCGCGACCCTGACCACCCGATCTGTATCTTCGACCGTGAAGGCAATCTCGTTTCGTCCTGGGGCGCCGGGCTCATCTCCTTCGCCCACGCCATATACCTAGACAAAGAGGACAACGTCTGGCTGGTAGACCGGAACAAACACCAGGTATTCAAGTACACCAACGACGGCAAGCTGTTGATGACCATCGGCGATGAAGGGTCCCGGTCGGACACCGGCGTTGCCCAAGACGACTACAGCTCCACCACTTGGTCCAGCGTGACCCACAGCGGCGCTCCCTTCAACATGCCGGCCGGAATCGCCGTGAACGACGCCGGTGAGATTTTCATCGCCGACGGCTACGCCAACGCCCGGGTGCACAAGTTCACCTCCGACGGCAAACTGATCATGTCCTGGGGCGACCCCGGCTCCGGCGACGGACAATTCAACCTGCCCCACGGCGTGTGGATCGATAGCCAGGGCCGGGTCCTGGTCTCCGACCGCGAGAACAACCGGGTCCAGGTGTTCACTCAGGACGGCAAGTTCGTGTCGTCCTGGCCCACCAAACTCATCGGTCCGGCGTTGATGTACGTCGACGATGAAGACATCGTCTACATCCCGGAACACAACGGCGGGATGGTTAGCGTATTGAATCTGGAAGGCGATCGGCTGGCCCAATGGGGCGACATCAAATACCGTTCCTGCCACGGGATCTGGGTCGACTCGCATAAGGACCTCTATGTGGTAACCCCCGGCGATTGGGGCAAGGGCCGCCGCGTAGTGAAGTACTCCCGCAAGGGGTAGTGTGCCGGCGAAAGTCATTGTGCCCGCATAACGGTTTTGCTATGCTGTATTGCGGCAATCGACCAGCCTAAGGGCTGGCCAAGGATTGCTGCTCCCAACTGTAGGGGTGTTTTCATTAGGGAGAACGCTAACCTACACGAATTCCCAGGGCCATTTATCAGTGGGGCTGTAGCTCATCTGGGAGAGCGCTTCAATGGCATTGAAGAGGCACGGGGTTCGAGTCCCCGCAGCTCCACCACTCCCCATTGGAAATCACTTAAGCCTTCGCCCTGACGGGAAGCGATTTACTTCTCCCGTTTTGTGACTTAAATTGCATTGAACCGTCGCGGCGGTCTTCTATTTTGCTTATTCGATAAATCCGCAATTTGATGATGGTCTAAATAGGGCTATGTCGGTTCATGGGTTATTTGGGGATTCTGAGCGGTTGCCGGGGAAGCAGGCTGGACTGGGCTTGGACGATGGGTCTGGGCTTCGGGTAGTAAACGCTGAGTTCCTGAACGAAGAAAGTTTCAACTGGGACCTATTCAGCGGATTCGAAAGCATGCGTGTGTTGACATATTCGGCCAGCATCAGTGCAATTGTTAGGATGCTGGACGATTATTCCTCCAAAGCATTTGGATGCATATTTGGATACGAAGGCACGCTGCGAGATATCAAAGATATCCTTGCATTTCAGAAAGTGGCTGTTGGGGACACGCGTATAGCAATCATGGGACTGAAAGACGATCGACACGTTCACGTCCTAGAAAAGGTGTACGCAGGCCTAGCAACCTTCCGAGTCCTCAGAAAGCAGATTGCCCACTCCAAAATATATCTGCTGTCGAACCCAGACGGGCGCACACGTGTAGTCATTGGCTCCGCCAATCTGTCCGAGCGCGCATTTTCGGGAACACAGTCCGAAACATTAGTAAAATTCGATGACGACGATGAGGCTTGGTGCCACTATAGCCGAATGCTTGATGAGATAAGGGATTTGGCTTCCGATGAGATATCGCTACCCGAAGATCGGATTATCAACGCGGAAATTGAAATCACGGAAACCCCAGCAATTTCCGATTTGTCGGCGACACTCGTAATCGAGCCGACTCAAGCAGAGGAAATTCACCTAACGGCGCCAGCCCAGGTAATGCGTGTAGAGAAGGTTTTATCCGTAATCGGCCCCGGCTTGTCAGCAGCTATTCCTGGGACTCGAAGTGGTCGACAACGGATTACGCCCGAAATAAAAAGGGAAATCAGCCGGATACGCCTCGTGAAACCGGCCGAGGAGGCTGATAACCGGTACTTCACGATTGACCGGGCCCATGGTTCAGCTTTGTTATCAGGCCAACAATTCCCTCTGGAGTGGGATCGGGATTCGGTCAATGTGGATGCGACACTGCTTCTGGAATATTTTAAGAACTACGAGGACGCGTTCGAAGGAAATGTGACCCGTCTCCAGCACGATTACTTTACTCTGATGTCTTGGTTATATTTCTCGCCATTCATATGCGATATGCGGTCGCAGGCGCTATACCAGGATCGTGATGTAATCCGCTATCCTTCGTTCGCAATTATTTTCGGTAAGTCCAACTGCGGTAAAACTAGCCTCGTTGATGCATTGATGACCTCTATGTTTGGCCATACGAATACAGTGGACAAGCGAAGCTTTACAACATCGCAGCTCCGCGGTTTACAACAGGGGTACAAACGATTTCCAGTCGTATTTGACGACATTGGTCGAAATGCCTTTAACGCCCATGGCAGAGACATGATTAAGGATGAGCTATTGCCTCAGGTGCCAGAGTATCCTGGCTTCATACTTTCAATGAATGCTGAACCACAATCGTTTCCCGACGAAATAGTGAAACGGAGCATGGTGGTCTATACCACAACGGCGTTACCTCCACACGACGAAGAATTGCGGCAGCGATTACAGAGACAGATACAAGAAATGCGCCGTGGGCTAACAGGACATCTCTATCGCCGCTACCTAGTAGATATCATGGCGCACCTCGACGAAGACCCGTTGCCGGATGATTGGTTGGCGATGTCCTCCGGAGTGATAAGTAGCATAATCTCAGACGCTACCGGTGGCCCTCTACCCGATTGGTGTAAAGGCATAACCTGGTTTAACTACGCTGAAAAGCGCTATGACCGGGTCAAGGCTCGACTTGACAGCTTGTTGCGGGCATCAGCCCATGCTAAGAGCGAAGGTAATATCCCAAGTGGGTGGATGATTGAGCACGCCAAAATAATTGTATGGGAACAACGGGACGCCTTCGGTAGAAGAGCGTTCGATTGGGCTGATGTGCCATCTACGTTGATCGACGAGGAATCCAGCGGCGTTGGCAGAACCGTGTTGTACCGAGCTAGTTTGGAAGAATTTCTTGGTCGGCGGTTGCGTCAATCGCGCCGATGGTGGAAGCCCTTCAAGCCGTCTTGATGGTGTATGACCAATAGTAAATTCCTTCTCCTTCCATTCTGCCCTATCTCATGACCACCGAAATCGCCAGCCTCCCAGCAACCAATCAGGCGAGATCGTTCGCCATAATCGCCGCGGCGTTGTTCCTGAACAACACGGTTGCATTGATGCTGGGGCCGTTATTGGTGGATATCGCTGATGAATTCGATATCTCGGTTGCCGTGGCCGGTCAATTGGCCGCCGCTACGTTTTTCTCTTGGGCTATCTTCGCTCCGTTGATCGGCCCATTTTCCGATTCCTTTGGACGCCGTCTGGTGGCTTTGACCGGGCTGGGTGTGATGGGGGTCTGCATGTTGGCGGCGGCCTTCGCTCCCAATTTCATCGTCCTGATGTTCCTGCTGATGGGAACGGGAGTTGGCGGCGCCATGATTCCGCCCAACAGCATGGCCGCCATCATTGACGTTGTCTCACCGGAGCGACGCGGGCGGGCCATCGGGGTGGCGCAGGGCATCATGGCATCCGCAGTGGTGATTGGAGTTCCCGTGGTCGCGGTATTGGCCAGCGTGGCCGACTGGCGGTTGCCTTTTCTGGTGGTCGGAGGTCTGCTGCTGGCCACATTCGCCCTATCTTGGCTTTGGTTTCCCAAAAGCCCGGACTCTGGACCTCGGTCATTCTCCTACCTGAGCCGTTTTAAGGAACTGGGTTCCATTCCAGTGTTCCGGGTCGGGATGCTGGCCAACTTCTCCCAGAGAACAGCGTTCTACGCCGTTTTGGGTTACCTGGCCGCCTACCTAATAGACGCCTACGGTGTGAGCGTCGGCGAAACGGCCTTGCCTTTGGCCATAGTCGGAGCAGGGGCAGTTGCTGGCAGCCTTTTGGGCGGAATGATCGCCAGCCACCGTAAGCGGCTCGGACTGGTGGCAGTCTCGGGGCTGGCCGGAGGCGGGGGGGTGTTGATCGTATTCGCCATCGACCCTGCGATCTGGACCACTGTGGCCATCGCATTCGGCGCGGTCTGCGTGCTGAGCATAGGCTGGCCGGTGTTTATCACCTTCGCGACCGATATTGCAGGGCCGTCCCGGGCCACCGCGATCGGAATGATGGGTGGCAGCAACCGTATGGGCGGGTTCATCGGTTCGGCCCTGGGTGGGGCGTTCTTAGCCATCGGTGGATTCACTGCAGTAGGTGTCTTTTGTCTGGCGACGGTGGCTATCTCAGCGCTAGTGATTCGCCTCGCAGTCCACGAACCCGAAGCGGCGGAATAGATGAAACCTGTCTCCTTGGGCCAGAGACGATGAATCAGAAACGTTTTTTGGCGGCCGTGGCGCTGGCCTTCTTCAGCACACAAGGCTCCGCGTTGATGTTGGCGCCGTTGTTGGTGGCCATCGCCGCCGAGTTTGAGACATCCGTGGCTGTGGCCGGACAGGTTGCCACCGCAACCTTCGCCGCCTGGGCCGTTTCTGTGGTCACCGTGGGTCCATTGTCCGACTCCCTCGGCAGACGGCCCGTGGCGTTGGCCGGACTTTCCTTGCTTTCCATTAGCGTCTTGGCGTCGGCCTTCGCGCCGAATCTTTGGACCTTGATGGCCCTAAGGGTGTTGACCGGACTTGGCGGCGGCATGATTCCCCCCAACGGCTTGGCGGCCGTGGTCGATGTGGTCCCTCAGGCCAGCCGAGCGAAGATCGTGGGCGGACTGATCGCGTTCACCACGTTGTCTTCGGTGATCGGGGTGCCCTTGGTGGCTTTGGCAGCTGATCTTGGGGGCTGGCGGGTGTCGTTCGTTGCGGTTGGTTCGCTTTTGGCCGCCTGCGCTGTGCTTAACTGGTTCTGGTTTCCGAAGGGCGAAGGCGCCCGCGACAGGTCTTTCTCGTTTTTCTCAAGGTACCGGTCTCTATTGGCTCTTCCCGTGCTACGAGCGATCCTGGCGGCCAACTTCGCCCAACGCATCGCTTTCATGGGAATGTTCAGCTATCTGGCGACCTACATGATCGACGCTTACGGCATGAGCGTGGGCGCGGTGGCGCTGCCCCTTACATTCGTGGGCGTCGGCACGGTGATCGGCAGTTACATCGGTGGGTTCGTTGCCAGCCGAAACGACCGCATGCGGTTGATCGCCATCTCCGCCTCGTGTGGCGGTATCGCCGCGCTGTTCCTGTTTACAGTTGACATGCCCGTCTGGGCAGTAATCGTCATCGCCACCGGATCGACCGCGCTCTTGAGCGTCCCCTGGACGGTGCTGATCACCGTAATCACCGAGGTTTCCAGCCAGTCCCGGGCTACCGGCGTCGGCCTGCTGGGGGTCAGCAACCAGACGGGAGCTGTCGGCGGAGCTGCCCTGGGCGGTTATCTGTTGGCCGCCGGTGGGTTCCCAGGAGTTGGTTATTTGTGTCTGGGCGCGGTGGTTTTTTCGGTGGTGGTCATCGTATTTTTCCTGCGCGAACCAGCCAGGTCGTTATGAGTCCTGTCCGATGAATCAGACCCGGTTTCTGTCGTTAACCGCGGCGGCCATGTTCCTGGTTCAGAGCGTCACTTTGATGTTATCGCCTCTGCTGGTGGACCTGTCCGCAGAATTCGACATTTCCGTGGCGGCGGCCGGACAACTTGCGGCCGTGACATTCGGCGCATGGGCCGTCTCGGTAATCTCGGTCGGCCCGATCTCGGACTCGTTCGGCCGTCAGCCGGTGGCTGTGGCCGGACTGACCCTTTTGTCCGTCAGTGTCTTGGCCTCAGCGTTCGCTCCATCGTTCGGTGTCTTGCTGGCGTTGCGGGTTGTGACCGGTTTGTCGGGCGGCATGATCCCGCCCAACAGCATGGCGGCGGTGGCCGACGTTATAGCCCCGGCAAAAAGAGCGCGGGCGTTCGGGCTCCTGATGGCCTTCGCCTCGCTGTCCGGAGTGATCGGGGTGCCTTCCGTGGCGGTCTTGTCCAGCGTCGGCGGCTGGAGAGTCCCCTTCTTGGTGATCGGATCTCTACTCCTCGTTTGTGCTGTGTTGCATTGGTTCTGGTACCCAAAATCTAAGAAACCAGAAGCACGGAACTTCTCCTTCATATCCCGGTATAAACAGATGGCAAGCATCAGCCTGTTCCAGTCGGCCTTGGCGGCCAACTTCCTGCAACGGATAGCCTTTTACGGGACCTTCAGCTATCTGGCCGCGTACCTGATCAGCGATCACGGATTCAGCGTCGGCGAGACCGCTGTGCCGTTGGCGATCGTGGGAGTGGGCGTGGTGATCGGCAGTTTCGCGGCTGGATCGGTTGTGGTGTTGAAACGACGGGCCCAAGTGGTAGCGGGCTGCGCCTTGGCCGGAGGGGTGGCCTCTTTACTCTTATTCATCTTTGACTTATCCGCCTGGGGAACGGTGGGTGTTGCTCTAGTTAGCATCACGTTCATCAGCGTTGGGTGGCCGACGTTCTTGGCCATCAGCACTGAGATTTCCGGTGATTCTCAGGCAACCGCCGTTGGGATGTTGGGCGCCAGCAATCAGATGGGCGGTGTCGGCGGGGCCGCATTGGGCGGGGCTGTTCTTGCCCTGGGAGGGTTTTCTGCGGTAGGATTTTTATGCCTTGGCGTGGCATTGGTATCGGCCATCGTGCTGCAATTCGGTATGAGCGCCCGCAAGCCTTCCGATCAGTGAACAACAGGAGTTCTCGGAATACATGATGGAACACAAAGGAATCCGGTGGGGCTACGTTTTCTTGAAGGCCTCTTCATACCTGGGACAAGAGGAGTTTCAGGAATTGATGGTCCAGGCTGTTGAGATGTTTCTGGCCGGTGAGACCGAGCGGAACGTCAAAGGGCCGGAGTACGAAGGACGGCTTTATACCGAGCAGCGATATGAGCTCATCGGCACCATGGGCGGTCAGCGGTTCGACGCCGACCTGGAGACCTCCCGCGGCCACGATAACGCTTCATTCTTAGTCAATGAACAGACCCAAGGTGTCGGAGCGGCCATCTCGATGAACTAACCATTTACCGTTTCCGCCCCCGTCCCGTTGACTCCGATCCCTGCCTAAATTACACTCCAAACCACTTTCCAGCCAGACGCCTTGTGAGGAAACGATGACCAGCATCAGCGAATTTCTGATGTCCAAAGAAATCGGACGGGTGCCTTCTTCCACCGTCCCCTTGAATGCAGAGGAAGAAACCCGGTTCGCGGGCCTGGCCGAAGAGGCGGTGATGATTGACGTGCACCAGCACCCGTTCGTGCTGCCGGAGGTGATGGACCGGTTCGTGGACTTCCTGCGCACCAACCGGTATCACTGGGGTTTTGAAGCGGTGCAGTACGGCGGCTGGTCCACGGTTACCACCTCCAACGTGTTCGGCGCGCTGCAGAACGCCACCGAGATGTCCTTCGTGGAGTACGAGGACGTGGCAGCCGAGGTCGGCATGATGCTGGCGGATGTCTCGGCCCAGGAGAACGTGGTCCGCGTAGGCAACGCCGACGAGATCCTGGCGGCGAAGCAGGCCGGGAAGGTCGGGTTCATGCCGACGCTAGAACACCTGCCCATCGGCCACAAGCTGGAGCGCCTCGACCAGCTCCACTCGATGGGCGTGCGGCTGGCGGGCATCACCTACAACCGCAAGAACTACATCGGCGACGGCATGTACGAGCGCAACCCCGGCGGCCTGAGCGAATTCGGCATCGAAGTTATCCACCGAATGAACGACATCGGCATGGCCATCGATCTATCTCACGCCTCCACCCCCACCGTGATGGACGCCATCGAGTTCTCCAAAGCGCCCGTGGTCTTCAGCCACAACGCCGCCTACACCCTGCGGCCCACTGTGCGTACCCGGAAGGATGATGAGCTGAAAGCCTGCGCCGCCAAGGGCGGTCTCGTCTGCATCACGGCAGTGCCCAACGCCCTCAGCGACGACCCCGAGCAGGACATCGAGTGTGTTCTGGACCACTATGACTACATGGTCAACCTGATCGGCGTCGACCACGTGGGCATCGGCACCGACACGGTCATCGGCGACCACATGATGTTCCAGCACTACATGCTGGGCCGCTCTCTCGATGACATGCCGGCCCCCTATCTGAACGGCCTGGAATCCCCAGCCGACGGCAAGAACATCATCCGCGGCCTGATTCGCCGGGGACATTCGGACACCGACGTAAAGAAGATCGTCGGCGGCAACGCCTTGGGTTTCTTCCGAAGGGTCATGAAATAAGATGGCTGAACCTTTCATCACCACCGTTGTCGGCAGCATGCCCAAACCGCCGTGGCTCTACAACCAGGTGCCTTTGGACGCTAAGGGATTCGACCATCACGGCACCGGCTCAGACTGGCTGCTCGAGGGCGACCCGTTGCATAACGCCCAGGACGATGCGGTGCGGCTGGCGATCTACGACCAGGAAAGCGCGGGTGTCCGAATCATCAGCGACGGTGAACAACGCCGGAAAACCTACCTCACCTACGTCACGTCGCAACTGGGCGGTTTCGACTATGAGACTTTGGCGGAGAAGTGGATCCGCGACGGACGCCGCCTGGCCCAGGTGGGGCGCTGCACCGGTCCAGTTGAGTGGCGTGGGCCCATCGTCGTCGACGATCTACGCTTTCTTCTGACGAATACTACCTCGCCGGTAAAGGTTACTCTGCCCGGTCCCATGACGGTGACCGACTCCACGTACGACGCCTACTACGGCGACGAGCGGACATTTGCCCTGGAGGTGGCCGCCGCCATCAACCGTGAAGCCAAGGCCCTCGACGCTCTGGGGCCGGCGGTGATCCAGTTCGACGAACCGGTGTTCAGCCGTTACCCGGACAAGGTCGCCGAATGGGGCATCGAGGCCCTGGACCGTGCGGCGGATGGACTGCACGCCCAGACGGCGGTCCACGTCTGCTACAGCTACACGATGCCCGGCGTGGAACGCCCGATCAGACCCAGCTATCCTCAGATTTTGGCTGAACTGGAACGGTCCCAGATAGACCAATTGGCCTTGGAATTCCATGCGCCGCAACTGGACCCAAAACTCTTGGAATTCTGTCCTTCCAAGACGGTCCTTTTCGGATGCATCGACAACGCGGACCCGGTGGTTGAAAACGCGGAAGTGATAGCCCAGCGGCTATTGGCGGCTGCCGAGTATCATGACCCGGAGAAGCTGCAAGCGGCGCCCGATTGCGGGCTGGTGCTGCTGAGCCAAGCGACTGCACGGGCAAAGCTTTCGGCCCTATTCCGAGGCGCCCAGATCGCCCGAGACCAGCTGTCCGACCCCAGAGGAAGAGCCCATGGCCATCACCACGATTGATCCCTGCGATAAAGCCGGCATGGCTTTAACTTAGATGGCTGAACCTTTCATCACGACCGTCATCGGCAGCATGCCGAAGCCGCCCTGGCTCTATCAGAAGCCGCCGGCGGACGCCATGAAAACCGGCCTCCAAGGCGGCGACGCAGACTGGCTGCTTTCCGGTGAGGCCTTGACCGAAGCCCAGAACGATGCCGTTCGCCTGGCCGTTTTCGACCAAGAGGCGGCTGGTGTACTCATCATCAGCGACGGTGAACAACGACGGGTATCCTTCATCACCGGCATCACCTCCCAGATGGACGGGTTCGACTACGAAACTCTGGCGGAAAAATGGATCCGAGACGGACGGCGGCTGGCTGAAGTGGGTCGCTGCACCGGACCGGTCGAATGGCGCGGTCCAATCTTGACGCCGGACTTGGAGTTTCTGCTCACTCAAATAATCTCTCCAGTTAAGGTCACTCTGCCCGGGCCGATGACCGTGGTCGATTCGACATTCGACGCCTATTACGGAGACGAGCGGGCCTTTGGGATGGCAGTAGCAGACGCCCTCAACAAAGAAGCCAGAGCGCTGGATGCTTTGGGTCCCGCCGTGATTCAGTTCGACGAGCCGGTGTTCAGCCGTTACCCTGAGAAAGTGGCCGAATGGGGCATCGAGGCCCTGGACCGGTGCGCGGAAGGCCTTAACGCTGAGACCGCAGTCCACGTATGCTACGGTTATCCCACCGGCGACGCGCGTCCGATAAAGCCGAGCTACCCGGAGATTCTTGTCCTGCTGGAGGGGTCTCAGATCGACCAACTGGCACTGGAGTTCCAAGCGCCGCAACTTGACCCAGCGCTGTTGGAACTCTGTCCGTCCAAGACCATCCTGTTCGGCTGCGTGGACAACGGCGACCCCAAGGTAGAAGACGCAGAACAGATCGCCCGGCGGCTGCTGGCGGCCGCTGAGCACCATGACACTGAGAAGATTCAGGCTGCTCCCGACTGCGGACTAACACCGTTGAGCCAATCGATCGCCCGGGCCAAGCTGTCAGCCCTATCCCGCGGAGCCCAGATCGCCAGAGACCGCTAGCCGACCCGAGAGGTAAAGCCCATGGCCACCACTGACACAAAATCAGACACGGAATTCCAACATGTCGCCCTCGAGCGCCACGACCACGTGGCGGTAATCACACTTCAGCGTCCCGACCGATTGAACGCCCTGAACCGGCAGATGGGGCTGGAGCTGCACGAGGCTCTCGACCAACTGGCCGGAGAGTTTCCCGAGATTCGGGTGGTTGTAATAACCGGTGCGGGCCGGGGTTTCTGCTCCGGGGCCGACGTTGGCGATATGCCGGCGCGCATGGCCAAGGGAGGCGACCGGAACCCAAAAACTAGTGACGACGGCCCTTCAATCACCATGAAATTGGCGCCCCATCTACGGGAGATCCCCCAGCCGGTGATCGCAGCGGTGAACGGCGTGGCTGCCGGGGCTGGGCTGGGCATCGCTCTGTCTTGTGACATCAGGATAGCCTCGGACGCCGCCCGGTTCACCTCGGTCTTCGTCAAGCGGTCTCTGGTGCCGGACGCCGGGGTTTCCGAGATACTTTCCGCAGTGGCTGGGCCTGGCATCGCCGCCGAGATGGCCTACACCGGCCGGGTCTACGACGCCCAGTGGGCACTGGCCAAGGGCTTGGTCAATGAGGTCGTTCCTGCCGACGATTTGATGGCCCAGGCCGAAGCCTTGGCCCAAGAGATAGCCGCCAATCCGCCGCTGGCGGTGAAAGCGACCAAGGCGCTTTTCAACAGCCATTACCCTGACTTGAACCGGGTTATCGAGGTCGAGCACCGGGCCAACGACCCGCTACACGGTACCTCTGATCAGACGGAAGCCGTTCAGGCGTTCCTGGAAAAACGGGCGCCCAATTTCACTGGGAGTTAAGCAGTCCCATCCAAACGCGCGGCGGCCGCGTATCCTCTATATGACCTGCTTACCGTTGGATAGCGCGTATGCTATCCTGGCGAAACACCCCTGGTGTCAAACTGACCTAGATATTAGAGAGGGACCAAGTTGAACTGCCCACGCTGTGACGTTGCTCTAGACGAGAAAAAGCTCAAGGGTATCGAAATAGACCACTGCCCTCAGTGCAAGGGACTATGGCTGGACTTTCACGAGTTGGACCAACTTGAAGACCACTCCATGGACGATGACGACAGCAAAGGGATGATCGAGTACTCCCGGCGGGAAAGCGATATCTCATGCCCGCATTGCCAAGAGGTCATGGAGACGTTCAACTACCGGGCCCACGACCTGCCCATCGACCACTGCAAGAACCAGTGCGGCTACTGGCTGGACGAAGGCGAAGAGAAGAAAGTCCTAGACATCATGAAGCAGCGGGTCCAAGACCTGAAGCGCTCCAGTTCCGCTCAGGACTCATGGGCCAAGTTCATGGAACGCGGCGGCACCCGTTCCTTCCTCACCAAGGTCAAGGACCTGTTCAAAGGGTAGAAGTGGGCCGGTAGGCGCCTCATCGCCGCTGATTCTCGCTGCTTGACGCCATCGCCGCCCCGTGGTGTTAATCTGCGGCCGCAATTCCCCACTGTCATTCTGAGGCGTTAGCCGAAGAATCTCTTTTCCGTCCTGAACCGCCTTGCACCAAAGCACCGAGACCCTTCGCGCGCTTAAGGCACCATCAGGGTGACAATGTAGGTGGCTTACGGTTGGAAAGATCGGGCAAACCTGGAGCATTCCAGGCATCAACCCCGCTCCAACTCCTCCATGAACAGCTCCAACGAGGCATCCGCGCGGGAGTAGTCGTAGGTGGCATAGCGGCGTTGGCGGAGTTGGACCACATCGCCATTGAAGTAACGCTCGTATAGGGTCTGGCGGGAACCGAACTGGGTGCCGATCAGGTCCCAGGCCAGCCGGAACAACCGCACTTTTTTCTTGGCGTCGATCGACGCTCCCTGGTAGAACTTGCCGATCTCTCCGGCCAACGGCCCCGCCAGGTCTTCCTCGGTGGGGGTCAGCATCAGCCCTCCGGCGGCCAGTTGCTGCACAATCGCCGCGACCCTCTCATAGGCGTCGGGATACCAGTTGCGCATGGCGATCCAAGGCTCAGCAGCCGGCCAGATTCCCTCGCCCTCATACGGCGCGGCGTCGGCCTCGGCGGCGCGCATATAGGCCCGCACTGTCTCCAGAGTGTCGATAACTTCGGCGTTCTTCTCCTGTACATGGGCGAACCCGCCGATACCGATGCCCTCGGTGATCCCGTGCACGATGCCCAGGATGAATTCCAGCTTGGCGATGCTCTTGACCGCCACCTGCTGCATGTACTGACGCCACAGCGTTGCCTTCTGGACGGTCATGTTGGCCAGCTCGACGTCGTCGTAGATGAACACCCGCTCCCATGGGATGAGCACATCGTCGAAGATCGCCAAGGCGTCCATCTCGTCGTACTGCCCGGACAGCGGATATTCTGCCAGCGGGCGGCCCAAGTCGTGGCTGGGACGGCAGATGAACTTGAGGCCGGGAGTTGCCACCGGTATGGCGAACCCGATGCAGTATTTTCGGTCCTCTTCGTTGTCGGGGCGCAGGGGCCGGTAGACCGGGGCGAAGATCTCGTCGGAGAATGGGGCCAGGGTAGCCAGAAGCTTGGCGCCCCGTACGATCACGCCCTCGCTGGTGCGGTCGACCACGCCCACCGCCGTGTACGGGTCCGGCAATTCGGCCAGGGAGAGGGAACGGTTGACCTGGGGGTGGCCGAAGGCATGAGTCAGGCACAAGTCCCGCTCTCGGACGTACTCGTGGTAGTTGCGCAGGTTCGCTTCGTGCCGCTTGTCGTTCAGGCCAAAGAGATGGGCCAGTTGGCGGGAGGCGGTGACTTGGATGTTCACATAGTCGGGCGTGCGCCCCAGCATGCCGTGACAAGACTGGGCGACGATCTCCATGGCGCCACGGCGGCGCAGCAGGTCATCTTGCGTCTCGGGCACCAGATACGACAAGGCCACGGGCTCACCGCTGGTGGGCGACTTGAACGTCATCTTGTCGTGATGTTCAGGGGAGTGCTGGAGGTCGTATATGCCGGCCAGGGTTTTGGCCATCCGGGCGGTCTTGGGGTGGGTAGTGACGTCCGCCACCCGTTCGCCTTCCAGCCAGACCTCCCGGCCGTCTCTAAGACCCTCCAAGAACTGTTCGCCGGTCCGTACCGCCATCTAAAACCTCTGGTCGCGAGTCATCTGATCAATGGGTTACTACGGCAGACCATGCCTGTCACCCTGATAGAGCCGTAAGCGCGCGAACGGTCTTGTTGCCCTCGTCCAGTATCGTTACAGATTGCAACGAGATTCCTCGGCTGACGCCTCGGAATGACAGTGTCGGGGATGCAGCGGGGAGCTATTTGTAGGGAACGTCCCAACGGTCGATGCCGCAGACCTCTTCCAATGGCTTTCGCGTAACCGAGCCGAACTCGCCCCGCGGGTAGCCCAGCGGCATGCAGTAGACAATCTCGGCGGTGTCGGGGATGCTGAGCAGTTTCTTGACGCGGTCATCAACCACGGCGTGCAGAGTGGCGATGGTGCCGCCGATACCGTAGGCCCTGGCCGCCAATAGCAGGTTTTGGGCCGAGGGGATTATTCCGCCCGAGCCGCCCTTATTGAGGGCGCAGATCAGTACCATCACCGGTGCGTCGCCAAACTCATTGGCCAGCCGCATGGCCGAGCGTGTCGAGTTCTTGCCAGGCGGAATGTCTTCCGGCCCCATGATTCCTTGGTCTTTGCGCTTGGACCACCAGGCTTCGTGATAGAGCTCGCCCAACTGCTTCCGGGTGTCGGCGTCTTTCACCACGATGAAATGCCACTGCTGGGTATTGCCGCCGTTGGGGGCGCGGATAGCCGCCTCCATGATGTCCCGCATCACGTCGTCGGGGATCGGGTCCGGCTTCAGGCGTCGGATGGCCCTTTGGGTGAACATCGCTTCGCCAAGGGTCATGGTCAATCGGTCTGCAGTGGTCATGGTTAGCTCTCCAATCTATTCGTCTATATGTTACGCGGAGCTGGCAGTCTTTTTTCGGCGGTCGGCCCTTGGCTCGGCCAACAGGCGGCCATAGCCCAGCAACGGCTCAGTCTCTCCCGCCTGGCTGAGGGCGCTCCATAGGGTGGCCGTATGCGAGGTGACCACCGGCTTGCCGATCTCATCTTCCAGGGCTTGGGCGGCGGCCATGCCGTCGTGGTTCATGCAGCTTATGAACAGGCCGTCAGCTTCCTCGGCGTAGTCCTTCCAGGCGTTCATCGCGAAATCGAATATCTCCTGGGGCGGGACCGCTGCGAAACCTTCCGCCGTTTCCAAGCCCATGCCCTTCATGATCAGCGGCTCGATGCCGGCTTCCTGAAGGTAAGCCCGTTCGGCTACGTGATGGCTGTCGGGGTAAGGGGTGGTCACCACGATCTTCTTCAGTCCCAGGTGTTGCAACGCCTCAGCGACGGCCAGCATGGTGGAGGTTATCGGTGTGCCGAACTGGTCTTCCAACTCTTGGCAGAACTGCCGGTCCGCTTCCATCCCCCGCAGCGCCCCGCTGACGGTGCAGCAATAGGCCACGGAATCGACTTTGGCGCTGGCCAGCTCGCCAACAGCGCGGCCGGCGTTGCTCTCCATCTCGATCAGGGCGTCTATGCTCTCGCCCTCCGCCAGCATCATTCGGCTGGTCAGGAACGCCACCCCTGGAGGAGCGGCCTTGGGATAGCGCAGTTCGGAGACCGACGATGCACTCACCACCACCAAGCCGATCTTGGTCCGCACGTCTAGCTGGTCCATCTGTTATCTCCCAAGGGAAAGCTCTTCTAGTTCTTCCGGAGGATCACCGAAACTCGCGTGGGCGTTTCGGTTGCCAATTTTAGCACACCGTTAGGCGGGAAGAGTTGCTATAATGTGCCCCATCTTCCCTTCGAACAGAGTTAAATAGGAGGCGCTGTGCCCGATATTCCCTTGGATGCAAGACAAGCCTATCAACGTTTGGGGGTAAGCCCCGTTATCAACGCCGCGGGGTCCGTCACCAAGTACGGCGGCACCCGGACCCGGCCCGAAGTACTTGAAGTGATGGCTGGAGCGGCCCGCATCATGGTCAACGTGGACGACCTGAACCGCAAGGCCGGAGAAGAGATTGCCCGGCTGACTGGGGCGGAAGCAGGCTTCGTGTGCAGCGGTGCGGCCGGGGGCCTGGTGCTTCAAGCCGCCGCGTGTATCGCCGGCAAGGACCCCGTGAAGATGCGGCAGCTGCCCGACACCACGGGCATGAAAGACGAAATCATAATCCAGAACATGCACCGCTTCCCCTACGAGCAGGCCTACCGCGCCGGCGGCGCCAAGCTGGTGGAGATCGGCGATTCCAGATACTCACACCCCTGGGAACTGGAGGGAGCTATAGGCGAGAAAACCGCCGCGGTGGCCTTCCTCTGCGCGCCAATGACCAACCGCAGGGCCATTCCGTTGGCCCAGGTCTGCGAGATCGCCCACAGCAAGGGCGTGCCCGTAGTGGTCGACGCTGCGTCCATGCTGCCCCCTCGGGCCAACTTGAAGAGATTCCTGGCCGACGGCGCCGATATGATCGCATTCAGCGGCGGGAAGGGCATCCGCGGCCCCCAGGGTACCGGCATCCTCTGTGGACGGGCCGACTTGATCGAGGCCGCCGCCGCCCACGCCAATCCAGCCCAGTTCCTGGGACGGCCCATGAAAGTGGCCAAGGAAGAGATCATGGGGCTGGTGACCGCCCTGAACATGTTCTTGGAGGAAGACGAAGAAGCGGAGATGCGGGCCTACCGGGTGCTGGCCGAGCAGGTGGTGGACGCTCTCAGCGAGGTGCCTGGCCTGAAGATTACCTTGGAGCATGACGACCACGATTACCTGATCCCCCACGCGATCATGCATTTCGGTCCCGACTGGAACGGCCCCAGCAGGAATGAGATCCTCAAAAGGATGGAAGAAAGCGAGACCCCCATCTACCTGCACTTCCTAGGCCAGCCCGACGAATTGGGGGTAGACCCGCTGAACCTGACCGAAGAAGAGAATTCCATCGTTATAAGGCGTCTAAGAGAAGAATTAACCCGGTAAAGAAAAACAGCATCTATTGATCTAAGGAGAATCAGATGGCCATCAAGATCGATTTAAGAGTTCCCCCCTGCAAGCCCGTCCCGGAGATCACCGCCTTCGTTCAGGAATGCGAGGACGCCGGCTTCGACGGCGTAGGCATGCTGGACTCGCAGATGCTCGAACGGGATGTCTTTGTCTGCATGGCCCATGCGCTGCTGAACACCAAGACCATAAACGTCGCCTCTGCCGTCACCAACCCCGTCACCCGGCACCCTTCGGTGCTGGCATCGGCGGCGCAGACGGTCTCGGAGGTTGCGCCGGGACGTGCTCAGATCTGGATCGGGCGGGGCTACAGTTCCGCCAACGTGGTCGGCATCCCGCCGGCCACCGTGCGCCAGATGCGGGACGCGGTGGTCATGATGAAGTCGCTGATGGCCGGTGGCGAATACGACTTCGGCGAGACATCCAGCCGCATGAAACACGGAGGGGGAACTGCCACCCCGGTCTACATCGCGGCCACGGGCCCTCGTGTTATGAAAGTGGCCGGTGAGGTCGCTGACGGCGCGGTCTTGATGACCGGCATCCACCCCAACGCTGTGGCCGAAGCCCGGGAGTTGATCGCCGACGGGGCTAAGGCAGCCGGGCGCAACCCCGACGATATCGAGACGATCTTCACCTGCACAACCATCATCAGAGACGACATCAAAGAGGCCCGGGAGATCGCCCGGCCCCTGGCGGTGCAGCGTCTGATGGAGAAAACCTACGTTCGCTGGCTAAAGGCTGCCGGCATGGATTTCTCAGAATTTGAACTACCCCGGGGCCTATGGGAACTCTACCCAGACGTTCCCCACGCCGAGGACTGGGAGAAGGCCAAGGAACTGTGCGCGTTCCTGCCCGACGACGCCCTGGCCCAGTTGTGCGACACCATGGGCCTCATCGGATCCCCGGAGTACTGCGCCGAGCGCATCAAGCAGGCGGAAGCGGCGGGCCTGGAGCACCTATACCTGATGACCGACCAGACCTACGATTTTGCGACCGGGGAATTGGCGGCCTTCCGAGACAAGATATTCCCGGCGCTGGGCAGGTCTAAACAGCCGGCGTAGGAACGGATGCACACGAAGGATAATTGAGTGGATTTCGGCCTTCCCCGGAAGGACAAAAAGACGTGCTAACCTCCAACCGTTATTCCTGCGGAAGCAGGAACCCACTCCGCGATGACGTTCTCTTGCGAAGATCGTTCGAACGGCTAAACCCGGTAAACCAGTGGATTCCGGCTTTCGCCGCAAAAACGTGCTAACCCCCACCGTCATTCCTGCGGAAGCAAGAACCCACTCCGCGATGACGTTCTCTTACGAAGATCGTTCGAACGGCTAAACCCGGTAAACCAATGGATTCCGGCTTTCGCCGGAAAGACGTGCTGACCCCCACCATCATTCCTGCGAACCCAGTACGGTCTTAGGGATTGATAGTTGGCTACTTCAAACATTCTGGATTCTGGCCTTCGCCAGAATGACGAGTGATGGCGTAGGTGCGGATTTTCAACCCGACCTTTTTATCGTGAATGCTGTTCGGTACGCGCAGTCATTACGTCGCAGATTCCGTCATTCCAGCGAAGGCTGGAATCCAGGAGCCGCTTTCGGGACGACGGTTGGAAGGTCCAGCCTTCAGCGCACCCCGCCGCCCCGTTCCTGCTCGATCAGCATCCGGCGCAGTATCTTGCCAGAGGCATTTTGGGGGATGGAGTCTACGAATTGGACTTGGCGTATCTACTTGAAGGAGGCTACCTGACCGGCGATGAATCCCATAATCTCTTCGGAGTTCGGCGAAGAACTGAGGGCCATGAAGTACCTCGGTAGCCGTTGGATTTGCGTTAATTTCTGGCCCGGATTCTACCGCGCTTGGAATCAAGGGCCGGTTAAATACCGGGTAAGATTGCGAGACCGCTGAATGTGACGGAAGAATCCCTAATCGACGAAGGGCATCAAAATCACCGTGGGGATTGACAGATGCCAGACCTGAGCGCGTTCAGACTATTGACCGGAGTTGTCGCCTTGATTGCCGTCGCCTGCGGAGCGTCCTCGACTGCTCCCGCCGAGGCTCCAGAGTCCGTTGCGCAACCATCTGCGCGACCTGAATCCACCCCCACCTGGGTCCCGCCGACCCGGCAGCGGCTGGCGCCGGACCCACTCTTTGATCCGACACCAACCCCGAGGCTGGCCGTGGTGCTGAGAGACATCCAAGGCCTCTCCACGGAGGAATCCGCCGAGGCGTTGGATATTTCGATCGCCTCTCTGAAATCCCGTCTCCACCGCGCCAGGATCCTCCTCCGAAAGCCCTGGAATCGTATTCGGCGTTATCGCTGTTGCCCGATCCGGAGACCTTGGCCGATTCTTAGTAAAACCCCATAGGGGAATGCGTCATGAAAACCGGCGGAATAATGTCGTTTTTCCCAAGTCCGATTACTAGTGACAACACGACCCCGGTTCGTTAACATAATTTGGGGATTTCACTTCCCTCCGCTCTTAGGGCGAATCGGCTTAGCAACCAGCGCCCCGGCTGTTTGAGCGCCATCACCACATCCCGTTGACGTTAGGGGGTCCCACCTTGGCTGACCAGGCCCTTGACCAACTCTGTATCAACACCATCAGATTCTTGGCCGTGGATACCGTCCAGAAGGCAAAATCGGGCCACCCCGGCACCCCCATGGGAGCGGCGCCCATGGCCTACGCCTTGTGGGACCGGTTCCTAAAACACAACCCAGCCGACCCAACCTGGCCCAACCGTGACCGCTTCGTCCTTTCCTGCGGTCACGCGTCCGCGCTGCTATATTCCCTGCTCCACCTGACCGGTTATAACCTGCCCATGGATGAGCTTAAGCAGTTCCGCCAGTGGGGCAGCAAGACGCCGGGCCACCCTGAACACGGTCTGACCCCAGGCGTTGAAGCCACCACCGGACCATTGGGCCAAGGCTTCGGCAATGCCGTCGGCATGGCCCTGGCCGAACGGTGGCTGGCCGGCCAGTACAACCGGCCCGGCCACGAGATAATCGACCACCATACCTACGCCCTCGTGTCCGACGGAGACCTTCAGGAAGGGATCGCATCGGAGGCGGCATCCATGGCCGGCACCCTGGGTCTTGGCAAGCTCATCATGCTCTACGACGATAACGATATCTCCATCGAAGGCGACACCGACATAACCTTCGGCGAGAACGTGGCCCAAAGGTTCCAGGCCTACGGATGGCATGTGATCGGTCCCATCGAAGGGATGGATGTCGAAGCGGTTTCGTCAGCGTTGACCGCCGCAAAAGCGGAGACCGGAAAGCCCAGTATTATCGTCTGCCGCACGGTGATCGGGTACGGTAGCCCCAATAAGGCCGGCAAAGGATCCGCCCACGGAGACCCCCTGGGCGAAGAGGAAGTGGTCCTAGCCAAAGAGAACCTAAAATGGGCTCCCTCAGATGCGTTTTCCATACCCGCCGAAGCCGGAGCACACCTGGGTTTGGCCTCTGGACGGGGCGATGTAAAACAAGCCGAATGGAACGCGGCGTTCAGCGAATACCGGGAAGCCTTCCCCGAAGACGCCCAGCAACTGGACGACGCCTTACGCGGGAAGTTGCCCGCTGGGTGGGAAGACGGACTTAACGGATTGTTCGACAAGCCCGACCCCATAGCCACACGCTCGGCATCGAACGTGGTGATGAACGCTATCTCAAAAAATGTCCCCGCGTTCATTGGCGGCTCCGCCGACCTGGCCCCGTCAACCAGGACGATCTTGGATGACCGTGGCCACATCGGAAACGGCGAATTTTCCGGGCACAATCTGCACTTCGGAGTGCGGGAGCACGCCATGGGCGCCGTGGCCAACGGCATCGCTCTGCATGGCGGCGCCATCCCTTACACGGCCACCTTCCTGGTTTTCTCCGACTACATGCGCCCGTCCATCAGGTTGGGAGCGATCATGGGGCAGCAGGTGATCTACGTCTTTACCCACGACTCGATCGGAGTAGGTGAAGACGGGCCCACCCATCAGCCCATCGAGCACCTGATGGCCCTCCGCGAGATACCTGGCTTGGTTGTCAGCCGCCCGGCCGACGCCACCGAAACGGTGGAAGTATGGCGCGGCGCCATGGCCCGCCAGGACGGTCCCACCGTGATGGCATTCACCCGTCAAAACCTGCCGGTCCTGGACCGCTCGGTACTGAGTCCGGCCTCAGGTGTTCTCAAGGGCGGTTACATCCTTTGGGAGAGCGGAGATTCTCCCCAGGTCGTGATAATGGCCACCGGCTCCGAGGTCCACATCGCCCTGGAGGCGGGACAGGCGCTGGACAGCGAAGGCATCGCGGCCAGGGTTGTATCCATGCCGTCCTGGGAGGTCTTCGACGAGCAGCCCAAAGAGTACCGCGACAGCGTGTTGCCGCCGTCCCTGCGGGCCCGGGTCTCCGTTGAGGCGGGCACCACTATGGGGTGGGAGCGGTACGTGGGCTTGGACGGGGCTTCCGTTGGGATGAGCGGCTACGGCGCCTCAGCGCCCGCGGCAGTGCTCTACGAAAATTTCGACATCACGGCCAAACGGGTCGCCGACGAAGCCCGGAAGTTGGTCAACGGGGCCGGCTAAACTCCGGCCCGAATACCTGCCGGCGCCTGACCAACCGACATTTGTCTGGAGGACCTGATGCGGAAGTTTGACCTTATCGTGATTGGCTCCGGCTCCGGCTTGGAGGTCTCCGCAGATCTATCCGACGCCGGTTGATCCGTGGCAATCATCGAGGAAGGCCCCTTCGGCGGCACCTGCTTGAACCGGGGCTGCATCCCCTCCAAGATGTTCATCCACTGCGCCGACGTCATGCAGACCATCGAGAACGCCGCCGCCTTCGGTATCCATGCCAAGGTCGAAAGCATCGATTGGCAGTTCATCGTCAAACGGGCCTTTGAAGAGGTTGACGCCGATGCCGCCATGGTCGAGCACGGCAACCGGCAGAGCGAAAATATCGAGGTCTTCAAGGGCCGCGGACGGTTCACCGGCCCAAAAACTCTGGTGGTCGACATCCCTGGTTCCAGTGAAGAGGAACTGACCGCCGAGACCATCCTCATAGCCGCCGGCACCCGCCCCTGGGTTCCCGAGATTCCAGGCTTGGACCAAACGCCGTATATCACGTCCGACGAGGCGCTTCGCCTGCCGGAACAACCCAAGAAGCTGACCATCATCGGCGGGGGTTACATCGCGGCCGAGCTGGCCCACTTCTTCGGCGCATTGGGCACTGAAGTGACCATCATCCACCGCCGCGACCTGATGCTGCGGGAGGAAGATACCGACGTCTCCCGGCGCTTCACCGAAATCTACCAACGCCGTTTCAACATGGTCTTAGATGCCCAGGTAGAGTCAGTATCATCCCTCGCAGGGGAGATAACAGTGGAGGTCACGACTCCAGACGGGAAGCAGTCGATCACATCCGACACTTTGTTGATGGCCACCAGCCGCGTCCCCAACACAGACATCTTGGAAGTCGGCAAAACTGGTGTGGAAACCAACGAGCGCGGCTATATCGATACGAACGAATTTCTTGAGACCAACGTGCCTGGCATCTGGGCGCTGGGCGACATCGTGGGCCGATATCTGTTGAAACACAACGCGAACCTTGAGGCGGCTTATGCATCTAACAACATACTGGAGCCGGATCACCAGGCGGCGGTGGATTATCATGCCATGCCCCACGCCGTGTTCGCCTCGCCCCAAGTCGCGTCGGTTGGTATGACCGAGCGAGAGGCCGAGGGTAGGGGCGCGCACTACGTAACCTCCACCTACGCCTACTCGGACACTGCCTACGGCGCATCCATCGAGGACAAAGACGGATTCGTAAAAGTGCTGGCCGACCCGGAATCAGGCGAGATATTAGGCTGCCACATAATCGGCACCGACGCCGCAACACTGATACAAGAAGCTACGAACGTCATGCGGGTCAGGGGCGGAGTGGACGCCATCACTCAGTCGATCTACGTGCATCCGGCCCTGCCCGAGGTGATGCAAAGAGCGGTCGGCCAATTGCCTGTCTGATCGCAGCCGGTCGGCGATCCATATACCGAAACATAAGGAGCTACGCCTGTGGAATTGGGAATGATCGGCCTGGGAAGAATGGGCGGCAACATGGCCCAGCGGTTGGTGGCCGGCGGACACCGGGTGGTGACCTTCGACCGAGACCCCGAAGCCGTCACGGCCAGCCACGGATTCGGCGGCGAAGGCGCATCTTCGCTTGAAGACGTTGTGTCTCGCCTAACCGCCCCCAGAGCGCTGTGGGTCATGGTCCCCGCCGGACAGCCCACCGAAGACACGATAGACGCCCTAGCCCAACTGCTCAGCACAGGCGACGCCATCCTAGACGGTGGCAACGCCAACTATAAAGACAGCATGCGCCGCGCCGAAAAACTGGCGGTCCAGGGAATCAATTTCATCGATGTGGGCACCAGCGGCGGCATCTGGGGCCTGACTGAGGGCTATTCATTGATGGTCGGCGGGGACGAAGCGGCGGTCAAACGCCTGGAACCCATCTTCCATACCCTGGCCCCGGCCCCAGACAAGGGGTATAGCCGGGTCGGACCCAGCGGGGCGGGCCATTTCACCAAGATGGTGCATAACGGCATTGAATACGGGCTGATGCAGGCGTACGCCGAGGGATTTGAGCTGATGGCGGCCAAGGAAGAGTTCGCCTTGGACCTGCCGGCCATCGCCGAGACCTGGCGTTACGGCAGCGTGGTACGTTCCTGGCTGTTGGACCTGGCGGCAGATGCGCTGAAAGAAGACCCCACTCTTGAGTCATTAGACTCTTACGTAGACGATTCCGGTGAGGGCCGCTGGACGGTTGAAGAATCGGTGGAATTGGCCGTGCCGATCCCCGTGATCACCCTTTCCCTGCAGGCCCGTTTCCGGTCCCGGCAGACCCAGCCATTTGGCGGGCGGCTACTGGCGGCGCTCCGAAACCAATTTGGCGGGCACGCCGTCCGTAAGTCCGGAGAATAACTTCGATGTCCGCCGAGCAGACCACCACCATCGTCATATTCGGCGCGTCGGGCGACCTTACCCGGCGCAAGCTGATCCCTTCGCTATGCAGCCTCTTCTGTAAAGGCCGGCTGGGCCCAGAGGTACAGATCGTGGGCATGGCCCGCAGAGATATGACATCCGAGGGGTACCGGGAATCTTTGGCCGAGGGGATGGACGGATTCGATGACTTCAGCCCTGATATGGCGGAATGGGCCGAGTTTGCGTCCCGCATCCACTATTGCCGCGGCGACGTTGCTTCCGCCGGCGACCTAGTGGGATTAAAAGAGGTCCTGAAGGGCATCGAGGCCCCAGGCAAACCCGCCAACCGCCTTTATTACTTGGCCCTGGCGCCGTTCTTATACGAGCCAGCCGTCTTAAATCTTGGCGCGGCTGGAATGGCCGGTGCCGCGGGCGCCTGGCGCCGGGTGATCATCGAAAAGCCTTTCGGGTCCGACTTGTCCTCGGCCCAGGCACTGAATAAGTCCATCCATTCGGTGTTTTCCGAAGACCAAGTATTCCGTATCGACCACTATCTGGGGAAGGAAACCGTCCAGAACCTGCTGGTGTTGCGGTTCGCCAACACGATATTCGAGCCCGTTTGGAACCGGAACTACATCGACAATGTCCAGATAACCGTCTCGGAGACGGTGTCTTTATCCGACCGGGCAGGGTACTACGACCGAGCAGGCGTGTTCCGCGACATGTTCCAGAACCACTTGCTGCAACTGCTGACCGTGGTTGCCATGGAGCCGCCCTCCAATTTCCAGGCCGACCTGCTGCGTAACGAAAAGGTCAAGGTTCTTAACGCCATTCGCCGTGTCAGCCGCGAATCGGCCCTTGAGACCGCAGTTCACGCTCAGTACGACGGTTACTTGGAGGAGAAGGGCGTGCCCTCGGACTCGCGAACGCCCACCTATGCGGCAGTACGGATGGACATCGACAATTGGCGGTGGCAGGGAGTGCCATTCTACCTGCGGTCGGGCAAGGCCCTGGACGACAAGCGCACCGAGATCGTGATCCAATTCAAAAGACCGCCCCACCTGATGTTTCAACAGGAGATCGGCCCAAACATCTTGGCCATCCAGGTGCAACCCGATGAGGGATTGCACATCGAGTTCCAGGCCAAGACTCCCGACGAGAAGATGGGACTCAAGCCGGTGGACCTGGAATTTCACTATGACGATTCGTTCGGTGGCCAGGACATCCCCGACGCCTACGAGCGCCTGCTGCTGGACGCGATGAACGGAGATGCATCACTGTTCATCCGCAGCGATGAGATCGAAGAGGCCTGGGAGATCATGGATCCCATCATTCAAGGGTTGGCCGCGTCCGATGCCCCGCTCCCAGCCGGCTACGCCATCGGAAGCAAAGGCCCTGATGAGGCGGACCGGTTCTTGGCCAAATACGGACACGACTGGCTGCACCGCGATTGGCAGCACTAGGCGTTTGATTGGACGATCGCTCGTGACCTACAACCCGATACATGAATACGGGCTGATCGGAGATATGCACGGCTCGGCCTTGGTCGGGATAGACGGCTCCATCGACTGGTGCTGCATCCCCAGGTTCGATTCGGCCGCGTTGTTCAGCCGGATCTTGGATTCCGATAAGGGCGGTTTCTTAAAGCTTGCGCCCGTCAATATAGGCGAGTCCAGCCGCCAGTATCGGCCAAACACCAATATCCTCGAGACCAGTTTCACTACCAGCACCGGCTCCGGGGCGCTCATCGATTTCATGCCGGTCCACCGCCATACGCCCCGGCCCAGGGAGCCCCTGGAGGTCACCGATTTCCAGCGGATGGTGCGCATCCTCCATTGCACCCAGGGCCGGCTGGACTTCGAGATGGACTGTTACCCCAGATTCGACTATGGGATCATCGTACCCCACGCCTCGCTCAGCTGCCCCAGGACAGGGATGGCCCATGGCGGGGCAGATGCGGTCTCGGTATTTTGCTCGGCCCCGCTATCGGTGCTGAACGACGGGTTCCGGGTCCGCGGCGCCATCTTTGAGCGTGAGAAGCTTTACGCGACCGTTTCGAACCAAATTTCTTTCTCCCACCGGTCGGAACCCTTGACGCCGGATGAGTTGGAGAAGGAACCTGCGGACACCACGGCGTTCTGGGAGGCCTGGTCGGCCCAATGCACCTTCCAGGGTGAGCACCGGGAAGCGGTCCTCCGCAGCGCACTAACGCTCAAGGCCCTGACCTACGCTCCTTCCGGCGGGCTGGTGGCCGCGCCGACCACTTCGCTGCCCGAGGCCATCGGCGGCGCGCGTAATTGGGACTACCGGTACACCTGGATCAGGGACGCCACCTTCGCACTCTACGCCCTGTCGATCATCGGCTACACCGCAGAGGCCAGGGCCTTCAAAGACTGGCTGGAATGGAGCACCTCAGGCCGGGCGCGGGACCTCCAAGTGATGTACGGGTTGGGCGGCGAACGCCGTCTAACCGAGATTGAGATCCCGGAATTGGACAGATACCAACGTTCCCGGCCGGTGCGCATCGGGAACGGCGCCTACTCCCAGTTCCAACTGGACATCTACGGCGAGATCATGGACTCCGCCCACATCTTCCGGAAGTTCGGCGGCGCGGTCGACCCGGAATATTGGGAGTACCTGCGGCGGGTGGTGAACTTCGCCATGGCCCACTGAAAAGAGCCGGACGAAGGCATCTGGGAGACCCGGGGAGGCCAGCAGCATTTCGTATTCTCCAAGGTGATGTGCTGGGTGGCCATGGACAGGGCCGTCAAAGCCGCCACCGACCTGGGGCTGCCGGGCGACATCGACCTCTGGAGAAAGGTGCGGGAAGAGATCCGGAACGAGGTCATGGAAAGGGGATTCTCGTCGGGACGGCAGGCGTTCGTCCAATGTTATGACAACGACAATCTGGACGCCGCCAACCTGATGTTGCCCCTGGTGGGGTTCATCCCGGCCACCGACCCCAAGATGAAGTCCACGATACGGGCCATTCAGACCGAGTTAACCAGCGAGCAGGGGTTCGTTTTCCGCTACACCAATTTCGACGACGGGCTCGGCGGGACCGAAGGGTCCTTCACGATATGCACCTTCTGGCTGGCGGATAACCTGATCAAGCTCGGGGAAGTGGACGAAGCGCGTCAGCTTTTCGACGCAGCCATGGGTTGCGCCAACGACCTGGGGCTGCTCAGCGAAGAGTTCGACGCAAACACCGGCGAAATGCTGGGCAACTTCCCACAAGCGTTCTCCCACATGGCCATGATCAACACCGCCGTGCAACTGCAGCAGGCGACTGGCAGATCGCCACCCAGCCCCGACCGGACCTGATTTACAGCATACCGCCCTTGCCACCGAATTCCCGCCAAAGTATCATGCCCTATAATCGATAGATTGCGAGTAACCACGTGCAGAAGTTCCGCGTCGGCGTAGATATTGGCGGCACATTTACAGACATCGTGTTCCTGGGCGACGACGGCCAGGTATTGGCCCGTAAGATCGCCAGCACTCCCGACGATTACAGCCAAGCTGTCTTGGCAGGCATCAAGAACGGTGTCGAGGAGTTGGGAATCACCGCCGAGATGGTGTCTGAAGTTAGCCACGGGTTCACCGTGGCCACCAACGCCATCATTGAGCAGAAGGGCGCCAAGACCGCCCTGATTACCACTGAGGGGTTTCGGGACATCCTGGAGTTCCGCCGCAACCGCATCCCCCGGCTCTATGACCTTGAATACGAAAAACCTCCGCCCCTAGTCAAGCGCCAGTTCCGTCTGGAAGTCGGCGAGCGCCTGAACTTCAAGGGCGAAGTGCTGAAGCCTCTCAACAAGGCCGACGTAGACCGGGCCGTGCAGTACGTTTTGGACAACGGTGTTGAATCGGTGGCCGTCTGCCTGCTCCACTCCTACGCCAACCCAGAACACGAGCAGTATATCGCCCAAGTATTGGCCGAGAAAGCGCCGGGGGTGAACCTGACGATCTCCTCGGAACTGTTGCCCGAGATGAAAGAATACGAACGCACCAGCACCACGGTCATCAACTGTTACGTCCGTCCGGTGGTGGAAACCTACCTGACCCAGCTCACCGACGGGCTGACTGAGATGGGCGTCCAAGTGCCGTTGACCGTGATGCAGTCCAACGGAGGACTGGCCACCGCCGATATTGCCAAGCAACGCCCGGTCTACTGCATCGAGTCAGGGCCGGCCGCAGGAGTGGTCGGCGCTTATCACCTGGGCAAGCGGCTGGACATGCCAAACCTGATGACCCTGGACATGGGCGGCACCACCGCCAAGGCGTCGATCATCGAGGAAGGCGAGATGCTGCAGGCCCCTGAATACGAGGTGGGCGGCGAGATCAGCGTGGGCCACCGGCTGCTTCGTGGCTCAGGTCACATCCTGCGGGTGCCGGCCATCGACCTGGCCGAAGTGGGCGCCGGGGGCGGCAGCATCGCCGTGGTTGACCGTAGCGGCTCTTTGCGCGTTGGCCCCCAGAGCTCCGGGGCCTTCCCCGGACCGGCCTGCTACCGGCTGGGCGGTCAGGACGCCACCGTCACCGACGCCAACGTACTGCTGGGGTTCCTGAACCAGACCCATCTGCTGGCCGGCGAATTTGAGATCGACGCCGACCTGGCCCAAAAGGCCGTATCCGACAACGTGGCCCATCCCCTTGAGATGTCCGATGTGGCGGCGGCCTACGGCATTCACACGTTGGTCAATTCCAATATGGGCCGTGCCCTGCGCGCGGTCTCCAGCGAACGGGGCCGCGACCCCAGGCGGTTCGATCTGATCGCCTTCGGCGGCAGTGGCCCCGTGCACGCGGTGGGCCTGGCCGAGATGCTCGATATCTCCCGAGTGGTGGTCCCGCCCTTCCCGGGCGTGTTCAGTTCGTTCGGCCTCTTGGTGGCGGACGTAGAACACCACTTCGTCCAGACCTACTTCAAAACGTTTGATGAACTTGACATAAATGATTTAGCCGCATTGCTCAACAACCTTTGGGAGCAGGGGCGAAGCCAACTTCGGGCGGAAGGGTTCGACGACAACCGCCACGAGATCGTGACCCAGTTGGACATGAAATACGAAGGGCAGGTCTCCGATCTGACCGTCCCCTTCCCCGGAGACCAGGTAAACCGGCAAACCGTAGACGACGTGATCGCGGCCTTCGATCAAGAACACGACCGCAGCTTTGGGTACAACAGTCCGGGCACCGGGTACCGACTGGTCAACGTTAGGGTCATAGCCCGCGGTCTGCCGGAGACGCCGCGGATGCCTGAGCGGCTGGAGCTGCCGGCGCCAACCAATAGCTCCGTAAAAACACAGCGGGATGTCTACTTCGGCCCCAACCGGGGCTGGGCCAGCGTCCCGGTGATCGACCGCGGGTCCCTGGCCGGAGCAACGTCCGAGGGCCCGCTGATCGTGGAGGAATACGATTCCACCACCGTGGTCCCCTCCGGCTGGAACGCCACCACCGACCAATGGAGCAACATAATCCTGCAAAAGGCCAAATAGGGGCCGAACGATTGACGTCGTAGGCGCGGGTTTTCAACCCGCCCTGGTAATCTTCAGAACACAACACCATCGAAACCATGTCAATGTAAAGGCTGAAGGAGCCCCTGATGCAACAGGTCACCGACCCGGTCACCAGAGAAGTCATCAAGAACGCGCTGATGAGCATCGCCGACACCATGGCGCTCACGGTGGTGCGCACAGCCCGGTCGGCGGTGATCAAGCACGGCATGGACTTCTCTACGTCTCTGTTTAACGCCGAGGGACTGCAAGTTGCCCAGGGTCTGACTCTGCCACCCCATCTGGGCTCCATGGCGCCGGCGCTGGAGGGCGTAATGAACGCCTTTGGCGACGATGTGCTACCCGGTGACATCTTCGCCAATAACGACCCCTACGAAGGCGCCAGCCACCTGCCCGACATCTTCCTATTCAAACCCATCTTCAAGAACGATGTATTGATCGGCTGGAGCTGCTGCATCGGCCACCAGACTGACATCGGCGGCCGCGTGGCCGGCGGCAACGCCTGCGACAACACCGAGATATATCAGGAAGGACTGATAATCCCTCCGATAAAACTCTATGAGAAAGGCGAGCTGAACAAAGCCGTCTGGCGCATCCTTGAGAAGAACGTCAGGGTGCCTGACAAGGTCTTGGGCGATGTCCAGGCGTTGCTGGCAGCGGTGCGGTTCGGCGAACGGGATTTCCTCCGGCTAGTGGACGACTACGGCCTGGAAGAGATCAAGAGCTACATGACCGACATTTTGGACACAACCGAGCGACTGGCTAGGGCCGAGATCGAACTGTTGCCCCAGGGTGAGTGGGAGTTCACCGATTACATCGACAACGACGGCATCGACCCTGAGCCCATCGCCATCCACGCCAAGGTCAAGATCGAGGGCGGAGAGTTCTTCGTTGACTTCGAAGGCACATCGCCCCAGGCCAAGGGTTCCATAAATCCCAACTTCGCCTATACCAAGTCCAACGTCTACGCCGTGATGAAGTGCCTCATCGACCCGGCGATACAATCCAATAGCGGCTTCTTTAGGCCCTTCAACATCACGGCCCCGGAAGGCTGTTTCGTCAACCCACAGCACCCAGCGCCGGTGGCGGCCCGGGGACTGGCCGGCTTCCGCATCTGCCATACCATCTTCGGGGCAATGGCCCAGGCGATGCCCGGCAAGGTGCCCGCGGCCTGGGGTGGCGGTGAGATCGGAGTCAGTTGGGGCGGCTACCACCCCAACCGCAAGGCCTGGGTGTACCTGGAGTTCGCCAACGACGGACCCCGGGGCGGCGGACCCAACCTGGACGGGGCCGACGGCCTGGCCGCTCCCATCCTGAACATGGCCAACACCCCTATCGAGAGCATCGAATCGGAGCAGCCCCTGCTGGTGGAGCGCTACGGGTTCGTGCCCGACACGGGCGGCGCCGGCAAATACCGGGGCGGGCTCGGCATCGAACGCGAGTTCCGGCTCCTGGCCGAAGAGGCCACCTTCCAGCTACGCTCCGACCGCTCCGACTTCACGCCCTGGGGCGTCATGGGCGGCAAACCGGGCACCCCCACCGAGAACTACCTGAATCCCGGTACCGACAGGGAAGAAAAACTCCCCGGCAAGACCCTCCGGCAACTGAAGAAGGGCGACCTGTACCGAGTGGTGCAGGCCGGCGCGGGCGGCTACGGAGACCCCCTGGAACGGGAGATGTACGCCGTGGCCGACGACGTGGAGCAAGAGAAGCTGACTCCAGACTACGTGCGCCGCGAATACGGCGTGGTGGTGGACCCAAAAACCTTGGCGTTGGACGTGTCTGCTACGGAGAAACTGCGGGCGGAGATGGGCGCGAGCAAGACTTAGAATTTTCGTGGTCTACCCTCCGTTAAAAGCCAGCCAACCATAGTAGTTGCGCGTAATGCCCGCCACCGTGATTCTTGCGAAAGCCAGAATCCAGATTGGTTGAGTAAACCATTTGTCATCCGGGAGCGTATCCTGGATTCCAGCTTTCGCTGGAAAGACGGTGGAGTAGGCATCTTTCCGACGCAGGCCGGAATCTAGATTGAGTGTGTTGTCTTCACATCAGGGCTTCAGATTCATGCCCATCGCGACCTCTGCGTAATCTCACTGAATCGTGTCATAATGCCGGTAACTTTCAAGGCAGATACCGCATGAATGACCAGCGCAAAACCAAGAAACAGCTGCTTGAAGAATTGGAGCTCGAACGGGAGCGCTCGATCGCGCTTCAAGAGATCTCCAACCGCCTGGCCGGCGCCCGTGACACGGACGAAGTGCTGGACTTGATCGTGAACGAGGCAACTAGGCTCGTAAATACGCACGCCGCCTATATTCGACTGTTGGACGGAAATGAGTTGGTGTCCAGCGTTGCTACAGAAGGCGCGGCTGACTTTCTTGCTGAACTTAGTCCCGTAGTCGGAATTGGGGAAGACACGCACCCAGCGGGCCAGGTGATGTCCACCAAGAAACCCTTGGTGATGGAGGACGTGGCGGAGGGAGAACTGATGTATCCAGCACTACTCTCCGCCCTCCAAAAACACGGCCTTAAGGCATCAGTTCTAGTCCCACTACTGGCCAACGACCGCTCGATTGGCGTTCTGGTAGTGCTGGACAAGCGAATCCGCCGCTTCACTAGAGGTGAGGTTTCCCTTTTGCAAGCCTTCGCGGACCAAGCATCGTTGGCGCTGGAGAAAGCGCGGCTGCTGAACGAGGCAGAGCGAGAGAAAGAACGCTCGGATGCGCTGTACCGTGTTTCCAATCTGCTTGCCGGAGCCCACGACACGGACGAAGTGCTGGACCTGATTGTGCACGAGGCTGCGAGGCTTGGGGGGTTGATGCCGGTTTCATTCGATTGGTAGCAGACGGCGAATTGACGACCAGCGTCGCCACGGAGGCCGCTGCGGGGTTTTTTGCCGGTCTCCCAACGTCGATTGAAAATGGAGAAGGCACAACCCCAATGGGACACGTGATGGCCACCAAGAAACCTCTAATCATTGAGGAGATACAGGAATGGGAGTTTAAGTCCACGGAAACGCGGGCCTTGAACCGGGAATATGGTTTCCGAAGTGCCGTTGCTGTCCCACTCTTGGCCAATGGCCGACCTCTCGGCGCGCTCGGATTGATGGACACGCGCGTCCGCCGCTTCACCGAAGACGAAGTCTCTCTGTTAACTGCATTCGCCGACCAAGCGTCGTTGGCCCTGGAGAAAGCGCGGCTCCTGAACGAGGCGGAGCGCGAGAAAGAACGCTCGGATGCGCTGTACCGGGTCTCAAATCTGCTGGCAGGCGCCCATGATACGGGTGCAGTTCTGGACCTGATCGTGAACGAGGCCGCACGGCTCCTGGGTACGGATTCCGCATTTATTAGGTTGTTGGAGTGAGGCGTATTGGTGCCTAGCGCCGGTACAGATTCTGTAGCCGGTTACCTTGCCGATAGCGCCGAATCTCAACCGACTCTCTCCGTCGGAGTAGGTGCGTCTGCGATGGGTCATGTGATGGCCTCCAAAAACCCATTGGTATTTGATGACCTGTCGGGCGAAAAGCTGATAACTCCCGCCGGTCGTCTCACTCAGCAAAAACATGGTTTCAAAGCCGGGGCTTTGATTCCACTGTTGGCGAATCACAGGTCAATAGGCGTTTTGGTCGTGTTTGACAAGCGTATACGCCGTTTCACAGACGATGAGGTTTCCCTGTTAACCGCCTTCGCCGACCAAGCGTCGCTGGCGCTGGAGAAAGTCCGGCTTCTGAACGAGGCGGAACGGGAGAAGGAACGCGCGGAAACCGAGAAAGAACGTTCGGACGCGCTCTACCGGGTCTCCAACTTGCTAGCCGGAGCCCACGACACCGAAGAAGTCCTGGACCTGATCGTGAATGAGTCGGCCCGATTACTTGGCACATCTTTCTGCAACATAAGGCTTTTGGAGGGAGGCGCGTTAGTGGTCCGGGTCGCAACGGGCCCCGCAGCGGGTCGTTTGATGGAAGCTGGTGCAACCCTCAAAGTGGAAGAAGGGACGAGTCTGGCGGGGCATGTGATGGCTACCAAGAAACCATTGCATGGCAAAGCTGCGGCACAGATGCTTGTGCCAAGAGCAATTCAATTCATGGCAGAACAAGGACGTGACCCTGAAGCGGTGGTTATAGTTCCCTTACTGGCAAATGGCCAGTCAATAGGCACCCTGATGTGTTCGGACGAAACCCACGGACGCCGATTCACCGACAACGAAGTCTCCCTCTTGTCCGCCTTCGCCGACCAGGCGTCGCTAGCTCTGGAGAAGGCCCGGCTCTTGAACGAGGCGGAGGACCGAGAGCGGCAGGCCACCCAACTCTATGAAGTAACCAACCAATTGGCATCCAACCACGAGTTGGACAGCTTGCTGGAATTGATCTCGGCAAGGGCGGTGGAGCTGCTGGGCTGCCAAGGTTCGGCGATCTTCGAGTATGATTCGGACCGGGGCGGTCTGGTGGCCATCAAGACCTACAACTTCTTATCATCGATGGTCGACTCTCTATTCTTCAAACCGGGATTCGGCACACCCGGAGGCGCTTTCGAGCAGCGCAAACCCGTCTGGACAAGGGACCGATTTTCTGATTCATCGATCGCCCGTTCCGGCACGGACAGCGAGGCCGCGCCCCCAAGATGCGGGGGTCAGCGGCGCCGCGTCGGTTCCAATAATCATTCGGGGGAAGACATACGGCGTTCTAAACATCTTGTTCTTCGAACCTCATGACTTTACCGACGGAGAGATTCAACTTCTTCAGAACCTGGCCGATAGCGCCGCCGTGGCCATTAGCAACGCCCGGTTGATTGAGGAGACAGAACAGGCGAGGGAAGATGCCGAAGAAGCCAACCGCACCAAGAGCCAATTCCTGGCCAACATGAGCCACGAACTGCGCACCCCGCTGAACGCCATCATCGGCTACAGCGAGATGCTCCAGGAAGAGGCTGAAGACCTTCAAACCGAAGAATTCGAGGAAGACCTAGAGCGTATCAACGGCGCCGGGAAACACCTGCTTGGTCTGATCAACGATGTCTTGGACATCTCAAAGATCGAGGCAGGCGCCATGGATATCTACCTGGGGACGTTCCCCGTTGAGCCGATGATTCAGGACGTGGCGACGACGATGCAAGCCCTGGTGGAAACAAACTCCAACTCCTTGAAGATCGATTGCCCAGACTCAGTCGGGTCCATCCATGCCGATACCACCAAGATTAGGCAATGCCTGTTCAACCTGCTCAGCAACGCCAGCAAATTCACCGAGCAGGGGACGATCTCTTTGACGGTCAGCCGGGATACCGAAGACGGCCAGGAATGGATAAATTTTGCAGTGGCGGACACGGGTATCGGCATGACCGACGAATAGATGGGACACTTATTTGAGGCATTCGCCCAGGCGGAAGCGTCAACCACACGGCGCTTTGGCGGCACGGGCTTGGGATTGGCCATAACCCGCCATTTCTGCGAGATGATGGGTGGTACGGTGCTCGTGGAAAGCGAGTCCGGTAAAGGGTTCACTTTCACCATGAAGCTGCCAGCGGTCGTAGATGACTCTCTGAGAACACCGGCCGCTCAGTAAGTATCCACTGGTCTAAGACAGAAAAAGAGCCCCCGTCCTTCAGCGAAAGGACGGGGGCTCTAGTTTCAGCTACGGTCTGCGCCGGTCTTACCGGTCCATGACCTTCATGGTCCCGGCTGCGGGGTCATACTGGAAGCGGGTTACCCGGTCCAGCTTCTGGGACTCTAGGCGCACCACCAACGAACGGCCCTCTTCTTGGACGTTGAGGGTGTCGTGAATCTCGCCGGGCAGGAAGTAGGCCACGTCGCCGTCGTGCTGGGTGAAATGACCGCTTTCCCTGATCTGGGCATGGTCCACTCCCTCACCAGGGAATGCCCAGCGCCACTTGCGCTGGCGGATGGCTCCTTTGTAAACACCGTAGACAACCCAGGTGTTGCCGTGGTCGTGGGGGAGGTTGTCCTGGCCGGGTTTCTGCACCGAGACCATCAGCCACCAGCCGTTACCAGGGTGACCAGACTCTTCGTCCAGATGGAGGGAGAACCGGCCGAAACCGCCCTCTTCCGCAAGCTCAAGCTTCTCTTCCACCCAACCGGGAACCGCCAGCAAGTCTTTCAGGTGAGCGGACACTTTCTTGGCCTGCATATGAGGGTCCGCCTCGTTCCTGAAGACTTCGTTGACGTCCTCAACGAAGGCTTCCATCGTGTAGTTGGCAACTTGTGTTTGGGCCATCTCGATACTCCTACCGTAATCAATGGTATTTCATAACCATTTTGACGGGGTGTAAGTGCCAGTGTCAACGGCCTGACCTCCGATATTGACGCGCCGTTAAAATCGCAAAGCGGAGACGCCGTTGTCGCTGGCATTTTCGTCGCGCCGGGGCTATTATAGGCACAAGAATTTCTCTGGCGGCCAATCCCCGAATACACATCCGGAACGTAGCCGGAAATTAGGAGGACGCACCATGGCAGACAATTTCACGATCTTGGTCGGCACTATCGGTCAAGGAATGAACGTAAGCGGAGACAGCGGCGAGACTTGGACGAAGATTCGAAACCCGATTCCTTCAGAGTCCAGCATAAGGGCCCTGCGCACCTATCCCGACAACCCGCATCGCATCCTGGCCGGCTCCGACGGTCTGGGGCTTTTCCGCAGTGACGACAACGGCGTCAACTGGGAGACCGTGGACTCGCCCATCGGCGACCTGCAGGTCTGGTCAGTGGCCGTGGACCCGGCCCACACCGACACTATCTTCGCCGGCACCCGTCCCGAGGGCTTCCGCTCCCGGGACGGCGGCAAGACCTGGGACAAATTAGACATGGGCGTCACCATGGAATGCCCCATCGGCACACCCCGCACCACCAACATGATCGTCGACCCCAGAGACAGCAACACCATCTGGGCCGGCATCGAAGTTGACGGCGTCTACAAGAGCATGGACGGCGGCGACAATTGGACTCACCTGCCCGAACTGGGCCCGGACCCGTTCCACGGCGACATCCACGGCATGGCCATCACAGACTCGGCGGTGTATTGCACCAGCCCCTTCGGTTTCGCCACCAGCAACGACGAGGGCGAGAGCTGGGACTACCACTACTTCCCTAAGTTCAATCCCGACGATGTCCGTTCCTACTGCCGCGGCATGATCGTTAAACCCGACAACCCCGATGTGATGTTCGTCGGCAACGGCGACTTCATTCCGGGCGTGGTCGGCTGCGTGCAGCGCACCGTGGACGGCGGCAAGAACTGGGCACCGGTCGAGCTCCCCGTTGAGCCCAATTCGGTGGTCTACTGGCTGGGAAACAACCCGGAGATTCCCAATGTCGTGGTTGCAGCCACGCTATTCGGCTACGTCTACGTCAGCACAGACGGCGGGGATACTTGGACCAAGCTAAAGAAAGAGTTCGGAGAGATCCGCTCCATCGCGGTGACCCCCAACTAGCTCTTCATAAAACAGCAGGCAAAAAAGGGAGTCCCGATCGTATCGGGACTCCCTTTTTGTATTCACGGTAGAGATGAATAAGGTCTGAAAGGTCCGTTTGGTGTATAGTTGGCAAGAGCCGTTTACGGGTCAGCCTGGAAACGACTCCCAACATCCAGACACAACTATTCCTGTCCTTTCGGACGGAGGGAGCAATCAAAATGGTTCGGTCCAAGCCCAGGGTCAAGCGGGAAAAGAAAGTCGAGACCACTGAAGAATTCGTGGCGCGCATCAATGCGGAACCGCGCAAGCGAAACGGACTGAAGCAGAACCTGAAGCGCGCCCGGCGTTAAGCGGCCGGCGGTCGGCCCGGCGGCGGGGGCGCAGCCAAGCTTTATGCCCTTTAAATTTTTTGGATTTCCTTATCCAGCCTAGGCTGGAAAAGGGCTAGAGTACCGAATGGACTATCCCATTCGCGTCGCCCAAAGTAAACTCCGGGTGCTGTTCCTCCGAAATATCGAAGTCTAGGCCCCACTATTACCTCTGATTCCCGAATCCGACAACACTTATTCAAATACATAGTTGCCACTAGAATTCTCATTGACTATAATTCCCCTCGTAACAACGGCAGCGCGAGGAGGAACAAATGGTTGACCAGCTAAAACGCCCCACGGAACACCCTGAGATCTACTGGTTCTCCGAACAGCCTTACGGGCACGTCGGGGAAGAGGACCTAAAGAAATACGACTCAGGCCGCCTCGGCTTCCCCAACACGTATTTCGACCCGGAAAAAGCATCGGTCCTCTACAACCAATACCATGAGCAATACCAACTGGCCGATGAAGTCGGATTCGACGGCATCATGACCAACGAGCATCACGCTTCATACTGGTGCATGAAACCGGCCGTCAACCTGGACGCCGCCGTCATCGCCAAGCTGACGAAGAAGGTCAAGATTGCGATTCTTGGCAACGTCATCTCGGTGGGAGACCCCATACGCATGGCCGAAGAGATCGCCATGCTGGACTGCTACTCAGGCGGCCGCATCATCTCCGGATTCGTGCGTGGCACCGCCGTGGAGACATTGCTGTCCGGGCAAGACCCAACTGAAAACTTCGCCCGGTTCCAAGAGGCGCACGACCTGATCATCAAGTGCTGGACCGACCCAGGTCCCTTCCGGTATGAAGGCAAATATTACAAGTACCGGGTCGTTAACCCGTGGGTGAAACCCATGCAAACCCCACGGCCCGACATCTGGTTCCCCGGCACCGGCAGCCCAGAGAGTGTGGTCTGGGCGGCGACCCACGGCCACCCCTACATGAACTTGGGCGCCCTGGTTGAAACCACCGAGTGGTTGAAGCAGATCTACATCGACACCGCCAAAGAGGTTGGCTACAAGGCCGGCCCGGAGCACTTCGGGTACCTACTCCGTTGCGTGGTGGCGGACACAGATGAGAAGGCCATCGAGATCGGCCGTGAGTTCATGTGGACCGCGGACCACCGGCAGAAAGGCCCCAGAGAGCACAACGACCCGCCCGGTTACCAGTCCCGCCGCGCGGTGGAAGTGAAACGCACCCGGCCGGCCCTGGGCACCGGCTCCTCCGAGTTCGGCAACCCGACGACCTACGAAGAGCTCCAGGCGGTCAACAACATCATCGTTGGCAGCCCCGAGACCGTCACCAGGAAGTTTTCCGAGATCATCGAGCGTCTGAGCCCCGGCTACCTCCACATCTACGGCAATGAGGGCGCCATGAAGCACTCTGACACCATGCGCTCCATCGAGCTTTTGGGCAAAGAGGTCATCCCAGCCCTGCACGAGATAAAGTTAAAACCCTACGACGACTAGGCAGTTAAACTGGCGTAACAGAAAAAGGCCCCTTCCGGATGGAAGGGGCCTTTTTAATGGTTAATTCCTGAGCCATCATTCTCGCATTCTAAAAGCGTAGAACGCACCAAGAGTCCCCTCTCCCTCTGGGAGAGGGTTAGGGTGAGGGCGACAGCTTAGCGCAATTCACCTGACATCGCCGGAAGACCACTCGCACCAGAACCGGACACCGGCAAGAAACCCGCATTTCCGACTTTGTCGAGAGTTTCAACATCGTCAGACCCAACTTTCCTTCTGGGAGGGAGAAGGAACCACGCCAATAACTAGAAAGTTGGATCATGTGAGAAATGGCGGGTTAAAAACCCGCGCCTACGGATGTTTCGGCCTAGCTCAGAGCCGAGATGGTCTCATCGGTATTTCGGACGCGGACCAGTAGAGGGAGGACGTGGTTGACGGTCATCTCGTGGACATCGACCTCGCCGGCGGTGCAGCAGTCGCTGACCACCACGCATTGGGTATCCCGGTTCTTGGCGTCGCGGGCGGTCCCTTCAACACTCCGCTGAGTGGAGATTCCACCCACCAAGATCGTCTCGGTGCCCAGATGGCGCAGTATCTGGTCTAAGTTCGTGCCGTAATAAGCGCTGAACCGAGGTTTCACCAACAGGAAATCCTCTGGCTGCATGGCTAATTCATCGATCACTTCCACCGCGGGTGTGCCGGGCAGCATGGGATTGCCGCCGCCGCCACCGATGTCGGAGATGGTCTTAGGCGCGTCGGCATTGTCGGCCCTGCGGTGGGTGGTGATGTAGATGAGGGGAGTGCCGACCTTGCGGCAATGGGCAATCATCTTCTGGAAGCTGGCCACGATGTCCTTGCGGTTATCGGGCAACGTGTAGTCGGGACCGGGGCCCCCCTTGGCGATGGCGTTCACCATATCGATGATGATTAAGGCGGTCTTCTTGGGGTCTAGTTTTATGGCGTCCGGCATAGTCTTCTCCACACAGCGATGGTTTAGGACTGGGTTCAGTCCACTGAGATTAACTTAGAAATTTGTCCGGGCTGGCCAGGAACTTGCCCCGGCAGTCCAGCCCGCAGAAATACAGCCACTGGCCGTCGTGGAATATACGGGTCCCCTGATTAGGGTCCACTTCCGTGGCGCCGTGAGAGGTCTGCGAGGTCTCGGCGCGCGCCTGCTCTTCGTCTATCTCCTTGCCGCAAACGACATCTTTGGCCATTGGTCACTCTCCATAATCGTAGCCGCTCATTGCATCGGCGGCCCGTGGTCTTATCTGTGAACTGGAGGGGATGAGGCTAAACCGCCGTGGGCAGGGGCATCCCCAACCGGACCTTGCCTGGGACGTCCAGAAGGGCCGCCGCGATCCGTGCCCGGTGGTCGTACGTCGTGCCCAAGCGCATGGTCCACGCGGTAACACGGCGGAACCATAGGTGCAGGTCGAATTCCATCATGAAGCCGATGCCGCCGTGGATCACCTGGGATGTGCGCACCACCGACTCGCACTTCTCGTTACAGAAGGCCTTGGCTTGAGACACTTCGACCGAGGCGGGTAGGTCCTGGTCCATCTTCCACAGGGATTCAAAGGTCAGCATCTCGCCACCGTCGACATGGAGGATCATGTCGGCCAGCATGTGCTGCACCGATTGGAAGGACCCGATGGGCCGGCCGAAGGCCACTCGGTTCTTGGCGTATTCGATGGCCATCTCGGCGTCTTTCCGGGCCGCGCCGACCATCTGGCAGCACAGGAACGCGGTTGCCCGGTCCAGCATCGCTTCGACGATGGGCCACCCCTCGTTCAACTCCCCCACCAGGGCCGCTCCTTCGATACGGTGGTCCTTGAAATCCACCCGGCTCTGCTTGTCTTTGGCCAGAGTCAGGAGCGCGGTCTGGGATACACCGGTGCCATTAGGGTCCACCAGGAACAATGAGATACCCTGGTTCGCGTCCGATGCCGGAGAGGTCCGGGCGGCCACCAAACAGCGCTGGGCCACGATGAAGTTATCGACGAACATCTTGGTGCCGTTCAACACCCACCCGTCGCCGTCGGCCTTGGCTTCCAAGGTCATCGCTTCGGGAATCAGCCGAGGGTCGCGCTCAGCCACCGCCCAGGTCATCACCATACCGCCGTCGGAGACCGCAGGCAGGATGTCCTGCTTCTGCTGTTCGCTGCCATCGATGGCGATGGTTAATGCGGCTACTGTGGTGCTGTGCAGGGGGACCGGCGCCAAGACCCGGCCGGCTTCCACTAAGATCAGTCCCATGTAAGCTAGGGGCAGTCCCTGGCCGCCGTACTGCTCGGGAAGGGCCAGACCCAGCCACCCCAGGTCCGCCATCTGTTTCCAGAGAGCGGGCGGGTAGCCCAATTCGTCCAGTTCCATCTCGCGAACCATGGCCGTGGAGATCTCCGCTTCCAGAAACTCCCGGGCCACATTCTTCATCATCTGTTCTTCTTCAGAGGGCAATATATCCATGGTTATCCTTGATTTACTTTTCGGATACGCCAAATGACGTACCGGCTGAATGATTTCTGGGTTCCGCGCGCAGCGTAATAACCGCGGTTGTACCGCTAGCCTCGGGGTAGGCCTAGGCCGCGGCGGGCCATCTGGTCGCGCATGATCTGCACGCTGCCGTGGTTGATCCCCGACTGGAAAGAACCCATCAGGTTGTGGGCGTACAATCCGTCCTCGATGGCCTCTTCAGAGCCCCGCAGCAACTGCGCATAGGGTCCTAGAATCTGAGAGATGGCCTCGGTGGTCTTCACGCCGTGTTCCGGCGCCCAGACCTTCTCAGCGGCGCCTTCATAGGTGAAGGTGTCGCCCCGGTTTACCAGCGACATACTGCGCATGGTCATCAGGCGGCAGACCTGGGCTTCGGTCCACAGTTCGGCCAGTTTGTCGCGGACCGCCGGGTTGTCTGCCGGGGAATTTCCGGCAAAGTCGTTCTCTTTGACCCAGTTGACGATGTCCTCGTCGCGGCGGACCGAGATCAGATACCGGCTGGCGCCGACGCGGTCCAGGTTCAGGCCCATGGCGCCCACGTACCAACCCCCGTTCTCCTCGCCCAGCATGCAGGACGCGGGAATACGCACGTTCTCAAAGAAAGTTTCGTTGGTGCGGACCATTCCGTAGGTGGTGCCCGGTGGGGCCGGCGGGTCGCTCTGGATCGTCCACAGCGGCCGCACGGTGATTCCCGTCGTGTCCATGGGAACCAGGAAGATGGAGATGCCCCGGTGCCGGGGCGCGTCTGGGTCGGTGCGGCACATCATGTAGATGTGGGAGGCGTAATGGGCGGCCGAGGTATACATCTTCTGGCCGTTGATCACGAAATCGTCGCCGTCGCGCACGGCCCGGCATTGCAGTCCAGCCAGGTCCGCCCCTGCCTGGGGCTCGGTGAAGCCCAGGGCGAAGATGATGTCGCCGCGGATCATGCCGGGGATGAAAAACTCTTTCTGTTCCTCGGTTCCGGCGGCCAATATGGCCGGGGCTCCGCTGCCCGCGCCGCCCACGGCGATACCGCGCCGCATGAACTCTTCTTCGACGATGTATTGGTCGATGCGGCTGCCGCTCTGGCCGCCGTATTCCTTGGGCCAACTGATGCCGATCCAACCCTTATCGGCGACCTTCTTCACCAGGTCGCGGTATTCGGGGCCGCGGCCCCCTTCTTCGCCGCCTTCCATCTCGTCAAGTAGACCCTGACTGACGTTGTTGTCGATGAATGTCTCAACTTCCTGACGAAGGGTTTCTTGCTCTTTTGTGTAGCCAAAATCCATTCTGTGACACTCCAATCATTGGGGGACTCTGAACCTTACGCCCCTCAGGTTCACGCTCTGCCATTTTCGTGTCCAGCGGAATCGGTGTCAAGTAAACGGCAGGAGGTTCCTCGGCGTCACACCTAAAAGCCCGTGTAGAAGACCCTCAAAACGGTACCCGCGCCATGATTTCCGATCAGCAGCGAGCCGTCGGGCGCCACGATGATCGGCAACGGATGTTTGAAGCCGGTGGCGAAATTTGAGACCCGTGCGGTGTACCTGTCTTCAACCTTGGTCAACACGATGCGGACAACGTTCTTTCCGGTGGAGCCGTCACCAGTTCCCCAGAGCGTGATGAATATGTCGTTGGTGTATTCGCTTGGGAACTGGTCCCCGGTGTAAAAGACCAGGCCGTCCGCCGACGAGCGCGACGGCAGTTCCGCGACGGGTGGGATGGTACCCTCGCATCGGCGTCCGCCGTTGGTCCCCCAGCAGTCCGGGTAGCCATAGGCGCCGCCTTCTACAACCAAGTTCAACTCCTCGGGCACGGCATACCTCTTATCGTCGCGGCCGTTATCCGCGGCCCAGAGTGTGCCATCCTCGGGGTGGAACGCCAATTGATAGACGTTGCGCAGCCCCCGCGCGAAAACCTCTTGGTTCGAGCCGTCCAGATCGAACCGTGTGACCGACGCGCTGCGCACATCCTCCTCGCCGCAGGCGTCGCAGGAAGAGCCGATGGGAACGTAGAGCTTGCCGTCGGGGCCGACGGCCGGGCCGTTATTCTGGTGATTGCCCGGCACTGGAATGTCGTTGACTATGGTTTTGAAGGAATCAAGTTCTCCATCACCATCTTCGTCTGTGATCCTCGTGATCTCGCCCCTGCTAGATACATACAAGGCGCCATCAAAGAAGGCCAGTCCCAATGGCACCTCTATTCCGCAGGAGACAGTCACCACGTCGGTGGGCGGCTCGCCGGAATTCGCGTCGTTCACTCGGACCAGATCGCCAAGCTCATTGGCGATGTACAGCCTGTTCTGGTCATCGAAGGCGAAGGCGGTGGGAAAACGGATGCCTTCGAGCCATACCTCTGCCTTAAACCCCTCGGGCAGGTTTAAGTCTGCGCCCGCAGGTTGGAGCAGATCGTCGGGCAGAGGCGTCGGCCGTGGCACGGGGGTTGGCGTTGGCTGGGCGGTGGGTCTGATGGTTGGCGTTGGAACCACCGTTGGTTGAGGTATGTCTGTGGGAGCAGACGTGGGGTTCAGCTGCGTCGCTGCGGTGGATGCGGCTGGAGTTGCCGGAATCTCAGTACTGGACGGTGGGAACGCTGTGGTAGTGGCCTCGTCTTGAGTGCAGGCAATCATGAGCAATGCGCCTACGATGAAGATGAGATTTCTACACCAGACCTTATTCATATGACTACTCTTGGTTAGCTTTCCTGCAACCCCAACAATATCGGCCGCAATTCCTCGATCAATGGTGGCAGGAATTCCTCCCAGGTACCGACAATCCCGAAGTCGGAGGAGCGGAACATCACCGCCCGGCGGTTCTGGTTGATGGAGATAATCACCCCGGCTTTCTGGAGCCCGACGGTATGGTTGAACGCGCCCCGGACACCCACCGAGATGTACACCGTGGGGGCGATGGTCCGGCCGCTGATGCCGACCTGAAGTTGCTGCGGCAGCCAGCCTTCGTGGACCACGTCCCTAGTGATGGCGATGCTTGCGCCGATGGACCGGGCCATCTCTTGGACCTTGGCTACGTTCTCCAGACCGCCGACACCCATGCCGATCCCAACAACAACCGCGGCGTTGGCTAATAAAAGGCCTTCCTGGTCCTCCTGGAATACCTCTTTGAGTAGCCGAAGATCCGGGCCGTCGGAAGGGACTGCAGCTATCTGTTCCACCGTAGCCGTAGCTCCGGGCTCAGATACGGCGGGTGTGAGTAAGCCGGGCCGTATCGTCACAAGGTTGGGCAGGGTTTTCGACAAGATGGGGGCAACAACGTTGCCGCCCAACGCCGGTTTAAGTTGCACCAACCGGCCCTCGGCGTCAATCTCCAGGTCCATGGCGTCGCCGGTGAGGCCCAGTCCCAGTCTCGCGGCCAGCCGAGACGCCAGGTCTCGGCCATCGGCGGTGGCAGCGAATAGGACCGCATAAGGGTTTTCTTTGGAGACAACTTCAGCCAGCGAAGCGCCAACGGCCCTGCCGAATACCGGCCCAAGCTGCGAGTTGTCCATGGTCAGCACTCGGTCTGCTCCTTGAGTCGCAAGTTCTTCAACCGCCGCGTCAGGGCTGGAAGAGATAAGCACCGCCACGACCTCGCTCTTGGTGAACTGAGTCAGTTCGCGGACCTTCCCTAGCATCTCCAGCGTTACGTGGGCCAGGCCTTGGCTGGTGGTCTCGGCCACTACCCAGATGCTTTTGTCTTTGCTATTTGGGTACCTCGGCAACGCTGCCACGGCGCTCTTTCCTGAACCGGCTGAGTCGGCGGCGGCCAGCTCGGCTAGACGCTGGCGCAGGGCGTCAGCGGCCTGCTTGGCTGCTTCTTCGGGAGTGGCGTCTTCCAGCAAGACGCCCAGACGGTTGGGTTCCACCAGACGTATCTCATCAACCCACGTAGGCGAGCCCTCCAAGCCAAACTGGCTCAGATCGGAGGACAGGTCGGCGGCGGTCACTTCCTCGGCGGCGATACCCTCCGCCCGTTCCATCTGTTCCCGGTCGGGGTAAAGCTCCGGGGCCACCCCCTCTGTCACACAGACCAAGACCGGCAGGTCGCATTGCAGAGTCTGGATCCCTTCGTCCGTGATGCGTTCGGCAATCACGGACTTCCCGTCATCGCTCAAGTCCAGTTTCCGGACACTGCTGATATGGGGCAGTCCCATGAGTTCCGCGATCTCCGGGCCGACCTGGCCGGTATCGCCGTCGGCGCTGTTGCGGCCGCAGATGATTAGGTCCGGCTTCTCCCGTTCGAGCGCCAGGGACAGCGCTCGGGAAGTGGCCAGCGTATCGGAGCCGGCCAGTGCGCGGTCGGTGATCAGTACCGACCGGTCGGCGCCCAATGCCACACAGTTGGTCAACCCTTCACTGGCCCCCGGCGGCCCCATGGAGATGACCACAACCTCATCATCAGGGGATTTTTTCAATTCAACCGCCCGCACCAGACCCAAGAGGTCAAACGGGTTGACCTCGGAGGGCACGCCTTCGCGGATGATGGTCTTGGCTTCGTAATCGAACTGGATACGCGCGATGATTGGCACGTATTTCATGCACACGGCGATCTTCATTTGATAGATGGGCCTCTTGTTCGGATTAGCTGATGACGGTGCGGACTTTGGGGTCGATCAATCGCTGTCGGAGACGTTGACGCCCAGAGCCTTTTCCCGCACCTCGGCGGTCAAGCGCTCCAGTTTCCCGCTGACGCTAACTGGGAAACGGGGTGGATTTTTCAGTACCTTGAACCTCTCGTCTAGATCGGAAAAATCTTCTTGGAACCGCATTCTGACATCCTCCAGTGCCGTTGGAGGGCCGGTCCTGCGCCCATCCTTCATGACCTCTTCCAGCAACGGCAGCCCGCCGGGCAGCTCTTCGTCATCCAGAGCGATGATGTCTTTGGCGAACATCCCGCTGGAATGCTTGGTCCGGTACACTTGCTTGGCGCCCGGCAGGGAGACTTTATCGGGGCTCAGTTTCATCACGGGCCGGCCGTCGAAGCAGACCAGCTTATAGGCCATGTCCGACCAGGGGGCGTCGGCCGATACGCCGGCCTTGGTGCCGACTCCGAAAAGATCTATGGGCGCTCCGTTGTTAACCAACGTCTCCAGTTCGTATTCGTCCAGCCCGCCGCTGGCTAATATCTTGACGTGATCCAAGCCCGAATCATCCAGTATCTTCCGCACCTGGCGGCTCAGCTGGTCGAAGTCCCCCGAGTCCAGCCGGATGGCCGTGAGATGGTGGCCGTCAGCTTCCATCTCCTTGGCCACCTGCACCGCGTTCCAGGTCCCGGCGATGGTGTCATAAGTGTCCACAAGCAGGACGGTCCGGGTGGGGAATGAGGCGGCGTAGGCCCTGAAAGCGTCCAACTCGGATGGAAAACTGGATATGAACGAGTGGGCCATGGTGCCCGCTGGGGGCATCCCATAGATGCTCGCGGCCAGCACGTTGCTGGTGGAACTGAACCCCGCGATGTAACTGGCGCGGGCCATCTTCAGCGCCGCGTCGGTGCCCTGGGTGCGGCGGGAGGCGAAATCAGCGATGCCCCGGCCCTGGGCAGCCCAGACGCAACGCGCGGCCTTGGTGGCAAGCATGCTCTGGAGGTTCACCTGATTGATGATGAAGGTCTCAACGAGCTGGGCTTCGATCAATGGGGCCGTTATCTCAACCGCCGGTTCGTCGGTGAAGTACAACCGTCCCTCGGGGATGGCCCGAACGCTGCCGGTGAACCGGACGCCTCGCAGAAACTCAAGGAAGTCGTCGGAGAAGATTCCCATGGCTCGCAGATAGTCTATGGCCCGGCCGCTAAAGTTCAGGTTGGAGAGATAGTCCAACACATCTTCCAGGCCGGCGGAGACGAAATAGGCGCGGTTGGGCGGGTACGTGCGAGTGAAGAGGCTGAAAGTGGCGGTGGCCGACATCCCCTGGCGAAAAAACGCCTGGGACATGGTCAACTCGTAGAGGTCTGTGAACAGACCGAGGTCCTCGCCTGGCAGTGGTATTTTAGGTGCGGTCATCGAATCCGTTATCAGGTTGATGGATATTCGTAATGTAGCGGGTATTATGTTGGCGTTCCGAAGCTGCTGTCAACTGAGATTGAGCGTGGATTACGCCTAGACAGCAAAGGCCTGTTGAGAGCGGCTCTTCTTGACAGGATGACAGCCTCTTAGTAACATTTACACGATTCCAAAGGCACGCTTAAAAATCGAAAAGCGACCCAAAAACCCTTATCCAGAACGGCAGAGGGGACGGCCCGATGAAGCCTAGCAACCGGTCCTAGTCCGTTGGTACGGACGCGGATACGGTGCTAATTCCGGCGTTTGGCGCTCAGATCGTCAGGCGAAAGATGAGGGGGGCTCAGTGAAACTGTGAGCTTCTCTATCGAGAGGCTTTTTTAATGTTTGAGACCTATTGAATCCTGGCGAGGCGCTTCGATTTAAACTCCAGGCTAAACCCCAGGGAGCATATCCGGTGAACGAGATCCGACCCATCGAGTGGGCCAATGGCACACTCAGGCTGCTTGACCAGACCCGCCTACCGTCCGAAGAAGTGTTCGTGGAGGCGCACGGGTATCTGGACGCCGTTGACGCCATCAAGACGATGCGTGTTCGCGGTGCGCCGGCCATCGGCGTTACCGCCGCTTACGCCGTCGCCATGGCGGCCCGGGACCTGGATATCTCCGACAAGAACGCGTTCATGGAACGATTGGAATCGGCCGGCGTGGAGATCAAAGCCGCCAGGCCCACCGCCGTGAACCTGATGTGGGCCGTCGACCGCATGATTGCGATCGCCCGGTCCGAACCCGATACCTCCACGATCAAAGACCGGCTGGTTGAAGAAGCCATCTCCATCGAGAAAGAAGACGAAGCGATCAACCGCCGCATGGGCAGCCACGGAATCGAGCTGATGCCCGACGGCGGCTCGGTCCTGACCCACTGCAATGCCGGCGCGCTGGCGACAGCCGCTTACGGCACGGCGGTGGGCGTGATCAGGGCCGGATGGGAAGACGGCAAGCGTTTCAAGGTCTTTAACACCGAGACCCGCCCATTCCTCCAAGGCGCCCGGCTAACCGCTTGGGAGTTCAAGAAACTCGGAATACCGTCGACCCTAGTGGTGGACTCAGCGGCCGGAATGTTGATGCGCCAAGGCGAGATCGGCTGTGTGATAACCGGCGCCGATCGCATCGCCGCCAACGGCGACACCGCCAATAAGATCGGCACCTATACCCTGGCGGTGCTGGCCAAAGAGAACGGCATCCCGTTCTACGTAGCCGCGCCGACCAGCACGGTAGACATGAGCCTGAGCGACGGAGACCAGATCGAGATCGAGCAGCGAGACTCCCGTGAGGTTACCGAATTCCGCGGCGTCCCCGTGGCTCCTGAAGGAGTCGAGGCGCTGAACCCGGGATTCGACGTCACCCCCGCCCGTTACGTGACCGCCATCATCACCGAGGCCGGCGTCGCCCGTCCGCCGTTCCTAGAAAGCTTGGACTTGGCAGTCCGGTCGGCGAGGAATTAGCCGATGAGCACCAAGCAGCAAGCAACCATCGCCGTCATCGGCGGCAGCGGTCTCTACGAGATGGACGGCATGACCGGCGCTATGTCCGTGGACGTGGACACACCCTTCGGGAAGCCCAGCGACTCGATCGTCGTAGGAGAATTGGACGGCGTTAATGTCGCGTTCCTGCCTCGGCACGGAAAGGGCCACCGCTTCAACCCTTCCCACATTCCGGCCAGGGCCAACATCTATGCCCTTAAGTCATTGGGCGTCGAGCGCATAATCTCCGTGAGCGCCGTGGGCAGCCTCAAAGAGGAATTCGCGCCGCTGGACCTGGTGATACCAAGCCAGTTGATCGACCGCACCAGACTGCGGGAGAGCACATTCTTCGATACCGACCTGGTGGTGCATGTGGCAATGGCGGACCCATTCTGCGCCCATACCAGCCAGCTGGTCAACCACGCTGCCCAAGCGTTAGACATCAACGTACATTCGGGCGGGACCATGGTTGTCATGGAGGGCCCCGCATTCTCCACCAGAGCTGAGTCCTTCATGTACCGTTCCTGGGGAGCAGACATAATCGGCATGACCGCCCTTCCGGAGGCCAAACTGGCCCGGGAAGCGGAGATCTGCTACGCCACCATGGCCTGGATCACCGACTACGACTGCTGGCATCAGACTTCTGAATCGGTCACTGTTGAGATGGTCATCGCCAACCTGATGAAGAACGTGGCCACATCCAAGGCATTGCTGCGGCAGGTCATTCCCACCCTGGGCGGCGCACGCGATTGCCCCTGTGAATCCGCGCTTAGAGACGCTATCATCACTCAGAAAGAGCAAATACCCGAGGAACTGAAACAAAAACTTGCCCCAGTAACGGGAAGATATTTAAGCTAGGGACCTGCGAGTTCCAGGAGGATAATCATGCCTAGACAAGACCCAGGCGAGCCTTATTTCCGCGTAGATTCGACCGAAGGCCAGTCCATGTTGGCCGCTGACCCAGATGGGACCATCGTGATCGACGTCCGCCGGGACGACGAGTGGGTCACCGGACACGTGGCAGGCGCCATCCACATCCCGGTGGACGACTTGACCGACAACATGGACCGCATTCCCACCGACAAGAAAGTCCTATTCATCTGCGCCGCCGGCGTCAGAAGCGGGTTGGCCTGCGAGATGGCCGCTTCCATGGGTTATCAGGCGGAGAACCTATTTAACATCGAAGACGGCACCCCGGCGTGGATCGCTGGCGGCCATCCGACTTCCTACGGCGGAGACGCCTAACCCCAGACAAACTAAGTAGTCAATCAAATGCAAGTTCCCAGAGCATTAATTAACAATACCTGACACTAAGGAGAACAAGGTGGCATCACAACAGACCAAAGGGGACGTCAAAGACCTGTCCCTGGCGAAAAACGGGGTCAACAAGATCGAATGGGCCGGAAGAGAAATGCCCGTAATGAAAATCATCCGGGACCGCTTCATCAAGGAGAAGCCCCTGGCCGGCGTGCGGCTGTCAGCCTGCCTGCACGTGACCAGTGAGACGGCCAACCTGGCCATCGCGCTGCGGGACAGCGGGGCGGAGGTTGTCCTCTGCGCCAGCAACCCGCTCAGCACCCAGGACGATGTCGCGGCGGCTTTGGTCCAGGAGTACGGTATACCGACCTACGCCATCAAAGGCGAGAACGACGCAACCTACTACGAGCACCTGGAAGCGGCCCTAGAGTCCAAACCCCAAATGACGATGGACGACGGCGCCGACCTGCTCACCCTCCTCCACACCAAGCATCCGGACCTGCTAGGTGACATAATCGGCGGGACCGAAGAGACCACCACCGGCGTGATTCGCCTGACCGCCATGTCCGCCGACGGACAACTGAAGTATCCGGTTATCGCCGTGAACGACGCCGAGACCAAGCACTTCTTCGACAACCGGTACGGCACCGGGCAGAGCACTCTGGACGGCATCACCAGGGCCACCAACATCCTGTGGGCCGGCCGGCGCACAGTGATCTCTGGCTACGGTTGGTGCGGCCGGGGCGTCGCCTCCCGGGCCAATGGCATGGGCGCCCACGTCATCGTCTGTGAGACCAACCCGGTCCGCGCCTTGGAAGCGGTCATGGACGGCTTCCAGGTCATGCCGATGATCGAGGCCTCTAAGGTGGGTGAGGTGTTCATCACCGTCACCGGCGGGCTGCACGCCATCGGCAAAGAACACATCGAAGCCATGTCCAGCGGCGCCATCCTCGCCAACAGCGGACACTTCAACGACGAGATAGACATCGACGCACTCAAAGAGATGTCTACTGCCAACCGAGAGCTGCGGCCCTTCGTCGAAGAATACACGATGAAAGACGGACGCCTGATCTATCTGTTGGCCGACGGCCGGCTGGTCAACCTCTCCGCCGCGGAGGGCCATCCCTCGGCGGTGATGGACATGAGCTTCGCAAACCAAGCATTGTCCGCGGAGTACCTCTATCAGAACAAGGGCAAGCTCGACATCGGCGTACACGTCGTGCCACCCGTGATGGATGCGGAGATCGGCCGGCTGAAGCTCCAGTCCATGGGCATCAGTATCGACACGCTATCCGACGCCCAACGGAAGTACCAGGATAGCTGGCAAGAAGGGACCTAAACCACCACAAAAATATTCTGGATATTGGCCTGAAATTCCAGGCTTAGATAGGAGAAATAACAATGCCAATGCTCTTCCACGAGTCCCCCAAGTATCTGCTGACCTCTGAGTCGGTGACTGAGGGACACCCCGACAAGATCTGTGACCAGATCTCCGATGGAGTTCTGGACGCCGTCCTCAGGGACGACCCCATGGGCCGGGTGGCCTGCGAGACCGCCATCACCAACGGACTGGTCGTCGTCATGGGCGAGATCACAACTACATCCTACGTGGACGTGCCGAAGATCGTCCGCGAAACGCTGACCAGGGCCGGCTACACCAACGCCGACTATGGCATCGACGCCAAGAGTTGCGGCGTGATCGTCTCCATTCAGGAGCAGTCCGGCGACATCAGCAAAGGCGTCACCACTGCCCTGGAACAGCGCGGCGATGCAGCCGAAGAGGCCATGTTGGCCACCGGCGCCGGCGACCAGGGAATGATGGTCGGGTTCGCCTGCAACGAGACCCCGGAACTGATGCCCCTCACCGTCAGCCTTGCCCAGAAATTGGTTGAGCAACTGGCTAAGGTCAGGAAAGAGGGAATCCTAGATTACCTCAGGCCGGACGGCAAGTCCCAGGTCACCGTTGAGTATCGCAACGGCGTGGCTGCAAGGGTCGACACCGTGGTTATCAGCACCCAGCACGCCCCTGAGGCCACCAACGAGCAGATCGAGAAGGACATCATCGATCACGTCATCAAAGCCATCGTCCCCGAAGAATTGCTGGATGAGAACACGAAGATCTACGTCAATCCCAGCGGACGGTTCGTCATCGGCGGCCCCGCCGGCGACAGCGGGCTGACCGGCCGGAAGATTCTCGTAGATACCTACGGTGGCATCGCCCGTCACGGTGGCGGCGCTTTCTCCGGCAAGGACCCGACGAAAGTCGACCGGTCCGCGGCCTATGCGGCCCGCTACGTCGCCAAGAACATCGTTGCGGCCGGCCTGGCCGATCGCTGCGAGTTACTTGTGTCCTACGCCATCGGCGTGGCCACCCCGATCTCCGTGGCGGTGGAGACCTTCGACACCAACAAGGTCGATAGCGACACCATCCACGCCCTGGTGGCCAAGCACTTCGACCTGCGTCCCGCGGCCATCATCCGGGACCTGGACCTGCGCCGGCCCATCTACCAGGCCACGGCTGCCTACGGCCACTTCGGCCGGGAAAACCTCGACCTGACCTGGGAGCGCACGGACAAAGCGGAAGCCCTACGCAAGGATGCCGGGCTGTAGTCTTTAGCAATCAACTATCAGCGCGTGGGGCCTTTGGATTTTGATCCAAAGGCCCCATTTTTTTGTTTAGTACGCTGACTCGAAATCCCCTCCACATCTGTCGCCCTGAGTGAAACGAAGGGTCTGCCAAGCTGAACTTGGGAAGATTCTTCGGCTGCGGCCTCAGAATGACAGTCTTGTGGCTAACTACCCGCATCTGCCACCTGCGGTGAAGCGAAGGTCCTGCCAGATTGAGCCTTGGTAGATTCTTCTCCTTCCCCGGAAGGATCAGAATGACAATCTTATGTGGGCGTGGTCTTTTTAAGAGAGACTTCGTAGGACTGCTTACAATCTAGGTGGCTTGAGATATGCTGGTGGCATCCAGCAGCAGAAGGAGCGGCGTTTGACGGACATCAGATTCGGGACAGACGGTTGGCGCGCACTTATCGCCGAGGATTTCACTTTCGAGAACGTGGCACGCTGCGCCCAAGGGCTTTCCCTGCACCTGAAAGATGTTGGGACCGCCGGGCAAGGGCTGGTTGTGGGCTACGACACCCGGTTCCTGTCGCCCGAGTTCGCCGAGACCGTGGCCGCCGTGTGCGCCACCCAAGGGATCAAGGTCTATCTAGCTGATAAGCCAGCCCCAACGCCGGTCATCAGCTACAACGTCCTGCATCTTCAGGCAGGCGGCGCGGCAATCATCACCGCCAGCCACAACCCTGGCCAATGGAACGGGTTCAAATTCAAACCCGAGTACGCCGGCAGCGCCACACAAGAAATAACCGACCGTCTGGAAGGATTCATCTCTCAGGCCGCCACTGCCCCCACGTACAACGCCACTGAGGGCCGCGATAGCGGCCTGATCGTGGAATTAGAGCCTCAGGGGCCGTATATGGAGCGAATAGCCTCTCTGGTGGACCTGGACGCCATCAAGGACGCCGGGCTCGATGTAGTCGTGGATTCCATGTACGGGGCCGGAGGCGGATACCTGCCGGCGCTACTGTCCGGCGGCAAGACCACCGTCAGAGAGCTCCACGGCAACCGTAACCCGGCTTTTCCAGGAATGGAGCAGCCTGAACCCATCGCCCACAATCTGACCGAGATCACGTCTCTCATCGCCGCCCACGGCGCGTCCATCGGAATAGCCCTGGACGGCGATGCCGACCGGGTGGGAATCATCGATGAGCAGGGCCGGTTCGTTACTACCCTAGACACGTTCTCCATCCTGGCCCAGTACCTGCTGGAGCAGAAACAACAACGGGGCGCCATCGTTAAAGGCGTGACGTCGTCCATCGCCTTGAACAAGCTGGGCGAAGCCTACGGGGTCGATGTCCACGAGATGCGAGTGGGCTTCAAGAATATCGGCCCCAAGATGACCGAGGTTGACGGTTTGATGGGCGGAGAAGAAAGCGGCGGGTTCGCCTTCCGGGGGCACATCCCAGAGCGTGACGGCATCCTCAGCGGACTTTATTTCCTAGAATGCATGGCCACCACCGGAGACACTCCCACCCAGTTGCTGCAGCGGCTGACCGACAAAGTAGGCCCCCATTCTTTCCAACGCAGGGATATCAACTTCCAAGCCGCGGACCGGGAAAGGATCCTTGAGACGTTAAATCGCTCAGGCCTGACTGAGATCGGCGGCGTGCCAATCTTGGATACGGACACTATCGACGGGCGAAGGTTCCATGTGGAAGACGGCTGGCTGGCCGTGCGGTTCTCCGGCACCGAGCCCCTGCTGCGAGTTTATGCAGAAGCCGCTACTCCTGAGATGGTGACCAAGCTGCTGGACGCAGCCATGGAGTACCTGGGGGTTTAGCAGCGCGAGGGTCCCCTCCATGACTCCATCCTAATGTCACCCTGAGTGAAGCGAAGGGTCTGCAAAGATTGGCTTTGGTAGATTCTGGTCCTTCCGCGGAAGGACCAGAATGACAATCAGTCAGCAATACAAAAGGCACCGGGTAAAACCGGTGCCTTTTGGCTACTATCCTTTGACAGTCTTTACCGCTTGGTGTATTGAGGGGCCCTTCGGGCACGCTTGAGACCGTATTTCTTGCTTTCTTTGATGCGGGCGTCCCGAGTGATCAAGCCAGCCCTGCGAAGTCCGGCTTTGAGCTCGGGGTCGAAGACCACCAATGCCCTGGCGATGCCGTGCCGGATGGCTTGCGCTTGGGAGTTCACTCCGCCGCCCGCGATTTTAACCACAACGCGGAACTTGTTGACCGTGTCGCTTACGCGGAACGCTTCGTTGATCGTCTTCTGCCACGGGGCCCAGTTGAAGTACTCGTCCATGGGTTTGCCGTTGACCAAGATGGGTCCGCCGTCGTCGAGGTACAACCGAACTCTGGCGATGGAGGTCTTCCGCTTACCCGTGCCGTAATAATAAATCTGGTTGGTTTCAGTTTGTACCAAGGTAAGTCTATCCTCCGTCCTCTATAGCCTGCGGAACTGGCGCTTTCGTTGCCGGGTGGCCGGTGACCTGTGCTTCGTGGGGATGGTCAGGGCCTCTATAGACCTTGAGGCGGCGCAGCGCCTGCCGGCCCTGGTGGTTCTTGGGCAACATGCCCTTGACCGCCAATTCCAGCACACGCTCCGGCCGGGACTCCATCATCTCCCTGAGCCGGAAGGTTTTGAGGTTTCCCACGTAACCGCTGTGCCGGTAATACATCTTCTGTTCCATCTTCTTGCCGGTGAATTTCAAGTCGGACGCGTTGGTCACCACCACGAAATCGCCCACTGCGACATGGGCTGAATAGGTGGTTTTGTCTTTGCCCTGAAGGGCGATGGCGATGTTCCGCGCCAGACGGCCAAGGACTTGGCCTTGGGCGTCCATGACCCGCCACCGTTCCGGTGTATCGCCGGGTTTGGCGAAATATGTGCTAGTCCTTTTCATGCTTTGTTATTCCGATCCTGTGTTCCCGAGTCCTATTTTTACGGAACTTGGATATTTTACACTAATTAGGCATAGCCCGTGGGCAGGAAGCAGCCGAGTCACGCTTACATCTCCCGCCAGGGCCTGTGTCACCATGTTAACCGGGAATCTCCCCCTTCCTATCTCCGTCAGAATTCCATTGGCTTTTCTGATCTGTTGTTTCAAGAAGCCGGTGGCTTCACATTCGATCACTATGTTGTCTTCGGACTTTTCGACCTCCCACCGCATCACTTCCCTCACCGCGCTGCGGTCTTGAGGGTGCCCTGCGGCCAATGCTCGGAAATCGTGGACTCCCACCAAAAACTGGGCTGCCTCCGACATCATCTCGACATCCAGATTCTCCCTGATCCAATAGTGGGAGTGCCTCCGCAAGGGTGACGGCGCGGGCCGGTTTAATATGCTGTAACGGTAGGTCCGGCTCAGTGCGCATCTTCGGGAGTCGAACTCGTCGTCGACCCTATGGGCCTCAAGGACATTGATGTCCTTGGGGAGATGGAAGTTCAGCGCGGGGACGAATCTTTCCAGGGGATGCCGGGTAGCGGTGAGGAAATCGACCACTTGACCCTTGGCGTGGGTCCCGGAATCGGTGCGGCTGGCGCCTCTGATCCTAGTCGGTTGGCCCGTGAACTTGGCCAAGGCCTTCTCCAACTCCCCTTGAATCGTCGGCTGGCCGACCTGAAGCTGGAACCCGGAGTAATCGGTCCCCTGATATTCAACCAAAAGGGCGGCCCGCCAAAGCTGCCCGCCCTCTGACTCGCTTTCTGAGCTATGGATTCTGCCTTTCTCTATCTTAAGAATTACCTCTGGCTTACGTAATAGGTGTTGAGACCTGGAAGGTTAGACCAGTTCGATGATCGCCATCTCCGCCGCGTCTCCGTTGCGTGGTCCCAGTTTCAATACCCTGGTGTAACCACCGGCGCGTTCGGCGTACCGGACTGCGACATCGTCGAATACTTTTGCGACCACCTTAGAGTTGGGCACCTGAGCCATGGCCAACCGGCGATGATGCAGGTTACCTTTCTTACCGTGGGTGATCAGTTTCTCTGCCATCACCCGAGTCTCTTTGGCTTTGGCCAGGGTGGTGGTTATACGTTCGTGGATTATGAGTTCCGAGACCAGACCGCGCAGCAAAGCGACGCGTTGGTCCCGGTACCTGCCAAGTTTTCTGCCGGCGATTCGATGGGAGGCCATTGTTAGTCTTCATCCTCAGCTTGGTCGGTATCAGTATCGCCATCGTCAGCGCCAGGAGCATCTCCCGTGCCATCTATGGACATGCCGGGAGCTTCGGAAGGCAGGTCGGCGTCCTCTCGTTCATCACCCATCAGTTCGCCCAGGTCGTCAGGCGCGATGTCGGGGACGGCCGCTTCAGCGGGGTCCGGAAGGTCTGTTACGCCATGTTCAGCGAGTTTCTCTTTCAGTTCGGCCAGAGATTTATCGCCAAAATTCCGTATCTTAAGGAGCTCGTCGTCGGACATCTCCAAAACTTCACCCACTTTGGAAATGTGGGAGCGCTTCAAGCAATTCAGCGTGCGAGGAGACAGTTCCAGCTTTTCTATGGGGGTCTGGTAAATCTCCGGAGAGACAACCAATGGGACCCGTTCTAGCCCTTCGTCAATCACCCGGTTCAGGTTGGTGAACAGGAAGAAATGGTTAACCAGATTTTCCGCAGCCTGTTGGATCGCTTCGACAGCTTTGATCGTGCCGTCAGTCCAGACTTCCATCACCAAACGTTCGTAGTCGGTTACTTGGCCGACCCTGGTGCGTTCAACGTTATAGTTGACCTTCCGCACCGGGCTGAACACCGCGTCCACCGGTAGAACACCCACTGGCGGGTTCGCTGTTCCGTCGTTCTGTACCGCAGGCCGGTAGCCCACCCCTTGCTCGACATTGAACTCGATGGACAGATGGGCGTCATCCGAGTCCAGGGTCGCCAGGTGGAGTTCCGGGTTCACGATCTCAAAGTCGCTGGAGGTCGCGATATCACCGGCGCAGACACGGCCCTCGCCTTGAACATCAAGGCGCATCTTTCCGGCGCGGTCCGATTGGGACCGGATCCGGATCCGCTTAACATTGAGGAGGAGTTCCATCACCTCTTCTTTGACACCTGGCACGGCCGTGTACTCGTGGACCACTTCTTCTATCTTGACCCAAGTGACAGCGCTGCCATTGGTGGAACTGAGCAATATCCTCCGAAGAGGATTGCCGATCGTCAGACCGAACCCCCGGGGCAGCGGCTCAACAGCCACCTTCCCGTAGGTGTCTTCTGATTCGATGACCCGAATCTCGGGTTTTATGATCTCTGTACCGGCTTCCGGCGAACCCGGAGTTAGGATTAGGGTGTCCAGCATGGACGATCTACCTCGAGTAAAACTCTACTATTAGCCTTGAATCCACTATCGCCTGTAGGTCTTCGTCCGCAGGCAACGATACGACGGTCCCGACCATGTCGCCAGAGTCCAGACTGAGCCAAGCCGGCACGGGCCGCTTGGGAACTCCTTCTATGCGTCCGGCGTAAAAGTCGGTGCCTTTGATGCTTTCTTTCCAGGAGACCACGTCTCCGGGTTTGACCTGGTAAGAAGGGATATCAGTCTTCGTTCCATTGACCCGGAAATGGCCGTGGAGAACGATCTGCCGGCCTTGTTTCCTGGAGTCTGAGAAGCCCAATTGGAAAACTACGTTATCCAGACGGCGCTCCAGTGTCCGAAGCAGGTTCATGCCGGTTACTCCCGGTGTATTGAACGCGTCGGTCATATAGCGGCGGAATTGGCCTTCCATCACGCCATAGATGTACTTGGCCTTCTGTTTCTCACGCAAGTGAACGGCGTAGTCCGTGGGCCGTCTGCGGCGGCGGGACACGTCGCCGGGCGGGTTGCGGCGCTTCTCAAAGGCGCAACGGGGCGTGAAACACTTGTCGCCCTTCAGGAATAACTTTTCGCCGGACCGCCGGCAGAGTCGGCAGGATGGTCCTGTATATCTTCCCATGGGATTGGAGTTACACTCTCCTTCGTTTTGGCGGGCGGCACCCGTTGTGGGGGATGGGAGTCACGTCCCGGATACTGGTCACAAATAGGCCTGCGCCCTGAAGCGACCGAATGGCGGCCTCCCGTCCGGCCCCGGGGCCCTTGATCAACACGTCGATCTGGCGGAGGCCTTGGTCCATGCCCTTGCGGGCGGCCTGTTCGGCGGCTCGTTGGGCGGCGAAGGCTGTTCCCTTACGGGAGCCCTTGAAACCCACCGTTCCGGCGCTGGCGGTGGCGATCACGTTGCCCTGAGGGTCGGTGAGGCTCACCAGCGTATTGTTGAACGTGGAGTAGATGTACGCCCGCCCTTGGGGCACCGTGCGGCGCTCGCGGCGTCTGGTCCTTGGTCTAGCCATAAGTTATTCTCACTCAGCCTTAAATGCTTACTTCTTGCCGCCGGTGCGCCTGCCGCGGCCAGCAACGGTGCGGCGGGGGCCCTTGCGAGTGCGGGCGTTGGTCTTGGTGCGCTGGCCCGCAACGGGCAGGTTCCTGCGGTGGCGGCTGCCACGGTAGGAGCCGATATCTATCAGACGGCGAATGTTCTGGCTGACTTCCCGGCGCAGGTCACCCTCTGAGATGTAGTCCCGGTCCACCAGTTCCCTGATTCGGTCTATCTGCTCTTCGGTGAGCTCGTTCATCCTTGGGGGCATAACCGGATCAAGATCGGCCTTGATCAAGATCTCTTCCGCGATCTTCGGGCCGATGCCATAGATGCTTCTAAGGGCCACGTGAGCCCTCTTTCGGTCGGGAACGTCTACTCCAGCGATACGAACCACTCCGGGCCTCCTTTAGATTCGCCGATTGTCGAATATTGCTTTGCCTGATCGTTGTGCTTGCCTTAGCCCTGCCGCTGGGAATGCCTGGCGTTGGAGCAGATGATTCTGACCACGCCTTTGCGCTTGATGACACGGCAGTTGTTGCACCTGGGTTTAACCGATGCTGATACTTTCATAATTAATTCCCTTTGGTTTTTTGGCTCGATCTGATGGAACGGGCTACTTGAATCGGTAGGTGATCCGGCCCCGGGTCAAGTCGTATGGAGAGAGCTCCACCAACACCCGGTCACCGGGCAACACCCGGATGAAGTGCATCCTGATCTTTCCGGAAACGTGGGCCAATACCTCGTGGTCATTGGGCAGTTCCACCCGGAACATTCCATTGGGCAAGGCCTCTTTTACGCTGGCCTCGACCTCGATCGCTTGTTTCTTCGCCATAAACCCTCTTTACGTGCGGATTTCCGTCCTCTCCGGGTCTTATCCCAGGTTCGGACGGTTGGGCCATCGGCCCGTATCTCGCCTTTCTATCCGTGAACGGTCAGAATCTCCGGTCCGTCCTCGGTTATGGCTATCGAATGCTCGAAATGCGCCGAGAGTTTGCCATCGGCTGTGATCACGGTCCACTCGTCATCCAATATCTTCGTGTGCCAATCGCCCAGATTGAACATGGGCTCGATGGCGATGCACATCCCAACCCGGAGCAACGGGCCTAAGCCCGCCTGTCCGTAGTTGGGCACCTGGGGGTCCTCATGTAGGAACCGGCCTACGCCGTGTCCTACGAACTCCCTAACTACGCCATAGCCCCGGCTCTCGCCGTAGGCCTGCACCGCGGCGCCTATGTCTCCGACCCGCGCACCTGGCTGGGCCGCATTGATGCCCTTTTCCAAGCTTATCCGAGTGTCATCCATCAAGGCGGTCGCCTCAGGCGTTACATCGCCAACAGGCAGGGAAACTGCCGCGTCTCCGATGAATCCTTCGATGGTGGCGCCCACATCGACTTTGACGATATCGCCCTCCAGCAGGACCCGTTTACCGGGTATGCCGTGGACGATCTCTTCATTCACCGACGTACAGATGCTGGCTGGGAACCCTTGATAACCCATGAAAGTGGGTTTGGCCCCCTGCCGGGTAATCTCTTTGTATGCGATCTTGTCCAGGTCCAGGGTGGTCATTCCGGGGGCCACCGCAGCCCTGAGCAAGTCTATAACGTCACCGACAATCTTCCCCGCACGACGCATAGAGTCCAACTCTTGAGGTGACTTGATCGTGATCCCCCCAGAGTAGGTGGTCGGCGAGTTAGAAGCGGTCTTTGATTTTTTGCCGCGATTCACCTTGAGTATTCTACTCCTGAATCTTTATCTTGGGAACCCAGTTGGTATCCACGGGTGACGATTATCGTCAGAGTTTTCAACCTCACCTAGGCCTCCAAGGCCGCCATGACCCGCTTGTTTACCTCGTCAACGGTGTTGTCGCCTGAAATTTCCACCAACACGCCGCGTTCTCGGTAGAACCCAAGCACAGGCATGGTCTCGTCATTGTAGACCTGGATCCGCTTCTTAACCGCCTCGGGGGCGTCATCGTCACGCTGGTACAGTTCTCCGCCGCATCGGTCGCACGTCCTGGCGCTTGCGTCCTCGCCGGCGCCTATCGCGTGCGGAGATTGGCAGTCGCGGCAGATGTACCGGCCTCCGAGACGGCGAAGCAGCTCTGGTTCGGAAACGTCTATGTGGACCACTTTATCGAGGTTGCGGGATTCAGCGGCCAGTTTCGTCTCTAATTCTTGTGCCTGATTTGGGTTCCTGGGGAAGCCATCCAGAATGAAACCGTCATCATCCGGGATGGACATAATCTTGTCCAAGACGATGTCGATGGTCACTTCATCGGGGACCAGTTCCCCTTTATTCATGTATTCATTGGCGCGTAAGCCCAAGGGCGTTCTCTTCCCCACGTGGCGCCGGAATAAGTCGCCGGAACTGATATGGGTTAGGTCGAAATGTTCCTGCAGCAATTGCGCCTGAGTACCCTTTCCGGCCCCAGGAGGGCCGAATAAAACCAACCGCAGACCCTGGGCCATGTTATCTCAGGAACCCTTCATAATTGCGCATCATCAACTGCGCCTCAAGTTGGCGCAAGGTATCCAGGCCGACACCTACCATGATCAATAGACTGGTGCTGCTTAGGGATATGGCCTGCACGTCGGTGATGAGCGACGCGATATAAGGCATGATGGCGATGGTGCCTAGGAATAAGGCCCCACCCAACGTGATACGCACGATCACCCGGTTTAGGTAGTCCTGCGTCGGTTTTCCGGGCCGGATGCCCAGCACGAACCCGCCGTTCTTTTGGAGGTTCTCGGCCAGTTGCTGCTGGTTGAAAACCACCAACGTATAGAAGAAGGTGAAGATCACGACCAACACGAACACCATGATCCAATAGATGGGCGAAGAGGGCGTCAGCAGGTCGGCAAAGAAGTTGGCCACGTCGCCCACCCAGGTCTCGCTGGTGGCGAAGTACGTCGCGATCGTTCCGGGCAGAATCACGATGGAGAATGCGAATATCAACGGGATCATACCGGCCGAATTTATGCGCAGCGGTAGATAGGTTGCACCGCTTTGGCGGAACATCCTTCCACCCCGGAAAATACTGCGGCCATACTGCACGGGGATGCGGCGGTGGGCCTCATTGAACAACACGATGCAGGCTATGATCAGCACACCGATCAAAGCGAAGAAGCCGATGCCGAGTACGTTGTCCCGGTCCAAAAAGCCTTGGGACAACAGCCTGGGGAACCCGGCGACGATACCGGCGAAAATAATCAAAGAGATACCGTTTCCGATGCCTCTTTCGGTGATCATTTCACCCAGCCAGACCAAGAACATGGTCCCGGCGGCGATGGAAACCAGCGCCGCGATGGTGGGTAGTAATGCATCTCCGGAGAATCCCACATCGGCTATGACGTTGCTCTGTTCTAAGAGGACGAGTTGCCCATACCCCTGAGCAAAGGCGATGGGGATGGTGATGTAGTGGGTCAACCGGTTTATCTTCGCTCGGCCGGACTCTCCCTCACGAGACATCTCCTGAAGCATGGGGATGACTGGGGTAAGCAACTGGATGATGATGGACGAGGTGATATAAGGGAAAACTCCCAAGGCCACGATGCTCATTCGGCTGAGTGCGCCGCCGCTGAACAGGTCCAAGAAGCCAAGGAGTTCGTTATTCCGGAAGAGGTTGTCCAGTTGTACCTGGTCGATCCCCGGAAGAGGGATGTGGGCAATGAACCGGTACAGGGCCAGTATGGCCAGGGTAAAGAGAATCTTGGCCCGCAGATCAGGTAGGCTAAAGGCGTCAACCGCCGCCTGAATCAGCTTAGGGAGTTTGCCTGCCTGGCCCTCGGCGTTCATCATTACGCCGCGATCTCCTCCGCTGTGCCTTTTGCCGCTTCGATCTTCTGTTTAGCCGACTGGGTGAACTTCGCAGCCACCACAGTCAGAGCTTTACTGATCTCGCCATCGCCGACGATCTTCACCGGCTGATTGAGGTTTCTGAGGTAGCCCTTCTCCAGAAGAAGCTCCGGGGTGATGCGCTCACCTTCGTCGAAGCTCTCCAGAGTCTCGATCTTGATCAGCGAGTAGTAGGTCTTGAAACGGTTATGGAAGCCCCGCTTCATGGGCAGTCCCTTGATCAAAGGCAGCTGACCGCCCTCAAACCACACGGGCGGGCCGCCTCCGGAACGGGACTTTTGCCCTTTGTTGCCCCGGCCGGCGGTGCTTCCCTGGCCTGCCGCGTCGCCGCGTCCGACCCGTTTTCTATTTTTTCTGGCTCCCTTGGGGGGGGCCACTTGATGTTCCATCATGGGGCGGGCCTCATTGCGTACTTACGCTGTCTAGTATGATTTTAGATGCATCACAGCCACGGGTAAATGGTTTAGCGGTTGCCATAATGCCGGTTTAGCTGATAATTGGCCCTTTTATCTGGGTTGGGCCGGGCTCGCCAGTGAATCAGAGGCTGAGTTCTAGGCCACTTCCACCTTGACGAGGTGGCTAACCTTGTTGACCATCCCGCGGATGGTCGGGGAGTCCTGATGGACCACGGTATGGTGCAAGCGGTGCAGTCCCAAGGACGCGATGATCCGCCGCTGATTCTGCGTACGTCCGATGGTGCTTTTGGTCCAGGTAATCTTGATTTCCGCCATAATATGTCGACCGTTTATCCGTTTAGGGAGTCAGGTCTTTATGCTCCCTCAAGGGTTTCGCCAGGCCTTTGACTCATCATCGTTTCGATGGCGGCGCTGGATTCGAGTTGGGTTGAAGACGGTTGGGCCGGGTCGGGGTTTTCCCCAACCGGGACAGTCTCAACTTTTTTGGCCTCGGAAGGAAGCGGGCGTCCCAGCCGGCGGGCCAGTTCGATATCTGGGTCACGCAGCTGCCGCAGGGCTTCCATGGTGGCGTACGTGATGTTTATGGGGTTTCTGGAACCCAGAGATTTTCCGACAACGTCTTTCACGCCGCCCAATTCCAGGATGGCTCGCATGGCGCCGGCGGCGATGACTCCGGTACCCTCGCGGGCCGGCTTGATCATCACGATAGTCGCGCCTTTCTTAACCGTGATCTTCTGAGGAATCGTGTTGCCGCGTAATGGGATTTTTACAGTATCGCGCCGGGCAACCGCGTTGCCTTTTCTCACCGCGTCTGGAATCACCAGAGCTTTTCCTAGGCCAACGCCCACTTCGCCCTGTCCGTCTCCCACCACTACCAACGCGTTGAAACGAAGGCGGCGGCCTCCCTTAACTACCTTGGCGATACGGCGGGTGTAGACGACTCTCTCGGAAAAACCTCCGGTGTCTTCTTCACGGCCTCGGCCGCGGTCTCGATCATTGAAGAACCTGTTAGGGGCTTGAGCCATATGCGGGCTAGACCTCCCAGTCTCTGCGGTAAGTTGGACCTGCGATTAAAACTTTAGGCCGGCTTCGCGGGTGGCTTCTGCCAGGGCCTTGACTCTGCCGTGAAATTTACATCCACCGCGGTCGAACACCACCTGTGTGATGCCTTCAGCTATGGCTCTCTCAGCCACCATCTTGCCTACTGCGGTTGATGCGTCGATCTTGGGTGTGATTGGACCACCGGCGTCTTTGATCACCTCGGCGCTGGAGGCCGCGGCCAGGGTATGGCCGGTTGTGTCGTCAATCACTTGAGCGTAGATATGGCGAAGGCTGCGAAACACGGCGAGCCTAGGCCTTTCAGGCGTCCCGGAGACCTTGTTCCGGAGCCTGATATGCCGTACTTTTCTCAGTCGTTTTGCGTTCTTATCTTTAGGCATGATTTATAGTCGTTTTACTCGGGCGTTCCAGCAGACCATTAGGCCTTTCTGGCGGCCGCCTTCCCAGGTTTAAAGTGAAGTACTTCGTCGGAGTACCTGATGCCCTTTTCTTTGTAGGCGTTGGGTGGCCGGACCCTTCTGATCCGGGCCGCCAACTGGCCGACTTTCTGCTTATCGATCCCACGGACGTGGACCCTATTGTTCCCCTCCACTTCCACGGTCACGCCTTCTTCCGGCTGAATTTCCACGGTGTGGCTGTAGCCAACACTAAGGGTGATTCCGCTACCAGCCTCCGCGACCCTATAGCCAACACCCATGATCTCCAGAGTACGGGTGAAGCCTTCGGATACGCCGGTTACGGCATTGGCGATCAGGCTTCGGGTGAGGCCATGCAGCGCGTGGTGGAATTTTTTGTCAGACTGACGCTCCACCAATACTTCCCCATCGCCAACTTTGACCACGACTTCGGGGTGGTACTTCTGCTCGAGGGTGCCCTTAGGCCCGGTGATCTTGACTCCACCGTACAGGACTTCCACCTGGACTCCGCTGGGCAGAGGTATAGGCTTCCGGCCGATACGGGAGAGGGTCTTTTCTTGTTTTTTCTCGTTCACAGCCGAATCACCAGACAAAACAGAGTAGTTCGCCGCCAACGCCCGCACGCCAGGCTTTCCGCCCGGCCATGACGCCCTTGGAGGTGGATAGGATGGCCAGGCCGATCCCACCGTAGACCCTGGGTATCTCGCCCTTGCCTACGTAGACTCTCAGCCCTGGCTTGCTGACACGCTTGAGGCCCACGATGGCCGATTGTTTCCCCTCACGGTAGGTGAGGTGAATCCGAATGGTCGGATGCTCCTGTCCCCGGGGCATGTCGAAGTCCCGGATGAAGCCCTCTTCTTTGAGGATCTTGGCCACGGCCAGCTTTAATTTGGAGTGCGGGAGACTGACAGAATCGTGCCGCACCTGTATGGCGTTACGAATCCTAGTCAACATGTCTGCCAATGGATCAGTTACCGGCATTTCTGGTCTATCTCCCGTCTCCGCCTAGATTTAAGTGTTTTGATCTTGTTTCGATCGGTCCGTTGTTCGGAGCGTCCGGCTACAAACTAGCCTTGCGTACTCCGGGTAATTCCCCGGCTAGCGCCAATTGCCGGAAACAGATTCGGCAAAGTCCGGTATGCCTGATGTAAGCCCGCGCCCTAAAGCAACGGTTACACCGGTTATACTCCCGCCCCGGAAATTTGGACTTTTTTAGCCATCTCTGGACTGTTGATGTCTTTGCCAACGACGCCTCCCTTAGGCCTCGACCGTATCTTTAATAAAGGGCATACCGTAGAGTTCCAGGAGGCGGATGGCCTCCCTGTCGTTCTTAGCCGTGGTTGCGATGGTTACCTGCAGACCACGGATCTTGTCTATCTGATTGTAATCGATCTCCGGAAAGATGATCTGCTCCCGGATACCGATGGTGTAATTGCCGCGTCCGTCTAGCCCGCGCCTGGCGAGGCCGCGGAAGTCCCGGATACGGGGCAGAGCGGTGTTCACCAAGCGGTCCAGGAAATGGTACATCCTAGCGCCGCGAAGGGTAACCGCTGTCCCGATGGGGTTGCCTTCCCTGACTTTGAAATTCGCGATGGATTTTCGTGCCAGGGTAACGATCGGCTTCTGACCACTGATCACCGAGAGGTCACGCGTGGCGGCCTCCATGGCGCGTCCATTGGTCAAAGCCTCACCTAGGCCGATGTTCAGCACGATCTTCTGGAGCCGCGGAACTTGCATCGGGCTGACGTAGTTGAATTCCCGCACCATGGCAGGGATGATTTCGTTTTTAAACTGCGCGTAAAGACGAGGCGGGGGCGGAGGTTCCGTCGGAGGCTCGAGTACGGCGGCCTCGCCTGATCTGCCGCCGCGTTCACGGCGCTGCCGGCGGGGGGTTTCTTGTTGTTCCTCGCCTTCACTGGATTCTTCGCCGCCTTCTTCGGCGGCAGAATCTTCGGATTCGACGACATCAGCCGCCTCGGCGACCGTGTCCTCCGAGTCCTCTATATCTTCGGGTTGTTGTCTTTCGTCATCGAGCATCGTCGATTACTTCCTGGCATTTTGTGCAACTGCGGACCCTGACGCCCGTGTCCAAGAACGTGGTCTTGGGCTTGGTCGGCTCGTTACATTTATTACAGATCAACACCACGTTTGACACGTGGATGGGAGCTTCCTTCTGAATCTTACCACCTTGCGTTACGCCGGGCCGGGCCTTCATGTGGCGGGTAACCAAGTTTACACCCTCGACGACAACCCGGTCTTGACCGGATACCTGCCGTTCCACCCGGCCGGTCTTGCCCTTTTCCTTTCCGGCGATCACCAAGACGTTGTCTCCAGTACGGATACGCATCAGACCACCTCTGGCGCAAGGGAGACGATTCGCATGAAGCCTTTGTCCCTCAGCTCACGTGCCACCGGGCCAAAGATGCGGGTGCCCGTGGGAAGCTGGTCGTCCCCGATAAGCACGGCCGCGTTGTCGTCAAATTTGATGTAGGTGCCGTCAGGACGGCGCCGGGCCTGGGCCTGGCGAATCACCACCGCCCGTACGATCTCGCCCTTGCGGACCGGCGAGTTGGGCGCGGCTTCTCTCACGTTGCAGACCACTATGTCGCCAACGTGGGCGTATTTTCGTTTGCCGCTGCCGGGGATGTTGATTAGGCGAATCACTTTCGCCCCGCTGTTGTCAGCCACCCTCAGCCTGGTATAGGTTTGAATCATTCCTTGTCTTCCTGTTCGTCCGGCTCTGCGGAATCGGAGTCGTTTTCTGCGTCAGCATCGTCGTCTTCGGGTTCGTCAGCTTCAGGCTCTGCTTCGATTTCAGCTTCATCTTCAGCAGGTTCTGGCTCTTCTTCGGTAGCCTCTTCTTCCGGCTCGGATTCTTCCTCAGCGGCTTCGGGTTCTTCTTCAGGTTCTTCGGCCACCGTTTCTTCTTCGGCGGGTTCGGGCTCTTCTTCGGTAACCTCTTCTTCCGGCTCGGATTCTTCCTCAGCGGCTTCGGGTTCCTCGTCAGGTTCTTCGGCGGCCTCTTCCTCGGGTTCCTCTTCGGCCACCGGTTCTTCTTCAACGGCCTCGGGTTCTTCTTCGACAGCTTCAGATGCCGCGGCTTCCGCTCTGGCTTCCGCGGCCAGGATGCGAGGCTGTGTCAATTCCTGACTGACATCGGTCTCCACATCGATGGGACGGACCTCAGCGATCTGTTTGCGCTCCAGAATCTCCATGAGACGCCAGTGTTTGTTCTTAGATATGCGTCTGGTCTCTTCGATACGGACCGTATCGCCCAAGCGGCATTTGTTCTCCGGGTCATGCACGTAGAAGCGGGCTATACGGCGCACCTGCTTCCGGTACAACCGGTGACGCTGCTTCCAAACCATTTCCACGATGGCGGTCTTGTCCTGATTGGTCCGGACGACAGCGCCGACTCGGACCTTGCGCATGGATCTTGCCACTAACCAGCCTCCTGAATCTGCCGTTCTCTGATCACTGTCCGGAGCCTGGCGATGGTCTTTTTCACAGAATGGGGCTCGTTGGAGTTGGTCAACTGATTGGTCGCCGCACTGAACCTAAGGTTCATCAGCTCCCTCCCAGCCTTGACCAGCTCCTCATACAACTGATCGTTGTTTAGTTCTCTTATCTCGTGAACGCGCATCTTATCTATACCAAGCCGTTGGCCACGGCGGCGGCCAACCTGTCTCTAACAACTGTCTTAGTCGGGATCGGAAGTTTCCGGGACGCCAAACGCAGGGCTTGGACCGCCTCGTCATGGGGCACGCCGGCCACTTCGAATAGAATCTTACCCGGCTTTACCACGGCTACCCAATAGTCCACTGCGGCCTTGCCTCCACCCATCCGGGTTTCAGCAGGTTTCTTGCTGACCGACTTATCAGGGAAGACCCGGACCCAAACCTGTCCGCCACGCTTCAGGTGGCGCGTTACAGCCACGCGGGCGGCCTCGATCTGCCGGGCGGTGATCCATGAGGCTTCCATCGCCTTTAGACCGATCTCTCCAAAGGAAACCGAACTACCCGTGGTCGCGTTTCCCCGCATCTTCCCACGGAAATGTTTCCTGAATTTCGTTCGCTTGGGCTGCAGCATGAATGGCTCCTAGTCCGGCCCCTATTCGGGGTTTTCCAAATCGACGGCCTCGAGGGCTTCCTCGATTTCTTCGGCCTGAACAGTGACTTCGATATTTTCCAGTTCTTCCTCAACCTCTTCCGGTTGGGGAGGCAGGACATCGCCGTGATAGACCCAGGTCTTGACGCCGACTTGTCCCATGACGGTGTGCGCCTCCGCCAGGGAGTAATCGATATCGGCACGCAAGGTATGCAGAGGCACTCGGCCGATCATCAATTTTTCCACCCGGGCTATCTCAGAGCCGGTGATGCGTCCCTTGATGATGATCTTGATCCCTTGAGCCCCAGCCTGCATGCACCTTTGGGCGGCCTGGCGCATGGCCCGGCGGTACGCTACCCGGCGCTCCAATTGGTCAGCCACGTTCCGGGACACCAGATAGGCGTTGGTCTCGGGCTGCTCGATCTCGATGATATTCAGTTGTATCCGGCTCTCGGTGATGGTCTCAAGCTTGGCGCGCAGGTTCTTTACGCGCTCGCCATCCCGGCCGATCAAGATTCCCGGACGCGCTGAGTGGATATTGATGACGCTGTCTTGGGCGCCGCGGTCGATCTCGACCTTGGCGATTCCGGCGTCGGAGAAAGCTTTGTATTCGTTCTTGATGCTTTCGCGCAGACGCAGGTCCTGGGTAACCAGGTTACGGTAGGACGTGCTGTTGGGCGCGTACCAATGCGCTTTCCAGTCCTTGATGATGCCCAGACGGAACCCGTAAGGGTGGGTCTTATGCCCCATGCCTAGCTCCTATCCTCGTCTTCGTCCACAACCACCATTACGTGGCTGGAGCGCTTGATTATCTTGCCGATGCGGCCCCTAGCCCGTGGCCGGAACCGTTTCAGCGACTTTGCGTTGTCCGCGGAGATATGAATAATCCGGAGATTGTCCCGGTTCATCAACATATTGTTCTCAGCGTTGGCGGCTGCTGAAGCCACCACTTTCGCCACGGTCTTGGCCCATGGGGAAGGCAGCAGACTCAACTGGACCAGGGCGTCATCGACGCGCCTGCCTCTGACCAGGTCCAAGATGGGCTTGAGCCTCTTTTGGGAGGCGCTCAGTGATTTGGCTAATGCTCTTACCGGCGGCAATCGGTTACCTCACCCGGCTGGTCCGTTCGGACCTTGATATATGTCCACGGTAGGTCCTGGTGGGAGAGAACTCCCCCAGCCGGTGGCCCACCATGTTCTCAGTTATAAATACCGGCACATGCCGGCGGCCGTCGTGCACCCCGATGGTCAGCCCGACCATTTCGGGCATGATCATGGAGGCGCGCGCCCAGGTCCGGATGACCGTATTGGCTCCGGAGCGTTGCACGGCTTCCACGTGTTTCATCAGTTTGGGATGTACGTACGGTCCCTTTTTTATCGATCGGGACATCCTAGCGTCTCCTGGTCCTGCGCATGATAAATTTGCTGGACGCCTTCTTCTTGCGTCGTGTCTTGTAACCCAACGTGGGTTTGCCCCAGGGTGTTTTGGGACCCGGCATGCCGATGGGAGAACGTCCCTCGCCACCGCCGTGGGGATGGTCCACCGGGTTTTTGGCAACGCCTCGGACATGGGGGCGGCGTCCCCGGTGACGGGATGCTCCCGCCTTGCCCAGGCTTTCATTCTTATGGTCGGGGTTGGACAGTTGCCCAACGCTGGCCCGGCAGCGAAGCAGCACCCGCCGCATCTCGCCGGATGGCAGACGCATCAAGACGTACTCGCCTTCCCGGGACAATACTTGGGCGCCGGTCCCGGCCCCCCGGACGATCTGGCCGCCCCGTCCCGGAGTTAACTCCAGGTTGTGGACAACCGTTCCCGTGGGGATGTTGGTCAGGGGCAAGCAGTTGCCCAACTTTATCTCGGCATCAGGTCCGGACTGTACAAAGGAGCCTACTTCCAGACCGTGGGGCGCCAAGATGTAACTCTTCTCACCGTCGACATAGTAGATCAGGGCGATACGAGTGGTCCGGTTCGGGTCGTATTCGATGGATTTTACCCGGCCCGGCACGCCGTCCTTGATCCGCTTGAAATCAATCTTGCGGTACATGCGCCGAGACCCACCGCCACGGGAGCGTGAGGTGATGCGGCCCCGGTTGTTGCGTCCGGCATGGTTCTGCTTTGCTTCGAGCAGGGATTTTTCCGGTTTCTTAGCGGTGATCTCCTCGAAAGAGGCGTGCACCGCGTTCCGGGTACCCGGCGTTATCGGATTTAGTTTCTTTAATGGCATGGCGAGGTCTCTACAGCCCCTCGATCAGGTTGATTCGGTCACCTTGTTTTAGGGTGACGACCGCTTTCTTAATGTCAGGGCGTTTCTTGATCCGGGGACCATAGCGCTTCTGCTTGCCACGGAGTTTGGTGATGTTCACATCCAGAACCGTGACGCCGAAGTTCTTCTCTACGGCCTCTTTGACTTCCACCTTGTTGGCCCTAGGCGCTATGTGGAATGTATATTTGCCCGATTCCTGTAACAGGGTGCTTTTCTCTGTGATGGTGGGCTTGATGAGTACGTGGTGGATATCCATCTAAGCCTCCTCTTCCGGAGTTTCAGCATCCGGTGTTTCCGCCACGTCCGCTTCGGCTGCTGGCTCATCTGCCGTACTGGCAGCGGTCCGGCGGCGGCGGGTGCGCGGCTTGGGAGCTTCTTCCTCCGCCGAAGTCGCGGCGGCGGCATCTGGTGTTTCAGTTTCGGTTGTCGCGGCGGCGGCCCGGCGGCGGCGGGGCTTGGGGGCCTCTTCTTCAGCCGGGGTTTCAGTTGCCGCATCGGGAGTTTCGGTCTCTGTCGTCGCAGCGGATGAGCGGCGGCGGCGAGGCGTCGGGGCTGCTTCGTCAGCAGCGGGTTCGGCAGCAGTCTCTGGTTCAGCTACTTCTACAACCTCGGCTGCCGGTGCATCTTCAGTTGCTGTGGCGGTAGCGGTCCATTTGGCGCCTCGCCGTCCGTGAGGTTCGTTCGCCAGGGATTCTTCCACCCAGCGCGCCGCCTCAACGGTCATTATCACCATGTCCCGGGACAGCAGTTCCAGGGCGTTTAGGTGTTCGACCGGAAGTGTCCAGATCTTTTTCAGGTTGCTGGCGGCCAACACCACTTGGGTGTCGGTGCCTTTGGTAACCACCAAGGCTGACCCGGAGACGGTTAGGTTCTGCAGCAGTTGGATCATCGACTTGGTTTTGCCGTCGATGGTGCTGGTTGAGTCCAGGCAGACCAATCGGTCCTGTCTGGCTTTATCCGAAAGTACGCAACGCAGCGCCTGCCGCTTCATGCGCCTAGGCAACGCGGCCCGGTAGCTGCGAGGATGGGGTCCGAAGACAACGCCGCCGTGACGCCATTGCGGGGATCTGGTGCTTCCCTGGCGGGCGCGGCCCGTATGCTTCTGGATCCACGGCTTGCGGCCACCGCCGGAAACCTGGGCCCTGGTCTTGGTGTCATGAGTACCGTGGCGCTTGTTGCCTTGGTAGATGACCATGGCCTGGTGGACCAAAGACTGATTCATGGGAACGTTGAAGACAGCATCGTTCAGTTCGATGCTATCTAGGGCGTCACCACTTTGATTCTTTACTGATACTTGCATCTGTTATCTATAACGCCGTTATTGTTAGGCGCCGGCCCTCCGGATCTGGACCAGGCTGTTGGTTGCACCGGGGATTCCGCCCTTTATCATGAGCAGGTTCCGCTCGGTATCGATCTCGATTATCTCCAGGCCCTTGACGGTGATTCGGCGGTTACCCATGTGTCCGCCCATCTTCAGGCCCTTGTAGACCCTTCCGGGGGTGGTGCCGCCGCCGATGGAGCCCGGAGCCCGCATCCGGTCGGATTGACCGTGCGTCCTGGGCCCGCCTTTGAAGTTCCAGCGTTTCATCACGCCAGCGAAACCGCGGCCCTTCGAGGTGCCGATGACGTCGACCTTTTCACCGGCCTCAAAGATGTCCACGGCGATGGTCTGGCCTACTTCGAATTCGCTGGTGTCGTCGGCGGAAACCTCGCGGAGGTACCGGCTGAGACGGCTGTTTTTCAGGTGGCCGCTCAACGGCTTATTCCGGCGTTTTACCTCGCCGAATCCCAGTTGGACCGCGTCGTATCCGTCGGTCTCCTTGGTCTTCACCTGGGTGACGACGCAAGGGCCGGCCTCGACCACGGTAACGGGAACTACTATTCCGTCTTCACGGAAGATCTGAGTCATCCCTATCTTTTTTCCAAGGAATCCCTGGAGCATTTTTAGCAGCCTTTCCTATCTATTAGAGCTTTATCGAGATATCGACGCCCGCCGGCAGGTTCAGCCTGGTCAGCGAGTCGATGGTCTTTGAAGTGGGCTCCAGGATGTCGATGAGACGTTTGTGCGTTCTGATCTCAAAGTGTTCCCGGGAGTCCTTGTCCACGTGGGGTCCGCGAATGACGCAGAACCGCCGGATGTGGGTGGGCAGTGGGACCGGTCCGGCGACGCGCGCCCCGGTCCGTTCAGCAGTCTCCACGATCTGCCCGGTGGAAAGGTCCAACATCTTGTGGTCGAACGCTTTCAATATGATCCGTACCTTTTGCCGAGTTACCATATTCCTGCTTTTCGGTATCTTTTTCTTGGTACCCTGATCGCCGGTTTACTAGGCTGTGGCAAGTGTTTTGACTATGTGGTCCGGCACCGGCTCGTAATACTTGAACTCCATCGAGTACGAGGCGCGGCCTTGACTTAGAGAACGAAGCGCAGTCGTGTACGAGAACGTTTCGCCCAAGGGCAACAACGCCCGCACCGACTGGAGGTCGTCTTGACCTTCGATGCTTTGGATCTGCGCCCGCCGTGTTCCCAGGTCCCCGATGACATCGCCGAGGTATTCACCCGGTGTCACGACTTCCAGATCGGAGATCGGCTCAAGCAGAACGGGCCCGCATTTAGGCACGCCTTCCCTGATGGCCAACATCCCGGCACTCCGGAAAGCCAACTCAGACGAGTCCACCTGGTGGAAGCTTCCGTCCACCAGAGATACTTTCAAGTCCACCAGAGGATACCCGGCTAGAGGGCCATTGTCCAGAGCGTCCCTCACACCCTTCTCTACTGCGGGAATGTATTCCCTGGGGATGGCGCCCCTGGTGATTTTGTTCTCGAAAACGATGCCTTCGCCCCGTTCCAGGGGAATAAGATCCAACACCACGTGGCCAAACTGGCCGTGGCCGCCGGTCTGCCGGATGAACCGGCCTTCAACCTGCTTGGCCATGGTCAAGGTCTCGCGGTAAGAAACCCTGGGCATTCCGACCTGGGCCACCACGTTGAATTCGCGGCGCATGCGGTCCACTAGGACATCCAAGTGCAGTTCGCCCATACCGGAAATGATGGTCTGGCCGGTCTCGTCGTTCACGGAGACCAAGAATGTCGGGTCTTCGTCAGCCAGTTTACGCAGCGCCTCGGACAGGCGGTCTTGGTCGGCCTTGGTGTTGGGCTCGATCGCCACCGAAACGACCGGTTTGGGGAACTTGGGCGGTTCCAAAATCAACCCGCCGTCGAGGAACCCAATGGTGTCTCCGGTGAAGGTATTCTTCAAGCCGATAGCAGCGCAGATGTTCCCTGCGGTCACCTCTTCCAGTTCTTCCCTGGCGTTCGCATGCATCCGAAGCAAACGCCCCATGCGTTCCCGGCCGTTCTTGGTGATATTGTGAACAACAGCGCCGGCCTTGACCGTGCCCGAATAAACCCGGAGGAACACCAACCGGCCAACATAGGGGTCGGTCGCTACTTTGAAGGCCAATGCGGCTAGGGGTTCAGAGGGGTCGGGGCGCCGCGTCTCGGTCTCTTCGGTACGGGGATTTATGCCTTCGACGGGAGGGACGTCGGCAGGGGAGGGGAGGTAATCGATGATGGCGTCCAACAGGTCGTGTACGCCCTTCGCGAACATGGCGCTGCCGCAGATGACAGGCACCACTTTCTGGTTTATCGTCGCCTGTCGAAGAGCCTTCTTAAGCTCCTCCGGTTGGATCTCTTCGCCTTCAAGATATTTGATGAGCAGGGCATCATCGGTCTCGGCAATCTTCTCGATCATCTCTTGGCGGTACTGATCGTATTCAGTTTGGTACTCGGCGGGCATATCGACTGGTTCTGGCCGGTCCGCGTTGCCTTCATTGACTCTGCCTTCGGGAAAGATCGCTGCTTTGCCGCTGATCAGGTCAATCATCCCGGCGAATTTGTCCTCCACGCCGATGGGGAGTTGAATCGCTACCGGGTTGCCTTTCAGCCGGCGCCGAATGGATTCAATGGTGCGCTCGAAGCTGGCGCCGACCCGGTCCATCTTATTAACGAAGCAGATGCGGGGAACTTTGTAGGTGTCGGCTTGACGCCAGACGGTTTCCGACTGAGATTGAACACCGGCCACGGCGTCGAGCACGACGATACCGCCGTCCAATACACGGAGACTGCGTTCTACTTCAGCGGTGAAATCGACGTGGCCGGGGGTGTCGATAACGTTGATGCGGTGGTCTTGCCAATAGGTGGTGGTTGCTGCCGCAGTGATGGTGATACCCCGTTCTTTTTCCTGGGGCATCCAGTCCATGGCGGTGTTGCCATCATCCACTCCGCCGGCGCGGTGTATGCGGCCGGTGGCGAAGAGGACCTGTTCGGTTACAGTGGTTTTTCCTGCATCGATATGGGCGATAAACCCGATATTACGGATGCGGTCGATCGGAAACGTGGCTTCCATCAGACTGGGCACTGGATACTTACATTGAAGACTGGGCGCTGGGGCCTACAGGAGATTATCTTAAAAGAAATTACCTACGGTAGTGCACAAAGGCCCGGTTGGCTTCCGCCATCCGGTGCAATTCCTCCCTTCTACGGACTGCCGTCCCCTCGCCCCGGGATGCGTCCATCAATTCTTGCGCCAATCCTCGCCGCATAGGCATCCCGTTACGGGACCTGGCCCCTCTGATGAGCCAGCGCATGGCAAGCGCCTCGCTGCGTACCGGACGGAGTTCCGTCGGTACCTGGATGGTGGACCCGCCGATACGCTTGGGGCGGACCTCCACCGCGGGGGTGGCATTCCTTAATGCCTGTTGGAAGACCTCCAGAGGTTCCCTGCTGGACTCTTCCTGGATGATATCAAAAGCGCTATAGGTGATACGTTGGGCAATCGTCTTCTTGCCTTTCATCATCAGCCTATTTATGAACCTGGCCAGCTCTCCATCGTTGTAGCGCGGGTCGGGAGCGATTATTCTTTTTTCGGCGCGGCGTCTTCTAGACATAGGTACTCACACCTGCGTTTCGGTCCGATCGTTTAAATGTCACCCGGCAGGGTCCCAGGGGAATTTTAGAGAGTGAGAGCGGTATTAACCGGCTAGCTGCCATCCCGGGGCTTGGTCGCCCCATACTTGCTGCGGCCTCTCCGGCGGTCCGGTACGCCCTCACAGTCGAGTGCGCTGCGGACTACGTGGTAGCGGACACCCGGCAGGTCTTTGACGCGGCCACCTCTGATCAACACCACCGAGTGCTCCTGAAGGTTATGGCCCTCACCGCCGATGTAGGCGGTGACTTCTACTCCGTTGGTCAAGCGGACCCTGGCAATCTTCCGGAGAGCCGAGTTAGGCTTCTTCGGAGTCATGGTGCGCACCTGGATGCAAACACCCCGCCGTTGCGGACAACCGGGTCCCCATTTCGTCCTGTTGGTGAGCGAGTTCTGGACCCAATGCATAGCCGGAGCTTTGGTCTTTTTACGGACCGGCTTTCGGCCCTTTCTAACTAACTGATTTACTGTCGGCATAGGTAATCCCCTCGCACAATTGGGCGCGATATATAACTCTATCAACCGGGTCTGGGAATGTCAATGGATTTTACGAGGGATTCGGCTATAAAACCAGCATTCCGTAACGAACGTTTATTTGAGCGGTCGCGCAGGCAATTTTTCCTGTATGGTTTCCCAAGGGATTTTACACTTGTTCAACCCTAATCATTCTTGACATACTATACGGCCAATCATAAAGTAGCTTTTGATTCCAGTTAGCCGATCTGGTCCCTCGGCCTCAATGATGCCGAGGGATTTTTACGCCCATGAGTGATCGAATCGTTACATCACATATATCACGGAAGCATGCCCTATGACCTCTCCAAATGAAGGGACCCGCGTGACCATCGTTGGTGTGGGTCCGGGCGACAACGGGTTCTTGACCCTGAAGGCCAAACAGGCCATCGAAGAAGCCGACTTAGTCGCCGGTTTCCAAACGGTCTTAAATGTCATCTTGCCCTTCGCCAAGAAGGCCGAGCTCTGTCCCATGGCCTACCGGGACCAAGAAGAGGTCTTGGACTACGCCGTGGGCAAGGTGAAAGAGGGCAAGAGCTTGGTCGTCTGCGCCTGGGGAGACTTGAATGTCTCGGCCAAGGAGCTTCTGGACCGGGTCAGGCGGCGGGTCGATCACGTTGACCTGGTGCCAGGCATCAGCTCCGTTCAGATCGCCATGTCCCGCACCGGCATCTCACTGGAGGACGCGGTCTTCATCACTTTGCACCGCCGGGACGGCGGCGAGTCGGCCCTGGAAGAGTTAGTCCATTATCTGAATGACGGCCGCCGCAACATCATCCTCCTGCCACGGCCCTACGACCTGATGCCCGCGGGTATCGCCACGGGTCTGATAGAGGAAGGCATACAGGGAGGCCGTCAGATGACCGTCTACCAAAGGCTCACCCTCGACGACGAGCAGTCCTGGAGCGGCAGCATCAGTGAATGCGCCGCCATCACCACCGAGTTCAGCGACCTTAGTATCATGGTATTTCACCGGCCATCCTCTGACTGAATCAAGAGAGTCCGGAAGGGATAGTCCTCAGTTTGATCCTCTTTGTCACCACGGCCGACACCGACCTACTAACCGCCGACCGGGCCCTCGAAGGGCTGCCGGAAGACTTTCCTGAAGTAAAGGCGTTCAATCCGGCCAACCTACCCGCGGACAGCGGGCAGCAAGAGATATTAGCCGCCGCCGCCGACGCGGATGTGGTTGTGCTCCGCTTGTTGGGCGGAAAGCGGGCCATGCCGGAAGCCTTCGACCCTCTGGTCCGTCTCTGCCACGAAAAGGGCAAGCCGTTGATCGCCTGTCCGGGCCACGAGGAATGGGACGAAGAACTGATCGCGGCCTGCAACGTGCCGCCCTCGGAACTTGACGCCGTCTTCTCCTACATGATCCGGGGCGGAGTGCCCAATTTTCAGAACCTATTTCTGTTCTTAAGCGATTCCTACCTGGGGTCCGAGTATGGCCATGAAGCGCCGGCGGAGGTGCCCTGGGAGGGCGTGTACCATCCCGACGAACCAGACGGCATGGACGCACAGGATTTCGTTAAGCGCCGGTTCCATCCCGACCACCCCAACATCGCCGTCCTCTTCTACCGCGCCCACTGGATGAGCGGCAATTTACAGACCGTGGATGCCCTGGTGCGCCGCCTTGAAGACCTGGGCGCCAACGTGCTGCCGGTCTATTCCTTCAGCCTGAAGCACAATCCCGAGGGAGACGGCAAGGTCAACCGGACGTTTTCCGAGATTCTCTGCGACTCAGAAGGGAAGTCCAGGGTCCACTGCATCATCAACACCATGGGCATGTCCATGACCGACCTACAACAAGACGGCGCTACCTTCGCCACCGGGCCCCAGGTCGATTATCTGGACCAGCTAAATGTACCGGTGATACAGGGCATCTTCAGCACGGGCAAAGAGTCTGAATGGGAAGAAAGCTCTTTGGGCCTGGGACCCATCGATACCGCCATGAGCGTGGCCCTGCCCGAGTTCGATGGCCGCATCATCACCGTGCCCATCTCTTTCAAAGAAGAGGTGGCCTCCGAAGCGAACGGCCGTGGCGGAAAGATGGACGCCCGGCTGCAACGGAACCTCCCTCGTCCCGACCGCATCGACTTCCTAGCCCGGCTGACCGTGAAATGGGCCTCGCTTAGGCTCAAGCCAAACTCCGAGAAGCGCATCGCCATCATCCTCAGCAATTACCCCACGAAGGACGCTCGAGTGGGCAACGCCGTCGGCCTCGATACCCCGGCATCGGTCATAAATGTCCTAAACGCCATGAAGGACGCCGGTTACCACGTGACGGACATACCGGCGGACGGCGACGAGTTGGTCCACCGGATCATCGAGCGCTGCAGCAACGACACCGACACCCTGACTGAAGAACAGCTGCGGCTGGCGGCGGGACACGTCAGCGCCAAACAATACAAGGAATGGTTCAGCACCTTCCCGCAAAAGGTCCAAGATGAATTGACCGAGGCCTGGGGAGAGCCTCCGGGACAGGTGTACCGCACCGGGGACGACTTGGCCATCGCCGGCATCGACCTGGGCAACGTGTTCGTGGGCTTACAGCCGCCCCGTGGCTTCGGTGAGAACCCCATCGCCATCTACCACAGCCCTGACCTTGCGCCCACCCATCACTACGTGGCCTACTACCGTTGGGTCCGGGACGTATTCAAGGCCGACGCCATGGTCCACGTGGGGAAGCACGGCACCATGGAATGGCTGCCCGGCAAGGGCATCGGGCTATCGAGCGCCTGTTACCCAGAGGTAACCCTTGAAGACGTGCCCCTCTTCTATCCCTTCATCATCAACAACCCCGGCGAGGGAGCCCAGGCCAAACGCCGCGCCCACGCCACCATCATCGACCACCTGATCCCGCCCATGACCACCGCCGACAGCTACGGCGACATCGCCCGGCTGGAGCAGTTGATGGACGAGCACTACCAATGCCAGACGTTGGACCCAGCCAAGCTGCCCCTGCTGGAGGGCCAGATCTGGGACATGGTGCGACAGGCTGACTTGGACCGCGACCTTGGAGTCGACGAACAACCCGAGGATTTCGGCGGATTCATACTCCATATAGATGGGTATCTCTGCGAGTTGAAAGACGCACAGATCAAGGACGGGCTCCACACACTCGGCGAGGTCCCTAAAGACGAGCAGATGACCGGACTGCTGTCGTCATTGACGCGGTTGGATACCGGTGGGATACCCAGCCTCAGGAGGGCGTTGGCCGAGGCTATGGGCCTGGATTACACCAGCCTGCTGGATGAACCGGCGTTACCCGCGGTGGACCCGGTGCCGGCGCCGCTGATCAACGGAGACGATTCACCGGTACGCACCCAAGGAGACCTGCTGGAGCGTCTGGAGGTGCTCTCCCGGTCGGCCTACACTTTGATGGATGCCGGGGGGTTCAAACGCGAAGGCGTGGCTGGGACCGTCGAGCAGTTGCTGGGCGGGAAAGACGCGCAGACCAGCGCTGTCTTGAATTACGTGGCTGACAGTCTGCATCCAGCGCTGCTCCGGACCACCGACGAGATCGGCAATCTTCTGCGCGGGTTGGACGGCCATTTCGTTCCCGCCGGGCCCAGCGGCGCGCCCACCAGGGGCATGTCCAATATCCTGCCCACCGGCCGCAATTTCTACTCGGTGGACCCCAAGACCATCCCGTCGCCCACGGCTTGGGAGATGGGTGTGGCGCTTGCCGATACCCTATTGGCGGTCTATATAGAGGAGGAGGGCGCCTATCCGGAGATGGTTGGCTTGGTCATCTGGGGCACGTCCGCCATGCGCACCCACGGAGACGACATTGCCCAGGTGTTCAGCCTCCTGGGAGTCAAACCAGTCTGGCAGCAGGAAAGCCGCCGTGTCACCGGGTTGGAAGTCATACCCCTGGCGGAGTTGGGCCGGCCCCGCATCGACGTTACGGTGCGGATCAGCGGGTTCTTCCGGGACGCGTTCCCCAACCTTATCGATCTAATCGACCAGGCGGTTCAGTTGGTTGCGTCACTGGATGAATCCCCCGAAGACAACATGGTGCTAAAGCACGTCATGGAGGACCGGGCCAGCGACGAAGCAGAAACGGAGTCTGCCGGTCCGTCTTCCGAATCGTCCGCCGAGAAAGTCCCTAAGCCGGAAAGTAATCCTTCCCTCTACCGCATATTCGGCAGTAAGCCCGGAACGTATGGGGCCGGGATATTGGCGGCCATCGACGAGCGTAACTGGGAGACCGTCCAAGACCTGGCCGAGGTCTACACCGCCTGGGGCGGCTACGCCTACACCCGCCAGGACTTCGGCGTCCAGGCCAGGGACCAGTTCCGCCGCCGGTTCAGCCAGATCGTCGTCGCGGCCAAGAACCAGGACAACCGGGAACACGACATCTTCGATAGCGACGACTATATGCAGTACCACGGCGGCATGATCGCCACCGTGCGGGCGCTGACGGGCAAGAACCCCCAGCAATTCTTCGGGGACAGCTCAGACCCGACCCGCCCCAGGGTCCGCAAGCTTGAGGACGAGGCCCGGCGTGTCTTCCGCACCAGGGTTGTGAACCCCAAGTGGATCGACTCCATGAAACGCCACGGCTACAAAGGCGCGTTTGAGCTTTCCGCGACCGTCGACTACATGTTCGGCTACGACGCCACCGCCCAGGTCATCGAGGACTGGATGTACGAGAATGTCACCGAGTCCTACGTTCTTGACCCGGAGACTCAAGAGTTCTTTAAAGAGAGCAATCCCTGGGCCCTCAGAGACATCGTGGAAAGGCTACTTGAGGCCATCGAACGCGGCATGTGGGAGAACCCACCGGCCGACATGAAAGAAAAACTGCAAAAGATGTTCTTGGACCTAGAGGCTGATTTGGAAGCCCGCCAAGAAGGGCCGCAAGGCTAGAAAAAATAGTCCCTTCTCCCGTCGCAACGGGGGAAGGTTAGGATGGGGGAACCCTGTCAACTAATAGACCAGCTCAAAAAAACAAGACCTGTGCGGGTACAACGCCCTCACCCTAGCCCTCTCCCGTGCGCGGGAGAAGGAACAATTGCCCCCTTTGGGGCCAACTAAATATCCAGGAGGCCAGCTATGGACATAACGATGGAACTGCTCCGGGAACTGACCCAAGACGATAAGAAGATGTGGGTGATCGGCGGCAGCAAGGTGTCCAGCGAGAATAGCTCTGAAGGGATCAAGGAACCGGAGGTCTCGGGCAAATACGTCACCATTGAAGCCGACAATTGGCATTGCCACCTGGACCTCGACCTGGTCACCGGGATCCAATTCGTCGAAGCCGAAAGCCACGATGACATGCACTCTTATTACGTCCGGTTCTCCGGACCGGAATATGAAGATACGTTGATCCGTAGCTACTTCCCCAACCCCAGCCTGACCGACGACGAGAAGCGGACTGATTTCCAGCCCGAAAAATTGAAGGCCTTCGAGGAATTCCGGGACCGGTATGTGGGCCGTGAGGGGATCGTGTTCGTTAAAAGGCCAAGGTCGTCCAGTTAGCCCCTGGCGTAAATTTTGATCCACGATTCAAAATGCCCCGTATATGTCTTGACCAGGCATTATTCAGGGAATAACATCACGTAAGCCGCTAGCTACACGGTACGAACGGCGGCGATTTAAAAATCTAATAACCGTCCATAGGTGGTCCCGAGAGATCGGGGCTGAAAAGGGAAGCCGGTGAGATACCGGCGCGGTCGCGCCACTGTAACTGGTGTAGTCCACCCCAAGTAACATCGTCACTGTTCCGACTAGTCGGGGTGGGAAGGCGGGGGTACGGACCGGAACCAGGAGCCAGGAGACCTGCCTATGAATCTGACTTGATGCACTTCGCAGTTGAGGGTGTGAGTCGTTATATATCTATACCACCCGACTTTTGAAGTCGGGTATTTTTTTGCCCGGTTTCAGCCGGCCAGGTTGATCACTGCAGAAATTCTCCCTCCTGTGCCCGCCGCGCTTTTATAAGCAGCCACCGTTCTAGCCTTGACGGTGGCGGCGGGCATCTCTTTCAACCAGGCGAAAAAGGCGCAGTGGGCTCCCTCCCTTTTCCCAATTTCCCTCAACGTATCCGATGCATCCGTTCCAACTAGCTATGATTGCTATTGACCATACTTGGCATAAGGGATTATTATTCGGGCTGAGTCTTAGCCATAGGGTTGAGTTCTCAGTTAACAATCTAGAAGAGTTGTTTGGTTGTCCCGATCTATCGGGGCTGAAAAGGGAAGCCGGTGAGAGTCCGGCGCGGTCCCGCCACTGTAACTGGTAACCCCGCTTTCCACGGAAGTGGAGCCACTGCCCCGAAAATCGGGATGGGAAGGCGAAATGGGGTGCAAATGCCAGAAGCCAGGAGACCTGCCAACAGCTTGACTTGCAGACCTTCGCGGAAGGGGGTAAGAGTCACTATGATGATTCCGCCTGACCCCGCCGGTCGGGCATTTTTTATGCCCGGTTGGACGGACGGCCAGGCAAATTACGCAAAATAGAATCGCTAGGTTGTATCGGCTTTGGCCCGATGGGCTATAATCCTGGTGGAAATCCAGACAACGGATCAAGAACCAGTAACAGCATAAATCTTAAGGGGGACAAAATGGTCCAGATGTTCCAGCAAGCGATAGGCAACAGAGAAACTTCCCGATGGCTTCCCGCCGTATTGGCGGCTACCGTCGCTTTGTATTTCATTGGGTACGTGGACGGCACGGCCCAGGGTTCGTTCTTGGGCGGCAACATGGCCTATGTTCATGAAGTCTTCCACCACGCCCGCCACGTTGCCTTGATGTGCCACTAGGCCAACACGGCATCTGATCGGCTCCCAACTTAGATCACTTCCGCAGTCTCCATCTTGGAGACTGCGGTGTTACCCAACCCACTAGCCTCATGGCCCCAGCCTTCAACCCGGCAAAACCCCTCTTGCGTTTCACTGAATCGTCATGTTTAACGCAGAATCCCATTCCTTCCTTAGCCAATAAAGAAGTATAACTATGCCGAGAATCTTGATCATTGGGCTGGTAGCGGGACTGTTCGCCGGCTTGCTGGTGGGTGGATTTCATAACCTATTCACGGTGCCCGTTATCGAACGGGCCATCGACTTCGAAGAAGCACGCTCCGCGGCGCTGAACCCCAACGCTCCCGACGAAGACCCGTTGATATCCTTGGGCGCCCAACGGTGGGGCATGGCATTAGGAACTGCCATCTACGGGGCTATCTTGGGCGTGGTGTTCGCCGCCGGCGTCACCGTTCTCCGCAAGGTCGTCCCAGACTGGAAACCCTTGGCCATCGCCGTAACCGCCGCCGCATTGGGGTTCTGGGCCCTGTCTCTGTTTCCGTTTATCCGCTACCCGTTGAACCCGCCTGGGGTCGGCGAATCGGACAGCCTGACCTACCGTCAGGGTTTGCAGACCATGTTCATGGTCCTCTCCGTGCTAGGAGTTGGGGCCCTGCTCTTTGCCCTGCGTGAGATCAACCAGCGATTCCGAGACTCAGCGGGCAGGTTGAAGATGTATGGGGTTGCGGCTGCAGCCTACGTGGTTTTCGCACTAGTCATGTTCTTCGCGCATCCGGCCAACCCCGACCCCGTGCCGGTGCCCATCGACCTGCTGGAACTCTTCCGCACTCTTACCATGGTCGGACAATTCCTAACCTGGGCCTTGATGGCCGCCGGAGCAACCGCTGGCATGTACTGGTATAAACGGCGCGACGAAAAAGCGGGCAACCGCTTTGATCCGGTAACGGGAACCCCCGTCAGCACGTGACCCAACAGCCAGCATCGACCAACTCCGAAGCCCGGTTCCCGTTCACGGCCATCGTCGGACAGACGGCCATGAAACGGGCGTTGCTCTTGAACGCCGTCAATCCCAAGATCGGCGGCGTCTTGGTGCGCGGAAAGAAAGGTACCGCCAAGTCCACCGCGGTGCGTTCGTTAGCCGCTCTGCTTCCCGAAGTCACTGTGGTCCAAGGCTGCCCCTATAACTGCAGCCCGGAAGACCGTCAAGGGCTATGCGGCCGCTGCGAACCCGGAAACTACGATGCCCAGACCGTGGTCCGACAGATACCGATCGTGGACCTGCCCGTGGGCGCCACCGAAGACCGGCTGGTGGGTTCTCTCGATATCGAGGAAGCCATCAAGACCGGCAACCGGGTCTTCGAGCCCGGACTGATCGCCGCCACCCACCGGGGCATCCTCTATATCGACGAAGTAAACCTACTCAACGACCACCTGGTGGACATCCTGCTGGACGCCGCCGCCATGGGTCGCAACTATGTTGAGCGTGAAGGCATCTCCATCACCCACCGCTCGGAGTTCATCCTGGTGGGCACCATGAACCCTGAGGAAGGCGATCTGCGGCCCCAGCTCCTGGACCGCTTCGGCCTGGCCGTGGAAGTTGAAGGCCGCTTCTCACCCGAAGAACGCCAGCAAGTGGTCAAGCGCCGCATCGCCTACGAGGCCGATCCCCAGGCGTTCATGGCGGAGTGGCAGCAGGCGGAGCAGGGAGAAAGAGCCAGGGTTTCGCGCAGTCAAGAATTGCTGCCCCAAGTAAACGTGAGCGACGACATACTTGCCCTGATCACCTCCATCTGCGCTGAGTACGACATTGACGGGATGCGGGGCGACATCGTCATGTACAAGACCGCCGCCACCATCGCCGCCTACGAGGACCGCACCGAGGTCAACGCCGAAGACGTCCGCGAGGCCGCCAACCTGGCCCTGCTGCACCGGCAACGGCGGCAACCCTTCCAGCAACCCAACCTGGCCACCGAACAACTGGACTCCATGGTGGACGATTTCCAGGGCCAGGACCGGCAGCGGGAGCCCCAGGACTCATCTCAAAATGACAACCAAGGAGAGGGCGATTCCGAGCCCTCGGATTTATCGCCTCCAGACTTAGAATCAGATGAGCCTGACCAACCGGACCCTAAAGACCCTGACACGGGGCCGGGACCGTTAGGCCAGGAACAGCAGTTTGAGGTGGGCGACCCATTCGCGGTGCGCACCCTGAACGTGAAACCGCCAGACAAGCGCTCCCGCCGCGCCTCCGGCCGGCGCAACGTCACCATCACCGACTCCTCCGCCGGCCGCTATGTGCGCTCGAAACTGCCTGAGGGCAAGGCCTCCGGCCTGGCCCTGGACGCCACGCTACGGGCGGCCGCCCCGCACCAGTTGGGCCGGCGAGAACGTACCGAGTCTCAGAACGCCGTGCTGATCGAGTCCCATGATATCCGCGTCAAGGTGAGGGAGAGCCGGTCGGGCAGCCTGGTGTTGTTTGTGGTTGACGCCAGCGGCTCCATGGGGGCGCAGAGGCGGATGGTTGCCGTAAAAGGGGCGGTCATGTCCCTGCTGCTGGACGCCTACCAACGCCGCGACCGGGTGGGCATGATCTCATTTCGTGGTACCAGCGCCAGTCTGATGCTGCCCCCCACCAACAGCGTTGACCTAGCCCAAGTGCACCTGGCGGAGATGCCGACCGGAGGGCGGACTCCGCTCAGCGCCGGCCTGTTCAAGGCCCTGGAGGTCATCGAGACAGAGCGGATCAAGGACCGGGACGTGCTGCCGCTGGTGGTCCTGCTGTCCGACGGCCGGGGCAACGTGGCCTTAGGGCAGGACTCCCCGCTGGACGAAGCCTACGCCGCCGCGGGAATCATTGGCGACGACAAGATTCCTTCAGTCGTTGTGGATACCGAGTCCGGGTTCATCAGACTCGGCATGGTCCAGCCGGTGGCCGAGGCCATGGGCGCCCAGTATCTAAAGCTGGAAGACCTGCGTGCCGACAACCTGGCCGAGGCCGTGCGCCAACAGATGCCGATCATCGGCGAGGCCCCGCCCCACGTAGATTAGGTGACTTAGCCCTCGCCCCCGTTTACATCGCCCATCGGACTTGATAACCTCGATTAGCGTCTATTAAAAGCCATTTCGTGTGGCCTAAACCCTTTCTTCCAACCTTAGGAGGTACCCCTTTTGGCCCGCACTATGCCCTATGCCGACATGGACAAGATGATGTCTCTGTCTAAGCGCCGGGGTTTCATGTTTCAAAGCTCGGAGATCTACGGAGGCCTGGCTTCCACCTGGGACTACGGCCCGCTGGGCGTCGAACTGAAACGCAACGTTAAAGAGGCCTGGTGGCGCTCGGTGATTACCGAACGGGACGATATGGTGGGTTTGGATGCCGCGATCTTGATGCATCCCAAAGTGTGGGAAGCCAGCGGCCACGTTGAGAATTTCTCGGATCCCTTGGTCGAGTGCGGTAGTTGCAATTCGAGATTTCGATCGGACCACCTTGAAGAGTTAACTCTAGCTAGTGAGTGGTGGTTATCGGCAGAAAAATTCCTGGGATATCCGTTTGCTTCATACGAATTCTCCCCCAATAACTCGAACCGTTCTGGCCGTGAAACCGAAAAATTGATTCAAGACTGGATTAATCAAAGCTTGAAACACCAGGCACCGAAAATCCCATTGGTCGCGAATCTAAATCTCGTTCCATTGGTTATTCAGGCGTTGCAAGAGATAGTCCTGACATCCGCTCTAAAACGCGAACACCTTATAAAATTGATAAACGCGATAACGGGAGGTTCGGGAATTAACCCAAAATGGCCGTGCCCCAACTGCGGCGGCGAACTGGGCGAGCCGCGCCGCTTCAACCTGATGTTCAAAACCTTCATGGGCCCGGTGGAAGAAACGGCCAATGAGGTTTTCCTGCGTCCGGAAACGGCCCAGGGCATCTTCGTCAATTTCAAGAACGTGCTGGACTCGACCCGCAAGAAGCTGCCCTTCGGCATCGGCCAGATCGGCAAGTCGTTCCGGAACGAGATCACGCCCGGTAACTTCACCTTCCGCACTAGAGAGTTCGAACAGATGGAGGTGGAGTTCTTCGTGAAAGCGGGTGAGGACGACTATTGGTTGGAGAAGTGGGTTGATGCCCGATACCAGTGGTACCTCGACCTCGGGATACGGCCCGAGAATCTGAGAAAAAGGCCCCACGGCGAGGATGAACTGGCCCACTACGCCAAGGCCTGCATCGACATCGAATACCGTTTCCCCTGGGGGTGGGGAGAACTGGAAGGGATCGCCAACCGCGGCGACTATGACCTGCGCCGGCACCAAGAAGTCAGCGGCCAGGACATGACCTACTTCGATGAAGCGGCCCCGGAAGGCGAGGAGAAGCGGTATCTGCCCTACGTGATCGAGCCGTCGGGCGGCGTTGACCGGTCAACCCTGGCTTTCTGGCTTGACGCCTATGATGAGGAACCCGACGGTGACGGGGTCCGCGTGGTCTCCCATATCCACCGCAACTTGGCGCCGATAACCGTGGCCGCCCTGCCGCTAAGCAGGAACGAGAAGCTGCTGCCCACCGCCCGTCGGGTCTACGACGTGCTGCGAAAGCACTTCCGGACCCAGTACGACGACGCCCAGAGCATCGGCCGTCGCTATCGCCGTCAGGACGAGATCGGCACTCCCTACTGCGTGACCATCGACTTCGAAACGATAGACGACGACCAGGTGACCATCCGAGACCGGGACAGCATGCACCAATCGAGAGTCCCAGTCTCAGAACTGGTGGACATCCTCAAGGACAAGCTGGAACACGCCTGGTAGGCGGCGCCGGCACAGCCGGGTTTCAATATTAAGGCCAGTCGCGATTTATGGGAACTCGGTTCTACCCCCGTTCGTGGTGAGCCCCGTCGAACCATGGGCGCGTCTGCGCCAGCGCCCTTCGACGGAGCTCAGGACGAACGGATGACTGTTACAGCTACTTTAAGGGTTCGCCAATTGGATAAAACTAGACATGCCTTCTAACCTTGTAGCCGCCACGGTTCGCCAGGGTTTGTACACGCGCATCGTGGGGCGGCGGTTGTTGTATTACCCGGAGCTCTCTTCAACCATGGACGAGGCTGCCAAGTTGGGCGAGGGCGATTCTGAAGAGGGCGCGGTTGTGGTGGCTGAGGTCCAGACCGCGGGCAGGGGACGCCAGGGCCGCAGTTGGGTATCCCAGCCAGGCAATCTCCTTTTATCTGTTTTGTTCCGTCCCACTATGGAAGCGTTGCCGTTCATCAGCATCATCGGCGGAATCGCGGCGGCCCGGGCCGTCCGTAAGGTCACCGGCCTCGATCCAAAGATCAAGTGGCCAAACGATCTGCTGATCGGCGGACGCAAAGCCGCCGGCATCCTGGCTGAGAGCGCCGTTGTGGGGGATTCCGTATGGTATGCTGTGCTCGGCGTAGGCATGAACGTGAGCCTGGACACTGAAGAGACCGAGGAGATATCCTCCTTCGCCACCAGCGTCAACGCCGCCGCCGGGCAGGAAGTCTCCAGGGAACACCTGTTGCGCCAATTCTTGATGGACTTAGACGCCTTATATCTGGCACTTGGCCAGGGGAAATCGCCCATCGAAGAATGGCAAGACTTGCTGGAGACCACGGGCCAACGTCTGGAGGCGACCTGGGGCGATGACACCTACACCGGTGTGGCGGAGGGTACCGATGAGTTGGGCAATCTGCTCTTACGCCAAGACGACGGCTCTCTGATAACTTTGACCGCAGGCGACGTAACACTCTCCGAACACTGATCGGATCTTGGGTATCTATGCAGACGCAGCAACTCCCCGGCGACGCGGAATACCAATCCCGGATTGGGAGCCTGCCCCGATAATGTCATTCTGAGGAGTGGCGTAGGCCGACGAAGAATATGCAAATCACGAACTTGGCAGACCCTTCGGCTTCGCTCAGGGTGACATCAGTGCGGGACGGTCCATCAATAAACACGGAAGATTTGGAGCAATAATCCGCTCCCTGGAGTCGGGGCCGTTTCCCCTGAAGAGGTAAGAATGCTGGAATCACTTAGCTTGGATGGCAAATCGGTGGTAATCACCGGCGGAGGCACCGGCCTGGGCCGGGCGATGGTCCGGGACATGGCCCGCGCCGGAGCGAACCTGGTGATCGCCGGGAGACGCACCGGCCCCATCGAAGAGGCGGCGGCCGAGGCGGTCAGCTTGGGCGTGGACGCAACGTCCGTAGCCACGGACGTAACGGATTCGTCTCAAGTGGCCAACCTGATGAAGACCTGCCTGGACCGGTTCGGCAAGATAGACGTTCTGCTGAATAACGCCGGGGCGGTCTCGGACAATGTCCGCAAGCCGATCTGGGAACACACCGACGAGGAATGGGACCGCATCATGCGGGTGAACCTCACCGGCGCTTTCTATTGCGCCAGGGAAGTCTCCCAGACCATGATGGCCCAAGAACACGGCAAGATCATCAACGTGGCCTCCGGGTTCGGTCTTCGGGGCGGCCGCGAGATCTACATGTACTGCTGCAGCAAGGGCGGCATGATCCAACTCAGCCGTGTGCTGTCATTCAACCTGGCCCGCTTCGGCATAACTGCCAACACCATCGTGCCCGGGTTCGTGCCAACCGGCGCCACCGATACCATGGCCGCCAGCCTGCCCCGGGGCGGCGAGTTCTTGCCCACTGGTAAGCTGGGCAAACCCGAAGATTTCGGCCCACTGGCCGTCTATCTGGCCTCGGCGGCATCGGACTACATGACCGGCGAGATGTTCATCGCCGACGGCGGCGGCCTGGCCGCCGGTATCTACCCTACAGGCCACGCTCCGGTCATACCACTGGAAGCCTAGAAAGATAGGAGCGCAATCATGAAGGAGACAACATGCAGAGATCTCCGCGGCGCGTGCGACACGGAGATCCAAGGCGCGACCGCCGAAGAGATGGGAGAGAACTCTAAGCAACACGTCATGGAAATGATGCAGTCGGGCGACGACGCACATAAAGCGGCGGTTGCCAGCATGATGGAACTGAGTCAAGAAGAGCAGCAAAAGTGGTTCGAAGACTTCAAAGCCTGTTTTGATTCGTTGACCGACGCTTAAAGATCGCTGATCCTGTCTCAGCGGTCTTCAACGATCCAAACAGATATGCAGATAAACACCCTAGGGCTATTCTGACCCTGGTTTCAGGAGAACATCGATGCCGGTCCTACCCGAATATGACCTCACTGGCAAAACGGCGATACTGGCGACCTCCGGCGGCAGCGAAGCCCCCTTCTTGGGGCAGGCTTTGGTTGAAGCTGGGGCCAGCGTGTTCGCCGTGGCCCGGACTCAAGCGCTTTTGGACGCCGTATTGGCATCTTTGCCCTCAGGCTCCGGCGGCGCGGTGATGGACGCAGGCGTGCCAGGTAGCGCCGAGGCTGTCATGGAACAGTTCGACCGCTCCAACGACAAAGTCGACATCCTGGTCAACGACCCCCGCAGCATGTTCGCCAAGCCCCTTGAAGAGATCGGCGTGGACGAATGGGACGCTGTTCAGACCCGCAACGCCAAAGCACCTTTCCTGCTCTCCCAACAGGTGTTACCGCGCATGGCCAAGGCTGAATACGGCCGGGTGGTCAACATGATCTCAGAGTTGGCCGAACGGGGCATGATCAACGGCTCGGCCTTCTCCGCCAGCCAGGCGGCTGTGTTGGCCCTTACCCGTTCCCTGGCCGTCGAATGGAGCCGGTTCAACATCAGGATCAACGCCATCGGCACCGGTCTGATGGATACCGAGGGGCAAACGCTGGAGGCCCAGCAAGAAGAGCTGGTTGTCCGCTATACGCCTCTTCGGCGCAAGGGCAACCCCGGCGACATAGGCCCGCTGCTGGTGTACCTATGCTCCGAGTTCTGCGATTACTCCACCGGGCAGGTGGTCTACATCGACGGCGGACTGAACGCCCACCCATAGGCTGACCGTATCTGGGGCAATTGTCCTAATTGCCGCGGACTTGCTCCAGCAGTCTGGCGCAGGAATAGAGGGTTCTGGTGAGGGGCATGGGAAGTCCAAGCTTCTCGCCTAGTTCGATGACAACACCCACGACACTTTCCAACTCCATCGGCCGGCCGGCCTCTAGGTCTTGGAGCATGGAGGTCTTGTGAGCCCCCACTTTCCTCGCACCTTCCATCCGTTGCTCGACTGTGAATGGCAAGCGCACGCCAAGTCCTTGGGCAACCTCATCAGCCTCAGTCATGACGGCCCGAACGGTGGCGCTGGTCTCAGGGTGGGTTACCATCTCAACAAGGGTGGCTCCGGTGAGGGCGCTCATCGGGTTGAAGACCACATTGCCCAGGAGCTTGATCCACATGTCGTGGCGGATATGACCGCGAATCGGGGCACGGAGCCCCGCGGCGATAAAAGCGCCGGCCAGGCGTTTGCACCGGTCGCTGCTGGACCCGTCCAATTCGCCGAGGGAAAACCGGTTGCCTTCGATGTGCTCAATCACGCCGGGTTCAACGATCGCGGTTGAGGGGTAGATCACGCATCCGATGATCCGGGATTGATCGATGGCTCCGGCGATCACGCCGCCCGGGTCGACGCTTTCGATGGACTCACCATCAAACGGGCCGCCGTGGCCCATGAAATACCACCAAGGAATACCGTTTTGGGCGGAAACTACGGCCGTGTCGGGCCCGAGCAATGGCGCAAGATTCGGCGCAATCCCCGTGAGGCTGTGGGCTTTCACCGTAAGGAACACAAAGTCCACCGGCCCGATGGACTCATAGTCGTCAGTTGCGGTTGGATGGGCCTCAAAGTCTCCCTCCGGACTCCGGACCCGGACCCCATCGGCCTGCATCGCTCTCAGATGCGGTCCCCTGGCGATCAGGTAAACATCTTCTCCCGAAAGAGCCAATTTTGCGCCCAAGAAGGCCCCGATGGCGCCTGCTCCAACGATGGCGATCTTCACAAATCTGACTCCGCCACGGGACAAATAATGCTGGGGTGTTAGCTTTGGGTAATGATACGCGGCCTAGGCGAAGGCTGCAGAGACGACCCGGCGCTGCACTTTGCCGGTGGCCGAGCGAGGAATCTCGTCCACGATGTGAATCACCTTGGGGCATTTGAATGCGGCCAGATGCGCACGGCAGTAGGCGACCAGTTCCGCGGCCTTGACCGGGGCCCGCAGCACCACCGCGGCGCTGGGGACCTCTCCGTGGGTCGAACTGGGCACCCCGAAGGCCACGGCTCCGGCGACCGCGGGATGTGCCAACAGCGTCTCATCGATCTCCTGAGGCGATATCTTCTCACCGGACCGAATAATGATCTCTTTCAATCGTCCAACCAGCCTCAGATAGCCTTCTGAGTCCAGCACGCCTTGATCGCCGGTACGGAACCACCCGTCGGTGAAACTGTTGCGGTTCGCGTCCGGGTTGTCCTCATAGCCCAGGGTGATATTTTCGCCCTTGATAACAACTTCCCCGGTGACACCGGCCGGTTCTATGTTTCCATCTTGGTCCATGATCGCGATCGAGACCCCAGTACCGATGCCAACGGACCCAGGCACACGCTTACCACTACCCAGCGGATTTGAAGCCACTTGATGGGCCGCTTCAGTCATCCCGTAAGCTTCCAGCACGGGGACCGCGAACGTCTCTTCCATATCGATCAAAGTCTCCGGCGGGAAGGGCGCGCTGCAGGACCGGATGAAGCGCAGATTGCGTTTGGCTATTGCGATGGCCTCGCTGCCGGCATTCCTCTTGGCGCGGTGTAAAAGGGCCTGATGCATGGTGGGAACGGCGGAGTACCAGGTCACGTGGTGGGCCTCGACGGCCGGCCAGAAGTCCAATGCGTTGAATTTTGCGGGCACCACCACTACACCACCGGAGATCAATGTGGCCAGAGTGGAGGCGACTAAACCGTGGATGTGAAACAAGGGCATCACGCACAGGGAAACGTCTTTAGCCGTCAGCTCATACGTTTCCACGATGTTCTGGGCCGAGACAACCAGGTTCCGATGGCTCAGGGGTACCCTCTTGGGACGGCTGGTGGTGCCGCTGGTGTGCAACACTAATGCCACGTCATCGGTGCTGGAGGGCTGGACCATCCGTGGACCGGTTTCGCTGGCGGACGATGTGAAAGAGACCTGCCCGTCGTCGTCGAGGCCGGTAACGATGGCAATCATCGACTCCGGGAGAATCGCTTCCAATGCTTCGATCTTTTCGCTGGAGCTGATGAGCGCCCTGGCGCCGGCATCTTCCAGGCAGAAACGAAACTCTTCTTTCGTGAAAGCAGGGTTCAGGGGAGCAGCGGTCGCGCCTGCCGCGATAACCGCCAAGAAGGAAACGATGTGCTCTACACCGTTGGGCAGAATGATGGCGACCCGGTCTTCTTGACCGATGCCAATTGAATTCAGTTTGTCCGCTAAGGAATCTACCTGACGCTTGAGATCTACGTAGGTGAGCACTGGGCCATCGGGGGCAATGATG